>Ga0316620_10000503_pt1 | contig 15842 bp, 7 predicted proteins | sample OWC_Aug_M1_C1_D5_FD_207651 | JGI IMG/M metagenome (GOLD analysis project Ga0316620, IMG submission 207651) | Wetland soil microbial communities from Old Woman Creek delta, Ohio, United States - OWC_Aug_M1_C1_D5_B | ecosystem: Environmental > Terrestrial > Soil > Wetlands | place: USA: Ohio... | reverse complement strand
CCTGTACCCTGGCCTCCCTCAACCTGCTCAAGTTCATCGACCACGACGGCAGGTTCCAGGTCGAGGGCTTCTGCCGCGCGGTCGACCTCGTGGTCTTGGCCCTCGAGATCATGGTCGGCTTCGCCCGTTACCCGACCGAGCGGGTCGCCGCCAACACCCGCGAGTTCCGGCCCATTGGCCTCGGGTTTGCCAACCTCGGAGCGCTCCTCGACGCCCTCGGGCACGGCTACGGCAGCGACACGGGGCGCGCTGTCGCCGCCGCGATCACCTCCCTCATGACAGGTCGCGCCTACCTCCAGTCGGCCCGCATCGCCGCCTCGATGGGCTCGTTCGCCGCCTACCCGATCAATCGCGAGCCCATGCTCGCGGTCATCACCCGCCACCGCGATGCCGCGCAACGCCTGCCCTGCGAAGGAGTTCCCGCCGACCTGCGGCGCGAGGCGGCCGCGGTGTGGAACGCTGCCCTCCGGCTCGGTACCCGCTCCGGCTACCGCAACGCCCAGGTCAGCGCCATCGCGCCGACCGGGTCCACCCACCTCATGATGGACTGCGTGACGCCCGGCGCGGAACCTCCCGGCAACGGAGTCGACACCCCGCCGGAGGACCAGCTGCGCATGATCGCCGCCCTCCAGCCGTTCCTCTCCGGCGGAGTCGCCAAGCGCATCACCCTGTCGTGGGAGGTCGGACCGGAGGAGATCGAGCGCCTGTTCATGCTGGGATGGCGGGCGGGCCTCAAGTCGCTGGCCGTGCTCCGCCAGGCTCCCGATCCGGCCCGGCAGGCGATGTCGGCGAGGGCCGATGCCCACCTCGGCACCTGCAGCGAGCTGCCCGCCCGCCGCCGGCTGCCCAGCCAGCCGAGCTCCCTGACCCACCGCTTCTCGGTCGCCGGACAGGAAGTACTGGTGACGGTAGGACTGTACGAGGACGGCACGCCCGGCGAGATGTCCATCAGCCTGTCTCCCAGCGGATCGGTCCTGGCCGGTTTCCTCGACGCCTTTGCCGGCGGCGTCTCGGCCACCCTGCAGAACGGCGTCCCGCTCGAGTCCCTGGTGCGGAGCTTCGCCCGCGCCCGACCGGAGTCAGCCTGTTGGAGCACGAGCCCGCATGTTCCACGGGCGGAGTCCGTGGTCGACCACGTGCTGCGCTGGATGGCCGCCCAGTTTCTGCCGGCCGATCGACTGCAAGCTGCCGGAGTGCCGCCGCTCGAGACCGACGCTGCCGACCAGAGCGACGCCGCGCTCGAGTTGAACTGACCCCCATCGCCTCCCACCGGCAAGCTCGCCTCAGGTACCGCCCGTCGATGCTGGTGGGGGTCGGGCCGTGCCCTCGGTGGCAGGTCCTGCCGGGAGTTGTATACTACGTTCCCGAGAGGCCACGCAGGTGGAGGCTCGGCTCACCGCAGCCGGTGCCCATCGACTCGAAAAGGAGGAGGAAGAGAATGCGCGCGAAGACCCTCATGTTCGCAACCGTGGTGACCGTGTTGGCCCTGCTCCCGGCAGGTCTCTGCCTTGCCGAAGAGGAAAGCGACTTCGACACCAACCACCTGGGCGTGTTCCTCGGCGCCACCGACTGGGAGCACAGCAACAACCGCGAGTTCACGGCCGGGCTCCTGTACGAGCACCGCTTCAACAGGTACATCGGCGTCGGCGCACTGGTCGAGCAGGGCGACGTGGGCAACAACACCTCCAAGGCCGCCATCGCGCTCTGGGTCCATCCCTTCGCCGACGCCCTTCTCCTGGTCGCGCCGGGATACGAGTTCGTCGACCACGAAGAGGAGGAGATGGTGCGCGCCGGAGTCGGCTGGGACCTCAAGGCGGGCGAGAACTTCACCATCACGCCCAATTTCAACGTGGACTTCTTCGACGACTACGAGGTCTGGGTCTACGGGCTGACCTTCGGCTTCGGGTTCTAGAAGCGGCAGAAGGCCCAAAGGCTCTCTCGCTCCCGGGCTGGTCGCTCTCTCGAACGATCATCCCGGGAGCTCGTTTCTCTGGCTAGCCCGCCCTTCTCACCGGCGTTCGTCGCGAGGGTCGCGAGGTGCCGTGAGATGTGGCGTTTGCGCAGCGCGAGCGAGTGAGGCGTACTTTGCAGTACGTTCGTTGCGCGCCTTCGGCGCTTGCGTCTCACCGCCGTCAGCGGGTGGCCGATGGGCTCGCCTCGAGCGAGCCCTCGGCCACGAGCCGCTGCCGTCGGCGCGGTCGACCGAGCGCTCGAAAGCACGCGCCGCAGATCGCGGCAGATCGCGGCCCGCAGTAGAAGACCGGTGAAGGTCAGGCTAGCGCACCTTGAGCGACAGCAGACCGATCAGGGCGAGCATCAGGGACAGGATCCAGAGGCGGACCACGACCTTAGTCTCGGCAATGCCGCGGTGGGTCAGGGAGTGGTGGAAGGGCGCCCGGTGGACGAGGCGGCGGCCGATGCGATAGCCGATCTTGTCCTGCACCAGCGAGGTGAGAATCTCGAGCACGAAGAGCCCGCCGACGACCACGAACAGCATCTCCTGCTTGACGAAGAAGGCCATCATGGCGATCGCGCCGCCGATCGCCAGGGAGCCGGTGTCGCCCATGAAGACCTCGGCCGGGTAGGCGTTGAACCACAGGAATCCGAGTACCGAGCCCATCAGGACCGCGCCGAAAACCACGATCTCGCTGACCCCTGGGATGTACGGAAAGAGCAGGCGATCGGCCAGCGCCTGCTGCCCGATGACGTAGGCGAAGATCACGTACACGCCAACGGCCAGCACCGAGGTCGCACCGAGCAGACCGTCCATGCCGTCGGTGAAGTTGACGGCATTGACGATCGAGAACATGGCGAAGACGGTGAAGAACACGAAGCCGACGGAACCCAGGTCGAGCAGGGGGTACTTGTAGAACGGGATGTGGATGAGGGTCTGCAGGGTTTGCGGCACCGGGCTGTGGGATGACACAAAATAGAGCGCGAAGGGTACCAAGAAGGCCAGCTGGAGCAGGGTCTTGGCGAGCTGGCCGAGGCCGCCCAGGGACGACTTGAGGCGGGCCTTCTGGAAGTCGTCCACGAAGCCGACCATCCCCAGGTAGAGGAAGCCGAGCAGGAGCGGGGGCACGAACGGGTTCTCCAGGTCGCACCACAGGGCCACCGAGGTGCAGGCGGTGAGGAGCATCATGACGCCGCCCGCCGAAGGAGTGCCACGCTTGGACTGGGTATCGGCAATCGAGAGCAGCTCTCCGGAGGTGTCGCGGTAGCCCTCGCGGTAGAGCATGACGATGATCCTGAAGCCGAGCATGAGCGACAGCCCGAGGGCCGTGGCCATGCCCATCAGCGCGCGAAAGGTGGGGTAGTCCATGAGCCGGAAGAAGCCGAAGTCGACCCCGGCATGGCGAAGCCACGAGATGACCAAGTCGATCACGCGTCTTTCTCCAGGGCCTGAACCACGCCCACGAAGCGCTCACGGACCAGGAATCCGGGCCGGAACTGCGAGGTGGTGATCAGCATCCGGGTGATGAAGCGACGCACCCGCTCGCGCTCGGTCAGCAGCCCTGACGAGAGCCCGAACTCGACCGCGTCGAGCACCGCCTCGCGCAGGCGCACGTTACGCGCCCAGCGGAAACGACCCACCCTCTCGAAGAAGGTCTCGCTGTCGAGAATCCGGACCGCGGCCCGGATCGCCGCCGCGCGCACCTCGAAGCACTCCCAGCGCCGCTCCAGGCGAGCGAGCACCTCCTGGTGGAGGGAGCCGGCCTCGGGCTGGGCAGCGATCTCGCGGAAGAACCGGTTGAACAGCTCGATCGCCTCCCGCCGTGCCTCGTAGTAGGAGTCCGCGAGCCCTCTCCGCACCAGGCCGACCATCACGGGGTCGAACACCTTGGCCTTGCCCAACGCGATCAGGGCGTTACGCTTCTCGAAGCCGTTGAAGCTCGCGAAGTGCTGGGCGAGGTAGGGGTAGAGGTCCCTCCGCCGCAGAGCCCCGATGAGCTTGATGCCCCGGTTGACGACCAGATAGCTGCTGGCGGCCAGGTACTCGTCGACCTTGCTCGAGTACAGGCGATGGTAGAGGTCGTCCTCGTCGCTCGAGTCGAGGTCTGAGATGAGGTGGTCGAACTGCCGGTTGTACTTGACGAAGCGCGGCTCGAGGATGGCCGACATCACGTCGAGTTCCTCCCCGTCGAGCACCGCCCGCACCGTGTCCACCACCACCTTCTCGGTGTGCGCGAAGTTGAGGTTGCGGGCGCCGGCCTCGAGCGCGGCCAGCCGCTCGCGGTTGCCCAGAAGCTGCTCGACGCAGCGGGTGAGCTCGGCGGCGTCGACCACATCGGCGCCGTTGCCCCGCTCCCGGTGCTCGAACAGGACCTCGGCGGCGCCGGCCTCGGCCAGCCCGATGGCGTTCAGCTCCTGGTGGTCGCCGGGCAGCCCGCGCTTGGGGATCACGACCATCGCCTTGCCCAGGGCCATCAGCTCGGCCAGCGAGCCGGCGCCGGCGCGGGTGATCACCAGGTCCGCCGCCCTCTGATAGCGAATCAGGTTGTGCAGGTAATCGCAGCCGCGGTAGAAGACCCGCCGCTGCTCGTCGCGCGCGGACATGCTGGCGCGGTCGAAGGCCCCTCCGAGCGCGGCCGCCAGCCGATCCGCGGTGTCGGCCATGGCCGAGTAGCTGGGCGTTTCCATGAGGCCGATCGTGTGGACCACGTGCAGGCCCGGGATCTGCTTGAGCCGCGCGATGCTCTCCGCCACCGCCCGGTTGATGCTGCGTGCGCCCAGCGATCCCCCGGTGACGAGCACCAGGACGCCGTCCTCGGGCACGCCTGCGGCCCGTTTCATCTCGCGGCGGTCGCCGCTCGCATCCAGGTACTCGCTGCGTACCGGGTAGCCGGTGAACACGCAGCGGCTCGACCAGATGAAGTAGGCGCTCTCGCGGAAGCTCACCAGCATCACGTCGGCGAGCAGCGAGGCGACCTTGTTGAGAACGCCCGGCACCAGGTTCTGCTCCTCGACCACGATCTTGAGGTGCAGCAGCGGCTTGAGCAGGAACGCCGCCAGGATCACCGGCGCCGAGACGTAGCCGCCGGTGGCCACCACCAGGTGGGGCCGAAAGCGCGCCAGCGCGACCAGCGCCTGCACGGTGCCGAGGGCGACTGCGGCCAGGGACTTGATCCTGGCGGTCAGCGACCCGCCGGCATAGGGGGCGGAGGAGACGAAGTGGATGGGCAGGCCATGCCGCGGCACCACCAGCTCCTCGGCGCGCCCACTGACGCCCAAGTACAGGGTCTGGTCCACCATCTCCTGGCGCTCGAGCATGCCGTGGATGGCGAGGGCCGGGTACACGTGGCCCCCGGTGCCACCGCCGGTAAGGGCCACGCGCAGGCGTTGGGGACGGGTGCGCGGGCGTGCCATGAAGACAGCGACAGCGTACACCAGGAAGCCGACTCCGGCGACCGTGCCCACGGCCGCGATCCGGGACGCCGGAGTGCCGAGGAAGATCCACCCGAGGAAGATCGAGCCGGTGCCGAGCATGACCTTGGATCTGAGCCCGCCCATCTCGCCCCTTCGCCGTCAGCCAACAGCATTGGAAAGCGCAAGGTTGCGATGGCGATGGCGGCAGCGCAGACAAGCTGGGGAAGACTGTGGCGAGAGCGTGGCGGGGGCTGGGGCAGGGCATGTCGTTGTCGAGCCCGAGCCCGGTACCGTTGCCGTTGCCGTTGCCGATGCCACGCATCAGCGGGGGTGCCACTTTTGACGTTTTTCGGCGTCGTTGACTGGCTTGATGGCGGCGGCTGGCCCGCCGAAACAACGTCAGGGGTGGCTCCCCACGGGGAGCGCCTCGGGGGGAGTATTCTCACGCTCCGTCGGTCGCGCTGCGGCCGCAGGCCGCACGAGCGGGCCGCAGGCCCGCGAGGCGCGACCCCGCCATGAAGCGCCCCTTCTGAACACCGCACAATGCGAGCTTCGGGTGGGGGCGAGACGCTCCTGCGCTTCTTCGCGGCCTGCGATCAGAGGACCGGCAACGGCAACGGGCTCGGGCTCGGGAGAGACCCTACGCCTTCACCGCCCGCACGACCACCGGCTGGCCGTCGGTCTTGAACCAGCCGGCGCTACCGAACGAACGTCGGGAGTATCTGACGACGGATGGAACGCGCCGCCGCAGCTGCGTCATGCACGCTTGCCGCGAGGGAACATACCTTCTCAAGGTCGGATTGGCGGACCCGGTACTTTTTCCGGTACTTTTTCGATGGAGCGCGCCGCCGCAGCTGCGTCATGCACGCTTGCCGCGAGGGAAGGTACCTTCTCAGGTTCGGACTGGCGGACTCGGTACCTTTTGGGTACCTTTCTGAACGCTCCCTGGCTCCTATTGCCCAAGCGTGCTCAGTAGCTGGTTTGCCAGCACCCGAATTTCATCGTTCGTCGTGTTGTTGTGAACCGCCTTGAGAGCGTCCAGGCACTCTTGCGTTGCGTATCCTGCGTCTGCCAGGATCGTGAGCGCGAGGATCTGGTTTCGATCATCCGCATCGTGGAGCAAAGTCGCGGAGCATATGGCCTGAACTTCGGCGCGACATTCTGATCTTCCTGCCCGGGTGAGAAACGTGCCACCTTCGCAGAGCGACCATGACAGGTAGATGAGGTGTCGTCTTACTAGAGGATGTTCTTCCACAAGCCCAGTCCGAAGCTCTCGGAACAGATACTGGTCGTGAGTAAGTCCGTACTTGTCGTTCGGGTCTAGAGCACCGCTATCGTATGCTCGATTGAGCCTGTCGGCGACTCGCTCGGCCTGTGAGGCTGCAGACGAGCAGTACTCTCGTAGGGCCGGGTGTCCGAGACTGGAAGTGCATTCCGGCACTTCGGTCTCGTCTTGAATGCCCGCTTCCGCCATGAGTCGCGCACTCTGGACAAAGGTCCCTCCCAACTGACTGCCAAGTTCTTCCGCCAGGCGGGCCTTGCGACCAGCAACGGTCGAACATCCGGCAAGCAAGGTCAACGAAATTGCGGTAGCGAGTGATCGCAGCATGATTGCCATGGTCAGTACCCTGTCGGCCGTTCATTTGCCGCATCAAGAACGAAAGCCGTGGCCCAATACTCCTGCTCCACCGCCCGGCGGGCTTCAGAGGCGGCCGTCTCCAGGATCCGAATCGTGCCTGTCACGCCGTTCGCCATTCTCTGTTCTGGGCAGCTCACGTCCTCGAGCCGGGCTCGGGCTTGGCCCCTACGCCTTGACCACCCGCACCACGACCGGCTGGCCGTCGACCTTGAAGGCGCTGGCGCCGTCATCAGTCAGGGTGTCGTCCGCGTTAAGCTCCAGGGCCAGGGTCTCACGGGCGATGTACTCCGACCACTCGCGGATCGCCTCGACCACGGCCGCGGGGGCGCGGAACCTGAGGTGGATGCGGTCGGCGACGTTGAGGTCGAGCTCCTTGCGCACCGCCTGCACCCCGCGCACGAAGTCGCGCGCCAGCCCCTCGCGCTTGAGCTCCTCGGTGACGGTGGTGTCGATGGCGGCGAAGGTCGCGCCCTGGAAGGCGAAGGCGATGCCGTCCGGCGCCGAGTGGCGGACCTCGAGGTCCTCGGCGGTCAGAACCACCCGAGTCGAGCCAACCTCGAGCGGGTACTGCCCGTCGCCGGCCAGGGCCGCCTGTACCTGGCTCGGGTCGGCCGCCCGCAGCGCCGCCTGGATCTCCTTCATCAGCGCTCCGTACTTGGGGCCCAGGACCTTGAAGTTGGGCACCACCTGGACGCTGACCAGGCTCTGGCTCGACTCGACCAGCTCGAGGCGCTTGATGTTGAGCTCCTCGAGGAGCTGGGCGACCAGCGCCGGCGTCTCCAGGGCCGCGCGCTCGGCGGGGCTTTCCGGACAGACCACCATCCGGGCCAGCGGCTGCCGGACCTTCAAGTTGCTGCGGTTGCGCAGGCCGAGGCCAAGGTTCTTGACCTTGACGATGACGTCGATGCGCTCGATCAGCCCGGCGTCGACCCTCTCCTCCGAGTACTCGGGGAAGGGCAATAGGTGAACGCTGAGCGGCGCGCTCGGGGAGACCCGGCGGACGATGTTCTGGTAGACCTCCTCGGTCAGGAAGGGGAGCACCGGCGCCATGATCCGGCACAGGACCTGCAGCACCTCGTACAGCGTGCTGTAGGCTGCCAGCTTGTCGGTGTCGCTCTCGCTCTTCCAGAAGCGCCGGCGGGAGCGGCGCAGGTACCAGTTGGAGAGGTCCTCGAGGAAGCGCTCGAAGCTCTCCATCAAGAGGTGAACCCGGTACTCCGCGTAGCACTCGTGGGCGTGGCGGATCAGACGCTGCAGCTTGGACAGGATCCAGCGGTCGAGCTCAGCCCGCTCGGCGAACGGCACCTCGAGCTGAGCGGGCGTGATCCCGTCGACCTCGGCGTAGGTGACGTAGAAGCTGTAGCAGTTCCAGAAGGTGAGCAGGGTTCGCTGCACCTCCTGGTCGTGGTGGACCACGTCCTTGCGACGCGTGGGGCTGATGTCCGGGAATCGGAGGTTGGAGGTCAGGTTCTGGGCGGCGAAGATGTAGCGCATGACCTCGGCGCCGATGGTCTCGGCCGCGGTCGAAAACTCGATCGCGTTGCCCAGGCTCTTGTGCATCTCGCGCCCTTCCTCGTCCAGCACCAGCGCGTAGCCGAGGAGGGTCTTGAACGGCGGCACGACCTGGGACTCGCCGCCGGTGCGGTCGGCCCAGCGGTCGTCCTGCATCATGGTGCTCATGGCGAGCAGGGCGTAGAACCAGTTGCGGAACTGACCCGGGAAGCTCTCCAGCACCAGCGCGGGCGGGAACCACTGCCGCCAGTACTCGCGGTCGCTCGACCAGCCCATGGTCGAGAAGGGCACGATGCCGGCGTCGAGCCAGGGGTTGCCGACGTCGCTGACTCGCGACGCGGTCCCGCCGCACCTGTCGCAACGGATCTTGACCGCGTCCACCCAGGGACGGTGGGGCGAGTGGCCGTCGAACTCGTCCCAGCCGGCGATCGCCAGCTCGGCCAGCTCCTCGCGCCCGCCGACGACGGCGAACCACTGGCAGCGCTCGGCCGGGTCGGGCGCTTCGTGCCGGTCGCACTGCCAGATCGGCAGGGCCAGGCCCCAGAAGCGCTTCTTGGAGATCATCCAGTCGCCCATGTTGCGCAGCCAGTCCATCTCGCGCTGCTCGCCGTACTCCGGGATCCAGCGGATCTTGGGCACGGTCTGCATGATCTCGGAGCGCCACCCCATGGAGATGAACCACTCGTCGACCAGGCGGTAGAGGACGGGCGTGCCGCAGCGCCAACAGTGGGCGTAGCGGTGGGGGTAGCGCTCCGAGGCCAGGAGCAGGCCCTTGTCCTTGAGGTTGGCGGCGATGTCCTCGGCCACCTCATGGGCGGAGCGCGTGGCCAACCAGCCGAAGCGATCCAGGAACACCCCCTGCTCGTCGATCGGCGAGATCGCGACCAGGCCCAGCTCGCGGCCGAGATGGAAGTCCTCGCGCCCACAGCCGGGGGCGATGTGGACGATCCCGGTGCCCTCACTGCCGGTGACCTCGTCCCACGGGATCACCCGGTGGCAGCTCACCCCCGAGCGGTCGCGCAGGCCGGGGTCCGGGTAGGGGTAGCCGCCAGGTGAGTGCTGGGCCTCGAGCTCGTCAAAGGGGCCGTCGTACTCGAGGCCGACCAGCTCCTCGCCGGGCAGGGAGCCCACCACCTCGACCGGGCCGTGGTGCTCGAGGTGGCGGGCGATGGAGCTGAGCTTGACCAGGCGCCGCTTCTTGCCGCTCGAGGAGGTCGTCTCGACCTCGACCTCGCGCGCCGATTCCCAGTTCTCGGCGCCGACGTAGTAGGTCCAGTCGCCCTGGCGGACGCGGTAGTAGGTCATCTCTGGGTGGACCGCGGCGCCGACGTTGGAGGTCAGGGTCCAGGGGGTGGTGGTCCACACCAGCAACGCCTCATGCTCGCGGCCGCGGATGGGGAAACGCACGAAGACCGAGAGGTCCTCGACCCAGCGGTAGCCCTCGTGCATCTCCATCTCGCTCAGCCCGACCCCGCAGCGCGGGCACCAGGGCATCGAGTCGAGGCCCTTGGCGATGTACCCGCGCTGGTGGCAGCGCTTGAGGAAGGACCAGATGGTGTAGTTGTTCTCGTCGGACATCGTGTAGTACGAGTTGTCCCAGTCCATCCAGTAGCCGAGGCGGATCGACTGCTCGGTCTGGATGCTGGAGAAGCGCCGCACCCGCTCCTTGCAGTCCTCCACGAACTCGGCCACGCCGTAGCGCTCGATGTCCGACTTGGTGGTGAAGCCGTGCTCCTTCTCCACCTCCACCTCGACCCACAGCCCCTGGCAGTCGAAGCCGTTCTGGTAGCGCAGCTCCTGGCCGCACATGGCGTGGTAGCGCTGGTACATGTCCTTCAGCGCCCGACCCCAGGCGTGGTGCACGCCCATCGGGTTGTTGGCCGTGATCGGACCGTCCAGGAAGCTCCACTTGGGACCGCCCCGGTTCTGCGCGCGCAGCAGCTCGAAGGCCCTGGTCGAACGCCACAGCTCGAGCACCCTGCGCTCGAGGCCAGGGAAGTCGGGGAACTTGTCCACAGGTGCGTACATGGGCAACACTCCGTGCCGCGCGGCCGGCACGACGGCAGAGTCTATCACCGCCGCCGAGAGGGCGCATGAGCGGCGACTGATCCTCTGCCCCGACGCCGAGTGCCATCCGCCCTCGCCAGCATTGTCCCCGCGGACCCGTGAACGGGCCGGTTCGAGCCCACGTAGTATCCTTGGAAGGACCATGATCGAGCCAGGACGCATCCTCATCACCCCTGAGGTGTCGATCGCCGAGTCCGAGCTGCGTTTCACGACCTCGCGCAGCTCGGGACCGGGCGGACAGAACGTCAACAAGGTGGAGACGCGGGTCACCCTGCGCTTCCCGCTCGCCGACTCGCCCAGCCTCAACGCCGACCAGAAACGCCGGGTGGCCGAGCGCCTGGCCACCCGGATCGGTAAGGACGGCGCGCTGCGCGTGGTCTGTCAGCGCCACCGCACCCAGGAGGCCAACCGCCGGGCCGCGGTCGTCCGCTTCGCCGAGCTGGTGCGCGACGCCCTCCACGAGGACCCGACCCGGCGTCCGACCCGGGTCCCGCGGGCGGCCGTGAAACGACGGCTCGAGTCGAAGCGCGGCCGCGCTCGGGTCAAGCAGCTGCGCGCCCGGCCGGGCGACGAGGACTGAACCGGGTGGAGCGGGCGACCCTGGCGCGGCGGCTCTTGGTTGCCCTGTTGGTCCTCGAGTGGGTCTGGGCTGCCGGGGTGATCGCGCTCGCCGTGCTCACTGCCTTCGGGCTCAACGACCGCTTCCTGCTCTGGCTGCCCGCCACCTTCCTCCCCTACCTGCCGCTGCCCCTGCTGCCCGGGCTGGCGTGGACCGTGATCCAGCGGCGTCGCGTCCGGCGTCACCTCGGCGCGCTGGCGGCGGTGGCGCTCGTCCTCCTCATGTACGTGGGGCAGCTCCTTCCGACGGCCACTGGCAAGGACGGCGACGCGCTCGTGGTCATGACCTTCAACGTCCACCACCGGCCCGCGCACAACCAGGCCATCCGCGCCCTGGTCGCCGAGGAGCAACCCCATGTCCTGGCCCTCCAGGAGGTACGCCGGCGGCACGGCGACGACGACCTCATCGCCCTGCTCGAAGCCGACGGCTTCGCCTGCGAGCAGCGACCCTACTACGAGGGCACGTCATGGGGCGCGGCCCTCTGCGCGCGCCCCCCGGTGGTTCTCGGCCCGGTTCAGCGCCGCACCTACCACGAGCACGGGCGCTGGTCGTACCTGTTCGCCGAGGCCCGCTCCGACGGCCGCACCTTCAACCTGATCGCGCCCCACCTTCTGTCCTACCGCATCGCCCCGATCGCTCGCCCGGGCGACCTGGTCGAGCTCCTGCGCCGGGTCCGCCGGGCCCGCCTCTGGCACCGGCAGGAGACCGACGAGCTGCTGCGCCTGATCCGCGGCTTCCGCGACCCCACGGTGATGGCGGGCGACTTCAACTCGACTCCGGAGCACGCCATCCACACCCGCATCCGCCGCCACCTGCGCGATGCCTTTCGCGAAGCCGGGTGGGGCTTCGGCACCACCTACCAATTCATCCTTCCCATCCGCATCGACTACATCTACACCAGCTCCGAGATCGAGGTCCTCGAGGCCCACGTCGGTCCCTCCGGTCTCTCCGACCACCGGCCGGTGGTGGCGCGGCTGCGGCTGGTGGGCGCTCGCTGAAGCTCAGCCCGGCACAGCTCAGATCCCGCTGCCTCGCGCCGAGCCCGAGCCCGTTGTCGTTGCGGTTGTCGTCGGCGAACCTTCGAAGCGTCACCCGTGCGTTCACAGCGGTATCGACCACGGCAACGGGAACCGGATCGGGCGCGGGTCTCAGGCCTTCGGCTGCGCCCCGTCCCCCTGCTTCGGCGCCTCCTCCGGCAGCGGCAGGAACGGGATCAGGAACAAGTTGGGCAGCGCGGCGACGAAGGTGATCCCGAAGTAGGCGACGAAGCCGAATTGGGCGGCGAGGAACCCGGACACCACGCCGGCCAGGGTACCGGCGACGTTCATCAGCCCGGTGCCGATGGCGAACTGGGCCGCCTTGTAGCTCTGCTTGGTGGTACGCATTATGAACACCGTGAAAGCGGCGTTGCCGAAGCCAACCGCCAGCGCCTCCACTGTGATGACCACGCACACCAGCAGGAAGCTGGCCCGGCCGAGATCGGGGCGCTGGAAGATCCAGTCGTAGCGCACCGCGAGGTACATGTAGAGGAAGTGCAGGGTGTTGAAGGCGAGAATGGAGGGCGCCAGGCAGCGTTTGAGCCCATAGTCGGCGATCAGCATCCCGCCCACGATGGTGCCGGTGAAGGTGGCGATGAGACCGCAGGTGTTGTGGGCCAGGCTGTACTGCTCGAGGGTGATGCCGATGTCCTTGAAGAACGGGTAGGCCAGGCTTTGGAGCAGGGCCTCACCGATGCGGAAGGTGACGATGAAGGCGAGGACGACGCCGATGCGCGGCTGGTCGAGGTAGTCGACGAAGGCCAGGGCGTAGGGTGAGCCCGAGGCGTAGAGCCGCTCCTTGAGCGCCCTCGCCCGGAGCGCCAGGGTCGCCAACGCCACCAGTAGCCCGACCGCGATCCAGCCCGGCAACGACAGCTTCCCGAGGAGCGCGGTGACCGGCGCCAGGGCGGGAAGGTCGAGCACCGCTCGCAGGATGGCCACCACCGCCACCCCTGCGGTCAGCACGAGCACGGTCCGCGGCCGGCTCAGGTAGCTGACGAGCTCGCTGAGCGGCCGCTTCGGCTGCTCGAAGCGAGGCAGGGCGGTGGCGTGCAGGACCCATACCCCACCCAAGACCACGGCGGCGGTCAGGTAGCCGACCAGCCACGAGGTCTGCCCGCACAGCCAGAGGACGCCGCCGCCGGCGCTGACCATGGCCATCCGGTAGGCGAAGGACTGCAGGCCGACGTTGCGGGCCTGCTCGGTCCGGTCGAGCCGCTCCAGGTAGTAACCGTCGATGGCGATGTCGTGGCTGGCGGAGAGGAAGGCCAGCAGCACGAAGGCCAGGGTTCCCAGCAGCAGCGGCTCCGGGGACGCGCTGGCCAGGGCGAGGAGGACGATGCCGACCACCACCGACAACTCGAGCAGCAGCAGCCAGCGCCGCTTGGTGGCGTAGGCATCGATGAAGGGCGCCCACAGGAACTTGATCGTCCAGGGCAGGTTGAAGAGCGACGTCAGCCCGGTCGCCTGCAGGCTGGCCCCGTGCTCCTTGAAGTAGGCGGTGACAAACTGGCGGACCAGGGAGGCCGGGAAGCCCTCGGCAAAGTACGTGGTGACGATCCACCACGGATTCCGCTCGCGGAAGGGCGGCTTGGGCGCGGCCACGGACGCATGGTGGCAGGCGCGACGCGGGCTGGCAAGCGAGCGGGCCGCTCGTTGTTGACTCGGGCACGGGTTCACGCCGCACCTGACTCCGGGGCGAGCCGGAACGTGGACTGACTAGCTGCCAGGCCGGAAGCGCAGCTCGCCGACGAACACGCCCAGCTCGCGCCGGTCCTGCGAACCCGGGATGCTCTCGGCCGGGATGAAGGGGTTGGCCACCTCCACCGAGAGCTCGAGCCGCCCCCGGGCGAAGGTCGGGACGCTCACCTCGACCCACTCCGCGCCCACCACCAGCTCCTGGCTCCAGCCGGGCGCGCCGGTGGACAGCCGAACCCGCGCCGGCTGTGGCCGCGGCGCGCTCAGCCGGACCACCAGCCGCCCCCCGCCGGCCGGGACCGACAGCCGCGCGCGCGACCCCGTCCAGCGGCCGCTCGAGCCCGGAGCGAGGCGCTCGACCCCATGGAAGCCGCTGCCCTCGACCAGACCATCCATGCCCGCAGCCTGGGCCTCGGGCGTCATCACCGGTGGCGTGAACCTCCCGTCCGGGGGCTCGATCCAGATCCGCCGCAGCAGGGCCCGGCCGCCTCCCCTCCGGGACAGCGTGACCAGCGTGGGCCGGGTGGCGGCGTCGCCGCCCGCCTGGTCGAGGGGTACGTGGGCGTGCTGCAGGCCCGGCTCGAGACGGGTCGAGCGCGGGCCCTGGCGGCCTCCGCTGAGGCCGATCTCGATCGCCTCGTCGACCTCGAGCACCGCCCCCAGCCAGCTCCCCCGCGGGGCCGGCTGGAGGAGGACCGTCAGCTCCTGGTCGAGCCAGGCCGAGCCCTCGCTGTCCAGGCGTGGCTCGGTCGGCGCGACCACGATCCCGCCCTGCTCGGTCCGCCATGCCTTCAGATACCGGCTCCCGGCGAGCACGCGAATTCGTGGCCCGGAGCAGGAGTGCTCGATGCGCGGCCGACCGGGCGAGGGGATCCAGACCGCAGCGCTGCCCTCGCACCAGATGTAGGTCCAGGGGCCGTGAACCTGCGCCCATGGCACCCGGCCCTGGGCGAGCAGCGGGCGCCAGAAGCAGGGACGCTGACCCCGCCGGGCCAGCATCAGGTAGTCGGTGAACGGGCTCAAGGCACCGTCCACGATCACGGCCCTGCCGCCGCCAGTGGACTGGGCCTGGCCAAGGGCGGCGAGCGGAGGGAAGTCCTCGGTGGCCAGGGCCACCAGCGCCGGCGCCGTCCACGCCGCCGAGGCGGCCGCGCCCAGGGCTGCCACCGCCACCGCCAGCCGCTGCGAACGCAACCCGGTCCAGCAGCCGTATACCACGGGGCCGGACAGCAGGGCGAGCAGCGGCGGCGCATAGCGTGGCATCGCCCGGTTGTGGGCCAGCAGCAGCCAGCCGGCGGTCGCGACCGTCACCGCCAGCCACCACCACGCGAGGCGCGGGCGTCGTCGAACAAGACGCACCCAGCCGACGACAGCCAGAATCGCCACCGCCAGCGCGGCCGCCGAGCCGCCCACGGCCCTGACCACGCCGAGGTCCCGGGGCCGCCAGGCCGCCAGCCCGAGGGCGCCGGCGTGCTCGCCCGCCTGGTTGAGCACGAGCCCCAGGTAGCTGGCCGGCCCGCCGCTGTCCCACACCAGCGGCGCCAGCCCGAGCGCCAGGGTCACGGCCACCACGGTCGCTGCCAGCACCACTCCCCGCAACCGCTCCCGGCGCAGGGCCATGGCGGCGAGGCCGACGACGAGCGCCGGGGGGGCGAGGATCGGCCGCACCAGGAGCGCGCATCCCAATGCCACGGCGCCACCGGTCAAGGCCGGCCGGCCGGGCCGGGTCCACACCTCGAGCGCGACTACCGCCAGACACAGCGCCGGGGTCGTGCTCAGGGCGCGCGGGGCGAAGAAGAGCACGGCCGGGGCGAAGGCGAAGAGCAGGGCCGAGGCGACGCCCAGCGACCGGCTCTGGAAGGCGGCCGACCACAGTCGCGCGAGGAGCCACGCCGTCAGCAGC
>Ga0316620_10000502_pt1 | contig 15846 bp, 8 predicted proteins | sample OWC_Aug_M1_C1_D5_FD_207651 | JGI IMG/M metagenome (GOLD analysis project Ga0316620, IMG submission 207651) | Wetland soil microbial communities from Old Woman Creek delta, Ohio, United States - OWC_Aug_M1_C1_D5_B | ecosystem: Environmental > Terrestrial > Soil > Wetlands | place: USA: Ohio... | reverse complement strand
CGCACTCCGGGCGAGGGCGGGCTGGCGGCGATCTCGCGCCGGCTGCGCGAGACCGAGCCGCCGCGTCCCAGCACCCGCCTCGCCTCGCTCGCCGACCACGGCCGGGGGACGGCGCAGATCCGCCGCACCGACGAGCGTGGCCTCGCCCGCGCCCTGCGCGGCGACCTCGACTGGATCGTCCTCAAGGCGATGGAGCACGAGCGGGAGCGACGCTACTCCTCGGTGTCGGAGCTGGCCGCCGACATCGCCCGCCACCTCGGCCTCCAGCCGGTGCTGGCCGGGCCGCCGAGCGCCGCCTATCGGCTGGCCAAGTTCGTCCGCCGCCACCGGCTCGGCGTCGCCGCCGGCGCGGTCGCCCTCCTCGGCCTGGTGGTGGCCATGGCCGGGACCGGCATCGGTCTGGTGCGCGCGCGGGAGGCGGAGCGGCGCGCCCTCGAGGAGGCGCGCACCGCCGACCAGGTGTCGGAGTTCCTGGAGGGACTGTTCAAGGTCTCCGACCCCTTCGAGGCACGCGGCGACACCCTCACCGCCCGCGACCTCCTCGAGCGCGGCGCGAACCGGGTCAGCTTCGAGCTCGCCCAGCAGCCGCTGGTGCAGGCGAGGATGCTGGCCACCGTCGGTCGGGTCTACGACAGCCTGGGGGACTTCCCGCGCGCCGCCGAGCTGCTCGAGCAGGCGCTGGCCATCCGGCGCGCCCGCCTCGGCCCGGATGACCCCGAGGTCGCCACCAGCCTCCACGACCTGGCTCTGGTCCTCGACCACCAGGGGCAGCCCGACCAGGCTGAGGTGCTCGCCCGGCAGGCGCTGGCGATCCGCGAGCGCGCGCTCGGCCCCGACCACCCTGCGGTCGCCGAAGCCCTGAGCGAGCTGGGCGCGCTGGCGCGGAGGCGGGGGGACCTGGGGGACGCCCGCTCCCTCCACGAGCGCGCCCTGGCGATCCGCGAGCAGGTGGTGGGCCCGAACGACCTGGAGGTCGCGCGCAGCCTCAACAACCTCGCCCTGGTGCTCAAGGACGGCGGCGACCGTGCGGCCGCGCGGCCGCTCCTCGAGCGCTCGTTGGCGATCCGCGAGCAGGCTCTGGGCCGCGACCACCCGGACGTCGCGAGCGCGCTCAACAACCTCGCCATCCTGCTCTGCCAGTCGGGCGACTGTGCCGCGGCCCGGCCCATGTTCGAGCGGGCGCTGGCGATCCGCGAGCGGAGCTTCGGCCCGCACCACCCCTGGGTCGCGGAGAGCCTGGACAACCTGGCCAGCCAGCTCTTCGCCGGCGGGGAGTACACCGCAGCCCTGCCGCTGTACGAGCGCGCCCTGGCCATCCGCGAGCGCAGCCTCGGACCCGACCATCCACGGCTCGCCATCGGTCTCGGCAACCTCGGTATTCTGCTGTGCGAGCTCGGCCAGCACGACCGCGCCCGCACCCTGCTCGAGCGCGCCCTGGCGATCAAGGAGAAGCTGCACGGCCCGGACCATGCCGAGGTGGTGACGACCCTCGGCGACCTCGCCAACATGGAGAGCGACGCCGGCAACCCACGCACGGCGCGGGCCCTGGCCGAGCGCGCCCTGGCCATCGCGGAACGCTCGCTCAGCCCCGACCACCCGGACACCGCGACCGCACTCCTCACGGCCGCCTCCGTGCTCTACGCAGCGGGCGACGTCGATCAAGCGCGGCCGCTTGCCGAACGCGCCCTGGACGTGGCCGAGCGCGTCCTGGGGCCGGACCACCACGCAACCGCGACCGCCCGCTGGACCCTGGTTTGCATCGACTTCGCTCTCGGCGACCGGGAGAGGGCGCAGGCCCTGGCCGGGCCGGCGCTCGAGTCCCTGGCCCGAGCGCTCGGCAACAACCACCCGCGGGTGGAGTTCGAACGTGCGCACTGGGCCGCCATCCAGGGGGACCGGGCCGCGGCCCTGCGCTGGCTCCGTCTCGCCGTCGCGCACGGGCTCGCCAACCCGCGCCGGGTGACGAGCTCCGAGCTCGGCAGGTGGCGCGACGACCCGGAGCTGCAGTCCATCCTGGTTGGAATGGGCGCCGGCGCGGGTGAGGACTGAGCGTGAGCCGGCGATCGCAAGGCTGCTGAGAGCCGCAACCACGTCGCAGCCGCGCGGAGCTCCCACCACCAGCGGTCGCCAGCGTGTCCGAGCGAGCGGGCGGGCGCGGCTCAGAACGCGCCGAGCTGGCAGGGTCGGATCTTGATTCCGAGCCGGTCGGCGAGGTAGCCGACGTGGATCCGGGAGACGCCGTGCCTCTCGGCCAGGCGCCACAGCTCCAGGCAGCCGATGCTGCCCCCCTCGTCCCGCTCCTCGCGCAGAGCCTGCTCGAGGCCCGCCGGCACGGGCAGCTCGGCGACGCCGGCCGCCTGCCAGCCCTTGGCGTGGCCAGGATAGCCGAACAGACCGAGCTGGCAGAGGGTCAGGCGGATGCCCAGGGCGTCGGCCGTCTGCCCGACCGCGATCGGCGGGCAGGCGAGCTCCTCGGCCACGGCGAAGGCGGCTGGGCAGGACAGCAGGCCGTCTGCGAGCCGGGGGCGGATGGCGGAGGCCACACGTTCGTCCGCCTTGAGCTCAGGGGGTAGCTTCTTGTCTTCGAGGGCCATGGCTTGCTCCTTCGTGGACAAGCATCCTAGGTTCGTGGCTCGGCTTCCGTCAACCCGGCGTGACATAATCAGCTCATTGTGACGGCCGCCGGCCTCGGCCGGGGTGCCGGGCAGGCTGTCGATCGGTCGAGCGCGCGTCAGGGAGGAGAACATGAACCACCTCGCGCCCCGGGCAATCATCGTCGCCTTCAGCTTGATCTCAGGTGCGGGCCTGGGCGGGACCGCCCTGGCCGCAGAGCCCTCGCCGCTCCGCTTCACCGATGCGGCCGGACAGGTCGTGACGCTGGCCGCGGTGCCGCAGCGCCTGGTGGTGGTGGGTGACGGCGCGTTCATGCTCGCCCACCTGCTCTACGCCTTCCCCGAGGGCCGTACCCGGCTCGTCGGCATCGAGAAGAGGAGCCCTGTCGCCAGCGACTTCCTGGCGCTCATCGACTCGAGCTTCACGACCAAGTCGTTCCTTGACCCCAACCCGGGGCCCGAGCACCTCGCCGGCCTCCATCCCGACCTCGTGCTGTGCCGGGGACGGGCGCTCGATGCCCGGGCGAAAGCCCTGAGCAAGGTCGGGATCCCGATCGCCTTCGTCGGCACGGAGTCGCCCGAACGCTACCTCCAGGACATCGAGCTCCTGGGCACGATTCTCGGCAACCCGAGCCGGGCCGCCGAGCTCACGACCTACTATCAAGACCGGATCGACTTGATCGAGCGTGCCCTCGCCACGCTCGACAATGCCGACCGGCCGCGGGTCCTGCTGGCCATGGCCCTGTCGCGGGGCGGCTCGCTCGCGGTCCAGGTCCCGGCTCGCTCCTGGCTGCAGACGACGCTGGTCGAGATGGCCGGCGGCATGCCGGTGTGGCTGGAGTCGGCCGAGCCCTCGGCGGGCTGGACCGTGGTCACCATCGAGCAGATCGCGAGCTGGAACCCGGACCGCATCTTCGTCGTCTTCTGGCACTCGCCAGACCCGGTCAAAGCGGTTGCCGACCTCGCCGCCGACCGCCACTGGGCGGCGCTGGACGCGGTCAAGGCGGGTCGGCTGCACGCCTTTCCGGCCGACCACTACGGCTGGGACATGCCTGATCCGCGCTGGATCCTCGGCCTGCTCTGGACCGCCAAGACGACCCACCCTGATCGCTTCGCCGAGCTCGACCTCGAGGCCGAGGTCGACCGCTTCTTCTCCGAGCTCTTCGGAATGGACAGGGCAGCGGTGGACGCCACGATCCGGCCGGCGATCAAGGTCGACCTGCAGCAGGCGGTGAGCGCCCTCACACCGTGAGAGACGACGACCTGCTGACCAGCGACGCTCAGACGACGGGAGGACGGCGCGCGCTGCGGTGGACCTTCCTCGGGCTGGCGGTGCTGGTCGTGGCCGCGGCTGCCCTTTCCGTGCTCATGGGCCGCTACCCCGGACCGCTCCTCAGCTCGCCCTCGGCCATCCTCGACGACGACCTGGCGACCAGCCTGGTGCTCCGGCTGCGGCTGCCGCGGGTGGCCGCGGCGTTGCTTCTCGGGGCCGTGCTCTCGGTGGCCGGGCTGGTCTTCCAGATGCTGTTCCGCAACCCGCTGGTCGACTCCGGATTCCTCGGGGTTTCCCAGGGCGCAGCCTTCGGCGCCTCGCTGGCCATCGTCTTCGCCGCCGGCTCGGCGACCACCGTCCAGCTCGGGGCGGCGCTCTTCGCCTTCCTCGGGCTGGCCGCGAGCTACGGGCTGGCGCACCGCATCCGCTTCGGTGGCTCGGTCCTGCGCCTGGTCCTGGCCGGGATCGCGGTCGGCTCGCTCTTCACCTCGGGGACCGGCATCCTCAAGTACCTCGCCGACCCCCAGCGGCAGCTGCCCGACATCACCTTCTGGATGCTGGGCGGTCTGTGGAGCATCACCTGGCGAGACCTGCTCGAGATGCTCCCGGTGACCGTGCCGGCCCTGGCCGTGATGCTCCTCCTCCGCTGGCGGCTCAACCTCCTCGCCCTGCGCGAGGAGACCGCCTTCTCACTCGGCGCGGCGCCGCGCCGGGAGCGGCTGCTGCTCTTGGTGGCAGCCGCGGCGGCGACCGCAGCGGTGGTGGCCAAGGCCGGCCAGGTGACCTGGGTCGGTCTGATCATTCCCCACATCGCACGCCGCCTGGTCGGCTCCGACGCCCAGCTCGCCCTGCCCGCTTCGCTCCTCCTCGGCGGCCTCTTCGTCCTGGTCTGCGACGATCTGGCCCGCACCGTGCTCACAGGCGAGATCCCGCTCGGCATCCTGACCTCGTTCGTGGCGACGGTCGTCTTCCTGGTGCTGATGACCAGTCACCGCCGGGGGCTCAGGGGATGAGCGGCAGGAACCGGGTCGTCCACCTCGCCGGTGTCTCGTTCGCCTACGACCGCGGCGGGAAGCAGGTCCTGGCCGACGTCAGCTGGGAGTTCGCCGACGCCGCGATCACCGCCCTGCTCGGCCCCAACGGCTCGGGCAAGACCACCCTGCTCAACCTCATCTTGGGCTGGCTACAACCGAGCGCGGGGGTGGTCCGGGTCAACGGCCACGAGCCGGCGGCGACAGCGCGCCGGAGCTGGAGCCGCCAGGTCGGGCTGGTCCCCCAGAACGAGACCCACGCCTTCGAGCTCGAGGTCGTCGAGTACGTGCTCCTCGGCCGGGCGCCCTACCTCGGCCTGCTCGAGCGGCCCGGCGCCGCCGACCGCGCCGCGGCTGAGGCGGCGCTCGAGCGGACCGGGCTCGAGGCGTTCGCCCTGCGCCCGGTCAACGGCCTCAGCGGCGGGGAGCGGCAGCTCGCCGCCATCGCCCGCGTCCTCGCCCAAGACCCGCACGTCCTCCTGCTCGACGAGCCGCTCTCCCACCTCGACCTCGGCAACACCCGCCGCGTCCTCGCCCTGCTCCAGGCCTTGCGCCGCGACGGCCACGCCGTGATCCTGACCACCCACGACCCCAACGTCGCGGCGGCGGTGGCCGACGAGGCGCTGTTGCTGAAGGAGGGACGATTGGTCGCCGCCGGCCGGGCGAGGGAGGTGTTGACCGCCGAGCACCTCGGCGCGACCTACGGCGTCGAGCTCGACGTCCTCGAGGTCGCCGGCCGGACGGTGGTTCTGCCGAGGGTGTGAGACCAGGCGCAGCTAGCGGCCATCGCTTCGACCTGCCACGTTATCCTGGCAGCACGCCAGCCAACCAACGTGGAGCAGGGATCACTGCGAGAAGCACCGAATGTGCGATCTGGCACGCCTGCGGTCGCACCCGCGTGTGCCGCGGCTTGTCAACCCCGCCGCGCGGTGGTAGCCTGACCGCGGTTATCCGACCCGCGTTCTCCCACTGGGAGGGCGCGGGCGAGGCCCGATCGACCAGGAACTGGTACCGGGCCGAGGGCCGGTGGGGCAACCCGCCGACCTCCCGTGGTTGGAAAGGAGGCCATCCATGCGCGTGACGTCCCTCTGTGTGCTGATCTTGTGTCTGCTCCACCTGGCTCCGGCCGCCGCCCAGGAGCCAACCCCCACCCCGACTCCGACCCCGCCTGACTACTTGCCGTACATCTTGGGCCAGATCACCGTCACCGCCGAGGCGCCGGCGGTCGAGACCGTCGACCTCGAGGTGATGACCGCCGAGGAGATCGAGGCGGTCAACGCGCGCACGGTCGGCGAGGCGCTGACGTACATTCCCGGGCTGCGGGTCTCCACCGGGCGCAAGAGCGAGCCCAGCGTCGCGATCGGCGCTTTCCAGCAGTCGGAGATCCTGGTCCTGATCGACGGCGTGCCGTACTACGAGACCAACTACGGCAAGCTCGACCTCAACCAGATCCCGACCGAAAACGTCGCCCGCATCGAGGTGAGCAAGGGCGCGGCGTCGGTCCTCTACGGCGCCAACGCCATGGGTGGGGTGGTCAACATCGTCACCAAGCGGGCCTCCGACACCCCCTTCACCGGGGCGACGGTCGAGCTCGGTGAGAACAGCCTCCGCCACTTCCTCGTCACCCACGGCATGAGCCACGGCAAGCTCAGCTACTGGGTCAACTACAGCCACCAGGAGAGCGACGGCTGGGACGTGTCGGACGACTACCAACCCTACGAGGGCGAGATCATCACCCGCGGCCCCACCACCAGGACTCCCGCCGTACTCCAGGGCGACGGCACGCGGACGAACTCCGACGTCGAGCGTGACGACGCCTGGCTCAAGCTCGGCTGGGAGAACAACGCCGACTCGGCCTACTGGGTCAACCTGCACTACCTCGAGATGAGCAAGGGCCTCCCGCCGGCGACCGACGAGGTCAGGGTCATCCTCTTCCGGCCCGCCTTCTCCCAGCTCGGCCGCATGCCCGACTACCGCGACAGCGGCATCGACTTCGACCTGCGCCAGCGCCTGGCCGAGCGCCTGGTCCTCAAGGGCAAGCTCTTCTACCACGGTCACCAGGACCACTACGACTCGTACCGCGACCTCGCCTTCGACGAGCGTCTCGCGCGCAGCACGTACAAGGACTACCTGGCCGGCGGCACGGCGATTCTCGAGTCGCCGCTCGCCGACTGGAACACCCTGCGGCTCGCCTTCAACTACAAGAAGGACTCCCACCGCGAGCGGGACGACGAGTACCTCCCATTCGCCGAGGCCCAGTCCTACACCGGTTCGGTCGGCCTCGAGGACGAGCTGCACGTCGCGGACGACTTCCACCTCGTGCTGGGCCTCAGCTACGACTGGTTCGACGTGTCGTCGGCTGAGCGCAACACCCTCGACGACGACGGCAACCTGGAGAGCCAGGACCCCCTCGCGACCCCGTCGGACAACTTCCTCAACCCGATGCTGGGCCTCAGCTATGCGCTCGGCGAGCGGGGCGAGCTCTTCGCCTCGGCGGGCCGCAAGAGCCGGTTCCCGCTTCTCTCCCAGCTGTACTCGTCGAGCAGCGGCAACCTCGAGCTCGACCCCGAGCGCAGCACCAACTTCGTCGGTGGGTACCGGGCCACGCTCCCCTCCGGGCTGACCCTGGAGGCCTCCGGCTTCTGGTACGAGATCTCGGACCTCATCTCCCGCTCCGGCACCGACCCGGACAACCTCTACCAGAACTACGCCGACGTTCGCGTCCTCGGCGTCGAGCTGGCGGCGTCGACCACCGTCGCCCGCAACCTCGAGCTGCGCGGCGACGTCACGTACAACGACGCCGAGGACCGCAGTGAGGCCCGGATGACGGACGAGGTCCTCAACGTGCCCGAGATGATCGGAGGGGTCGGGCTCGAGTGGCGGCTGCCGTGGGTCCCGGCCCGGCTCGACCTCAACGGCCGCTACATGGACAACGTGTTCACTTCCTTGCCCTCGCCCGGCTACCCGGACGACCCGGTGCAGGAGGTGTCGAGCTACTACCTGGTTGACGTCCGCTTCGGCTACGACGTCATCCCCAAGCTCGAGCTGTGGGGCGCGGTGCGCAACCTGCTCGACGAGAGCTACGAGTCGGAGTACGCGTATCCCGGTCCGGGCCGCGCGATCTCGTTCGGAGTGTCGGGCAAGCTCTGATTACCGTCAGTCGTCCGCGCTAGCAGGCTCATCTGTGTCTGGTGTGGCGCCTCGCGCGCGGCAGTGACGCCGCGCGAGCAGACGCATGCGTGGACATGTTCAATGACGTGAGCGGAACTCTCCCAAATCTCCGGTGGGACGCCGCGACTGGCACCTACTGGCGCTCGCCAGCAGTCTTCGCCGCGACCGTGAGGCGGTTGATGCCGAACATGAAACGCTCCTCGAGGAGGACGCGGAAGCCGGCCACGTGGAGAAGGCGACGAATTTCGGTCATGGTCATTCCACACACTTCGCCTTCCTTCATGCCGCGCTCGTGCTGATCGGCGTCCCACGGTTGGCGCACCGCGTGCCAGATTCGCGAGATGGCGGGTGGGACCATGGTCAGGATAATGCGGCCATCGGCCTTGAGCACGCGGTGCGCCTCGGACAGAACCTCGACGCGATTCGGTATGTGATTCAAGGCAGCGATAATGGTCACCGTGTCGAATGACCCGCTCGCCACCGGCAGTCGGGCCGAATCCTCGACCACGAGATCGACCGAGCCCCACTGGTAAACGTCCGCGCCGACGCCGCCGCCATAGGCCTTGACGAGCTCGTTCGTGCCGCAGCCAACGTCCAGAAGGCGACCTCGAATATGAGGGAGCACCTTGCGGATCCTCCAGCGAGCCAGGGCCTTCCCGAGTGAATCTTTCACGGCGACACACTATCATTTCGTGGTCCGGCTGGAACCCCACCCGGTGGGACGGCCTGCACTCACCATCGTCAAACTGGATGCGCTCGCAAACGCCACCTCCAGCGCCGGAACTTTCCAATTCCGGTTAACGTTTTCGCGATTGGAACGTATGTAGTTCTGAAGCGTCGGGCAGGCGGGGGGAGCGACGATGACCGAGAGTCAGAAGCGATCGTGGCGGCGCATTGGGCTGATCGCGGCGGTCGCCTTGGTGGTGGTGGGTGTGGTGGCCGTGGTCCTCAACCTGTCCCGGGTCGAGGCATCCCAGGCTTCTCCAGGGGAAGGGGTCACGGACAACGCCAAGGGTGAGGACAAGGAAAAGGACCCGGTCCCGGTCAAGGTGACGACTGCATTTGGCGGTCCCGTCGCGGGCTACATCTCGGCCACCGCCAACCTGGTGCCCGAAAACGAGGTCAAGGTCTTGGCCGAGGCCGAGGGTCGCTTGGCCGAGCTGCGGGTCGAGGAAGGGGACGCCGTCGCCGAGGGTCAGCTGCTGGCCGCGCTCAACCGGGACGAGGCCGAGATCGCCGCCAACAAGGCCCGCTTGCGCGCCTCCAATGCCTCCCGCGCCTTCAAGCGGGCCGAGGAGACCGTGGGCTCCGGCCTCATCAGCCGCGAGGAGTACGACCGCCTCACGCTCGAGCACGAGGTCGCCAAGCAGGAGGTGGCCGAGACCGAGTGGCGGCTCGGTCGGACCCAGATCCGTTCCCCCTTTGCCGGCCGGGTGACCGAGCGTCTGGTCCAGCCGGGCCAGCACGTCCGGCCCGGGGACGTTCTCTTCTCGGTCGCCGACTTCGACCCGTTGGTGGCCCGCATCTACCTGCCAGAGAAGGACGTCATCCACCTCGAGGAGGGCCGCGCGGTGCGACTGACGCTGGCCGCCGACGCGAGCCTGCGTTGGGCGGGCCGGATCCGCCAGATCAGCCCGGTCGTGGACACCTCGACCGGCACGGTCAAGGTCACCGTCGAGGCGGTGGACCCGCCATCCGCGGTTCGGCCGGGGGCGTTCGTCTCCGTCGACATCGTCCGCGAGGCGCGTGAGGCTGCGGTCCTGCTACCCCGCGAGGCCGTGGTCCGCGAGCTCGGCGCCACCCACGTGTTCCTGGTCGAAGGGGAGACCGCGGTCAAGCGGACCGTCGCCCTGGGCCTGGAGGAGAACGGCCAGGTCGAGGTCGTGTCCGGCGTCGCGATCGGTGACCAGGTGATCGTCGCCGGCCAGGGCAGCCTCAAGGACGGCACCAAGATCAAGGTGCTGTAACTCTCCGTTCCTGTTTCTGTTCTCCACCCTCCGCCAGGCAGCGGGGGAGCTGAGAGTTGACCGCTGAAGGCTGAGAGCTGCACCTGGAGACCGCATGCGCATCGTCGATTTCTCCCTCAATCGCCGCGTCACGGTCTCGATGAGCGCCGTGGCACTGCTCCTCTTCGGCGGCGTCGCCTTCACCCGGCTACCCCTCAACCTGATGCCCGAGCTCTCCTACCCGTCGCTGACGGTAGAGACACGCCTGCCCGGCGCCGCACCGGCCGAGGTCGAGACCCTGGTGACGCGGCCGGTCGAGGAGGTGGTAGGGGTGGTCGCCGGGGTGCAGCGGCTGACCTCGGTCTCCCGGCCCGGGCTGTCCCAGGTCACTTTGGAATTCGGGTGGGGCCAGGAGATGGACTTCGCCGCCCTCGACGTGCGCCAGAAGCTCGACCTCCTCGACCTGCCCCGGGACGCGACCAAGCCGATCCTGCTCCGCTTCGACCCCAACAATGACCCGGTGATGCGCCTCTACCTGCGCGGCCCGCTCGACCTCTACCAGCTCCGCTACCTGGCCGACGAGCTGGTCAAGAAGGAGCTCGAGCCGGTGGAGGGAGTGGCTGCGGTCAAGGTCCACGGCGGCTTCGAGGAGGAGATCGAGGTCCGCATCGACGAGGACCGGCTGGCGCTGCTCGGCCTCGGCGTGGGCGAGGTGTCGGCCCGCCTGCTGGCCGAGAACCTGAGCCAGGCCGGCGGCAGCCTGTACGAGGCCGAGGCGCGCTACCTGGTCCGCTCGCGCAACGAGTTCCGCTCCCTCGACGACATCCGGGCCACGGTGCTGCTCACCCGCTCCGACCGCAAGGTGACGGTGGGCGACGTCGCCGGGGTGACCCGCAGCCACCGGCCGCGCGAGGTCATCACCCGCTTCGGCGGCGACGAGGCGGTCGAGCTCGCCATCTACCGCGAGGGGGACGCCAACGCGGTTCAGGTCGCGAAAGCGGTCAGCGCGCGGCTCGAGCGGGTCCGCGCGGAGCTGCCCGACGGCGCTGAGGTCGTGGTGGGCACCGACCAGTCACGATTCATCCGCGCCTCCATCGACGAGGTCCTGTCCAACGCCGTGCTCGGCGGCCTGGTGGCGATGGCGGTCCTCCTCCTCTTCCTGCGCGACCTGCGGGCCACGTTTGTCATCGGCCTCTCCATCCCCATCTCCATCGTCGCCACCTTCTTCCTCATGTACCGCACCGGCACCTCCCTCAACGTCATGTCCCTGGGCGGACTGGCCCTCGGCGTCGGCATGCTGGTCGACAACGCGATCGTGGTCCTGGAGGCCATCGTCAAACGCCGGGAGGCCGGCGCCGACCCTCTGAGCGCGGCCCGTGAGGGTGCCGCAGAGGTGGGCATGGCGGTCACCGCTTCGACCCTGACCACGGTCGCAGTGTTCCTGCCGGTGGTCTTCTTGGAGGGGATCGCGGCCCAGCTCTTCCGCGACATGGCGCTGACCGTGTGCTTCTCACTGCTCGCGTCGCTGGCCGTGGCCCTGACCCTGATCCCGATGCTGACCTGTCTCGGGCAGAGCACCGCCGAGAGCGTGGGTGCGACCTCCGCCCCGGCTGGCCGCCTGGCCCAGATGCGGTGGCGGGTGATGACCGCCGCCCCGACCGCGCTCGTCGGCTGGATCCGAGGCGGTCTGGGAAAGGTGGGCTCGGCGCTGGCCTGGGTCGGCGGGCCGCTCGGCCGGGCCTTCGAACGCGGCCTCGGTCGGGTCCTGGCCGCCTACCCGGTCCTCCTCCGCTTCGCCCTGGGTCACCGGCCGGCGGTCCTCATTTCGGCGCTGCTCCTCCTGGCCGGCAGCCTGGCGCTGGTGCCGGGCCTGGGGCTCGACCTCATCCCGCAGTTCTCCCAGGGGGAGTTCGCCTTCCGGGTGCAGCTGCCGGAAGGAACGCCGCTCGAGGTCACCGATCGCTTCCTCGCATCGGCCGCCGAGGTCCTGCGCGACGAGGACAGCGTCGAGTCCTTCTCCACCGTGGCCGGCGGCACCGCCCTGACCCTGGCCTCGACTGGCACCGAGGGTGAGAGCACCGGCCGGATCCAGGTCCGCATGAGGCCGGGGGCAGGCGCCACCGCCGAGGAGGGAGTGATCGGCCGCCTCCGCGCCCGATTGGAGAGCTCGGACCAGGCCCGCTTCGAGTTCGAGCGCGCGACCTACTTCAGCTTCCGGACCCCGGTCGAGGTCGAGGTGTTCGGAGACAACCTCGAGGACCTCCACGCCGCCGCCGCCATCATCGAGGGGCGTCTCGTCGGCATCCCCGGCCTGGCCGACGTCCGCTCCTCGACTCAGCTCGGCAACCCGGAGGTCCAGGTCCGTTTCGACCGCGACCAGCTGGCGGGGCTGGGGCTGGAGATGGGCGCGGTGGCCGAGACCATGCGGACCAAGGTCCAGGGGCAGGTGGCGACCCGCTTCCTGGAGGGGGACCGGGAGATCGACATCCGGGTGCTGGCCCTCGCCCACGGCACCGCTCGGGTGGCGGACGTCCAGGACCTGATCGTCGGCGAGGTCGACGGCCGCCCGATCTTCCTCAAGTCGGTGGCCTCGGTGACCGTGGCCGAAGGGCCGACCGAGATCCGCCGCATCGGCCAGAAGCGGGCCGCGGTGGTCGCCGGCAACCTGGCCGGACGGGACATGGGGGCGGTGGCGACCGACGTGCGCGCGGCCCTGGCCGAGCTCGTCCTTCCAGCCACCGTGTCCCCGCCCGCGCTCTCCGGCCAGGAGGAGGAGCTGCAGCGTTCCCTGCGCTCCCTCTCCCTGGCCGCGGTCCTGGCAGTGTTCCTCGTCTACCTGGTGATGGCGTCGCAGTTCGAGTCCTTCCTCCACCCGTTCGTCATCATCTTCACCCTGCCGCTGGGCGCGATCGGCGCCGTCGCCGGCCTCGCCGTCACCGGTCACACGGTCGACGTGGTGGCCGTGATCGGTGTCGTCATCCTGGCCGGGATCGTGGTCAACAACGCCATCGTGCTGATCGACGCGGTCAACCAACGGCGCGCGACAGGAACCCCGATCGGGGAGGCGTTGCGAGTGGCCGGGCTGGTCCGGATGCGTCCGATCCTGATGACCACCGGCACCACCGTGGTCGGGCTGCTACCGATGGCCCTCGGCCTCGGCGAGGGGGCTGAGCTGCGGGCGCCGCTCGCGGTCACGGTCATCGGCGGGCTCTCGGTGGCGACCGTTCTCACCTTGGTCGTGATCCCGGTGGTGTACTCGCTGGTCTCTCCGGACCGCCAGCCGGCGCCGATTCCCGATCCCCTCCCCGGCCGTGAGGTCTCCCCGTGAACCTGCACCGACTGGCCGTCGACCGCCCGATCACAACCGCCATGGCCCTGCTGACGGTCATGCTGTTCGGGACCATCGCCATGTCCCGCCTGCCGCTGGCCTGGCTGCCCGAGGTCGACGCACCCTTCATCTTCGTCGAGATCCCCTATCCCAACTCCCACCCGGAGCAGGTGGAGCGGGACGTGGTTCGCCCGGTCGAGGAGACCCTGGCTACCCTCTCCGGCATCAAACGCCTGCGCGCCACTGCCACCGCCGACAGCGCCGAAGTGATGCTCCTCTTCGACTGGGGCATCAACCTCGACGTGGCCCGCATGCAGGTCTCGGAGAAGCTCGACCAGGTCGCCGCGGAGCTCCCCGAGGCGGCCGGGCCGGTGCTGGTCTACTCGTTCAACACCAACGACATCCCGGTCGTCGAGGGGCGCATTTCGGCAGAAGGGGTCGACCTCTCCCAGAACTACGAGCTGCTCGAGGCGCGGGTCCTCAACCCCCTGCGGCGGCTGCCCGGGGTGGCCCGGGTCGACCTCAACGGGGTCGAGCCGCGGGAGCTCTACGTCGACCTCGTGCTCGACCGGGTCAAGGAGCACGCGGTCGACGTCGGGGCCCTGGTCGAGCGGTTGTCCGCGGCATCGGTGAACCTGGTGCTGGGCCAGGTCGACGAGCAGGGGCTGCGCTACACCGTTCGCTCCCTGGGCGCGTTCGACTCGGTCGAGGAGCTGGGCGCCCTGGTCGTCGATTCCCGCGGGCTCCGCCTGGCCGACGTCGCCGAGATCCGCTACGAGGAGCCGCCGCTCACCTTCGGCCGCCACCTCGACGGTCGCTACGCGGTCGCCCTCGACGTGTACAAGGAGTCGACCGCCAACACCGTGGAGGTGGTGCGCTCGGTCCACCGCCTGCTCGAGGAGGAGGTCAACAATGACCCCCTGCTCGCCGGCATCGAGCTCTTCGTGTGGCAGGACCAGGCCGAGGACATCACCTCCGGCATCGACGGGCTGCGTTCGGGCGGGCTGGTGGGCGCCCTTCTCGCCGCCGTGGTGCTGTACCTGTTCCTGCTCCGCCTCGGCCCGACCCTGCTGGTCTCCCTCTCGATCCCCTTCTCCATCGTCGCCGCCTGCGCGGTCATGTACTTCTCGGGCGGCAGCCTCAACGTGCTGTCGATGATGGGGCTGATGCTCGGGGTGGGGATGCTGGTCGACAACGCCATCGTCGTGCTGGAGTCGGTCGACCGCCATCTCCACATGACTGGCGACCGGCGCCGGGCCGCGCTCGAAGGGACCGGCCAGGTGGTGATGGCGGTCACCGCCTCCACCGCCACCACGGTGATCGTGTTCCTGCCCCTGGTGGTGGGCTCCGGCACCGAGCTGACCGTGTGGCTGAAAGAGGTCGGCCTCACCATCACCTATGCCCTCGGCTGCTCCCTGGTCTCGTCGCTGACCCTCATCCCGCTGGTTTCCGCTCACCTGCTCCACGCCGGCGGCGGGCGCCCCAACCCGGCGGTCGCCTGGCTCGAGGCGCGCTACGTCCGGGTTCTGGCCTGGACGCTCGACCACCGTGCTCGCACCTTCGGCCTGCTCGCCTTGGCGCTGGTGGTGGGGGTCCTGCCGTTCACCACCGGCTGGGTCAAGTCAGTGATCTTCTCCGGGGCGGTGAACCGGCGCCTCTTCCTGAGCTACGAGTTCGACGACTTCCTCTACAAGTCCCAGGCCGAGCGGGTGGTCACCCAGGTCGAGGAGGTGCTCTTCGCCCACCGCGACGAGCTGTTCCTGGACTCGGTCTACAGCTTCTACTCCGAGGACGAGGCCGGGACCGCCCTCACCCTTTCCCGTACCGACCTCGACGACGAGGAGGCGGGTGAGCTGCGCGACCGGATCAGGGCCCTGCTGCCCGCGACCCCGGGGGTACGGGTGACGTTCCAGGAGGAGGCGGACGAAGGCGGGGGCAGCACCTTCTTCGCGGTGCGGCTGTTCGGGCAGGAGGGGGGCCCACTCCTCGATCTGACGGATGAGGTCGCCCGCCGCCTGGAGAGCGCGGACGGAGTGGTGGACGTCACCCGCCCCCGCTCCGGCGGCCGGAGCGAGGTCCACGTCGTCATCGACCGTGACCGCGCCGCCGACCTCGACCTGACCGCGCAGGACGTCACCCGGCTCATCGGCTTCTCCCTGGGCGGGGTTCGCTTGCCCGAGCTCCGTGCCGGCGATCGCGAGATCGCCACCTGGGTGGCGCTACGCCTGGAGGACCGCTCCCGCCTCGACGACTTGCGCCAGATCCCGGTCGCGGGCCGGGACGGCAAGGCGGTCCTCCTCGGCGACATCGCCCGCTTCGAGGAGGTCGAGCAACCGGCTGTCATCGAACGCGAGGACCGCAAGGTCCGGCTCGCGGTGCGCGGCACCTACGAGGGGGAGAGCTGGCCCAAGGCGCGGGAGCGGATCGAGGAGCTGATGAACGCCATGGCGTTGCCGGCCGGGGTGAGCTGGAGCTTCAACGACCG
>Ga0316620_10000501_pt1 | contig 15855 bp, 23 predicted proteins | sample OWC_Aug_M1_C1_D5_FD_207651 | JGI IMG/M metagenome (GOLD analysis project Ga0316620, IMG submission 207651) | Wetland soil microbial communities from Old Woman Creek delta, Ohio, United States - OWC_Aug_M1_C1_D5_B | ecosystem: Environmental > Terrestrial > Soil > Wetlands | place: USA: Ohio... | reverse complement strand
GGGCGTGGGCGGCGAGGACGTTGTCGAAGGTTTTCTTGATGCTCGTTACGAGTGGGGAGCCTAGGCCGAGGGCTCCGAGGGTCCCGTTGAGCAGGGAGGCGGTCTCCACTAGTTTGTAGGCCTCGTCGAGTCGCCTGGATTTCGATTCCTCGCTCAGGCTCTCCAGCTTTGACAGGATCCCGGACACAACGTTCGACGCACCGAAGAGGCCGGCCGGCATCTCGGGGTTGTCGGAGAGGGTTTTCCGGACAGCTGCGACCAGGTCGTCGAAGGCTTGGGCCTTCTTGCCGGCCGACAGTTCGTCCAGGGTCAGGCCGTGCTCGCCTACGATTTTCTTGGCTTGGGCGCGGGCGGTGGACGCCTCGTGTGGGTTGGGATTGTCGCGCGCCAGTCTCATCAACTTGGCCACTTTCTCGGCGGCTTCCAGCTTCGTCACCGACGTTTCCTCGACTCGTCAGGTTTTCCAGTCATCGGGTCCAGGTAGTCGAGGGGACTGGTCGACCTGGTGATCTTCGACAACTCGGGTGTGAGGGCTTGGACGTGTATCTCCACGAGGTAACGGAGGTAGCTGGCTCTCCTGTGACCACGTGCCTTCGCCAGGGCGTCGAATTTCTTCAACACCGAGGGGTCGATTGTGGTCTGTATCAGCTTGCCCGGCATGTTCAGGTTGCATAGGTTTGCATAGAGTCGCATAGCTGTCAACGTGTCTGGCGGAGCATCTCGAGGAGTTTGCCGGCCTGCTCTTTGTCGAGGGAGCTCACACTCTTCTCCAGCTCGGCGAGGTGGGTGTCGTCTACCTCAGCGGGCTCACCAGCTTTCGAGAGTCGGAAGCAGGCCACGTCAGCTTGCTTCGCCTTCGACCGCTTGCCGTCGCGTCCGCGGTGCGACCGGTGTTTCTTGTCGTCGTCGTGGACGCCGGGCACGTCGTTCCTCTGACCCATGCAGAAGTCGACGATCGCCAGCCATTCTCCCCTAGTCTGCTCGTCGATCTTCCGGTGGCAGGCGATGGAGAATCGCAGTCGGTCCATCCTCTTGAGGCCAGCCTTCGTCGCCATCAGCAGGGGGAAGTCGCCGCGTTTTGTTTTTGGGGGGTCGGGGATCGACGACGGATTTTTCGCGGCTCGCGGGTGGAGCCCCACGTAGGTGTTGAAGGATTGCAGGGCCTCGTCTGGCCTCATGGCAGCCCAGGTTATGTAGTACCCGACGGGGATCGGGCGGCGCTCTCGCCACTTCTGCAGGAGCTCCGGCGGAAGGTTGTCGATGGTGCGCAGCAGGTTGTCGACGTACTTCTCGTCGTATCCGGTCCTGCGGGCGAACTCTTTGTAGTTCACCCGGAACTTGTCTCGCATCACCTGAGCGGCCCGGGCGATCTCGTAGGTGTGCATCTTGCTGCGGGCTACGTTTTCGACGATGTTCGACCAGTATTGGGAGGACAGTGGGGTGTCGGGAGGTATTACTATCGAAGGGATTGTTTCCCAGCCTAGTTTTCTCGCGGTCTTGACTCGGCGGAATCCCCACCGGACGTGGAACTCGTCGCCGTGGGCGATGAGTACGACGGGATGCTTGATGCCCTCGGACTTCATGCTCTCCTCGAGGTTCCGGGCCTCGTCTTCCGTGGCGTCGAGGCGCATCTCGTTCTTGAAGTCGGTGTCGCCCACGATCTGCTCGAGGGGGATGAGCCTCACCTTGCCCACGATGTCTCTTGACTTCGCCTCTCCCTGGGGACCGACGTGTCGCTCTCGCCAGTCTTCGCGTAGCTCTCGCTTGCGTTGGGCTAGTCGGGCTCGGCCGTCCTTTCTGGTCGTCTTAGGCAAGCCGGGTAGTTCCGACAGGTCGCCGACCTCGCACACCTCGGGTAGGCATGGCAGGTAGCTGCCCAGCGCCACCCGCTGCCTGGACAGGCTCTCGCCGCTCGTCATCCCACTTGATTCAGGCGCAGCTGCTCGGGCAGGTGGTCGAGAGCCTTGTCGATCGCGTTCTGCTTGGCGATCACCTTTCGGCTCATGTTCACGTCCAGTGTGAAGTTGAGGGCCAGGTGGATCACGTGGACCATCTTCGTCTGTCCTTTGCGACATAGTCTGTCCTCAGCTTGGGTCATGGTGGCGGGCACCCAGTCTCCCTCCACGAACACCGCGATGCACGCCCGGTGCAGTGTGATCCCCACACCGGCTGCCTTGAGGCTGCCGAGGAAGATCCTCTTTTCTCCAGCCTGGAAGCTTCGTATGGCCGCCTCGCGAACCTTCATGGGGGTCCCGCCGTAGAGCAGGACGGAGTCTTCAGCGAAGTGATCGCGGAGCTTCTCCAGGACGTCGTTGTGGTGGGCGAACACTACGACGTTGTCGGAGGTCGAGGCCAGGAGATCGTCGAGGTACTTTAGGCACATCGGCAGCTTGAGCAGGGCCGTCTTGTGTCGGAGATCGGACGTCTCGGTGAAGGCGACTCCTGTGACGGCGTCGAGGCTCTTCACGGCCGACTTATATTCGGCGGTCGTCTTGGCAGCCTCGACTCGGGCCAGGGCTGCCTCCCAGGCTCGCTCGTAGCATTCCCTCCACTTCTTGAACTCGGGGTGGGCGGACCAGTCGATCTCTTGGTCGCCGAGTACGACGAGCTGCCGCCGCTTGGGGGGCAACTCTTTCATTACGTCAGTCTTCAGGCGCCTCACCATGAAGGTCGAGCGCAGTCTCTGCTGGAGCTCGCCGAGGTGGGTGCCTCCCGTGGCCACCCAGGCGACGCCGTCGCCGCGTGTTTCCTGGTGCAGGCCGCAGTAGCGTTTGGCGAAGGTCCACCAGTCCCCGAACTTGGCAGGGCAGAGGGAGGCCGCAACGGGCCAGATCTCTTTGGGGAAGTTCTCCATGGGGGTGCCGGTGAGGAAGAGTGAGCGGTGGGACCTCTGCAGGAGTCCCCGCTCCCCGAGGACGGCTTGCGACCTCATGGAAGTCGGGGTCTTGAGGGCGTGGGCTTCGTCGAAGATCGCGACGTCCCAGGTTCGCTCGAGGCTCCTCGTGAGGGGGGTCGGCTTCTTCCCGCTCACCTTCTCGTAGTTCGTGACGACGAGCAGCCGGCCACGCGTCTCCGGCACCTCGTCGCTCCCGGACTTGGGCATGAATATCTCCCAGTCGCCCACGAGCCACTTTTCGGCTTCGTTCATCCAGTTGAACGCGAGCGTGGCGGGACCCACGACGAGGACGGATTTGGCGACGTTTCCCAATTTGTTGACGAAGCCGAGCGCTTCGATTGTTTTTCCCAGCCCGGGTTCGTCGCCTATGAGTGTGTCCTTGCGCTGGAGGGCGTATGAGATCGCTGCCTTTTGGTAGGGTTCGTATTGCAGGCCTGGCGGACAGGGCACGTCGATCGTCGAGTCGACGGCCCTCGACTTGGCCAGTCGGTCGAGGTGCTCACGCATGACCCGCAGGGCTATTTCGCTGCAGCAGGAGCGGAGACGGGTTGCGGATTCCACGCGCGGTGACCAGTACCGCCTCCCGATCTTGGCCCTGCAGGCCTTGCAGCTCGGGGGATCTTCGCATAGGGAGGGCTCGTGCAGCTCGAACCCAGCTCGCTCCAGTCTGGCGCGATCTTCGGGTTTCGAGTCGGCGACGAAGACGCCCTTCCAGTAGGTGACTACCACGACGTCACGATTTCGTCGTTATCCGGCGGGCGGTCGCGACGGCTGCCTCGAGTGAGGGGGACGTCACCTTCACGTCTCGCCCGGCGACCCTCACGCGAGCTTGGTATTTTCCCGACGTCGTGGGGCGGACGTAGGTGGTGGCGAGGGCTCTTCCGGGACGACGCTCCATGGTGAGGGACAGTCTAGTGATATCGCCGGCCGATGTCAAGATTGCTAGCATTGTGTTCGTCTCATGTGGGAGGTTAAAGATTCACGTAAAAGATTCCTGTAAATATGTTCTTGACGCTGGGTTTGCACTGGTCCATAGTGCGAAACCTGCGGGACGGTCGGGTGTTCCGGCCGGTCACCCAGAGAGAAAACCCACCACGAGTAGGAGATCGAGAATGGCATCAACTGAGAAGATGGTTCGGGCACCTGAGGGATACGCGCGGATCGGGGCCGTTGCGGACGTCCCGTACTTCCTCCTGGAGAAGGGTAACGTCGCGCACGGGACGTTGCTCGGTGTCTACACGCGGGACGACAAGCGTGCGGCGAGTGGCAAGACCAAGTTCTTCCAGATCGAGTTGCTCGCCCCCTGCAAGGTGCGGGAGGGGCGGGGCGAGGACGTCGAGGTGAGGACGGCCGAGGTCGGCGAGATCGTCAACCTCAACTACAACCCGAAGACCAAGGAGCTGGAGCCCCTGTGCAGGGAGATCCTGGGCGGGGCTGCCTACGAGGTCTTCGCTCCGTGCCTGGGGAAGATGAACCTGCAGAACGGCAACACGATGTGGAACTTCGACGTCAGCGTCAACCAGGTGCGGAAGGCTCGGGCGGAGGAGCCGGATTTCGGGGACGGCGTCGCGGAAGCGGCGGGCGAGTAGCACGTCGTGCCGCGTGCAGTATCGGTTAAGGCCAACTACCGTGAGGACGGCGCCTACCTGATCAGGTTCGAGAGCGCCGTCCTCAAGGATACCGATCTGCCGGAGGAGTGGCGGCGGCAGTTCGCCCAGGCCGTGCATAGTCTGGCGGCCAAGTGTCTTGAGGCTGACGACCTGAAGAACACTCGACTCGACAGTTCGAGGAAGTTCAAGCGGTAGTTCTGGGGGAGGGAGATCTGCACCTTTCAGGGTATTGGCGGCGGGGCGCGGGTCTCCCTCCTCGTTTTTTGGAGGTTCTTTCACATGAGTAAGGTACAGAAGGGTTCAAAGGGGCAGGACGTGTTCGTGGAGATCTCGTACTGTCCGTGCCTCGGGATCTACCACTACAAGCGGACGGACGGCGACGAGTACTTCTGGGACAACGACAAGCTCGAGCAGACCCTGACGGTGTACCTTAGCCAGGGCAAGTCGAAGGACGCTGAGTACATGGCACGCCTCACGACGGCTGCCCGTGAGACTCCCCACAAGGTCCTGGTTTTCGGGGCCGACGGGAAGTGCGAGGTGAGGGAGCCGGTGGTTCCTGGGTGGGTGGCGGAGCTGGCGTCTGAGAAGAAGGGGTGACCAGGTGTCCTCCAGGCGCGAGGTCGTGCCTTGAAGCTACTGAGGCCTGGTAGGCTCTCCGCGCCGAAGCCCCGCGAGGCTGAGCCGGCCCCGAGGACTTCGACGCCGGTCTACAAGCGCGATCCTGCTCGGTCTCACAGGAAGGTTGAAGTCGCGAAGAGAGCCGACGACCTGCTAGTGGACCTTATGTTCGATGGTAGGTACCGGAAGATCGGGGATATCGGAGAGTCGGTGCCTTGGGGGATGTTCACCGTGGGCTTGCAGGGTTGTCTCCGGCGGGGGTACGCGTTCGACAAAGACGGGGATCGCCTGAGGATGCGTCGGCGGGGAGTGGCCGAGCGGCGGCAGACGTTGTTCGAGGTGATCGAAGGTATCACGGTAGAATCCCTCCAGGGTAGGTCGGCTTCGCGCGAGGCGTCACCGAAGGCGCCGGTGGCGGGCAGGTCTCCCGGGGGTGAGGAGCCGACGCCTCCCGAGATCGTCGACGTCCCGGCTAACCCAGCGAGCGGCGCCCGGCTGTCGCTCTCGGTGGGGGAGGATCCCCTGACGCTGCCGGTGTCGGAGTGCGCTACCATGACTGCCGCTGTGCTGGCCAAGAAGTCGTCGGGTAAGACCTACCTCGGCATGGTGCTCGTCGAGGAGGTCTTGAAGTTTGGCGCCGGTGTCCCGGTCGTGGTGGTAGACCCGACCGGCGTGTGGGCTCCCGGCTTGCGCTGCATGGCGGACGGCACGCCGTCTCCCTACCAGGTGCTCACGCTAGGCGGTCCCCACGGCGACCTGCCACTGCAGAGCTGCCAGGGCAGGGCAGCTGCCGAGGTGGTGGAGCAGCTGCGCCCCCACCCGGTGGTGCTCGACCTGTCGGACATGGCTCCGGCGGGGCAGCACGAGCTCGTGGCCGACTTCGGGGAGGGGGTGTTCGCCACTCGACACCGCTCGCCGATGCTGCTGGTCCTCGACGAGGCCGACGAGTTCGCGCCGCAGGTGCTCGGGGGCTCGCCCCACCAGAAGCGCTCCCTGGAGATCTTGGACAGGATCGTACGTCGCGGGAGGATCAAGGGGCTGGGGACCGTCCTCATCACCCAGAGGGCGGCCGTGGTCAGCAAGAACGTCTTGTCCCAGATTGACAAGCTCTTTTTGTTGTGCATGGTGGCGCCTTCCGACCTCGACGCCGTGGAGGACTGGCTCCGCCACGTCGTTCCCGCGGGTCAGCGCTCCCAGTGCCTGGGCCAGCTGCCGAGCCTGCAGCCGGGCCAGGCGTTCTACATGAGCGGCGGGGCGGCCCACGCCTTCAGGAAGTTTGTTGTCCGGAGGCGGGGGACGTACGACTCGTCCCGTACCCCCGAGGCGTCGGGTGAGGAGAGGAAGATCGAGTTGTCGAGGGTGTCGCCCGAGGTGCTCGCGACTGCCAGGAAGATCCTGGACACTCCACCTGTCGAGGGGGTGGGGGCGTGAGACCTAGGGCCTACTACAACGAGAACGAGCCGTTCGCGGCCCAGTGGCTGCGCAACCTGGTCGCCGCCGAATTCGTGAAGACTGTCATGGAGGTGACTGGTGACCGGTAACATTTTGGTGTCTCTCCCGAAAGTGGTTGTCACGGGGGGTGAGCGCGGGTTGGCGGAGGGACGCTGCTCGGTGGTTTTCCACCCTCGGTACCTCGTGGTGCCGAAGAGTATTGCTCCTGATTTTGAGATCGTGGGGGTCAGGATCGGGGGTCGTTCTCAGATATATGGCGATGGCACGGTGCCGGCTGCGTGCTTCGCTGGTGACTTGGAGGCTTACGACGGACGGAGAGGATTTCCTGGCACTTTCCTCGAGAGGGTCCGTCTGGACGTCCCCGTCCCCCTCAGGTTCGACGTCTGCAGGCCTTCCGACGACATCGTCGTCGAGGTCTTGAACCTGTGTATGATGGCTAGGTTTTTCCACTGCGTTTTCTACGGGACTCTCGTTGAGTAGGGCAGCAGGACCACTATGAGATATCGTCGCGACGATTTTGGTAGGTTTGCGAAGAAGTTGGTTCCCAAGAGGGATGAGCAGGGTAGGTTTGCGAAGAAGGTTCCGTCCCGGAAGGTCCCACCGCGGAAGGTCCCACCGCGAAAGGTCCCGCCGCGAAAGGCTCCGCCGCGGAAGGTCCCGCCACGGAAGGCTCCGGTAAAGAAGGTTCCGCCGCGGAAGGTCCCGCTGAGGAAGGTCCCGCCGAGCAAGGTCCCGCCGAGGAAAGTCCCTCCGAGGAAGGCACCGTCGCGGAAGGCCTCGCCCCGGAAGGAGCCGTCAAGGAAGGTTCCACTCCGGAAGGCTCTGCCGAGCAAGGCCTCGCCGAGGAAGGCCCCGCCCAGGAAGGTTTCGAGGAAGAAGGTTCTTGGGAAAAAGAAGATCCTCCCGAAGAAGCTTCCTTCGAAGAAGAAGGTCCTCCCGAGGAAGAAGGTTCCCCCGAAGAAGGTCAGGCGTCGTCGTAGGCGCGTCCTGCCGCCGATCCCCGCCCGGGCGCGGGCAGCTGAGGCGTTGATGCTGGGTAGGCTGACCGGTCTCATGGGCGTCGTCGGGGGGATGGTCGAGGGCTCCGACGTGGCGGTCAAGACGTTCGTCAACGCCGACGGCTCCGTCGACGGCGAGCTCAAGGTGTCAGGGTTGCCCGACGAGCTTCGGTCTGGGGAGGGAGCCGCCGAGCTGACGGCGATCTTGAGCGAGGTTTTCAGGGCCTTCCGCCCGTTCCCCGTATCACCCCCCATGGGGGGGAAGTTCTGGGTTTCGTTCGCCATGCGTTTCGGGCCCCAGAACGAGTCTGAGATGGGGAAGCTCGCTGAGTTGTACAAGAAGTTCCGGGGCCTCTACCAGGTGGGGACCTACCCCGCGGCGGCTTGGCACCCCACCCCGATCCAGCTGGCGCTCACCACGGGGCTCAAGACGATCGTGGAGGGGGTGGAGCGCCGGCAGGGTTTCCCGCCGACGGTCATACTGATCCGCTTCACCTGGACCCCGGACGGTCGGCGGCCGGCTCACCTGGCGGGAGAGGCGGGGGGTGGGAGGTGAAGCCTGTGAGGCCTCAGGTGGTGTTCGAGCCGCATCGGTTGAAGATGCCGGTCAGGGCAGCCTCTATCTTCTTGGGGATCACCGAGGAGGAGTTTCGCCGTCAGGTTGAGTCGGGAAGGTTTCCGGCTCTCCAGTTGATCAGGATTCCCGAGGGAGAGTCGGTCGAGTTCGACGTGACGCTTCGGTTTGACTTTTGATGTGGCATCGTCTTTGAAAAGGAGGAACGAGAATGCGAAGGACAGTTCCGCAAGCTGAGCAGTTTCTGGACAAGGTCGTACCTGTGCTGGACCACGGCTTCGTGTGCCTGGTCGACTACATGGGGAGTGACGAGGCCGTCGTCGAGGCTGCCAGGGTGTCGACGGCGGGGGTAAACGGGGGAGGCGTCAGGAGCAAGTCTGACGACGAGTCGCTGATCCGGTACCTCATGAGGAACCGGCACACGTCGCCCTTCGAGATGGTCGAGCTGAAGTTCCACTGCGCGATGCCGATCTTCGTGGCCCGGCAGTGGGTGAGGCACCGCACCGCCAGCCTCAACGAGATGTCGGGGCGTTACAGCCAACTCCCGGAGCTCACCTACGTGCCTGAGGCTGAGAGGATTTCCTGGCAGAGTCCCCTCAACAAGCAGGGGAGCGGGTCGCAGGTGCCGCCGGAGCTGGCTGCGCGCGTGCGGGCTGAGTGGAACTCGGAGTCGGCCAGCTCCTTCGCCCTTTACGATGAGCTGCTGGGTAGGGAGTCCCACGAGTCCTTCGCCGAAGACGATTTCAAGGTCATCGCTGAGAACGGCGGGGTGTCGCGCGAGCTCGCCCGTATCAACCTACCACTCTCCACTTACACGCAGTGGTACTGGAAGGTCGACCTGCACAACATCTTCCACTTCCTCGCGTTGAGGCTCGACGAGCACGCCCAGTGGGAGCTGCGCCAGTACGCCCAGGTGATCGCCGGGGTCGTGGCGGCTTTGTGTCCGGCGTCTTGGCGAGCCTTCGAGGACTACCGCCTGAAGGCTGTCACCCTGTCGGGTCCCGAGCTGGATGTGTTGAGGCACCTCTTCTCCCTCAGTCCTACCCGGGGTGTCCTTCCCCTCGACGAGGAGCACTCGAAGATCCTCAGCAGTCGGGAGCTGGGCGAGCTGAAGGTGAAGTTGGCGAGGATGGGTGGGTTCTCCATCGCTGGTTAGTCGGGGACCACGTTTGCTGGAGGTTGTCCACATGAAGCTTGGAGACTTGAGAGCGATGGTTGAGTCGGCCGGTGGCAAGTTGGGAGAGGTCGTCGGTCCCTTCCCCGACGGGAGCGGGGCCGCGACGGCTTCCCTCCCCCTGCCGGACGGGCACTGGTACAGGGCCGAGGGTCGCAACGTGCCCCCGATGCCGCTCCGATGTGGCGAGAGTGAGGGCGTCTTGCGCAGGGAGCTCGAGGAGGCGTGTCGGGCGGCTGCCAGGTACGCCCTGCGGGCATCCACTATGAACGGTCGGGCGGAGAGCTTCGACCCAGACGCCGTCGTGCAGAACTTCGTCGTGGGAATGCTCGGGTACCACACCGGAGACGGCCTGTCGTCGGAGGTGTCCCAGAACCCGAGCCCGGTACCCGAGGGTTTCAGTAGTCGGGGGACTCGCGCGTGAAGACCTTGATCTACTGCGACACCGGCTGGTCCCTGGGCCAGCTCTACTCGGCCGTGGCCCCGCACGTGGGGGCCGACTTCGTGGACTGGTCCAAGCGGTACCCGCCGGAATTCTTCCGGGATTATGACCGGGTGCTCACGCTGGCCGGGCCTGGCAGCAGTGTGCTCGTCGACTCGTGCGGGGTGCCGCGTGAGAAGATAATCGTCGTGGCCCACGCCGACGAAGATCTCATCAAGATGCTCCGCCACGACGGCGACGAGGGTGTGCGAAAGTACGCCGGGTTCGGCGTGGTGAGCGACACTCTCGCCTGCGTGTCGCTGAGCCTCGGGCTGACCCGGGTGCCGACCGTCCTGCGCCAGGGGATCTCCTGCGCGGACTACGCTTGCAAGCCCGCGGACCGCTTGCGGACGGTTGGGTATGGGGCCGTGGTGAGTAGGAGCAACGCCTACGGGGTGGAGATCAAGAGGGGTGAGTTGGTGAGGACGGTCGTCGAGGGTTTGGGACTGAGGTTCGACCCGGCCATGTCGCGGGGCAGGCTCACCCGAGCGCAGATGCCGGGGTACTACCAGTCGGTCGACGCCGTGGTCATGAGCTCTCTGCAGGAGGGCGGGGCCATGCCACCCTACGAGGCGGCGGCGTCCGGTCGCCTGGTGGTCGGGACACCGGCGGGGGACTTCCCCAGGCTCGCCCTGGAGGGGGTGGGCGTCATGGGGCCGCTGAACGACGAGCCGTTCGCGGAGTTCCTGGCCCAGACGCTGGAGTACTACCGCTCGAACCGGAGGTGCTTCCAGATGAAGTGCAAGTCGATCCAGGAGGCTGCCCGAGGGCGGGACTGGTCTCAGGTGGCTGGTGACTGGGTTCGATTCGTAGGGGAGTCGTCGTGACGTTCGTCGACGTCGGGGGATCCGTCGAGGCTTGTTTTGACGGCGTGAACCGGGTGCTGGTCAGGCAGAAGGGTACGGAGGGGCCGAACTTCCACCTGACCCGGAGGTGCTTGCTCGATTTGCTCAGCCTGTTTCCTCCGTCTGGGAAGCGACTCGACGAGTTCGTCGTCTTCGAGGTCTACGAGGGGGACAGGAATTGCGGGTCGGCGGCCCTCTGCCTGTCGTGGTCGGAGGCTGATGTCCTCACCGAGTTCCGGAGCAAGGAGTTTCCGCTCGCTCGAGAAGATGGGCACGTCGCCATTTTCAAGGGTTGGCCGTCGGACCGGAGGTTCACGCTGGAGTGGGGCGAGACGGTTTTTAGGTTCGTTGCCAGGGACTGCGCCTAGCAGGCGGTTCGGAGGAGACAGCATGTCGGACGCCAAGATGGAGAGAGTGGTTGTCGAGTTCAAGTGTTCGGGCTGCGGCCTCACGTGGCACAGGAGGGTGAGGATCGGTGAATACAACCTCGTGGACTTCGTGAGCCGGGAGGAGGTGGAGCACTGGTGTGGGGAACGGTGTTCGGGCTCGGTGACTGGTCGCGAGGTGGGCTACCACTCGGTCCACGTCGAGTCGGAGTTGCACCGGTGCTCCGTCGACGTCGGGAGGTACGAGGATTTCTTGAACGGCAACCTGGCGGCCGCGGAGGCCAGGGCCCTCCTGCTCGACCGTCCCGTCGGCGTCGTGGCGGCTGCCATGTTCATGGAGAGGGAGCTCCGGGTTGAGCGCGAGCGCTCTTCGTCGCCCGGCGATGTCGTTTTGGGGTTGGGCAGCACTCTGGTAAAGTGTTGCAGCTCGGTGAACGTCAATGTCGTGCCGTGGGTCGCCTTTCGCCCCGAGAGGTTAGAGGTGCCTCCCGAGGTTGCCGAGTCGTTCCTACTCACCGACATCAAGGTGGGGAAGAACTCTCAGCTGTTGTCCCCGGGGGCCGTGCCCATGTCGGTGTTCCTGGACAGGCGGCACCAGTACCTCAGGCTCCGCATGGACGTGGCCCAATTGGCCATGTTCGTCACGGTCAGTGTGACCAACGCGACGGCCGTCTCCCGTAACTTCACGGGTGCCCTGGTGGGCGTGGGCGTGGGGGACGGGTGATGCCTGTTGGAAAGGATCGGAAGATCGTCGTGGGGGTCGAGGGCCTGTGGTGTAGGGTCGTTTTGAGGAGCGTGGCTGAGGTTGAGGATGAGTCTCTGTGCCTGCCGGAGAAGGTTCGGAAGTGGCTTAGGGACTTGTTCGTGAGGTGTCCCTGTGTTGTGGTGGAGTGCGTGCCGTGGGAGGAGTCGCCGGACTTCATATTGAGGTCGGAGTAAGTCTGTGCCGATCTTCGGTCCCATAACCACCGACCGCAAGGTCCGCCGCTACGGCGTCTTCGACCTCGAGTGGGTGCCGGGCGAGCAGCTCCCCCTGCCCGAGAACCTCGACGTCGAGGTCGCGGGACTGCGCGACGGCTGCCGGATCCCCCTGCCGCCCCGCAAGGTCATGACCACCCCGCTGCAGCTGCGCATGGCCGGCTACTACGACCAGCAGCGGGTGGGGGCCGACGAGGAGGGTGAGGAGGTGGAGCGGGTGGAGCGCTACCAGTCGTTCTCGACCGTGCGCGAGCTCATCGACTTCATGCTTTGTCGGGATCACCGGGGCATGTGGTTCTTCGCCCACGCCGGGGGACTCGCCGACATGCAGTTCGTGCTCGACGAGCTCCTCACCGAGATAAAGCGCATGTCGGGCGTCGGCAGGACGACCACGGTCGTCGCGCCGGACGGGACCAAGAAGACCGAGGAGCACGTCGGCAGCGAGTGGAAGATCAGGGCGTCCTTCTCGGGCAGCTCGGCGATCATCGTCCACGTGGCGAAGGGTAAGAACGCCTGGCACTTCTGCGACTCGTACTGGCTACTGCGCGACCGACTGGCCTCCATCGGCAAGGCCATCGGGATCCACAAGGGCGACTCGGCCGAGGCGAAGGCCTGGATGTCCGGGCGTTTCGGGCGAGAGGTCACGGACTTCGAGCAGCTCTCGCAGCCGGAGAAGGTCGTCTTCTACCGGGACGTCCCGATGCCGATCTTGACCGGGTACAACCGGACCGACTGTGAGATCTTGTGGAAGGCCATATTCCAGTTCGAGGAGGAGATCTTGGGGCTCGGGGGACAGCTCCAGCAGACCATCGCCTCCACGGCCATGACCCTCTTTAGGCGATCGTACCTGAAGCGGGAGATCTACACTTCCGAGAAGCTCAACCAGGTGGCCCAGGAGTCGTACTTCGCCAGCCGGGTCGAGGTCCTCTCCCGCAACGTCACCGACTTCCTGATGTACGACATCAACTCGTCGTTCCCCTACGCGATGACCTTCCCTTTGCCGGGCAACCTCACCGGCTTCCAGGTCACCCTGCCCGACGACGACCGCGACGAGTGCCTCTACATCGCCAACGTCACCCTGGAAGTCCCGCCCACCCACATGCCGCCCCTGCCGTTCCGGCGGGACGGCAGGGTCTTCTTCCCCGTGGGCCGCTGGCGGGCGTGGCTCACGTCGACCGACATACGACTGGCCCTGCGCGAGGGGGCGACGCTTCACAAAGTCCACGAGGTCTACACCTTCGAGCCGTTCTGGGACTTCCGGGACTACGCCGAGGAGATCTACGCCCGCCGGGCGTCCTCGGAGACAGCCTTCCGCAGGCTCGTCCTCAAGTACCTGCTCAACTCCTTGTACGGCAAGGCGGCCGAGGGTATCGTGAAGCAGGAGATGCTCATCAACCCCGACGAGGTCGACCGCTCCAAGATGCAGATGCTGCAGCCGGGGGTGTGGCTGCAGGAGAAGGAGGCCGTCATAGCCCACCGCCACGTGGTGGTGTCGTCGTTCATCACGGCCATAGCCAGGCGGACCCTCTTCGACTTCGCCAAGGAGTGCTACCGGCAGGGCAAGCCTTTGACGTACTGCGACACCGACTCGCTCGCCACCAGGGCGGACCTGCCGGTCGACGACAAGAAGCTCGGTGCCCTGAAGCTGGAGAAGAAGATGGACTGGGCCGAGTTCGTGGCGCCGAAGATCTACCTCGGCGAGGGGTACGAGCTCAACAGGGACGGCACGTGGTCCCCCAAGAGGCTCAACAAGGCCAAGGGGTTCTCGCTCGGCTCCGGGCAGGCAGCGTTCGACAAGCTCAACCGCATCGTCGGGGGCGAGCGCGTGGGGGTGCAGCGCATGACCCGACTGCGCGAGCTCTACCGTACGCAGGTCGACGGCCAGCATGTGACGGCCCCGTTCGAGATGATGGTCATCAAGGCCCTGACCTTCGAGACCCTGTGCAAGCGCTTCCACTACCCCGACGGGGAGACACGCCCGTGGTCGATCGAGGAGCTCAAGAGCGGCGACTGCTACCCGAAGGGGTTCGACTTCGACGAGGACTCGTGGGCGAGGGTCGACGACGGCATGCGGGCCGCCATGATGAGGACGGTGAGGTCGCCGTGACGGAGCAGCGACCACCCGTGTCCCTGAGAGACCTGCTCCGGCAGCACGAGCGGGTTATCATAGTCAGGACCCTGCAGGCCTGCGGGCTCTCCCGGAAGAAGACCGCCCAGGTGCTGGGGGTGACCCGCAACCAGCTGTGGAGGAGGATGCGAGACCTGCACATGGATCTCGCCGCGCTGCCGGTGGTGCTCCCGGGGCGCCCCAGGAGGAAGAGGAGCTGATGCCTAGGGAGGTCTACTGCCACGTGCCCGACACGACGTGGCCGGGGTGGGCCGCGGCCACGAGGATCCTCCACGCGAGGCTGTGCTCCCCCATGACCCTGGAGGCCGTCCTGTCGTGGAGCCAGGGCCCGAGGTTCGACGCCGACAGCTCGCTCCCCCTCCGGAAGATGGGGAAGTCGCGGCGGGAGTCGTTCGTCCGGAACATGCTCGCTTGGATGTCGCTCCGCGGGGAGGTCGACTTCTCCCGCGGGAAGTGGCGGAGGGTTCGGGAGGAGAAGTCTAGGTAGGAATTTATTGTTGACACCTTGTTACCCATGGTGTAAACGTTGAGTAACTAGGAGGCTCCCCGTGAAGCAGAAGATCTTAATCGGCGTCGAGGTGGAGTATTTGAGGGACGTGATCCAGCGTTGCTCGCCAGGCTGTCCCTACTACCCCGCCGCCGATTTGCCGGGTGTCTGCCAGGTGTTGGGGGACAGGTTGGAGAGTGAGGAGGATGGGTTTCGGCGCAGTCCCCGGTGCCTCGCGGCGGCCGGCAACCACAACATCCTCGGCAAGTGCCTGGCGGGTGAGTAGTGGCCGGCCAGCTCAAGATCGACTTCGACTACGACGACCGGCTCCCCAAGCTGGCCCTGGAGGTCGGCATCATGCTGGCCCCCCACCTGGCTCCCGGCATCACCAGGGACACATCGTCGAACCTGGCAGCCAGGATCGCCAAGCTGGCGGCCCAGCGCCTGGCCAGGCACGAGGAGCCCGGGGAGGTCATCAGGTGCCACAGCTGCGACGCCTCGACCAAGCCGGACGAGCGGGCCCGGGTGGTGGTCTGCGTGAGGTGCGGGTTGCGGGGAGGGTCGCCCGGCAGCGGGGGTTGAGTTTGTTGTTGACGCCAGGTTAGTCTTGTAACAACATATGCTTTTGAAGGAGAACCAACACATGCCGAGGCCACAGAGAGACGGTGCCACGATCGCTTACTTCACGGAGCACGACTTACCACCGTGCAGGGTGGTCCACAGGCACGACAGGACGGTGGAGCTCACGTGGGTCGTCGACGACTGCGACGACCGGTACGTGAGGGTGACGAGCTCGGTCCACGGCGACGACCACGTGCTCGTGTGCCGCAACTCGAGAGTCGTCGAGGCCTGCGTCCTGGGGACGCTGGAGGAGATCTTCAGCTGGGTGAGCTCGCACCTGACCGCGATGTTCGAGTCGATCTTGAGCCGGGAGCACGGGGCACTCGCCCGAGGGGAGAGTGCCTGAGGTGGACGCCGACAGCTCCCTCAAGAAGGGTAGGTTCGAGCAACTGCTGGCCGAGTTCGCGGAGGTGCTGGTCGCGTTCGTGGGAAACGAGCGACTGGTGGTGCCCGCGTCGGTAGTGCCGGGTGAGGGGACGGCGCAGATCCTGTCGTACGGGCTCGACATGCCGGTCCCTATACCAGACCTGGTGGTCGACGACGCCGGGATCTCGGCCACGCTGAGCTTCTCGCGCGAACCGTTCAAGACGTTCGTGCCCTGGGAAGC
>Ga0316620_10000500_pt1 | contig 15858 bp, 9 predicted proteins | sample OWC_Aug_M1_C1_D5_FD_207651 | JGI IMG/M metagenome (GOLD analysis project Ga0316620, IMG submission 207651) | Wetland soil microbial communities from Old Woman Creek delta, Ohio, United States - OWC_Aug_M1_C1_D5_B | ecosystem: Environmental > Terrestrial > Soil > Wetlands | place: USA: Ohio... | reverse complement strand
AGGGTGACCCCGTCGCGCAGCCCACCCGTGACCTCGATCCGGTCGTTCTCGATGCGCTGCCGTCCGCCCCGCCCGAAGCCGTGTTGGCGGCGCTGCAACCACTCGTCGAGCAGATCGTGGACCACGGGCAGACCCGCCGGGAATCCCTCCAGGACCGCCGTGACCCGAGGCCCGTGGGACTCGCCCCCGGTGAGCAGACGCAGGCGTCTCACAGGGTCAGAATACGCCGCACCGGGCGGTGCGCCAAGGGTGTTATGATCCGCCGCGGAGGGTGAGTGGGTCGGACCCGGGTCGCCGTCGTCGCGCTCCTCGCCGTGCTCTCGACCGGGGCCTGCGGATCGGCCGGCAGCGAGGGCCGGCCGAGGTTCCAGCGCCTGACCATCCTCCATACCTCGGACCTCCACGGCCACGTCTTTCCCGACCGCAATGGGGAGGGCTCCCTGCTCCAGGTGGCGAGCCTGGTGGCGTCTGTGGGCGGCGAGGTCCACCACCCGCTGCTGGTCTTCGACTCCGGAGACGCCATCCAGGGCACGCCGCTGGAGCAGCTCACGCACGTGCGCTGGGGCGAGCCCAGCCCGACCGTCTCGGTCATGAACCGCATCGGCTACTCGGCCATGGCGGTCGGCAACCACGAGCTCAACTTCGGCCGCGAGGTGCTCGATCGCGCGCTGCGTCAGGCGGAGTTTCCCTTCCTCTCGGCCAACATCATCGACCGTGATCGCGACGCGCCGGCCTTCCCACCCTACCTGGTGCTCGAGGCCGGGGCGGTGCGGGTGGGCGTGCTCGGGCTGACCACGCCCGACATCCCGAGCTGGGAACGACCCGAGCACTACCGCGGCCTGGACTTCCAGGCCATGGACCGGGCCGCCCGCCACTGGGTGCAGGTGTTGCGCCAGGAGCAGCGCTGCGACCTGGTCGTGGTCCTTGCCCACACCGGCTTCGAGCGCCATCCGACGAGTGGGCTCGAGAGCGGCACCGCCGGGGACGACTTCGGCTGGCGGCTGAGCCAGGTACCGGGCATCGACCTCCTGCTGACCGGGCACACCCATGACGACATCGCGCCGGTTCTGGCCAACGGCGTCGTGGTCTCTCAGCCCGCCTGTTGCGGCCGGCTGGTGACCCGTATTGACCTCGAGCTCGCGCGCAAGCCGGGGGGGTGGCGGGTCGTGCGCTGGGAGGGCCGCAACCTGCCGGTCGCCGGTCTCGCCCCGGATGAGGGGCTGATGGCCGAGCTGGCGGCCGTCGCGGCCCGAGTCGACAGGGAGCTCGAGCGGCCGGTCGGTCATTGCACCGCGCCGGTCTCGGTGGATCGCTGCCTGGTCGAGGACTGCGCTGCCCTCGACCTTGTCCACCGGGTCCAGCTCGAGGCCTCGGGCGCGCAGCTGTCGATGGCCTCGCGCCTCTCCGGGCGCACGCCACCGCTGGCGGCCGGGTCGGTCAACTGGCGCTGGGTCCACGACCTCTACGTGTACCCCAACGTGCTCGTCATGGTGCGGGTCAGCGGCGCCCAGGTGCGGGATCTCTTGGAGCATACGGCTCGCTTCTACGATGGGTTGGAGTGCTCGGCTTCGGAACGCTGCGAGGTGCTGACAGACCGATTGATCGCGCACTACAATACCGACTCCATGGCCGGTGTCAGCTACCGCATCGACCCCACCCGACCGGAAGGTCAACGGGTGCGGGACCTGCGCTATCAGGGAGCGGAGGTCGCCCTCGACGCCAGCTTCACCCTGGTGGTCAACAACTACCGGGCGGCGGGAGGCGGCGGTTTTCCCCATTTGGCCAAAGCCCGTCGCATCTGGCAGAGCGAGGGGGAGGTGACCGAGCTGATCGGCGAGTACCTGTCCCGGCACGACCCGTGGACAGCGCAGGTGGACGGCAACTGGCGGGTGGCACCGGATCCACCCTTGTCAGAGGCGCGGTGAGTGTCTAGAGTGGGGTGGCACTCGTTGCCATTCGAGGAGTCAGAGTCTGGGGGAAACCCCACGGAGGAAGGAGACAAGGTGATGCGTAACCTCAGGATAGGACTTGGCGTGGCCGTGGCAGCGCTGCTGCTGGTCGCGCCGCAGCTGGGCTGGGCACAGTCCAACGTGTCGACCGGGTTCCTGTACGGCACGGTCGTCGACCAAGATGGCGCTGCGCTGCCCGGCGTCAGCGTCGAGGCCAACAACAGCGCCACCGGTTTCACCCGCCGCGCCGTGACCGACGAGATCGGCGCCTATCGCCTCGACTTCCTGCCGTCGGGCGACTACGAGGTCAAGTCCGAGCTCTCGGGCTTCAAGACCGAGATCCAGCGGGGCGCCAACGTGACCCTCGGCTCTCGGGTCCGGGTCGACTTCACCCTGCAGATCGCGGCGATGGAAGAGGAGATCGTGGTCACTGCCGAGGCCCCGGTGGTTGAGACCACCAACCCCTCGCTCACCGCTACCGTGGGTGAAGAGGCGATCGCCAATCTGCCCCTGTACGGCCGCGACTTCACCGACTTCGTGGCCCTCACGCCGGGCGCGGTCACGTCGGGTGCGCGCGGCGGCTACAAGATCCACATGGGCGCCCGCGGCATCCAGAACTCGTTCAACATCGACGGCTCCAACAGCCAGTCGTCGTTCTTCGGCGAGGAGCGCGGCGGGACTCGCCCGCCGTTCACCTTCTCGCAGGCCGCGATCAAGGAGTTCCAGGTCCTGCAGTCCACCTACAACCTGCAGTTCTCGACCATCGGCGGGGTCATCAACGCCATCACCAAGTCGGGCACCAACGAGTTCCACGGCGAGGTCTTCGGCTACTACCGCGACGCCAGCTACGTCGAGGAGAACGCCTTCGGCGAGGAGGCCACCGACTTCGAGCAGACCCAGTACGGCTTCGCCTTCGGCGGCCCGGTCGTGAAGGACAAGCTGCACTTCTTCACCGCCTTCGACGGTCAGGACTACGAGACGCCCACCTTCCGCGAGTTCTACAACTTCCCCGCCGGGCGCGAGGCCGACTTCGAGGCCCGCACCGGGCTCGACTGGGAGTCCGAGACCGGCACGGTGATCCAGACCAACGACGCCACCGTGGTGCTGGCCAAGCTCGACTGGCAGCTCTCGGACGCCAACCTGCTCACCCTGCGTGACAACTGGTCTGAGCAGAAGGGCGAGAACCTGACCAGCACCTACCGCACCGCGGGCTGGTCGAACAACGGCCTCGAGGAGAACTCCTTCAACTCCTTCGTGGCCAACCTGGCCTCGCTGGTCTCCGAGGACGCCTTCAACGAGCTGATCTTGCAGTACGCCTTCGAGGAGCGGCCGCGCACCGCCAACTACACCGCCATCCCCGAGGTGCGCATCGGCAGCTCCTACGACGCCACCCTGGGGCAGAACAACTTCCTGCCCAACAGCCTCGACGAGGAGCGCTTCCAGATCATCGACAACGTCACCTACTACACCGGCGCCCACACCCTCAAGACCGGCGTCAACGTGGACATGGTGGAGTACGACAACTTCTTCTTCCGCTACGGCGGCGGTCACTACTACTACTCCAACTGGGATGCCTTCCTCGACGACGCGACCCCCAGGCAGTACATCCAGGCCTTTTCCACCACCGGCGGCCACTCCATGTTCGACACCGACTACTACGCCTACTACCTGCAGGACGAGTGGCGGATGGGCGCGGACCTCACCCTCACCTACGGCATCCGCTATGACTACCAGAACCACGACGACCCGATCGAGACCAACCCCCTCTACCCGGCCACCGGCGAGATCCCGGACGACACCGACAATTGGGCGCCGCGGATCGGCTTTGCCTGGGACATGGGCGGTGACGGCAAGGCGGTCGTGCGTGGCGGCGTCGGCTACTTCTACGACTACACCCCGACCCTGCTCGACGCCAACGCGCTGCTCACCAACGGCGTCAACGTGCAGCGGGTGACCGCGTCCTGCGCCTACGTCGACTACTGCCCGACCTTCCCCAACCGTTGGGAGTCCCTGGGCGACCTTCCAACCGGTACCGGCCTCGACATTTTCGTCTACGACAGCGAGTTCGAGAACCCCGAGACCTTGCGCATGTCCCTCGGCTACGAGCGCGAGGTGGCGACCGACTTCTCGGTCGGCGTTGACTTCGTCTACGCCGAGACCGAGAACCTGGAGCGCAAGATGGACGTCAACCTGGCGCCGACCGGCGACACGACCCCGGACGGCCGTCCGGTGTACGAGGCCGGCACGGTGTACCCGGAGCTGGGCCAGGTGATCACCTTCACGTCCGACGCCCGCGCCCACTACAAGGCCGGCATCCTCAAGGCCCGCAAGCGCTACTCGAACGGCTGGATGCTGGACTTCTCCTACACCTACTCCGACTCGCGCGACACCGACTCCAACGAGCGCTCGGTGTCCTCGTCCGGGGACTACCCCGAGGACATGTTCGACATCGGCAACGAGTGGGGCGCCTCGACCTTCGACGTGCGCCACAAGTTCGTGGCCTCGGCCACCTACCGGCTGCCGGCCGGGTTCATGGTCTCGGTCGTCGGCCTGGCCCGCTCCGGCTTCCCGTTCACCGCCATGGACTACCGCGACCTCAACGGCGACGGCTACTACAACGATCGCGCGGTGGTCCAGCTGGAAGACGGCAGCTACTACCACTATCCGCGCAACTCCTTCAACCAGCGCTGGTTCCGCAATCTGGACCTGCGCCTGTCCAAGGCCTTCAGCTTCGGCGCGGACCTCGAGCTGGAGCTCATCGGCGAGATCTTCAACGTTTTCGACAACGAGAACTGGTACACCGGGCGCACGACCCTGGTTGACGACCTCGGCAACGTCAACGAGGACTTCAACACCCCGTCCAGCCCGGGCGACCCGCGGCAGTACCAGCTGGGGCTGAAGTTCCGCTTCTAGGGCGGGACTCATCGATTCGAACGCGGGGCCCGCAAGGGCCCCGCTCCTTTTTTCATCTGCCAGAGGGTCGTCAGCCAACCCTCGCCGCCCCTCCCAGCTCTCAGCTCCCCTACCCGCCGCAAGGCAGCGCCAAGCGTGGCATGGGAGGCGACGCGAATCGGAGAAGGAGAGTGGCAGGCGTCGATCGCAGCGGGGCTCGCGACGGGAGCCGCTCGACGAGCGTGGACCACGATGCGGACGACCCTGCCCCGGGTGCCGGTGAGCAGGTGTCGCCAGCAGAACCGAGGAGCGGACCAGTTGGCTCTTGGGGCGCTGTCCCGTCCACGTTCGCGTCGAGGTGCGGAGCTGGCTTGGAGCTCAGAGGGCGGACTCCCTGCCTCTGGCGTCGCTCGGACGGGGCATCAGGAGCGAGAAGAATCGGGCGGGCCGGTGGGCTCGCCCGTGGTTGGCGTTGGCACGGGTGCGCTAGGGCATTCCGACCTGGGCGCTCCAGGCCGAGCAGTCGCCGGACTCGAAGCCGTCGGCGAACAGCGGCGGCTCGGGGCAGTCGCCGGTGGTGGTGACCCGGATGTCGTCGATCCACCACCCCTGGTCCTCCTGATAGCCGTCGCAGCCGATGCGCAAGCGGACGTACACGGTCTGCCCGGCCAAGGCGCTGAGGTCGACCTCGGTGTGGAGCAGCCCGCCCGAGCCGCCGGTCCAGGCGCTGCGGCCGCCGATCGGGTTGTCGCTCGAGGTCAGGGTCCCGTTGTAGCCGCCGGCCAGGAAGACGCCGCCAGCGACCACGACGTCAGCCCAGTTGATGCCGTCGGTTGAGATCTCGAGCACGCCGCCGTCCCACCCGCTCTCGAGCGAGAAGTGGTGCTCGAAGCTCAAGGTGGCGGTGCCGGGGCCGAGGGCGAGAGGCCCGCTCACCAGCCGGTCGTCCTTGACCGCGGAGTTGTCCGAGGAGAACCAGGAGTGGGTCGGCGAGCTGGTTGCGGCGTCGGTGACGATGGCCCAGTTGGGGGGCGAGGAGACCGCCGTCTCCACCGTCCACTGGCCGGTTCCGGACTCGACGTCGTCGTCGAGGGTTACGGTCATCTGCTGGGTCAGGAAGGGGGGGGTCGGTCCTTCACCGTTGAGGTTGCCGAGGGCGTCGCGCGAGGTCACCCGCACCGTGTACTCGGTGCACTGGTGGAGGCCCACGAGGTCGAGCGAGTGGGCGGTGACCAGCGCCGTGTCAGAGGCCGTGGCGTGGTTGGGCGTGGTCTGGGCCCACGAGTTGGAGGGCTCATCGGTGTCCCACACCACCCGGGCCGTGATGGCGCCGACGTCGACCACCTGGAGGTTGGTGATTTCCGGCCCGGCGCAGTCGACGGCCGCGGTGTCGGTCTTGGTCACGTTGGTGTGGCCCTCGCCGTCGTCGGCGTCGACGTAGGTCGCGGTCAGGGTGTTGCCGTGGGCCACGACGAGGTCCACGCCGAGGGTTGCGCTGCCCGAGAACACGTTGCGGTCGGCGCCCTGCTCGGTCAGGGTGACGGCGATCGGCGCGCCGCCGGCGTCGAGCTGGACGTCGAAAGAGTCGATCGTGGAGGTGCTCGTGCCGGGTACGTTGCTGTCCGAGACCCGGATGCCGGCCACGCCGTCGCAGGCGTAGGCCGGGGCGTCGAGGGAGACCGTGCCGTTGGGCCGCGCCGCGAGCTCGAAGGAGGTCGGAATCAGGTTGAAGCCGTGGATCTGGCAGTGGGTCGGGTCGCCGCTGACCTCGGCCTGGACCACGCCGCTCGAGTTGATCAGGCCCGAGCCGAGCAGGTCGAGGGTCGAGCCGTCGGTGGTGTAGAAGCTGACGATGGCGCCGTTGGCCTTGGCGTAGGGCTGGCCGCCGACCTTGACCGTCAGCGAGGCCACGCCGCCGGCCGCCGCGAAGTCATCGGGCTCGTCGGGGATCGCAGGCGCGACCGTGCGCGGCCACATCACGCAGCTCCCGAAGAGGGTCGACTGCTCCATGAACTTGGTGCCCTCGCTGCCGTTGCTGTCGCCGTTGACGTCCATGCAGTAGAGCTTGCCGTTGACGTGCTGGCCGCCGGTGGTGAACGCGGTCTCCAGGCGCAAGGAGTCGATGATGCCGCGCTGGGCGTCGCACGGCGGCACCCAGGACTCGTTGGTGGTGCCGGCCTCGAAGGACACCGCGCCGCCAGCGACCTTCTTCAGCCAGGCCTCGGCAAAGCAGTCGCCGCCGGCGCGGTCGAAGCGGCCGTTGACGCAGGCGACGTCCCAGATGATCGGCAGCATGTCGCCGTTGGAGAGCAGGTTCTGGACGTCCGAGGTGTCGAAGCCCGAGTTGACCCAGTAGGTCTCGCCGCCGTGGCCGATGTACATGCCCAGGGAGCGACCGTCGTTGACCGCGTTCTGGATCTGGGTCTTGGTCACCGAGTGGTAGAGCTCGGTGAACTCACTGTATGTGTAGTGGGGCTCGGTCGGCTCGACATCGAGGGGTACGAGGTCGTCGCGCAGCCACTTGATGCGCTCCCAGTCGTAGGCCCCGCCGCCGTAGTCGTCGCCGCCGATGCCAAAGGCGGACGGGTACCAGACGGAGGCCGAGCCGGTGTCGGGGTAGCGCTCGTAGGTCAGGAACTTGTTGACCTGGTTGGTGACCTCGGCGCCGCTCTGGGCGGCGATGCGCGAGATGGCGGCGTCGGGCCGGTTGTCGCCGCCCTCGAGCTTGGTGTAGCAGGGGTCGCAGGTGGCGCCCTCGTTGACACCGGTCAGGCTCGGGATCTGGCCCGAGTCGCCGACCAGGATGACCCAGGTCAGCCCCTCTGGCTGGTTGTAGAGGGTCTGGATGTAGGACTGGATCTGGGCCGCCGTGCTGCCCGCCGCGGACTTGGGCACGAGCAGGGTCGGGTAGCCGACCTGGGTCTCCCAGTCGGCCAGCGGCTGGGCCTCGTCGACGAAGTCGTCGTAGGCCAGGATGAGCAGGCGCCCGCTCTCCACGAAGGGGGTGTAGCGACCTTCCTGGTAGTTGACCGCCCGGCTGCGCGCCAGCTGGTCGAAGAGGCCGGTCATGGCCGGCGCCGGGCGGGTGCGGGGGTTGGGGGCCGCGGCGAGGTGGAGCACGCGGTAGGTGGCGCGCTCGACCACGCTCAGGGTGTTGCTCTCAGCCTGCCAGCGGGCGACCGGCAGGCGCAGCGCCTGACCGCGCAGCGGGCCGCTGATGAACGGCTGCTCGACCCAGGAGTCGGCGGTGGGGTAGGGCTCGTCGCTCGCGTAGACCCGGTCGTCGAACACCCAGGGTACCGTGGCCGGGTCGATGTCGCGGGTGAAGTGGCCCTTGGAGGGCGCCACGCCGACGAAGCCGTGGGCAGCGAGGTCGATGGAGCGCACCGTCACCTCGACCAGCTCGAGCGCGATCCCGTCGCTCGGCCCGAGGAGGTACTCGGTGGCCAGGAAGGGCAGCGACGGGAAGCCGCGCTCCATCAGGTTGTGGGCCAGCGGCACGCGCACCACCGCCCACTGTGCGCCCTCGATCTCGACCGCGTCGAGCGTGACCTCACCGACCGTCACCGCCAGGGTCTCCGGCGCGCCTTCGGTCGCCAGCAGCTCGATCCCGGTCGGGCTCGAGCTGATGGGGATGACCTCGGCCGCGAGCGGAACTACCGCCAGGGTCAACAGCGACACGACGATCGAGAGCGTGATCTTGGCTGCAGTGGCACTCATGGTGTCCTCCGGGGGATGGACCTGCCAATCCACGGCAAGGGTAGCATCCATGCTTCCCGAGTTCAACACAGTGATTCCCGGTCGCACAGTCCTGCCGGCGGCGGCCCCGACCGAGCCGCAGCGGCGGTGGCGAGTACGATGGAGAGGTGGTCACGATCGAGGTGCCGAGCGAGCGCGGCGTCTACCGGGTGCTGGTGGGCGACACGCTCCTGCCGCGGCTGAGCGGGCACCTCGAGGCTCTCGGCCTGCCGCGGCTGCGGTTCGTGGTCAGTAACACCACCGTGGGTCCCCTCTACGGCCGGGCGGTCGCGGCCGCGCTCGGCGCCGAGGCCCCGCTCGAGCTCCCCGACGGCGAGAGCTTCAAGCGCTGGCCCCAGGTCGAGGCGGTGTGCGGAAGCTGGCTCGAGGCCGGAGTGCACCGGGGCGAGGTGGTGGCTGCGGTCGGTGGCGGGGTGGTCACCGACCTGGTCGGTTTCGCGGCCGCGGTCTACCAGCGCGGGGTGGGATGGGTGGCGGTGCCGACAACCCTGCTGGCGATGGTCGACGCCGCGGTCGGGGGCAAGACCGGGGTCAACCTGGAGCAGGGCAAGAACCTGGTCGGCGCCTTCTGGCCGCCGCGCGCGGTGGTGGCGGACGTCGGCTGCCTGGGGACCCTGCCCCGGCGCGAGCTCGGAGCCGGCCTGGCCGAGGTGGTAAAGGCGGCCTGGATCGGGGATCACGCGCTGCTCGACGTGCTCGATGGCGTGGGCGAGCGCGGAGACGCGCTTGCGGGGCGGTGGGAGGAGGTGGTGGCGCGGGCGGTCGCGGTCAAGGTCAAGCTGGTGGCGGCCGACGAGCGCGAGTCCGGCCCGCGCCGTGCCCTCAACCTCGGCCACTCCCTGGGCCACGCCCTCGAGGCGGCCACCGGCTACCGTCACTTCCTGCACGGTGAGGCCGTGGCCTGGGGGCTGAGGGCGGTGGCCAGGCTGGCCCGACGCCGCGACCTGCTGAGCAGCGAGGGCGCTTCCCGGCTCGATCGAGCCGCCCTGCGGGTCGGACCGTTACCCGGACTCGGCGCGGTCGTGGTCGAGCGGGTGCTCGAGCACCTCGGCCACGACAAGAAGCGCGACCAGAGGGGCGTCGGTTGGGTGCTCCCCACCGACACGGGGGTGGTCCTCGATCAGCAGGTCGAGCCCGCAGAGCTACGCGTCGTGCTGGCCGAGCTGATGGCCGAGGGGTAGAGAGTCTCCCCGTCTCCTCGGGAACGGCAGCGGGATCGGGAGCGGATCGACCGCCGCCCACTCCGGGTCGGGTTGCGCTACGATGGTCGTCCCATGAGCAGCTCCGCGGCCATCCAAGGCGTGGGCACCCTGGCGCGGTTGCCGCACGATGCCGAGGCCGAGCAAGCCGTGCTCGGAGCCGTGCTTCTCGACCCCGGTGCCCTGCTCCACGTGGTGGAGAAGCTGCGCCGGGACGAGTTCTACCTGGAAGGCCACCGGGCCATCTTCGAGGCCTGCCTCGCCCTCCAGGATCGGGGTCAGGCGACCGATCTGCTGACCGTCACCAACTACCTGCGCGAGGAGGGCAAGCTGGAGGCGCTGGGTGGCGCCAGCTACCTGTCATCGCTGGTCGACGCGGTGCCGGATGTGGCCAACGTCGGGCACTATGCCGAGATCGTGCGCGACAAGGCGGTCAAGCGCCGCCTCATAGGCGCGGCCCAGCGCATTCTGACCACCTGCTCCCTGGACCAGGGCGAGGCCCGAGAAGCGGTGGAGATCGCCCAGCAGGACGTGTACCGCATCGCCGAGGACACGCTCGAGGGGGGTTTCGTCCACGTCAGTCGGCTGGCGCAAAGGGAGATGGAGGCCCTGGAAGCCGCGCCCGGCGGCCGCTCCGGCCTGACCGGCCTCGACTCGGGCTTCTCCAGGCTGAACGAGAAGACCCTCGGCCTGCAGCGCAAGGAGCTCATCATCCTCGCCGCGCGCCCCTCCATGGGCAAGACCTCGCTGGCGCTCAACATCTGTGCCCACGCCTCGCTCCGCGGGGACAAGAAGGTGGCCGTGTTCTCGCTCGAGATGTCGGCCGAGCAGCTGGTGCGGAGGATCCTCTCATCCGAGGCGCGGGTCGACCAGACGCGGATCGCCACCGCCTACCTGTCCAAGGCCGACCGCCAGAAGCTGACCATGGCCGCGCAGGCCCTACAGGAGGCCAACCTGTGGGTCGACGACACGCCCACCATGTCGGTCCTCGAGCTGGCCGCCAAGGCCCGTCGCATGAAGCAGGAGCGGGGCCTCGATCTGGTCATGGTTGACTACCTCCAACTCCTCTCCGGCGGCGACCGGTACCCCTCGCGCAACGAGGAGGTGTCGGCCATCTCGCGTCGCCTCAAGGGCGTGGCCAAGGAGCTCGACGTGCCTCTGCTGGTCCTGTCCCAGCTCTCGCGCCAGCCCGAGCGGCGGGGCGGCGACCACCGGCCGCAGCTGGCCGACCTGCGCGAGTCGGGCAGCATCGAGCAGGACGCGGACGTGGTCATGTTCATCATCCGGCCGCACCAGTACGACGACGAGGCCGACCCCCGCAAGGCCGAGCTGATCATCGCCAAGCAGCGCAACGGACCCACCGCGCAGATGGAGCTCGTCTTCCAGCACGAGTACACGCGATTCGAGAACCTCGACACCCAGCACGAGCCCCATGAGGCCCCGCAGTGGTAGCGATAGCCCGCGGCCTCGAAAGACTGGGACGGCTGGCCCTCAGGGGGTTCGAGGACCTGGGAAGGCTCTTCTCGATCACCGGCGAGTTCGTGCTGTGGGCTCCGCGGCGGCCGTTTGACGTCCGCGAGTGGTTCAAGCAGATGGTCAGAGTGGGATTCGACTCGATCCCGGTGGTCTTCCTCACCTGCATGTTCACCGGCATGGTGCTGGCCCTGCAGACCTACAAGGGCTTCGAGCGCTTCAACGCCGCCGGTTACGTGGCGTCGGTCGTGGCGCTGTCCCTGACCCGCGAGCTGGCGCCGGTCCTGACCGGGCTCATGGTGGCCGGGCGGGTCGGATCGTCGATGGCCGCCGAGCTCGGGACGATGAGGGTCACCGAGCAGATCGACGCCCTCCAGGCCATGGCCACTCAGCCGGTCCACTACCTGGTCGTGCCGCGGGTCGGGGCCGGCGTCCTCATGCTGCCGATCCTGACCTTGGTCGGCGACGCCGTCGGCATCCTCGGCGGCTGGTTGGTCTCGGTGGGCATGTTCGGCGCCAACTCCTTCGTCTACTGGCAGCGCACCTACCAGTTTCTGGAGGTCAACGACGTCACCTCGGGTCTGATCAAGGCCGCCTGCTTCGGGCTCATCCTGTCGGTCACGGGCTGTGCCAAGGGCTTCCACACCACGGGCGGGGCCGAGGGTGTCGGCCGGGCCACGACCTCGGCAGTCGTGCTCGGCTGCCTCTACATCCTCCTCTCCGACTTCTTCCTGACCAAGCTCCTCTTCTGATGGCCACGAGCGTAGCTGCCACGGCGCCCAAGATCCGCGTGGTCGGCCTGACCAAGTCCTTCGGCGACAGGCGCGTGCTGGAGGGCATCGACCTCGACATCATGAGCGGTGAGTCGCTGGTCGTGGTGGGCGGATCGGGTGCCGGCAAGACGGTCTTCCTCAAGCACCTGATCGGACTGCTCGAGCCCGACTCCGGACACGTGGTGGTGGATGGCGTGGACCTGTCCCAGGCGTCGCCGGCCCAGGCCCTCGAGCTGCGCAAGCGCTTCGGGATGAGCTTCCAGGAGGGCGCGCTCTTCGACTCCATGACCGTGTTCGACAACATCGCCTTCCCGATTCGACGGCACACCAGCCGCTCGCCGGCCGAGGTCGCAGAGCGGGTCCGTGAGTGCCTGGCGACGGTACGGCTTGAGGGAGTGGAGAGGAAGCACCCGGCCGAGCTGTCCGGGGGCATGAAGCGGCGGGTGGGATTCGCCCGGGCCATTGCCCTGGAGCCCGAGATCCTCCTCTTCGACGAGCCCACGACCGGTCTCGACCCGATCAACACGGCGGCCATCGCCAAGGTGATCAACCGCCTGGGAGCGCGGGAGGGGGTGACCTCGGTGACCATCACCCACGACATGACCCTGGCCCTGCGCATCGCCGACCGGGTCGCCATGCTGCGCGCGGGTCGGATCATCGCGCTGGACAGCGCACAGCGGTTTGCGGCCACTGCCGATCCCTACGTGCGCGCCTTCCTGGAGGGAGAGGTCCCGGTCGACGAGGAGGAAGCCCTATGACGCCAGTGGCCAAGATCGGCCTGTTCACACTCCTCGGGCTGGTCATTCTCGGCGTGTTCATCATGAAGATCGAGGATATTCCCCTGGGTGATGCCGGCGACCGCCAGCTGCTCACGGTGCGGCTGCCGTCGGCGGCCGGCATCGACCGCAAGGACCCGGTGCGGATTGCCGGGGTGCGGGTGGGGAAGGTCGAGGAGATCCGCCTCGCCGGCTCACAGGCGCTGATGGTCCTGTCGCTCTCCGCCGACGTGCGGCTGCACCAGGGCGCGAGCGCGCGGATCGCCAGCTTGGGCATGCTCGGCGACAAGTACGTGGAGGTCCTGCCGGGCGACCCCGACGCGCCGCCGTTGCCCGCCGGCAGCGCCATCGCGGGCAGCGCGCCACCCACCTTCGACGAGGTCCTGCGAGTCGCCACCGACATCGGCGCCGACGTCAAGGAGGTCACCGCGGCGCTGCGCTCCTCGATCGGCGGCGACCAGGGCGGGGAGAAGATCGCCGAGATCGTCGACAACATCCGCGAGCTGACCGCCTCGCTCAAGGTGCTGATCCAGGACAACCAGGCCAACGTCAACGCCACAACCGCCAACTTCCGCGACTTCTCGGCCACCCTCAGGGACGAGCTCCCGCTGCTCGCCGAGAAGCTCAACCGCCTTGCCGACCAGCTCGGCGGTGTGGTGGGCGAGAACCGCGACAACGTCCAGGCCTCGCTGGCCAACATCCGCGACCTCTCGGAACGGCTGCGGACCTCGGCCGACAACGTCAACGCGATCACCGGCAAGATCGCGGCCGGCGAGGGCACCATCGGCAAGCTGGTCAACGACGAGACCACGGTCGACAACCTCAACCAGACCCTGGACTCCATCGACGACGGGGTGAAGACACTGGAGGACACGATCGGTCGCATGCAGCGATTCCGGCTCAACCTGAACTTGCGCGGTGAGGCGCTGCCGCGCGTGGATGCGAGCCGCTTCGCCTTCGGGTTCGACCTGTGGACCACCACCCGCCGGTTCTTCCGGGTCGAGGGCGTGGACGCGCCCTTCGGGCGTCGCAGGACGATCACCGAGACGGTGACCACCCAGTGGCAGGATGGTCACACCGAGACCTACACCACGACGCGGGTCAAGGTCGAGGACAAGCTCCGCGTCAACGCCCAGGTCGGCTACCGGCTGTTCCCCGACACGACCGTGCGTGCCGGCCTCTTCGAGTCCCAGGGCGGCGTCGGCATCGACCACGGTTTCGAGCTCTCGCAACGGGCGCTGCAGGTCAGCCTCGACGCCTATGACTTCAACCGCGAGGAGGACGAGTCGCCCCACCTCCGCCTGGAGGGTCGCTTCTTCCTCAGCCCGACCGTGTTCGTGATGGCGGGTTGGGACGACCCCACCCTTTCGGAGCATTCCTCGTACCTGCTCGGCGCGGGCGTGGTCTGGTCGGATGAGGACTTCAAGTACGGCCTCGGCCTGGCCAGCAGCGCGCTGCAGTAGAAGGTGAGCAGGGCGATGGTCGCGTTCTTCTGCTCGGCGTGCGGCAACGAGACCAGCAAGTGGATGGGTCGCTGCCCGCGCTGCGGCGAGTGGAACAGCCTGGTCGAGCAGCCCACGGAGCGGACCAGTCCGGCCGCGACAGCCCGGCGGCGGCAGGCAGCGCCAGTGTCTGTGGCCGAGGCCGCTGCGACCATCGTGGAGCGTGTGCGCTGCGGCCTGGAAGGCGTCGATCGCGTGCTCGGCGGCGGGCTGGTGCCCGGGTCCCTGGTCCTGGTGGCGGGCGAGCCTGGCGTGGGCAAGTCGACCCTCTTGCTGCAGGTCGCCTCCGCTTTCGCGGGCGTCGGCCGCAAGGTCCTCTACGTGACCGCGGAGGAGTCGGCCCAGCAGGTGGCGCTGCGCGCGCGCCGGCTCGGGAGCACTCCGGCGGGGTTGCTGCTGCTCGCCGAAACCTCGTGCGAGGCGACCCTGGCGCAGGTCGAGGACGACCTGCCTGGCCTGCTCGTGGTCGATTCGGTGCAGACCATGGTGTGCGAGTCGGTCGAGGCGGTGGCCGGCTCGGTGAGCCAAGTGCGGCAGGTTGCGGCAAGCTTCCAGGAGCTGGCCAAGACCCGTTCGGTGCCCACGGTGATGATTGGCCACGTGACCAAGGAGGGCATGATCGCGGGGCCCAAGCTGCTCGAGCACCTGGTCGACGTGGTGCTGTGGCTGGAGGGGGAGCCGGGCCACGACCTGCGGGTCCTGAGGGCGGGCAAGAACCGTTACGGCAACATCGCCGAGCTGGCCCTCTTCTCCATGACCGAGGCGGGCATGGAGGGCGTGCGCAACCCCTCGGCCTGGCTGCTCGAGGACCGTCGCTCCGGGGCTCCCGGCTCGGCCGTGGCGGTGGCCATCGAAGGCACTGCGCCGCTGTTGGTGGAGGTCCAGGCCCTGGTCGCCCCCTCGTCGCTAGGCACGCCCCGCCGGGTGGCCCAGGGCCTCGACTCGGCGCGGCTGGCCTTGCTCCTGGCCGTGCTCGAGCGCCACGCCGGGATCCGGTTCGCCGACCGGGACGTGTACGTGAACCTGGTCGGCGGTTTGACGCTGAGGGAGCCGGCCCTGGACTTGGCCGTGGCGGCAGCCCTCCTGTCGAGCGCGCGCGACCGCCCGCTGCCGCCGGATCTGGCGCTGGCCGGCGAGGTCGGCCTCCTTGGCGAGGTGCGGGCGGTGAGCCGCGCCGCGGACCGAGTGCGCGAGGCGGCCGCCCTGGGGTTCGGCCGCATGGTCCTGGCTGCGCGCGACGCGGCAACCGAGCTGGCGTTGCCGACGGTGGCCGTGGAGCGGGTGGCGCAGCTGGCTGAGCTGCTGCGAGAAGGCTAACGCTGGTGCAGCAGCTCAACCCTGCCCGGGCGTCCGGTGCGGAGCGTTGAGGAAGCAGCTCAGGTAGTTGTCGCGGTGGCGGAGGTCGGCCAACTGCAGGGAGACGCCCTGCGTGTCGCGGTGGAGGCCCTCGTAGAGGCGGAGCAGCTCATGGCGGCTCTCGAACACCCACAGCTCGAGCGAGTCACCGGCGGCTGATTCGGGGGTCGAGATGGGGA
>Ga0316620_10000499_pt1 | contig 15866 bp, 10 predicted proteins | sample OWC_Aug_M1_C1_D5_FD_207651 | JGI IMG/M metagenome (GOLD analysis project Ga0316620, IMG submission 207651) | Wetland soil microbial communities from Old Woman Creek delta, Ohio, United States - OWC_Aug_M1_C1_D5_B | ecosystem: Environmental > Terrestrial > Soil > Wetlands | place: USA: Ohio... | reverse complement strand
TAGAGGCAGCCAGGATAGCTGCCTCTACAATCCCTCGAGCGCGCATTGTGGCGGCAGGCTTCCAGCCTGCCGGGTGGGCGGGAGGCGGTTCTCGCTCCACCCCCCCTCCCGGCAGCCAGGATGGCTGCCGCCACAATTTCCCCGAGACCGCGTTGTGGCGGCAGGCTTCCAGCCTGCCGGGTGGGCGGGAGGCGGTCCTCGCTCCACCCCCCCCTCCCGGCAGCCAGGATGGCTGCCGCCACAATCCCCCGGTCCTCGCCGGGGGTCGCAGCGTTACCCTCCCCCTCCTCGTGCGTCCTTGTAGTCGAGAAAGGGATCCAGTTGCGCTCAGCAACCACCGACAGCTTGACCTCGCCGTCGCCGCAGTGCCCGTGGACAGCGGCTGTCGCGGCGTGCTATTCTCCGACCAGTTCGAATGAGGGGACGAAATCCCTCAGGAGCTTCACCGCCGGATCATGGGGAGCTGGCGGCCAAGGGTTTGGAACAGTGGACCAAAGGACTATGGAGGTCAGAATGAGGGGACTCAGGATTCTCGCCGCTCTCGTCGGGCTCGCGCTGCTCGCCCTGCCAGCCAGCGCCAACTCCCTGGCCGTCAACGCCGCCGCGGCCATGAACGGCACCAACTACGGGCTCCAGGTGACCTTCACCGGCGCCACCAACAACGTCTACGTGCTCGACAACACGCCGGACAACGAGCCCATCTACCGCTGCCAGTTCTGGATGGACTTCAACACCTTCGCCGCGCCGGACTCGACCTGGTGGGTCGTCGCCCGCGCGACCGAGGAAACCGCAATCCGTTCCGCCTTCCAAGTCCTCGCCCTGCAGAAGTGGGGCCTCTACCGGGTCTGGCTGAGGGCCCTCACCAACGGGCTCGCCGAGCGCTTCACCACCCGCATCAACCTGCAGCCGGGTACTCCGTCGCTGCTCCAGGTCGAGTTCCTGCAGAGCGACACGCCGGGCGTGGCCAACGGATTCGTCAGGCTATCGGTGCTCGACGGCTACGCGGCCGGGCAGTCGGTCGAGGTCGCGATGAACAACTCCAACTTCAACGTGGACAACTTCCGCATGGGCGCCCTCCAGGCCAAGACCACCATGAGCGGCAGCTACTACCTGGACGAGTTCGCCTCCTTCCGCACCCTCGCCCCATAACTCGGGAAGCGAGTCACGTTTTTTGCGCCGGCCAGCCTTCGGGCTGGCCGGTTTGTTTTCGACAACCCGGTCGATCGTGGGTAGACTGTGGGCCGTCAGCGAGAGCAGGCAACGGAGTCGCGAAGATGTTCGGACGTAAGAAGAGGAAGAAGGCAGCCGAGGCGGCCCAAAGACGCGCGCAATCTCCAGCCGACCCCACCTTCATGGGCTGGGTCCGGCAGCAGGTGGCGGCCGAGCCCTACTGGTTTCAGAAGATCGAGCTGGCGCCCGACCTGATCACGCCGGGCTGGTCCGACCCCAGGACCGAGAAGCTGCCGTTCTTCGGCCTGCCCGAGGACCTCGGCGGCCTGCGCGTGCTCGACGTCGGCTGCGCCGAGGGCTACTTCTCCTTCGAGGCCGAGCGCCGCGGCGCCCGCGAGGTAGTGTCGGTCGATTCCTTCCCGGACTCGGTGCGGCGCTTCAACCTCTGTCGCGCCGCCCTTGGCTCCAAGGCCACGCCCTACCTGTGCAACGTCTACGACCTCAACCCGAAAGCGTTCGGGACCTTCGACCTGGTTCTGTTCTACGGCGTGCTCTACCACCTCCGCCACCCCCTGCTCGCCCTCGAGCGCATCCTCAGCGTGTGCACCGGCTCGATGCTGCTGCAGACCGCCATCCACGAGGACCCCGCGTTCAGCGACACGGCCATGGCCAAGTTCGTGCCCCACGGCGCCCAGAGCGGCCTCAACAAGGACGCGGACGACAAGACGTTCTTCGACCCGACCATCTTCTGGCTGCCGAACCGCGAGTGCGTCAAGGCCATGGTCGACCACGCCGGCTTCGTGGGCGTCGAGGTGGTCTCCGACGACCCCAGGATCTCGATCGTGCTGAGGGCGTCCAGCCCGCGGATCGCCAAGGGCGAGCCGCCCGACCAGATGAAGGCGCCCTGGTCGTAGAGGTCCGGTCAGGTCGCTCGGGATGCCAACCAGCCCCGCACGCGCGCCGCTCTGCCCGTTCCCCTGGCAGCCCGCCGCCGTCCTGGTGCTCGGCGCGCTCCTGGCCACGGCCTGTGGCGATCAGGACCGGCGCCCCCGGTCCATCACGCAGCGGCTGATCGAGAGCGAGCCGCAGCACCTGTTCGTCCCCGCCGTGCTGTGGCCGCGCACCGCAGCCGTGGAGTGGGCCTTCGCCGAACCGGACGACGTGGCGGCCTGGACCCTGCGCAGGCTGAAGCCGGTGCGGGGCGGGGCCGAGGGTCTGGTCCTCAGAGCCGGGCGGCACCCGGAGCTGACCTGGAAGGCGGACCTCGAAGCGGCAGCGATTGGTCGTTTCGAGCTCAACCTGGATGCCCCGCCGGAGACCCAGGTGCGCCTCCTCTGGACGGCCGAGGGCGAGACGTTCTCGGAGAGTCGCGCCATTCGCTTCGAGCGCCAGGGCAGCGACTGGACCTGCAGGGTCGCCGGCCACCGTCTGTGGTCGGGTCGCGTCGCCCGCCTCCGGCTGATCATGCGCTGTCCGGGCGAGCAACGACTGGTGCTGAAGCGACTGGCCGGCATCGCGGCCTCCGGTGACCGCGCGCACCTCGAACGGCAGCTCGAGCAGGCGTGGAAGGTCGACCTCGGCCACGAGGTGCGCGACGCCCTGCCCGCGCCGCCCGGCCTGATTCGCACCTGGGACGTCACGCCGGGAGACGACGCCGTGCTGGAGCTGGCCTACGGGGTCGCGCGCGGGGTCAGCGAGGTGATCGGCTTTCAGGTGCGCGTCGACACGGCGAAGGGCCGCGAGAAGGTCCTGCTCGACGAGCTGATCGACCCCACCGACCCCAGCAGCACCGACCGCTGGCAGCAAGCCAGCGTGAGCCTGGGTCGCTATGCGGGTCAGGCGATTCGGCTCAGCTTCGAGAGCTTCTCGCCGGCACCGCTCGAGCTCGACAGGGGGCTTCCCTTCTGGGCCTCCCCGGTGATCCTCGAGCCGGACGCCAGCGGCGGGTCCTGAACGGTCGCGGGCGAAGAGCACCCCCGTGCTAGAATCCGGGCGGCCCGAGCCCCCGCAGAACCGGACTGCACCAAACCGACCGAGCGGGAGCCGCGGCCCGACGAGCCGTGACACAGCCCAGATGGAAGCCTGCCGCGCCTCCGGTTGCGGTCATCGCGGCCGCCGCATTGCTGGCCGCGTGCCTGGGCTGCGGGACGCGCTCCGACCCCGGCCGGACCCGCATCGTGCGGCGCCTGCTCCCGCCGGGCGGCGAGAAGCTATCGACCTCGGCCGTGTTCTACCGCGAGGTCGAGGTCTTTCGCTGGGGCTTCCAGACGCCGGAGGAGATCGCCCCCTGGCGAATGGAGAACATCGGGCAGGGGTGGGAGGCGCGGCCCGACGGCCTCTACCTGCGCGCCCCTGGTCCCGATCCCTCGCTGGTCCGCGACGTCAGCATCGACGCGCGCCGGGTGCGGGCGATCCGGGTCGAGCACTCCGGGTTGACCAGCGGCGCCTACGTCCAGCTGTACTGGGCGCACGCGGGCGAGGCCTTCAGCGAGGAGCGGACCCTGGCCGCCGACCGTCCCGACGCCACCGGGTCGCTCACCCCAACCTTCACCTTCCCGGTCGGCCAGCACAAGCAGTGGACCGGGACCATCACCCAGCTGCGCTTCGACCCCACGTCGCAGGCCAACCGGCGACTGACCATGATCTCGGTCGTCGGCCTCGGTCAGGTCGCGGACGACGCCGCCCTGGCCAGCGTGCTCAGGAGGTCGTGGCGGGTCGACCAGCAGGGGGACCTCCGCAGCGCCGTCCTCACCCCGCCCGGGCATCCGTACGAGGTCGAGCTCGAGGTCCCGCCCCGCGCGACCCTGCGCTTCTCGATGGGCCTCGCGCCCGACATCGCCGTTCCGGTCCGCTTCCGCCTGTCCGCGATCTCCGGAAACTCGCCGGTGACGCCGCTGTGGATCGGCACCCTGCGACCGCGCGGGCCGATCGCGGGCTGCGCCTGGCTCGACCGTTCCATCGACCTCGGGGAGTATGCCGGAGAGACCATCACCCTGCGATTCGAGACCGAGACGGACAATCCCCTCGACCTGTTCGCCGGGATGCCGGCCTGGGCCGGGCTCGAGATGGTGGTTCCCGCGTCCACCAGACGGCCGCCGAACGTGCTCCTGATCGTGCTCGACACCCTGCGCGCGGACCGGCTCTCGCTCTACGGCTACGACCGGCAGACCAGCCCGCGCATCGACGCCTGGGCACGCGAGCGGGGAGTCGTCTTCGCCAACACCGTGGCCCAGGCGCCCTGGACCCTGCCCTCGCACCTGTCGCTCTTCACCGGGCTCGACACCATCACCCACAGCGCCAACACGGGTGACCCTGCGGCGCCGGCCCTGGTCACGCTCGCCGAGACCCTGCGCGATCGCGGCTTCGCCACCCTGGCCGTCACCGGCGGTGGCTACCTCGCCGCCGAGTACGAGATCATGCAGGGCTTCGACCGCGTCGACTACTTCTACGAGCCGCGCCTGCACCCGCGCGAGGCCGGCAACGACCTCGACCACGGCATGGAGACGGCCCTGGCCTGGCTCGATTCCGCGGCCGACCGGCCCTTCTTCCTGCTCCTCCACACCTACGAGATCCACGCTCCCTACCCCGCTCGGGAACCCTACTTCACGCACCTTCGCGGGCAGCCCTACGTCGGCGCGCCCCCGCTCGTCACCACCTCGCCGATCGAGCCGGCGCTGAAGGAGGGCTTCCTGTTCCGGAGCGAGATCGTCGAGCAGATCCCGGGTGAGCCGACGACCTACGTAGCCATCAAGCCCGAGCGCCTGCCCCTGGTGCAGGATCTCTACGACAGCTCGGTGGCGCGGGCCGACGCCGAGGTCGGGCGACTCCTCGACCGCCTGACCGAGCTCGGGCTCGACCGCGAGACGGTGGTGGTGCTCCTGTCCGACCACGGCGAGATGCTCGGTGAAGAAGGTTGGGGCGGGCACTTCGGGCTCCACGAGTGCGAGCTGATGGTGCCCCTGGTGGTCGCGCTGCCCGGGGGCGATCACGCCGGGACCACCGTCAGCGACCAGGTGCGGTTGATCGACGTGGCGCCGACCCTGCTCGACCTGCTCGGAATCGAGCCCCAGGCGACCATGGACGGCACCTCGCTCATGCCGCTGGTCGAAGGTGGGGCGGAGGGCTTCCCCGAAGAGGCATGGAGCTATGCCTCCTCGACGGACTTCGGGCTTTCCCTGCGGGTAGCCAACCAACAGAAGTACACCCTCAGCAACTCGCCCTGGCCCCCGGCGAATGGCGCCGGCGAGCTCTTCCGGCTCGCCCCGGACCAGCGCGGAGAGCCAGCGCCAGTGCAGGACGATCCCCTCGCCAAGCTCATGCGCAAGAGGATCAAGGACCGCTACCAGGCCGGCGCCAGCGGCCTCCGTCTGCGCTTCGTCAACCACGAGTCGGCGCCGCTCGCGGGCATCGTCAAGGGCAGTCTCGTCAACCCCCTGCGGATCAAGGCCTTCGACTTCCCCGCCGACAGCCTGCGCTGGAGCTACCAGCGGCTCGAGCTGACGGTCCCGCCCGGGGAGGCGGTCACGGTCTTCATCGAGGGCAACCTCCACGGCACGCTGCTGGTGGTGGCCGAGCTCGACGCGGCCGGGGCACCCCGCCACAAGAAACGCCAGGAGCTCGACCTGGAGTCTCTGGCCGAGCCCTGGCAGGTGGTCCTCGGCCCTGACGGCTGGCGCGAGGACGCGGCGGTCGAGCTCGACGAAGTGACCGGCGTCCGGGTCTGGGCTGCCGGCGACCGGGCCCTGGTGACCCAGGCCGGCGCCGACGTGGGCGACGACGTGCGGGCCCAATTGGAAGCCCTGGGCTACGTCGTCCCGTAGGCGGCAGGAGCAGCGCGCGATGCCCGTCGTCCACGCCATCACCATCCACCACCGAGGTCGGCAGATGCTGGCCGATTGCCTGACCAGCCTGCTCGCCTCGGACGGCGTGGACCTCGAAGTGGTGGTGGTGGCCAACGCCTGCGCCGAGGACCTGCCCGACGTCGTCGACGCGTCGCCGCGGGTGCACGCGGTGCGGTCCGCGACCTCGCTCGGCTTCTCGGCCGCCAACAACCTCGGGGTGGGCTGGGCCGTCGCCAACCTCGGGCAGGCCGACTACTACTACTTCGTCAACAACGACACCGTGTCCCGGCCCGACGCCCTGGCCTGGCTGGTCGACGCGATCGAGGGCGAGCCGGACGCGGCCGTGGCCGGCCCGCAGCTGCTCATCGAGTGGGCTCCCGACCACCTCAACAGCCTGGGGCTCAACCTGACCGAGGACGGCTGGGGCTGGGACGAGGGCATCGGTATCCCTCTCGACGACTACGGACCCCTGCCTGGACGACGGCAGGTGCTCGCCGCCACCGGCTCAGCCCTGCTCATGGCCGCCGGCGTCTTCCACTCGCTCGGCGGCTGGACCGAGCTCTACGACTACTACTTCGAGGACGTCGACCTCTGCCTCAAGGCCCACCAGGCTGGCTGGACCGTGGTCGTCGAGCCCCGGGCCGTGGTCCTCCATCACGTGTCGGCCACCATGACCCTCGAGTCCGAGCACAAGCTCTTCCTGTTCTGGCGCAACCGGCTCCTGCTGACCGTCATCCACTGGCCCGCGGGCCGCCTGCTCAAGGTCCTCAAGCGGGTCGTGGTGGACGAGATCCTGCGCCGCCCCCGGCGCTCGAGCGAGCTCCAGCGCCGGGCCCTGGCCGGCGCCTGGGCCAAGCTGCCGGCCGCCCTTGCCGCCCGCCGCCGGCGCCGCGCCACCTCGCGCAGGTGGCTCGGCCTGCTGCGACCGGCCGGGTCAGTGCCGGTGATCACCCTCCCCGAGAAGAGGACCGGGGGCGACCTCCAGGCCGAGGCTGCCGCGGCGCCGCCCGTGCCGGCCGCGACCTGGTCGCGCGCCGCGTCGCTCGAGCCCCCCGCCCCGGGATGCAGGACGGTTCTCCTCCTCGGCTGGTCGCCCCTGCCCTTCGAGGACGCGCGCATGAACTACGCGCCCGGGGCCAGGACCTGGCAGCTGGCCGCGCCGCTGGCCGCCGACGGGCACCGCGTGGTCGCGGCCTGCGCGCGCATCCCCGGCGCCTGCGCCGACGGTCAGGAGCCGGTCAGCGTGCTCGAACGAGGCGACGTGCTGGTCTACACCATGGAGCGAGAGCTGTTCGACCAGGAGGGCGTGCTCGAGGGGCTGCTGGCCGCGCTCCGGCCCGCGGTGGTGGTCGGCGCCGCGGCCGTGCCCTCGCTGCGCGCCACCCAGATCGCCGGCGACCTGCCGGTGTGGGTCGACCTCTTCGGCGACCCCATGGCCGAGGCCCAGGCGCGGGCCCTGGTCCACGGTCAGGGCGACCAGCTCGGCGCCTACCGCGACCTCCTGGTGGCGGTGCTCGAGCGCGGCGACGCCTTCTCCGCGGTCTCGGACCGGCAGCGCTTCGCGGTCCTCGGTCAGCTCGGCATGAGCGGCAGGCTCAACCGACTGACCGCCGGCGTCGAGCTCGTGCACACCGTGCCCTGCGCCGTGGTCGAGCGCGAGCGCGGCGCGCGCGAGCCCCTGCCTCGGGGCTGTGACTTCGCCGACGACGACTTCGTGCTGCTGTGGAGCGGCGGCTACAACACGTGGTGCGACGTGGACACCCTGGCTGCGGCCCTCGAGCTGGTGATGGCGGCCGAGCCTCGGGTCCGCTTCGTGTCCACCGGTGGCGGCATCCCGGGTCACGACGACGCCACCTACCAGCGCTGGCAGCACCTCGTCGCGAGCTCGCGCTTCGGCGAGCGCTGCAGCTTGCTCGGCTGTCTGCCCGAGCCCGAGGCAGCGGCGCTGCGGGCCCGCGCCGACCTCGGGATCGTCACCGAGCGTCCGCTGGCCGAGCGCACCCTGGGCTCGAGCGGCCGGGTGCTGGCCTGGCTCGCCGTGGGTCTGCCCTTTGTCTGCTCCACCGCCTCGGAGCTGGGCGAGCAGGTGGCGGCGGAGGACCTCGGGCTGACCTTCGCGCCAGGCGACGCGAGCAAGCTCGCCCGGCTCGTACTGGAGGCGGTCGCCGACCCGGACAAGGTGCGACGGATGGCCGAGCGGGCGCGCGACTACGCCCGCCAGCGGTGGAGCGCCACCCGCACCACCGAGCCGCTGCGGCGATGGGTGGCCCAGGCCGAGCGGGCGCCAGACCACGACCTGGCCAACCCGATCTCGATCATGGCCCACGCCGAGCTGGAGGCCGACAACCGCCGGCTCAGGGAGCGCTGCGCCCATCTCGAACAGCGGGCCGCGGATTATGAGGCGAGGTACCACGACTTCGAGGCCAGGTACCACCAGGTCCGCTCCGAGCTGGGCGAAATCCACTTGTCCACCATGTGGTGGTTGTGGATGCGCTACTTCGCCCTGCGGCGTGCGCTCACCTGGCCGCTGCGCGCGCTCCGCGGCGCCGGGAAGGACGCCGACTGAGGCCTCGCAGCAGCTCCGGCCGATCCGCAGGTGGCACCGGAGCGGGTCGCGCCGAACCGGAGGGTCACGATCCGTCGGCGCTGGCGTCCTGGGCTCGCCCCTCCCCTACCCTGACCAGGACTACGGTCCACATCAGCGGGACCCGGACCTCCTCGATCGACCCGAATCGCGACACGAGCCTCACCAGCTCCCGGGTAGACCAGTGGTTGACGTGCCCGGGAGTGTTGCCCAGGTCGCGCCAGTACTTGCCCCTGGCCATGTTGACCACGCGCCACAGCGGCTCGTTGGGAACCGAGATCACGACGTACCGGCGGGCGACGCGGAAGACCTCTGCCAGGGCGCGCTCGACGTCGTCCAGATGCTCGAGGACCTCGAGCAGGAGCACCCAGTCGAACTCTCCGTCCGCGCGCTGCAGGTCGTAGACCGACTCCCGCGTCACGTGGAGCGGGAAGCCCTTTCTCTCGAGCATCGTGACGTAGCGCTCGTCGGGCTCCGAGACCTCGAAGTGCTGACCCGAGAGGAGCTCCAAGATGCACAGCGAGGACTGACCCGGACCGCACCCGATCTCGATCAGCCGGTCTTTCGGGCGCAGCCTCGAGAAGAAATCCCGCAGCACTCCGAAGAACCTGCGATAGAGCATTTTGACCAACGGGTTGGAGCTCTCGTACTTGGCCACGCACCAGTCCCAGAGCTCCTCGGGGCTGAGCTGGCTCTCGTCGAAGCCGCCTGCCATCCCTCACCCCTCTGACGGCCCGGGCTGCGAGGAGGGCGTCAAGTCCGGCCCTGGCACCGTCGACCGCCCCCGGGCGCGTCGCACCACCCAGGGCACGGCATACGCGATGCCGGCGCACAGCACCTCGCCGGCGGTGGCCCAAAGGCGAGCACCGACGCACGCCACCAGGGCGACCGGCCCGGGCACGACCAGGGACAGGAGCGCGGCGAGCACTCCCTCGCGCACGCCCAGCCCCGCGGGAACGAACACGGCGGCCATGCCGACCAAGGAGGCGAAGGAGAAGGCCCCACCGACGAACACGCACTGCCGGAGGTCGAGGGGGTGGACCGCGCGGATCAGCAGCACCAGCCCCAAGCCGCACACGGTCCACGCGACCACTTGGGTAGCCAGCACCAGGATCCCGTCGCGGACCTTCGACTCGACGACCATCGGCTCCCTGCGCAGGACGCGAAGGGCACCGTTGAGGAAGGTCTCTTGGACCCTGGGGTGAAGCAGCGGGAGGAGCACGATCACGGCGATCAGGGCAAGCAGCCAGGCTCGGAACGGCGCAACGGCCTCGAGCTGCGGCAGCGCGACCAGCAGCATCAGCAGCGAGGCGACCAGGACGTACAGGATCTCGAGCACGAAGCAGGCCGAGACCCTGACGCTCGAGCGCCCGTGCTGGCGGTAGAAGTACAGTCGACCGACGAGCAGCAGAACCTTCCCCGGCAAATACCTCCCGAGCAACGACACGGTCCAGGCGATCGCGGCATCCGCGAACGGGATGGCCGCCTGGTTGCTCTTGGTGAGCAGCTGCCAGGCCAGCGCGCGTACCAGCATGTGGAGACAGAACGCGACCAGCGAAAGCGCCAGCACACCGACCTTGGGTTCCAGTGTCACCGGCTCCAGCTCGCGGACGCTCCGCACCACCGCGAGGGCGAGGAAGTAGACGATCAGCGCTACCAGCGCCAGCTGGAGCAGCCGCCTGGCGCCGGAGCTCATCGGTGACCGGGCCAGGCGCGGCAGTAGTAGAGCTGCGTGATCTGCTCGGCGATCAGCCCGAGCAGGAACAGCTGCACGCCGAAGAGGAGCATGAGCATTGACATGTTGGTGAAGCGATGCAGCGTGACGAAAGTGTAGGCGTAGTTGGCGAGACCGGCCAGCCAGGCGACGAACGAGGCCGGCAGGAAGATCTTGAGGGGTGCGACCAGCGTGCACACCTTGAAGATGATGAGCAGGAATCGCAACCCGTCGCGAACCACCCGGATCTTGCTCCTGCCCAGGCGAGGAGCCGCCTCGATCGGCAGGTAGCCGACGCTGAACCCTGAGCGGAAGAGGGCCAGGGTGAGGGTCGTCGGATACGAGAAGGTGTTGGGGAGCAGGGGGATGAACTCGCCGACGACGTCCGAGCGAACGACCCTCAGGCCCGAGGTGAGGTCGTGGATGCGAGCGCCGACCACGTACGAGGCGAGCCGGTTGTACACCCAGTTGGCCAGCGAGCGGTGATGACCGGCCTGGGAGGATGTGGACCGCGCACCGACCACCATGTCGAACCGGTTCTCCTGCTGACGGTCGAGGAGACGCACGACGTCCTGCGGTCGGTGCTGGCCGTCTCCGTCCATGGTCACGATCAGCTCGCCCCGCGCGCGGCGCAGCCCGGACTTCACGGCAGCGCCGTTGCCCATCCGGTAGGCGTGGGTGATGACGCGAGCCCCCGCCCGCTCGGCAACCGCCGCCGTCCCGTCGGTTGATCCGTCGTCGACGACGACCAGCTCGTAGGCGTCGCCTCGGTCCGCGAGCTCGGCATGGAGCTCCGCGAGCAGCCCGGCAAGGGCCCGCTCCTCGTTGAAGGCGGGAATGACGACGCTGACCTGGATGTCCTCTGGCTCGAGCTGAGCCGGCACGGCCTGCCACCTCCCTCCCGGGAACCTCGATTCCGGGCGAATCCTATCATTTCACCGACAAAGGGAGCGGGCAGGAGCTCGAGACGGACCGGCTGCCGCCTGCACCCGGGCCGCTGCGCCGGGCGAACGCTCCCCGGACGGCTCATCCCGGCAGCTTGCGCACGGAACCAGTCAGCGCCCGCGCAGCTCGTGGGCGATCGTGAGCTCTCTCCTGGCCTTGCCGAGCCGGCCTTGCCGCCGGTACTCCGTGGCCAGATCCAGGTGGAGGTACCACCGCCCGGGCTTGAGGTCGATGGCGGCGGCGAGGATCGACTCCCGCTCGGCCCTCTCCGCCGCCTCGGACAGGGGCGCTCGGCGAGAGAAGGAGACCATGGTGTAGGGGTCGAAGCGAAAGCTGAGCGCACCTTTCTTCTCCAGCCACTGCTCGATCTTCTCGAGGTTCGCCCTCCGCCGGCGGACGGATAGGGGACGCACGTACCAGATCCTCTCGGAGCCCTCGTACTGCCTGGCGATTCGCGTCACTTGCGTCCGGTCGAACAGCGTGGTGAGCTGCACCGTCCCCGTGTAGTAGTAATCATAGAGCTCGTCAGCCTTCCAGAGCACGACCGCGTCTCCTGGACGGACCTGCTCCTCGAGGAACCGGGCGAGCCGCCTGTAGTCCTGCTTCTCGAAAACATGGTAGTAGGAGTGGAGGGCGGTGGAGGCGACCAGGGTCGCGACCGCACCCGCCACGACCAGGTCCACGGCCCAGGCGCTGACCTTTACCCGGGTCGCCCGTCCGACTATCCAGCGGATCGCTTCGCCCACGCTCGAGATCCCGCCGGCGATGGCCAGCAGGCACGCCGGCAGAACAAAGACGAACCTCCGGGACGGGAAGCTGAGGTTGCTCAGCCACGAGAAGTACGCCACCGGCAAGATGGGCAACCCGATCCACAGCAGCAGCAGCGCGCCCTTCCATCGTTCCCGGGCCAGCAGAACGATCAGGCCAATCAGGAGCAGCACCAGCAGTACCAGGAACGTGCTCTGGGGCTCGACCTTCCAGACCAGGAGCTCTTTGACAATGCGCATGAACAGGCCGACCGAGAAGTCCCACCTCGGTTCGCCCTCAAACTGCCCGTCAAGGGTCGGTTGGCCGCCGAGCTTGCGCGCCAGGTCGAGGGCCAGGGGCCAGACGGTCTGCCAGACGATCGGTGCGACCATCACCAGGGCGAGCCCGGTCGCGAGCAGCGGGCGCCTTCCCAGCACCACGCGCGCCAGGTCGCGAGGTCGGCGCAAGCGGCGTTCGGCCAGGGCGAGGATGAAGAACAGGACGAGCAGGTCGCAGACCAGGAAAGCGGTATAGAGGTGGATGTAGAAGCTGACGCCGACGACCAGCGCGGACCCGGTCCAGTAGCGCCAGGCGCCGTCCGTGACCGCCTTCCACACCAGCACGAATGCGAGCACGGAGAGCAGGGCGAAGAGGGCGTAGCCGTGGACCTCCTGGGACAGGGCGATGTGCATCGGCGATACGGCCAGCAGCAGCGCGCCGACCAACCCGGCCCCACGCCCGAGCACGAGCTTGCCCATCACGTACATCAGCGGCACGGTCGCGATTCCAGCCACTGCCGCCGGCGCCCGGAACAGCGCGTCGCTGCGGCCCAAGGCCGCGATAGCGCGCAGGAGGCAGATGTAGCCGTGGGCATTGCCGTAGCTGAGCGCCATGTCGCGCTCGCCGATGGCGAAGCGGACCATGTTGATCTCGTCGCCCCACAGGCTCTTGTCGCCGAGGAGCCAGAACCGCAGCAGAGCGGCCACGGCCGTGATGACCGCAACCAGCGCCCAATCCCGAATCGCGGGCCTGCCGGTCCGGTCGCTCTCCATCACACGCGGACGCTCCGTCACCGTGCCACCATCGCGCTGGCATTGTAGTTGAAGCCAGGGTGCGCCCCCCTGGCATGACCGGTACCGACCCGGCTGGCCGCTTCCCGGGTTATCATGCCCTTTGCAGAAGAGGAAGGCCGCGCATGTCCAAGCTCCTGATCCTGGGGGTGAGCCCGCTGCCGTTCGAGACTACCGAGCGCAGCTTCGGACCAGGAACGCGCACCTGGCAGATCACCGAGCCACTGCTCGACGACGGGCACACTGTCCAATTGCTGGCCATGCGCATCCCCAGCGCCTACCCCGCGGACGCGGACGACGTGATCGTGCGCAACCAGGGACGGTTCGCCTACACCTCGGTGACCGCCGACCTCTACTTCAACAGCTCGATCGCGCGCGAGGCCTATCAGACGATGCGGCCCGAGGCGGTGATCTTCGCCCACGGCTCGGCCTCCTTCCACCCCGCCCTGCTCGAGCCCGAGGTACCGGTGTGGATCGACCTCTGCGGCCACGTCATGGCCGAGGCCCAGGCCAAGGCCGCGGTCTACGACGACGACTCCTACCTCGAGTACTTCTTCCAACGGGTGGCGGGTCTCCTCTTCAAGGGTGACCGTTACTCCACAGTCTCCACCGCGCAGAAGCACGCCCTGATCGGCGAGCTCGGCCTAGCCGGCCGCCTCAACGCCCGCACCGACGGACACGACCTGGTCCACCCCATCCCGTGTGGGGTCGAGGAGGAGGACTACCGGCACGAGCGCACCGTGCTCCGCGGCGTGGACGCCGACGACGATGACTTCGTGGTCCTGTGGAGCGGGGGCTTCAACACCTGGACCGACGTCGACACCATGTTCACCGGTCTCAGCCACGCCATGGAGCACGACCCGTCGATTCGCTTCGTCGCCACCGGCGGCCAGATCGACGGTCACGACGAGCTCACCTACCCCAGGTTCGTGGACATGATCGCGGCCTCGCCGCACCGGGAGCGCTTCGTGCTCAAGGGCTGGCTGCCGCGCGACCTGGTCCCCAACTACTACTTCGAGGCCGACGTCGGGATCAACTGCGAGAAGGACATCTACGAGGTGCGCCTGGGCAGCAAGCACCGCATCCTCGACTGGTCGCGGGCCGCCCTGCCCGTGGTCTCGACTCGCGTCACCGAGCTCAGCGAGGCCATCGAGAAAGAGGGCGTGGGCTTCATCTGCGCGGCCGGCGACCCCATAGCCCTGGGCGCGGCCATCCTCGAGGCATCCCGACGCCGCGCCGAGCTGCCCGCCCTGGGCAAGCGCTGTCGCGACGTCCTGCGCCGCCTCTACGGCTTCCGCGAGTCGACCCGCGCGCTGAGGGCGTGGGCGGCCGCGCCGTCCTTCGCGCCGGACCGCGGGCGCGAGCCGCGCTGCCTCGAGCGCATGGCCGCCGACAACCTGGTTCCCGGACCCAAGACAGTGCGCGAAGAGCTGCAGGCGGCGCGCTGTGAAGCCGAAGCCCTGCGCCGAGAGCTCGAGGCGGTACGCGCCGAGGCCGGCTTCCTCCGCGCCTGGCGCTCGGCCTTCGAGCTCCGGCCGCTGGTCCGCCTGGTCCGGCGCCTGCAACGACTGGTGGGACGTCCCCAGATCTGGACCGACCAGCCGTGAGCCGTCTCGGTCAGCTCCTCGTCCGCCTCGGCCGGCCCTTCGTCGAGGCCGCTCGTCGGCGCCGCTACCGTCACCGCCTGCGCCAGGGCCGGCCGGCCGGCGACTACCGCTACGTCTTCCGCCAGTGGGCCGCGCGGCCGGCGCTGGTGGAGGTGCGGGTAAGGGCCGGCGACAACGGCGTCAGCCGGCGCGACGCGGCCCAGTGGCGCGACCGTCAGACCTTGGCCGAGCTGACCGTGGTCGGCTTTGACGAGCTCGGCATCGAGCTGTGGCGGGTCGGCGCCGAGGCGACGCGCGGCCCGGCCGAGTGGTTCGCGGCGCCGGGAGGTCTCCCCGACCTCCTCCCCGCCCACCTCGAGTCCTGTCTGTACGTGGTCGCGGCTGAGGAGGTGGACGCAGTGGCGCTGCGCGAGCGCGTCCTGCCCCCAATCGGGGGCGGGGTCACCTCGGCCGACGCCGTGCTCGGCGACGAGCTGCGCCCGTACTGCCTGTATCGAGCCTCGGCCTACGCCTACGACCCGGCCGGCGACGCGGTGCGGGCCACGGGCCAGGGCCGGGTGGTCAAGCTTGTCGACAGCCACGGGGTGGCCGACATTCCGTGCGAGGCCGAGACCTTCGGCGAGCGGCGTCGCGGCCCGTACCTGTCCGACGTCGCACTCGGGCATCGACTCGACGTGGGAGTGCGCAACGCGGGGATGCTCCTCCGCCAGCCCCTGGCGCACGATCGCCCCGTGGTCCTGGTCCTCGCCCCCTTCCTCGCCCGGGGCGGCGCCGAGCACACCCTGTTCGAGACCCTGCGCGCCCTCCAGGACCGTTTCGAGTTCGCCTTCGTGACCCTGGCCCCGCACCGCGCCGAGCTCGGCGACAGGCGCGGGGACTTCCGCCAGATTTCGGAGCGCCTATTCTGCCTCGGCGACCTCGTCCACCCCGACGCCATGCCCGGCATCCTCGACTCGATCCTCGACTCCCTTGGCGCCACGATCCTCTACAATGCCAACGGCTCCACCCTCTTCTACCAGTTCGTACCCCGGCTCAGGGCCGAGCGGCCGGAGCTCCGCATCATCGACCACCTCTACGATCACCAGGTGGGCTACATCGACCAGTACCAGCCCGGGCTCATGCTCACGGTCGACGCCTGCGTGGCCGAGAACCGCCGCATCGCCCAGGTCCTGGTGACCGAGCGGGGTT
>Ga0316620_10000497_pt1 | contig 15883 bp, 13 predicted proteins | sample OWC_Aug_M1_C1_D5_FD_207651 | JGI IMG/M metagenome (GOLD analysis project Ga0316620, IMG submission 207651) | Wetland soil microbial communities from Old Woman Creek delta, Ohio, United States - OWC_Aug_M1_C1_D5_B | ecosystem: Environmental > Terrestrial > Soil > Wetlands | place: USA: Ohio... | reverse complement strand
CCCCCGTTCTTGAAGTATTCACGCTCCTTCGGCGTGTCGATGCGCACGCGCGCCTCGAAACGGATCGGCTTGCCGGCAGCAGGCGTCGCGACGACCGCCACGGTCCTGGCATCGCCGCCCTTGAGGCCGACCACATCGAAACTCTCCCGCCCGGTTAGTCCGAGCGACTGAGCGCTCTGGCCCTGGGTGAACTCGAGCGGCAGTACTCCCATGCCAATGAGATTCGAGCGGTGGATGCGCTCGAAGCTCTCGGCGATGACCGCGCGCACGCCGAGAAGCATCGTGCCCTTGGCGGCCCAATCGCGGGACGATCCTGTGCCGTATTCCTTGCCGGCGAGGATCACGAGCGGCGTGCCTGCCGCCTGGTACTTCATCGACGCATCGTAGATGCTCAGCTGCTCGCCACTCGGGATATGCAGCGTGACACCGCCTTCCACGCCTGGCACGAGAAGATTGCGCAGACGGATGTTGGCGAACGTGCCGCGCATCATGACCTCATGATTGCCGCGGCGCGCGCCGTAGGAGTTGAAGTCGGCGGGACCCACGCCGAGCGACATCAGGTATTTCGCCGCCGGGCTGGCCTTCGAGATGTTTCCCGCAGGCGAGATATGATCCGTGGTCACGGAGTCGCCGAGCAGCGCCAGGACGCGCGCCTTGCGGATATCCGTGACCGGCACAGGTGTCATACCCATTCCGGCGAAGTAGGGCGGGTGCTTGACGTACGTCGAGCTTGCGTCCCACCGATAGAGCTCGCCCTGAGGCACCTTGATTGCGTTCCAGTGATCGTCGCCGGCGAACACGCTCGCATAGCTCTTGCGGAACATGTTGGAGTCGATCGAGGCGCCCACGACCGCCTGGACGTCGGCGGCAGTCGGCCAGAGGTCCTTCAGATACACCGGCGCGCCGGCACTGTCAGCGCCGAGTGGATCATTGTTGAGATCGATGTCGAGCGTGCCCGCGAGGGCATAGGCGACCACGAGCGGCGGCGAGGCGAGGAAGTTCATCTTCACTTCCGGGTGCACGCGGCCTTCGAAGTTGCGATTGCCGGACAGCACCGAGCAGCCAACGATATCCCCCGCCTTGACGGCCGCGGAGATCTCGGGCTTCAGCGGTCCGGAATTGCCGATGCACGTCGTGCAGCCGTAGCCAACGGTGTAGAAGCCGACCGCCGCCAGGTCGTCGAGCAGGTTCGCCTTCCGGTAATAGTCGGTGACCACGCGCGAGCCGGGAGCGAGGCTCGTCTTCACCCAAGGCCTGGCTTTCAGGCCGCGCCGGCGGGCGTTGCGCGCGAGAAGTCCTGCGGCGATCATCACGGCCGGATTGGAAGTGTTGGTGCAGCTCGTGATGGCGGCGATGAGCACCGCCCCATCCTTGAGCTGGTAACCATCGCCACCCGCCACCGGTGCGCTGCCGTGCGCTGCGGGATTCTTCTGGGCCCGTTCCTCCGCGAGCTTGCGCAAGTTCGTCCGGTACGCCGTCTGCGCCGTGCGCAGCGGAACGCGATCTTGCGGACGCCGCGGGCCGGCCATGCTCGGTTCAACGTGGCCGAGATCGAGTTCGAGGATCTCGGTGTAGTCCGCGGCGGCTGCCCCCGACTGGCGCCAGAGTCCCTGCTCTTCGGCGTACCGGCGCACGAGGTCGATCTGCTCCGCCGCGCGGCCGGTAAGCTGCAGATAACGGATCGTTTCCTCATCGATCGGGAAGATGCCGCAGGTGCTGCCGAATTCCGGCGACATGTTGGCGATCGTCGCGCGATCCGCGAGCGGCAGGCCGCCCAGGCCGTCCCCGAAGAACTCGACGAACTTGTCAACGACGCCCGCCTTGCGCAGCATCTCGGTCACTGTCAGCACGAGGTCCGTCGCCGTGGCGCCGGCCGCGAGCGAACCCATCAACCGGAAGCCGATGACCTGCGGGATCAGCATGGTCACCGGCTGGCCCAGCATCGCGGCCTCCGCCTCGATGCCGCCTACGCCCCAGCCAAGCACGCCGAGGCCGTTGACCATCGTCGTGTGGGAGTCGGTACCGACAAGCGTGTCCGGATATGCGCGCGCGACCCCGTTCGACCGATCGGCGAATACCACGCGCGCAAGGTGCTCGATGTTCACCTGGTGGACGATGCCGGTGTTCGGTGGCACGACCTTGAAGTTCCTGAAGGCCATCTGGCCCCAGCGCAGGAAGGCATAGCGTTCGCGGTTGCGGCTGAACTCGATGGCATTGTTATGCGCGAGCGCCTGGGCGGTACCGTATTCGTCCACCTGGACCGAGTGATCGATGACGAGCTCCGCCGGTGCGAGCGGATTGATCACCTGCGCGCGCCCGCCGAGCTTGACCATGGCTTCGCGCATCGCCGCGAGGTCGACCACCGCAGGGACACCGGTGAAGTCCTGCATGATCACGCGACTCGGCGTGAACGGGATCTCATGGCTCGGCCTGGCGCGTGCGTCCCAGTTGAGGAGCGCCTCGATGTCCCCGCGGGTGACGTTGACGCCGTCTTCGAACCGCAAGAGATTCTCGAGCAGAATCTTGAGCGAATACGGCAGGCGCGCGACGGCACGGCGATCAAGGGCAGCCAGCGAGAAGATTTCGTAGTTCTGGCGGCCGACGCTGAGCGTGCGGCGGGCCTTGAAGCTGTCCGTCATAGATCCTCCGGGGACGAGAGCAGGGGCGAGCGGGCGCGAATTATATAGACCCGGGCAGGTGCCGTTAAGGCGCACCACCGCGGCATCAGCCGCTCGCGCGTCTCGCGGCGGATTGCTCGGCGACAGGCAGGGCTGTGCGAATGACGGCACCGCCGATGCAGCGACCCGCCGAGTACAGGACGACCGACTGGCCAGGCGTGACGGCGCGCTGCGCCTGATCGAATGTGACCAGGGCGGTTGCGTCCGCGCGCATCTCGAGTCCCGCTGCGAGCGGGCGCTGCCGATAGCGGATCTGCGCCTGCACACGCCGCGGCAAGGACTCACGATCCACCAGCAGATGCAGTCCTTCGGTTTCGAGGGCCGCACTGAAGAGCCGCGGGTGCTCGCGTCCCTGCACGACGATGAGCGCGTTGCGAGCGACGTCCTTGCCGGCGACGTACCAGGGCTGGTCGTTTGCGCCCCTGCGGCCGCCGACACCGAGTCCCTGGCGCTGGCCCAGCGTGTAATTCATCAGCCCGGCATGCGTTCCGAGAAGCTCGCCCTCGGGCGATTCGATCGGTCCCGGCCGTGCGGGCAGGTGGCGGCCGAGGAAATCCGCGAACGGCCGTTCGCCGATGAAGCAGATGCCGGTGCTGTCGCGCTTGTCATGGACCACGAGCGCGCGCGCGCGTGCAAATGCGCGCACCTCCGACTTGAGCATGCTGCCGATCGGAAACAGGACGTTGCCGAGCAGCGCCGGATCGATCGCGTGCAGGAAATAGGTCTGATCCTTGTCAGCATCGACCGCCCGCAGGAGGGCATGATCTGCGCCCTGCTGCTCGACCCGCGCGTAGTGACCGGTCGCGAAGTAGCGCGCGCCGAGCCGCTGCGCGTGCGCGTAACAGACCCCGAACTTGATTTCGCGGTTGCAGAGCACGTCGGGATTGGGAGTCCGTCCGCGGCGCAGCTCCTCAAGGAAATGCGCGAAAACGCGTTCGCGGTACGCGCTTGCGAAGCTCACGCGATGCAAGGCGATGCCGAGCTGGTCGGCGACCCGCAGCGCGTCCTGAAAGTCCTCGGCCGACGTGCAATACCCGGTCTCGTCTTCCTCCCAATTGCTCATGAAGAGGCCTGCGACGTCGAAGCCCTGGTCCACGAGCAGGCAGGCCGCGACCGCGGAGTCGACTCCCCCGGACAGGGCGACGATGACTGGTGTGCGTGAGGGCGACGGCATGCGCCCATTATATGAGCGCCGCCGTCTATCGGCCGGAAATCGCCTATCGGCTAGACGGCAACGGCTCGCCGGCTGAGCTCGGCGGTCGGCAGCTGTGTCACCAGGTCGATCGGAAAGCGGCGCCCGCCCAGGAAGTCCTCAATGCAGCGCAGGACGAGCGGACTGCGGTGTTGTGACTCGCGCTCGAGAATTTCGGCGTGCGTGAGCCAGAGGGTGCGCAGAATTCCCCGATCGAGTGCGCGATCGGCGCGGAAGTTATCGACCTGCCCCGAATAGGCCACGCGCAGAAATGTCCGGCCCGTTGCGGGATTCTTCCACAGGTAGACGCCTATGAGCGCTTCCGGCCGAAACTCCCAGGCGGTCTCTTCCAGCGCCTCTCTAGCGACCGCCTCGAGCAGCGTCTCCCCGGCCTCGAGGTGACCCGCTGGCTGATTTAGCACGATACGTCTCGAGGCGCGCTCTTCGACGAGGAGGAAGCGATGTTCGCGCTGGACCACCGCGGCGACCGTGACATCCGGTTTCAGGGCCATGGATGAGGAGTATAGCTCTGCCGACGCGCTATCCTTCGCGAGCCGCTCAACCGGATCGACTGGCAGGTAGGCAGGGGAAATGTGCGTCGGAGGCACGCAGGCGGGTCCGTCTTCGGTACTACAGGTGCATCTGGCGCAAACCGGCCTCAGGTTCGCTGGCGCGCCACACCTCGTCGAAGTATCCGAGGTACTTGCGTACCACGGACTGATCCGTCATTTCGGCAATCCCCTCCCAGCGGCTTGCTTGCAGCCGATAGAGGAGGGCGCGGTCGTCGGCGATCAGGAAGGCGGAGGGATTGGGCGCCAGGTTCCGGTTGACGTTGCGCAGCTCGATGCAGCCCGTCAAGCGCCGGGCCATCCCAAAGAACTTGTTTCCTTCCCAAAGGGTACGCGAGGGGTCCGCGATCAGAACGCGTACCTTGGCATAGCTTCGCGCCAGCACCAGCCGCTTCGCCGCGTCGAGAAAGGCATTCTGGTCGTAGATCAGCGGCTCGAGGTCCTGGGTAAAGATCGTCAGCATCCGCTGCGCCTGGCTCGCGACGGCAATCGACGCCGCCCGCACTTCGTCAAGCGTGGTCAGGATCGTCCGGCTGCCCGTGACGCTGAATTTCTTCCCTAGTCCGGTCATTCGTTCGCAGCTCGAGACGCATCCTTTGATGGGGGATTCCGACCTCATCGAATTCCGCGCCCTCGGCGACAAATCCGAGGCGCTTGTAGAAAGGCAGCGCTTGTGTCTGAGCGTGCAGATAGACTTCCCGGAGCCCCCTGCGCGCGGCTGCCTCGATGAGCCACCGCAGCAGCATGTCCCCCACCCCCTGTCCCCGGTGGCCGGCCAGTACTGCCAGGCGGCCAATCTTACCGGCAGGGTCGAGGCGGCCCGTACCAACTGCGTCACGGTTCGCGGTGCGCGCAAGTGCATGAATGCAGACGGGATCCGCTTCATCCCATTCCTCGTGTTCCGGAATATGCTGTTCCTCGATGAAGACGGTCCTGCGGACCTGCATGAGCTCGAGACGGTCGGTATCCCAGGTCGCTGCGTCGACCGAGTAGCCGGGATGCGTCTTCATGGGCGGCGACTTTGCACGTGGCCGCACCGCGCGTGCGGCGACCGGATGCGGCTAGATTGCGCGCGCGAGGTCCGACGCGTAGCCGGTATAGGCAGCGGGCGTCAGCGATTTGAGTCGAGCGCGCTCCTCGGCGGGCAGTGCCAGCTTGTCGATAAAGGCGTGCAGATCGTCGCGTGTCACGGCGCGTCCGCGCGCGAGGGTCTTCAGCTGCTCGTAGGCATCGGCGATGCCGTGAGCGCGCATCACGGTCTGCAGCGCCTCCGTGAGCACCTCCCATGCATCATCGAGATCCGCAGCCAGCTGCTCTCGATTGACCTCGAGCTTTGCAAGGCCCTTGCCGAGTGAAGCGAAGGCAACCAGCGTGTGCGCAAGAGCGACCCCGACGTTGCGAACCACCGTCGAGTCGGTCAGATCACGCTGCCAGCGCGAAATCGGAAGCTTCTCGGAAAAATGACCGAGCAGTGCGTTCGCGACGCCGAGATTGCCCTCCGCGTTCTCGAAGTCGATCGGATTGACCTTGTGGGGCATGGTCGAGGAGCCAACCTCGCCCGCGACCGCGCGCTGGCGGAAATAGCCGAGCGCGACATATCCCCAGACATCCCGGCAGAGGCTGATGAGGACAGTGTTGTTGCGCGCGATCGCATCGAAGAGCTCTGCCATCCAGTCATGCGGCTCGATCTGCGTTGTGTGGCTGTTGCAGGCGAGGCCGAGCGACTCTACGAAACCACGGCACAGCGCAATCCAGTCGATCGCAGGGTGCGCTGCGCGATGCGCATTGAAATTGCCGGTGGCTCCGTTGAACTTCCCGAGAACCTCGATCCTGCCGATCGCAGCCCGCTGCCGCATGATGCGTGCCGCGAAATTGGCGATCTCTTTGCCGAGCGTGGTTGGGCTCGCCGGCTGACCGTGGGTCCGCGCCAGCATCGCAACCTGCGCGTGCTGCGCGGCCATTGCGCGCAACTGCCCGAGCAGGTCGTCTATGCCCGGGAGCAACACCCGAGTGCGCGCGTCGCGCAGCATCAGCGCGTAGCTCAGGTTGTTGATGTCTTCCGAAGTGCAACCGAAATGCACGTACTCGAGCACTGCAGGGTCTGCACCCGCCGACTTCAGCAGATCGCGAACGTAGTATTCGACCGCCTTGACGTCGTGGTTGACGCGCTGCTCGATGGTCTTGACGCACTCGGCGGCGTCATCGGGAGGTTGCCGCGCCAGTTGCGCAAGCGCTTGCCTGACTTTCTCCGGCAGCGCTCGCAGCCGGCCGATTCCGCTGTGACCCGCGAGATGCTGCAACCAGGCCGCTTCGAGCCGGATCCTGTGCCGGATCAGTCCCGCTTCACTGAAGTCGTCTCGCAGCGATCCGACCTTGGCGGCGTACCGCCCGTCGACGGGCGAGAGTGCGGTGAGCGGTGTCAGGGTCATGCCGGCGCGGGGGCTAGATGTTACGATGAGAATCATACCGCAAACGGCAGTGTTCGCCGATCAACACCGATGACAGCGTGAGCGATCCAGACGCGCTGTGCGGAACCCATCAGGTCGCCAAACGAAGTGTCCATACCGCCGAAATTCGATGTGGAACAGTGGCCGACGCGCATTCGCGCGGCGCTGCGTGGAACGTCCCCGCGGCGCGAGACAGCCAATGCGCTCTTTGCGGGCGCTCCTGCTGTCTACGCGCCGCGCCTGCGCCACCTCGCGCCGTCCAACCCCGTGCGTGCCGCCGTGCTCATCCCGATTGTCGAGGCCGCTGACGAGGCCACGATCCTGCTGACGCAGCGTGCCGTCGATCTCAAGACTCATGGCGGCCAGATCAGCTTTCCGGGGGGGCGCTGCGAACCGGAGAACGAGGAACCACATGCGACCGCGCTGCGCGAATCAGAAGAGGAGATTGGCCTGGCACGGGAATTTGTGGAGATCATCGGATTCCTGCCAGATCACCTGGTGATCAGCGGCTACCAGGTCACACCTGTGGTCGGACTCGTAAGGCGCGGCTTTACGTTGACGCCCGACCCGGTCGAGGTGGCCGATGTGTTCGAAGTTCCGCTGAGCTTCGTTTTCGATCCGAGCAACCATCGAACCCGGACGCGGAAGTTTCCGGAAGGCGAGATCGAAATCTACGATCTTCCCTACGGGGACAGAAGCATCTGGGGCGCCACCGCCGGCATGCTGATGACGCTGTATCAAATGGTCAGTGGCGCGGCCGAGCAATGAATGGGCCGGCGGAACTGGCGCGGCTGCTGGACATCATGCGCCAGCTCCGCGATCCGGATCGGGGCTGCCCCTGGGACCGTGAGCAGAGCTTCGCTTCGATCGCCCCCTACACGATCGAAGAAGCCTACGAGGTCGCGGACGCCATTGAACACGTGGACTACGGCGCACTGCTGTCGGAGCTTGGCGACCTGCTGTTTCAGGTCGTCTTTCACGCACGCCTGGCGGAGGAGCAGAGACTGTTCACGTTCGCCGAGGTAGCGCGCTCCATCTGCGAAAAGCTGATTCGAAGGCATCCGCATGTTTTCTCTGACGGCAGCGTCGCGAGTTCGACCGATCAGTCAGTCGCCTGGGAACGGCTGAAGGCAGAGGAGCGGGCGGCACGGGGATTGAGCACATTAGGCGACGTGCCGCTGGCCTTGCCGGCGTTGCGCCGGGCCGAGAAACTCGGCAGACGCGCGGCGAGCGTGGGATTCGACTGGCCGGATGCTCGTGGGCCGCGCGCCAGCATCCAGCAGGAGCTGGAGGAGCTGGACGCCGTGCTGGCGATGGAAGCACGACCGGCACAGGTATTCGAGGAGCTGGGCGACGTGCTTTTCTCGGTCGTGAACCTGGCGCGCCATCTCGGCGTCGATCCGGAGGAGGCGTTGCGGGCGAGCAATCGCAAGTTCAGCGAACGCTTTCGCATCGTCGAGGAAGCGCTTGCGGCTCAGGGACGCACAATCCCGGACGCGTCGATGGACGAGCTCGATCGCTTATGGCGAGCTGCCAAGAACTCGCCTAAGTAGCTGTCGGATCTGGCCTTACTCGAAGGGCCCGGGAGTTCAGGGTTCGTTCAGACACGCGCCCTTAGACTCCCTTCCACGCTGGGATTATCCCGGGGCCAATGGGGTTCCCGACCAGCGCCGAGGAGTCAAGGTCATGTTCTCGAAAATGGTGACAAGCGGTGTCGTGGCGGTTTGCGTACTAGCGGCGCCCGCGGCCTTTGCCGATCACCAGGGCGCGGATTGGCAGGACGACAGCGCCCCTGTCGGGCCGGGCTACGATTACGCGAAGGTCGTCTCAGTGGATCCGATCGTCCGGCACGTACGGGTCGAGACGCCGCGGCGCGAGTGCTGGACCGATACGCAGTATGACGAGCGGCGACCCTACGCCTCCGATGCGCGGCAGAACACCGCCGGCCGCATGATTCTGGGTGGCATCATCGGCGCGGCGATCGGCAACCAGATCGGCAGCGGAGACGGACGGCGTGCGGCAACGGTTGCCGGGGCGATCATCGGCAGCGCGATCGGGCACGATGCGGGCGCACGCTACGAGGGTCGGTACGCTTCGCGCGAATACGACGCACGACCCGTTGAGCGCTGCGATGTCCGCTACGAGTCATCGTATGAGGACCGGATCGACGGCTACAACGTGGTCTACGTGTACGGCGGTCAGCGTCACGCAACCCGGCTGCCGTACGATCCGGGTGACCGAATCAGGGTGCGCGTGAACGTCTCGCCGGCCGATTATTGAGAGCGCGACACGGGCGGACGGAGCTCGACTCTGTCCGCTTTTTTTTGTGGTTTCGGATCGCGCCGTCTTAGACTGGCGCGCCGGAGCCGTGCCGAGAAGAGGACAGCCAACGTCATGAACTTCCGTCGCCGCGCATCCTGCATCGCCGCGGGCTGGCTCACTGGAGCCGCACTGGTCTCTGCGTCCGCGTTTGCAGGGGGGCGGGTGCAGTTCGATGAGCCGCAGCCGCGGGCTTCCATCCGCTCGGGCGTCAGTCTCGACGAGGCCGTCCGGCGTGCGGAAAGGCAATTCAATGCGCGGGTCGTCAAGGCGGATACCATCACGGTTGACGGCCGCAAGACGTACGTGCTGCGCCTCGTAACCGGAGATGGACGCGTAATCACGGTACGCGTGGACGCCGATAGCGGCGCCATGCAGTGAAGGGGCGGCCGTGCGCGTCTTGATCGTCGAGGATGACCCTGACCTCAGAGACTCGCTCACGAACCGCCTGCGGTCGGCCGGCTTCAACGTCGACAGCGCAGCCGATGGCGAGGAGGGTCTGTACGCGGGGCGGGAATACCCCATCGACCTCGCAGTCATCGACCTCGGGCTGCCGAAGATCAGCGGCCTCGACGTCATTCGTCGCCTGCGCGCCGAGGGCAAAACCTTTCCGATTCTTGTCCTGACTGCGCGCGACCGGTGGCAGGACAAGGTCGAGGGCCTGGAGGCGGGCGCTGACGACTATGTTCCGAAGCCGTTCCACTTCGAGGAACTCAATGCGCGCCTGCAGGCGCTTCTGCGGCGGTCGGGCGGGTGGGCTGCGCCGACGCTGACCTGTGGAGACATCAACCTGGATACCCGGACGCAGCAGGTGACTGTGAGCGGCGCACCGGTGGAGCTGACGAGCTTCGAGTACCGGGTGCTCGAGTGCCTGATGATTCGCGCGGGCGAGGTGTTGTCGAAGACCGAGCTTACGGAGCGCCTCTACGACCAGGACTTCGAGCGCGACAGCAACGTGATTGAAGTATTCATCGGTCGGCTGCGCAAGAAGCTCGATCCGCAGAACACCCGCCAGCCGATCGAGACGCTGCGAGGCCGTGGATATCGCATGGCGCTGCCGCGTACCGCCCTCAAGTCCTCGAATTGACGCCATGCGGAGTCTGAGCGCGAGGCTCCTGTTGTCGCTCTCGCTGCTGCTGCTCGTGTTCTTCGGCGTCACGGTCGCCGCGCTCACCTTCGTGTTTCGCGATCTCTCGGAACGTTCGTTGCGGGACCTGCTCGATGTCCAGGTTCTCGCGCTCATTTCGGCCTCCGACGTCGACGCTTCCGGACGATTCAATCCGCCGTCCGGGGTTCTGGATACCCGCTACTCCACGCCCGGCTCCGGTCTGTATGCCGAAATCCGCGACAGCCACGCGAACGTGCGCTGGCGCTCTCCTTCGGCTCTCGGCACGGGCATCGAGTTCGGCGCGCCAGTCGGGCGGGGCCAGCGGCTCTATCGTGTGCTGCGGCTGGCAAACGGCAGCGATGTCGTCGCGGTGTCGGCTGGATACCGGTGGGAGATCGCGCCGCACGTGGCCGAGGATTTCGAGTTCTCCGTGGCCTCGAGCCTCGCGCCCTCGCGTGCACAGCTCGCGCGATTCCGCGGCCAGCTCTTTGCGTGGTTCGGTGCGCTCGCGGCGCTCCTGGTCGTTTCACTCGCGCTTCTCTTGCGCCGCGTGCTGGAGCCCCTGCGCCGGGTCGCCGATGAGATCCGCGCTGTGGATGCGGGCGAGCGCAGCGCACTGAGCGCCGACTACCCGAGCGAGCTCGCGGGAGTCACACAAGGCCTGAATGCGCTGCTCAAGTCCGAACGACTGCGCGTGGAGCGCTACCGCAATACGCTCGGAAATCTGGCGCACAGCCTTAAGACACCGCTGGCCGTCATGCGCAGCTTCCTGGGCGAGGAGCCTGCGGCGGCGGGTCGAAGCCGCATCCTCGATGAGCAGATCGAGCGGATCGACTCCATCGTGCAATACCAGTTGAAGAGGTCTGTAACCTTCGGAACCGCCACCCTGGGGCAGTCGGGTGTGGCGATAATGCCGGTGCTGAACGACCTGCGGGTATCGCTGCTGCGCGTCTACCGGGACAAGGATCTGGTGATACGCGTCGAGTGTCCGCCGACAATTGAGTTCGTCGGTGATCGCGGCGACCTGATGGAGCTCCTCGGCAATCTCCTCGACAACGCATGCAAGTACTGCCGTGCGACGGTGCGGGTCGAAGCACGATTTGCCGCCGAGGCAACACCTTCTCGTTTCACGCTCCTCGTCGAGGATGACGGTCCGGGCGTGCCCGCCGAAGCGCGGCAGCGAATTCTGGATCGTGGCGTGCGCGTCGACGAGTCTACGGCCGGCCAGGGTCTCGGCCTCAGTATTGCGCGCGACATCGTGGCCCAGTACGGCGGCGAACTGCGAGTCGCGGAGTCCACGCTTGGCGGCGCACGTTTCGATCTGACGCTGCCAGGCCGCCCGACGCGCTCAGCCGCAAATCAATAGCTCTCCGGGAGGGCTATTCGACATCGAAGCGGATTCCCTGCGCGAGCGGCAACTCACGGCTCCAGTTAATCGTATTGGTCTGCCGGCGCATGTATGCCTTCCAGGCGTCGGATCCGGATTCGCGGCCGCCGCCCGTGTCCTTTTCGCCGCCAAAGGCGCCCCCGATCTCCGCACCGGACGTTCCGATGTTGACGTTCGCGATCCCGCAGTCGCTGCCAACGGCGGACAGGAACTGCTCCGCGCTCTGCAGCCGGTCGGTGAAGATCGCGGACGACAGGCCGTGGGCGGAATCGTTCTGCAAGGCGATCGCTTCTTCGAGCGAGCTCACGGGGATGAGGTACAGGACGGGGCCAAACGTTTCCGTCTGAACAATCGGCCACTCATTGCGCGCGCGGACGATTGCCGGTTCGACGAAGTTCCCTCGACCCGGGAGCACCTTGCCACCGCAGATGAGCGCGCCTCCGGCTGCTTTCGCAGCCTCGATGGCCGCGAGATAGCGTGTGACCGCCGCCTTGTCGATCAGTGGACCCATCAGGGTTCCGGTTGCCAGAGGGTCACCGATCTTCACCTGCCGGTAGGCATGGATGAGGCGGCGTTCGAGCTCCTCGCGGCGAGCGTTGTGCACGAATACCCGCCGTGTCGAAGTGCAGCGCTGGCCCGCTGTGCCGACGGCACCGAAAACGATCGAGGGAACCGCAAGATCGAGGTTCGCGCTTTCGTCGACGATGATGGCGTTATTGCCCCCGAGCTCGAGGAGACTCTTGCCGAGTCGTGCCGCGACCCTTTCCCCCACTTTGCGGCCGACGGCGGTCGAACCGGTGAACGACACCAGGGCGATGCGCCGATCATCGACCAGCCGCCCCGCGAGCTCGGATCCGGCATCGACGAACATCTGGAATATCGGCGGATTCCCGGTGCGGGCAAGGACTCGATCGCAGATGTTCTGCACGGCGATGGCCGCGAGCGGTGTCTTGGGCGATGGTTTCCAGATGGTCACGTCACCGCAAATGGCGGCCAGGAACGCGTTCCACGCCCACACCGCGACCGGAAAATTGAAGGCGGAGATGACGCCAACCACGCCGAGCGGGTGCCACTGCTCGAACATCCGGTGCGAGGCGCGCTCCGAATGCATGGTGTTTCCGTAGAGCATGCGCGACTGGCCGACCGCGAAGTCCGCGATGTCGATCATCTCCTGCACTTCGCCGTCGCCTTCCGGTTTGATCTTGCCGTTCTCGAGCGCAACCAGCGTTCCGAGCGCGTCCTTATGACGGCGCAGTTCCTCGCCGAGCAGCCGCACGAGTTCGCCGCGTTTCGGGGCGGGCACTCTGCGCCACGCGTCGAAGGCCTGGACAGCGGAGTTCACGATGGTCTCGTAATCCGCGGCGGTTGCCCCGCGAACGCGCGCGATGACCTCGTTGGTCGCGGGATTGACCGATTCAATCAGGGGACCCCGGTCGTCCCGGGACCAGCCGGCGCTCCCCGACCAGCTTCCCGGGTTGACCGGATCGAGACCGAGCGCCGCCAATGCATCTCTCATGGCTCTTCTCCTACCCGACGCGCTGCTTGCGCTGGTGTCCGGCCTGGCCAGACACGACTATTCGCGAGGACACGTCTTTGGTGCCGCCCGGCGCATAGTAGCGGCCGAATCGGTTGTCGAGGATCTCCGGCAGACGGAACTGCTCCTGCGCCAAGAATCCGCGGTAGCGGTTCTTGCGCTCGAGCACCAGGTCGACCACCGCGGTGATGCCGGCGGCCGTCGTCACCTGGATGGCGGACCAGAGTCGCCCCGCGATCAGTTGCGGATAAATCTTGTTGACATAGTTCTCCTCCCGCAGCTCGCCATCCTGCAGTCCACTGACGGCGGCGTACACGATCACGACGTCCTGCAGCGTCTGTGGAACGGCGTTCTCGAGGATGCGCTTGAGCGTCGCGCGGTCCTGGTTCAGCTTCAGGTCGTGCATCAGGAGACGCATCTGCGCGCAATGGCCGGGGTAGCGGATCGTCTTGTAGTTCATGCTTTCGCACTTTGCGCCGTGCGTTTCACCCAGTGATCCGAGTCCCCCGGAGGTGTTGAAAGCCTCATACAGGGTGCCGTCGATCTCGATCTCCTCGAGTCCCTCGAGGGGCGCGGACTCGACCTTTGCACCTTGACTGATGGACTCGCAGGGATTGCCGTATTCGTTGATGAGTCCCTCGGTGGACCACGTCAGCGAGTACTTGAGCACGTTGTTCGGATGCTGCGGCAGAGCTCCCACGCGCAGTTTGACCGAACGCAGCTCATCGAAGTGCGCAATGAGCTCGGCGGCAGCGATTGAAATGAACCCAGGCGCAAGGCCGCATTGCGGAACGAAGGCCTGCGACGCACCGTCGGCAATGCGCCGCACGGCACGCGTCACCTGCACGTCTTCGGTGAGATCGAAGTAGTGGGTCCCGGCGGCGCGCGCGGCCTCCGCAACGCCGACGTTGCAGTAATAGGGCAGGCCAGAGATCACGGCGTCGACCGGGTGCTCCGCGAGGTGGTGATCGAGGGCGCGGCGATCGGACGCGTCGACGCGTGCGGCAACGACATTTGTCAGACCGTGGGCTTTGACGACGGCATCTGCCGCCGCGCCGTTCACGTCTGCGAGGCACACCCGGTAGCCGCCCGATTCCCCCAGCAAGCCAGAAATCAACGCGCCGATCTTGCCGGCGCCCAGTATCAACACCCGATGCATGACTGCTCCCGAATTTGCCGACCGCCGACCGTGACGGCCGTAACGTCACATGGGCCAGACCCGGTGGGGCCTGACCCCTGCACGTGACGGGGAGCGCGCGATCGCGCAACTGCCGGTCGCTGTCGGCCGTGGCTGGACCAAAAGAGGGCGCGCATTTTGCCTCGCGCTAGGGTTAGTTGCCACCGTCGGCCGGATCTTTCTTTTTGCAGCGCGTTCAGGCGATGTGTACGATCCTTCGCGTGACGAGAAATCCGCCCGCAACACACTGGCATCCGGCGAGCTGGCATACGAGGCCCGCCCAGCAGCAGCCGTCGTACATCGACTCTGGCGCCGTCGAGCGCGTCGTCGCGGAACTGTCACGTTTGCCACCGATCGTCGTCTCCTGGGAGATCGAAGCGCTGCGGGAGCAGGTCGCCGCGGCGCAACGTGGCGAGCGATTTGTGCTGCAGGGGGGCGACTGTGCGGAAACGTTCGCCGAGTGCGAGTCCAACCAGATCGCGCAGAAGCTCAAGATCCTCCTGCAGATGAGCCTCGTGCTGCTGCACGGACTAAAGAAGCCGATCGTGCGCATTGGGCGCATGGCCGGGCAGTATGCCAAACCGCGGTCCGCCGAGACCGAAACGCGCGACGGCCTGACGCTGCCCAGCTATCGCGGGGACATCGTCAATCGCTCTGAATTTACACCGGAAGCGCGCCGGCCGGATCCGGATCTGCTCCTGCGCGGCTACGAGCGGGCGGCCCTTACCATCAATTTCGTGCGGGCGCTGGTCGGTGGCGGGTTCGCGGACCTGCACCATCCGGAATACTGGAACCTCGATTTCATGCGACACGCGCCGCTGCGCGAGGCATATCAGCGCATCGTGCAGTCGATAGCGGACTCGCTCGACTTCTTCGAATCGATGAGCGGGCAGCGGGTGCACGAGGCGAACCGCGTCGACTTCTATACGAGCCACGAGGGTCTGCACCTCCTGTACGAGCAGGCGCAGACGCGGTTCATCCCCCGCCAGCAACGCTGGTACAACCTGTCGACGCACATGCCGTGGATCGGCATGCGCACGGCGCAGCTCGACGGTGCGCACGTCGAGTATTTCCGCGGCATCGCCAACCCGATTGCCGTGAAGGTCGGGTCCAGCATGGATCCCGAATGGTTACAAGGACTGGTTCACGTTCTGAACCCGAATAACGAGCCCGGCAGGCTCACGCTCATCCACCGATTCGGCGCGCGCGGCATCGCCAAGGGCCTGCCGCCGCTCATCCAGGCGGTACGCGCCACGGGGCAGACCGTTCTATGGTGTTGTGATCCGATGCATGGCAATACGGAAGCAACCGCTTCCGGGCTCAAGACACGCCGCTTCGAGAACATCGTCGCTGAACTCGAACAAGCGTTCGCCATTCATGACGAGCTCGGCTCGTATCTCGGGGGAGTGCACTTCGAGCTCACGGGCGAAGATGTCACCGAATGCATCGGCGGCGCGCGCGGTCTCACCGAA
>Ga0316620_10000496_pt1 | contig 15889 bp, 13 predicted proteins | sample OWC_Aug_M1_C1_D5_FD_207651 | JGI IMG/M metagenome (GOLD analysis project Ga0316620, IMG submission 207651) | Wetland soil microbial communities from Old Woman Creek delta, Ohio, United States - OWC_Aug_M1_C1_D5_B | ecosystem: Environmental > Terrestrial > Soil > Wetlands | place: USA: Ohio... | reverse complement strand
GTCCTCTATTCTTATCCCCAGGCAGACCATTTCACCGACGGACTTCTTGAACGGATGGCTCAAGAAGAAAGGATCTGTCCTTACCTTGATCTCCCCATCCAGCATATTGACGATCAAATTCTCAAAAAAATGGGTCGAAGATCAAAGGGCGGAGAGATTCGGAATCTCTTAACAAAGATAAGAGCTTTCCTCCCTGGGGTAAGCTTGCGTTCCTCCTTGATCGTGGGCTTCCCGGGGGAAAAGGAAAGCCAATTCAGAGCACTCCTCGATTTCGTAGAGGAGACCCGGTTCGATCACCTCGGGGCTTTCAAATACTCTGCTGAGGAGGGTACGCCTGCCTCGCGGCTTCCCGGTCAAATCCCGGAAAGGGTGAAGGAAGAACGCCTCAGGACCCTCATGGAACTCCAGAGGGGGATTTCTCTGAAAAAGAACCGAGAGATGGTGGGAAGAAGGGTGGAGGTCTCCGTGGGAGATTCTGATGATCGGAAGGGGACCCTAAGAGGCAGACTCCAGACGCAGGCCCCGGAGATCGACGGCTCTGTGATCCTGAAAGGAAAGGCCCGGCCCGGCCAATGGGTGGAGGCCCGAATCACCCGAGCCCTTCCCTACGATCTTGTGGGCAGAATGGTAAGGCTTCTCCCCTGATCCCCCTCCCTCCCGCAGAAACAACTTGGTGTCCCGACCCGCCTTAGGCCGTGTGATTTAATTCCAAATCTCCCCAGCCAAGATCTCCAGTCCTCATCCGCCACCGGGGCCCCTTATCTTGACGGATGTGACAAAATGGGTTAATTTGAAAAGTCTTTGACCAGATGAGACAAGTCCTGAATCTCACTTTTATTTTTGAGTTTTGAGCAATGGATGAAATCAGCGATTTGATGAAACAGAGGGCCCTGAAATTGGAGGCCCTGCAAAGCGAGGGAGTCGATCCTTTCCCCAACCATTTTAGGGTGACCCACACCTCCGAGGATCTTCAGGGGGCATTCAAGTCCTCCTCGGATGAGGAATTGGCATCGGTCAAAGAAAGCTTTTCGGTCGCAGGCAGGATCCTCGCGATCCGGAACTTCGGCAAGGCCAGCTTCGTTCAGATCCAGGACCGAAAGGGAAAGATCCAGGCTTACGTTCAAAAGGACGCCATCGGCGAAAAGGCCTTCCGACTCTTCAGAACATTCGATATCGGGGACTTCGTGGGAGTGGAAGGTCGGGTCTTCCGAACCAAGACCCAAGAACTGACCCTCCAGGCTCAGAGCCTTCAGCTCCTGGTCAAGTCGCTTCGTCCCCTTCCGGAAAAGTGGCACGGCCTCACCGACATCGAGGCTCGTTACCGTTACCGTTACTTAGACCTCATCGCGAACCCCGGGGCCAAGGAGATCTTCCTTAAGCGGACCCGGGCGATTCAGATGATCAGGAACTTCTTTATCCGGCGGGATTTCATCGAGGTGGAGACGCCGATGATGCACCCCATACCGGGCGGGGCGACGGCGAAGCCCTTCAAAACCTACCACAACGCCCTCGGCATGGAACTCTACATGAGGGTGGCACCGGAGCTCTACCTGAAACGGCTGGTGATCGGAGGCCTTGAACGGATCTTCGAGATCAATCGATGCTTCCGGAACGAAGGGATTTCAACGCAGCACAACCCCGAATTCACCATGCTGGAATTTTACCAGAGCTATGCGACCTACGAAGAGATGATGCAGATGACCGAAGAACTTCTCTGCTCCATGGTCAAGGAAATCCACGGCGGACTTCGGCTGACCTATCAGGGGAAAGAGATCGACTTCACTCCTCCCTGGAGAAGGATACGGTTTCGGGAATCCCTCTTGGAGAGCGGAAGATTCGATCCGCTGATCTTGAAAGATCCGTCAAAGGCGAGAGAAGCCGCCCAAGAGCTCGGCGTGGAAGTGGGAAAAAAGGCATCCCACGGAAGGGTTCTGGCTGACCTCTTCGACGAGGTGGTTGAGCCCACCCTCCTCCATCCCACCTTTGTGACCCATTTTCCCACCGAGGTCTCGCCACTCTCTCGCCGCAACGAGAGCGATCCCGAGGTGGTGGATCGGTTTGAGCTTTTCATCTCCGGCCGAGAGATGGCCAACGGCTTCTCCGAGCTGAACGATCCCATCGACCAACGAGGACGGTTTCTCCGGCAGTTGGAAGAGCGAAAGGATGAGGCCGATTCTTCCCTGCGGATTGACGAGGACTTCCTTCGCGCCCTCGAATACGGGATGCCTCCGACCGCGGGTGAAGGGATCGGGATCGACCGTTGGGTCATGATCCTCACTGATGCGCCTTCCATTCGCGATGTCATCTTCTTCCCGTTGCTACGGATGGAGAAATAATCCCGCATGTTACGGGACGTCGCAAATTGCGCCCGCAACTTGCAAAATTCAATACGGACCAAACTCTCATTTTTTGCGCTTTACATTTTATGTTGGCCGTCTCTAAACTGAGCCTTTTATGAAGTATGAGTGGTTTATCGGCTTGAGATATCTCAAGGCAAAACGGAAGCAGACCTTTATCTCCATTATCACGGTCATTTCGATCGCAGGGGTCTTGCTGGGGGTAATGACGCTGATCGTCGTCCTGGCCGTCATGAGCGGTTTTGAAAACACCCTGAAAGAGAAGATCCTGGGCGCCCAGGCCCACATCACCCTCCTAAAGGCCGGCCATGAAGGAATGGATCAGTATGAAGAAGTGGTCAAGAAGGTCGAAGGCGTGAAGGGTGTGGTTTCGGCTGCCCCCTTTATCCTCAGCCAGGTGATGCTCGCCTCCGAGTCGACGGTCGCCGGAGTGGTCCTCACGGGGATCGATCCGCAGCGGCAGGGGAAGGTCACTGACCTAGCCCGCAACCTAAAGACCGGGAGCCTCCAGGGCCTGAAAAACCCTTCGGAGGGCAACCTCCCTGGAATTATTCTGGGTGTCGAGCTGGCTAAGAACCTTTCGGTCTCCGCGAACGGCACGGTTCAAGTGATCTCTCCGCTCGGGACCATGACACCCATGGGAATGATGCCCAAAATGAAACGTTTCCGTGTCGTGGGGATCTTTTACTCGGGGATGTTTGAGTTCGACAACAGCTTCGCTTACACCTCCATCGAAAGCGCTCAAAAGTTCTTCGACATGGATTCCCATGTGACAGGGATCGAGATAAAGACCGGGGATGTCTATCGGGTGAAAGAGATCGGAAGGGAGATCCGCCGCGAGTTGGGATTTCCTTTCTGGACGAAGGATTGGATGGAAATGAACAGAAATCTCTTCTCTGCCCTGAAGCTGGAAAAGGTGGCGATGTTCATCCTCCTCGTCCTGATCGTTTTGGTGGCAGCCTTCAACATCATCTCTACCCTCATCATGGTCGTCATGGAGAAGCATCGCGATATTGCCATTCTGAAGGCGATGGGCGCCCCTTCCAAAGGGATCTTAAAGATATTCGTGATTGAAGGGCTGGTGATTGGTATCGTGGGGACCGTCTTGGGGGCAATCTTTGGCCTTGGAATCGCCCTCAACCTGGAAAAGGTCTCAGGGTTTGTGGAGAAGCTGTTTGGATTCAGGTTTCTTCCGGGCGACGTCTATTATATCGATAAACTTCCCTCGCAGGTGAACCCCCTCGATGTCGGATTGATCGTGATCACCACCATCCTGATCAGCCTTCTCGCTACGATTTATCCCGCTTGGAGGGCTGCAAAACTCGACCCGGCCGAGGCGCTGCGATATGAGTAAGGGGCAGATCTCTCTGAAGGAGGAGGCTGAGCGCGCGTTCTTCCGTGGAGAATGGAGAAGGGCACTCGATCATTTCGAAAGATATTGTGCCGGGAAGCCCGAAGATCTCCGATCCCGGTTGAAGGTGGCCGAATTGCTGGAGCGATTGGACCGGAAAAGAGAGGCCCTGCAAGCGTATCAGAAACTGGCCGAGGCCTATGCCCGGGATGGCTTTCTGCTCCAGGCGATCTCCGTCAACAAGATGATCTTGAGACTCGATCCCTCTTCCGAAGATGTGAGCGCCCGGCTGGCTCGACTTTATACGGAGAAGGTCCGGGAAACGAAACAGATGCGGTCCTTTCATCCCTTGCCTCTCTTTTCAGAATTCAACCAACAGGAGCTCCATTCGCTTCTTGGACACCTCCAGGCGGAAACCGTTCCGAAAGGGATTCCCATCTGCAGAGAAGGAGAGGAAGGGGACTCCCTTTTCATCATCGTCCGAGGAGAGGTCGCGATTACGAAGAGGATGGGTCGGAAAGAGGTGTGGGTTCGTAACCTCGGGGAGGGAGACTTCTTTGGCGAGTTTGGTTTTTTCACGGATCAGAAAAGACACGCCACGGCCAGGGCCGAGACGGATTGCGAGATCCTCCGGATCTCTCGCAGTGAATTGGAGAAGATGGCAGAGACGTATCCTCGCGTCATGCAGGTCCTTCAGAAGTTTTTCAGGATGCGGGTCTTGGACCTCTTTCTCGCCCTCTCTCCCCTCTTTTCGTCGCTCACCGTTTCAGAGAGAGAAGAGGTCTTGACACGGTTCCAGATTCACAGGGTCCCGATGAAAACCCTCCTCTTTAAGGAAGGAGACTCCCCGGACGCCCTCTATATGATCAAAAGCGGTGAGGTGGAGATATTCACCCGGAATCGGGAGGGAAAGAAGATCTGTCTGAACACATTGAAGAGCGGAAATCTCTTTGGAGAGATTTCGCTTCTGTTCCAGAAGCCGCGAATGGCCTCCGCGAAAACAACCCGACCTTCTGAATTGCTCGAATTGACCCAGCAGGATTTGGACGCGTGTTGCTCCCGGTTTCCCAACCTTCGATCAGCGCTGGAAGGGATCTCTTCCAGACGTCTCGCCCGGACCCAAGAGATCCTTTTGCAGGAGGAGGTGGAGCGGGCGAGGGAGGTGATGGTGTGAAGGGATGGATCCAGGTCCAGCAACTCTTTAAGTCCTATGGGAACGGGGCCAAACAGGTCGAGGTCCTCAAAGGAATCGACCTCACCTTTTCCCAGGGGGAGCGGGCAGCGATTGTCGGTGCATCGGGGGTAGGGAAGACGACGCTCCTTCATATCCTGGGTACCCTCGACCGACCCACCTCTGGAAAGGTGCTTTATGAAGGGAGGGACATCTTCGCATTGAACGAAATGGAACTATCCTCCTTTCGCAATCGCGAGGTCGGCTTTGTCTTTCAATTTCATCACCTTCTTCCTGAATTCAACGCCTTAGAGAATACCATGTTGCCTTGCCTCATTCGAGGAATCCCGAAGAAAGAGGCAACCCTTCAAGCACGGACGATTCTCACTGCGGTGGGTCTGAAGGATCGTCTCCTCCATAAACCCGGAGAGCTTTCAGGGGGAGAACAGCAGCGCGTGGCCGTCGCCAGGGCCTTGGTCCTCGAACCCAGGATCTTGTTGGCGGATGAACCCACCGGAAACTTGGATACCGCCACCGGGGAGTCGGTCTTTGACCTTCTTCAAGAGCTCAACAAGGTCAAGGGGGTTACCCTGATTGTCGTCACCCACAACATGGCACTGGCCGGCCGACTGCCCCGGCAGATCCAGTTAACCGATGGAAAAACAGCCGGATAGACAATGGCTATTTACAAAGTGGAAAAGATTTGGTATGGATGAAAGGCCTATCCATTCTTCTGTAGGAGTTCTACTATGAGCTTGGTTCGAGTCTGGCTTGTCTCTCTGATCTTGTTTCTATCCGCCGGAATTTGTGCCGGGGAAGAGAATCTCATCGACAAGATCACGATTCTTGGAAATGTGAAGGTCGAAGAAGGGGTCATTCGGGGAGCGATCAAGAGCCGTGAGGGAGGCCCTTTCTCCACGGACCAGGTTCGCGAAGACCTGCGATCCATCTTCAGCCTGGGATACTTCACCGGCGTCCAAGTTGACATCAAATCGACCCTGAAGGGTAAAGAGGTCATCTACGTGGTCGTCGAAAAGCCCTCGATCAAGGAAGTCGTGATCACCGGAAATCAAAAACTAAAGCTCTCGGACATTAAGGAAAAGGTAACGGTCACTCCCCGCTCCATTCTCAACCTCGAAAAGGTGAAGGAGAATTCGGAACAGATCCGGAAGCTCTATTTTTCCAAGGGCTATTATGGAGTCAAAGTAGAGGATAGGGTGGACTACTTGGAAACCAATGAAGCCGTGGTCACTTATAAGATCACGGAGGGGCCCAAAGGACATATCCAAAAAATCATTTTCAAAGGAAACGAGAATCTCAAGGCTTCGGACCTGAAGAAGATCATGACGACCAAGCAATGGAATCTCTTGTCGATTCTCACCAAGGCAGGAGTCCTTGATGAAGACATCCTGAAGAACGACATCCAGCTTTTGACGGCTTACTATTTTGACCACGGGTACCTCAATGCCAAGATCTCGGACCCTAAAATCGATTTCAGCAACCCCAAAAAGATACGGATTGAAATCGACATCACGGAAGGACCTGAACATCGGTTCGGGAATATCGACTTCAGAGGCGACTTCCTCACGACCAAAGAGGCCCTTTTCAAGGTTATCAAGATTAAGAGGCAGCATCGATTCAGCAATACCGCCATCCGGAAGGATGTCAGCGCCCTCACCGAGAAGTTCGCCAATGAGGGCTACGCCTACGTGGAGGTCACGCCCGAAACTTCCGTTGATTCCAAGAATCTTCTCGTCAACGTCGTTTTCGACATCGAGAAAAAGAAGCGCGTCTCCTTTGAGAAGATTCAGATTGCTGGAAATACGAAGACCCGGGACAAGGTGGTACGCCGGGAACTCCAGGTGGCCGAAGGAGAACTTTACAACGTGACTGGATTGAATAGGAGCCGGGACAGGCTGAAACGAACGGGATACTTTAAGGAGGTCGATTTCACGACAAGCCGCGGGAGCACGGATGACAAGACCAACCTCGATGTCAAAGTGGAAGAAGCCCCCACGGGTTCCCTCAGTTTCGGGATGGGTTATAGCACGTTGGAAAAAGTAGTAGGGAGTGCTGCCATCTCGGACCGGAACCTCTTTGGCCTGGGTTATCACGCGGTCTTGAGGTTCGCCATGGGGTCGCTGACCAGGGACCTGAGATTCAGCTTTACCGACCCCTATTTTCTTGACTTTCCTTTTGCCGCAGGGTTCGATGTTTATAATGAAGAGCGGGATTGGGACACTTACGCATACAAGATCACCGGAGGAGACGTCCGGATCGGAAAGGAACTGACCGAGAAGATTCGTGCCGATATGATGTACAAATTGGAAACGATCGATGTCTTTGACGTGGCGCGGGACGCCTCAACCTTTATTAAGGACCAAAAAGGCAAAGCAACGACGAGTGCCTTATCGCTCACGCTTTCGATGGACACCCGAGACGATTACTTCGCTCCGACGCGAGGGTCCCGTCATAGCGTATTCATTCAGGACGCTGGAGGAATCTTGGGAGCGGACAACTACTTTATCAAGGCGGCGGCGGAGACCAGTTGGTTCTTCCCCCTGCCGTTGAAAACGGTTCTCAATCTCCGCGGGAAGGTTGGGCTGCTCGAACCCTACGGCGGCAGGAAGGCGCCTATCTACGAAAAGTTCTTCGTCGGCGGAATACAGAGCGTGAGAGGGTTCGAATACGGCAAGGCCGGGCCTGTCGATAGGAATTTCGAGCCCCTGGGTGCGCAGAAGATGGTGACCTTTAATTCTGAACTCATTTTTCCCATCTCTCGGGAGATCGGCCTCAGGGGGGCAGTGTTCTGGGATGTTGGAAAGGGTTTCGATAAGTTTAGCGACCTTACCCCGCTGAAAACAGGGGTCGGGGTCGGGCTCCGGTGGTTCTCTCCATTCGGCCCTCTCAACATCGATATCGGGTTCAACCCATTCCCCAAGAGAGGAGAGAAAGGATCTGTGATCGATTTTATGGGGGGAAGCACTTTTTAGGGGGAAGATGCCTGAGCCCCCGACTCCTGAGCTCGGGCCCATGGAGCCCCTCCCCTGCGGGGGAGGGAGTGAATATCTTTTGACGAAGGGAGAAACGAACAATGTACAGAATGAGGTTGGGTGTGGTCACGGGTATCATCGTCTTGGGTGGGTGGCTCGGGTCGGCATGGTCTGCGGACCTTAAGATCGGCTTCGTTGACATCCAGAGGGCCGTCAACGAATGTCGTGCAGGAGTAGAAGCGAAGAAGACGATCACCAAGGACATGGAGAAACTGCAGCGTCTCTACGGGGAAAAGCAGAAAGACCTCCAAACGATCAAAGAATCCCTGGAGAAGCAGAGCCTGATGCTGAACGCAGAGGCCAGGGCGGCAAAGGAGAAGGAATTTCAGAACAAGGTCAAAGAATTCCAGAGGTGGCAGGAGGATAACCAGAACGAGGCCAATCAGAAACGGACAGAAATAGAACGAAACATCGCGATGGGTCTCCAGAAGGTAATTCAAAAACTGGGCACGGACGAAGGCTACGCCCTCGTTTTGGAGAGGAATGAAGGTATTGTCCTTTATTCCTCCAAGGCCTTCGATCTCACCGATCGGGTGATCAAGATCTTTGATGCCCAGAAGAAATAGGTTGAATCACAAATGTCAAGGGAATGTCAAAGTTCAAAATCGAGAATTCTTGACCTTGGGGCCTTGGGTTTGATTGGGCATGTCAATCATAGAGCAAAGGCAGAAGGATGAAGAAACGTCTGAGAGAATTGGCCGAGTGGGTGGGCGGGGTGGTCGTCGGAGATGGCGAAATCGAGATCTCGGGAGTGGGGGCGATCGAAGAGGCCCTTCCCGGAGAGATCGCCTTTGTCGCTCATCCCAAGTATCTCCAGGCTCTGGCAAAGACCCGTGCCTCGGCCGTCATTGTTTCACCCGAGGCCCCTCCTTCAGAGAAGCCCCTTCTCCGTGTCGCGAACCCGTACCTGGCGTATGCGAAGATCCTGACCCTCTTTTCGTGCAAGACTTACCAAGCCAAGGGGATCGATCCGAATGCTTGGATCAGCCCGACGGCGCAACTGGGCCGGGACCTGACGATCTACCCCTTCGTTTACGTGGGAGATCGTTGCCTCATCGGGGACCGGGTCACCCTCTATCCGGGCGTTTATTTGGGTGAAGACTCCTCTATCGGAGAGGAATCCGTCCTCTATCCTAACGTCTCCATCTATCCACGAACCATGATCGGGAAGCGGGTCGTTCTTCATAGCGGCGCGGTCGTTGGAAGCGATGGATTCGGATATGTGAAAGAGGGCAGAAGAAACATGAAAATTCCTCAGGTGGGGGTCGTCGAAATTGAGGACGATGTCGAGATTGGCGCAAATTCGACCGTCGATCGAGCCGCCCTGGGTAAGACAATGATCCGTAGGGGCGTGAAGATCGATAACCTCGTCCAGATCGCGCATAGCGTCGTGGTCGGCGAAGACTCGATCTTCGCAGGCCAGGTGGGAATTGCAGGCTCCGCGAAGGTCGGAAGCAATGTCACATTGGCCGGCCAAGTGGGGGTGGCGGATCACATCGAAATCGGAGATAACGTCATCGTGGGCGCCCAGGCCGGCGTGATGAACCATCTTCCCGCGAACCAGGCCTATACAGGAAGTCCCGCGTTGCCGCACCGCGATTTTCTTCACATGGCCGCCGTCCTTCCCAAATTGCCGGAGATGCGGAAGACCCTGAACCAGATCGAGAAGCGCTTAAGGAAGATCGAGGAAGCCATTTCTTCAGAAAGGAAGAGAGAATAGATGATTACGATCGAGGAAATCCTGACCATGCTTCCCCATGCCTACCCTTTCCTGCTGGTGGATCGGATTGTGGAGATAGAGCCCGGGAAGCGGATCGTCGGGATCAAGAATGTCACCTACAACGAACCCTTCTTTCCAGGCCACTTTCCCGGTCGGCCCATCATGCCGGGCGTGCTCATCGTGGAGGCGATGGCTCAGACGGCCGGGGTGCTCGTTTTCAAATCGATACCCGAGGAGAGCCAGAAAAAACCCGTCTTCTTCTTGGGAATGGACAATGTCAAGTTTAGAAAGCCCGTCATCCCGGGAGATCAACTCCGTCTCGAACTTGAAATCACTCGACATCGCCAATCGATTTGGGCGTTCCAAGGCAAGGCTTTTGTCGATGAGAAATTGGTTGCCGAGGGGGACCTGTTAGCGATGTTAGGGGGGGAGAAATGATCCATCCCAGTGCGATTGTGGATCCGAAGGCCGAAATAGGCGGCGATGTGGAGATCGGCCCCTATGCCGTGATCGAAAAGGGGGTCTTCATCGATCAAGGGACAAAAATTGGACCCCATGCCGTCGTCCGGGAGGGGACCCGAATTGGGAAGAGATGTCAGATCTTCCAGTTTGCTTCTATCGGAGAAGCCCCCCAGGCATTGGCTTACAAAGGAGAGAAGACCTCCCTTCTGGTCGGAGACCAAAATGTCGTGAGGGAGTTTGTTACCTTCCATCGAGGGACCGTGAAGGGAGGCGGAAGGACCGTCATCGGAAATGATAATTTGTTCATGGCCTATTCCCACGTGGCCCATGATTGTCAAATTGGCAACCAGGTCATCCTAGCCAACGGAGCGACTTTGGGCGGACACATCCTCATTGAAGATTACGTTAACATTAGCGGGCTCTCCGCCATCCACCAATTTTGCCGAGTGGGGGCCCACGCGTATGTCAGCGGCCTGACGGGAGTGAGCCTCGACATTCCTCCCTACATGCTGGCTGCCGGAAACCGGGCAAAACTTTTCGGCCTTAACGCCGTCGGGCTCAGGCGTCACAGCTTCCAGGAAAAGACGATCAAGGCCTTAAAAAAGGCTTACCGGATCATTTTTCGGTCCGGCTTGATGCTGGAGAAAGCGATGCAACGGGTGGAAGAGGATGAGATCTTCCAGGCACCGGAGGTTCAACATCTCCTCGATTTCATCCGCCACTCAAAGAGGGGAATCAGTCGGTAAGTGAAGAAGATCAGGGTGGGTGTGGTCGGCGTCGGTTACCTGGGCCAGTTCCACGCAGAAAAATATGCCAAAATGGAAGGGGTGGAGTTGGTTGGCGTGGTCGATGTCAATCCGACTCGAGCCAGAGAAATCGCCCGGCGGAGTCATACCCAGTCCTTCTTCCATTACTCGGAGCTCTTCAAGAAGACCCAGGCGGTGAGCATCGCCGTCCCCACGCCGCTCCACCATCCCATCGCCAAAGATTTCCTCCTCCATGGCCAGGATGTGCTGCTGGAGAAACCCATTTGCACGACCCTCGAAGAAGCCGATGAACTCATCGGCCTGGCGGAGTCGAAGCGATTGATCCTTCAGGTCGGCCACCTGGAACGATTCAACGGTGCCTTGACGGCTTTGCGTGGGATGGTTCGAGACCCCCTCTTGATCGAATCCCGCCGATTGAGTCCTTTTACAGGCCGAGAGACCGATGTCAATGTCGTCTTGGACCTGATGATCCACGATATTGATATCGCATTGACCCTGGTTCAATCAAAGCCAAGAAGGGTCCAAGCGGTAGGTCTCCCTGTGATTACGAGTCTCATCGACGTTGCCAATGCCCGGATTGAGTTTGACAATGGGTGTACGGCCGATTTGACCGCAAGCCGGGTCTCCGAGGAGAAGACCCGAAGAACTCGGATCTTTCAGGCCGATGGGATCCTCTCGATCGATTACCTCCTACAAAAGGCCTCTCTTTCCAGAAAGGCAGCCTCTCCGGAAAAAGGAGGAACTCCTAGAATGATGATCAAAAGGATTCCCGTCAAAAAGGTCGATCTTCTCGAAAGGGAGATCCGGGCCTTTGTCAAGGGCGTGAGGGATCGGGACAATGTTCAGGTTTCTGGAAGGGAAGGGAGGCGCGCTCTGGAGATGGCTCTCCGAATCATTCAGCGAATGGAAAGAAAGAAAGAGCGAACGGGACGGCCGAATCGATGAATCCGAAGAAGGTCATGCTGATCGCAGGGGAAGCTTCAGGAGATCTCCAGGGAGCCCACCTGGTGGAAGCCATTCAGCGGATCGATCCGGAAGTCCGTTTCTGGGGCATCGGCGGAGATTGTCTGGAAGGAAAGGGGATGAACCTCCTCTACCATGCCCGCTTCCTTTCGGTCGTAGGGATTACGGAGGTCTTTCTCAAACTCGGATCGATCCTCAAGGCCTTCAGGGCGTTGAAGCGATCCCTCGACCGCGACAAACCCGACCTGGTCATCCTGATCGATTTTCCTGATTTCAACCTCCGGTTTGCCAAGGTGGCCCACCGAAAGGGAATTCCCATCCTGTATTACATCAGTCCTCAGGTATGGGCCTGGAGACCTCGCAGGGTCGATTCGATCGCCCGATGGGTGAAAAAAATGATCGTCTTCTTTCCTTTCGAGGTTCCGCTCTATGAAGCGGCGGGCGTCGACGTGGAGTGGGTGGGCCATCCCCTGCTCGACATGGTCAAACCCTCGCTTTCCGCGGAAGCGGCCGTCCAGCAATTTGGTCTCGATCCCCGGCGAAGAACGGTTGCCTTGCTCCCCGGGAGCCGGATGCATGAGGTATCAAGACTGCTGCCTCCCCTTCTGGCCTGTGCCCATCTCCTCGAGAAAGAGATACCCGATCTCCAGTTCATCCTCCCTCTGGCCCCGGGCATTCCCAGGGTCGCCCTCGGGCCGCTCATGAAGAAAACTTCCGTCGCTGTGAAAATCATCGAGGGCTGGACCTATGATGTCATGAATGTCTCGGAGCTTTTGATATCGGCATCCGGAACAGCCACCCTCGAGGCGGCCATCCTGGGAAAACCCATGGTCATCGTCTATAAGGTCTCCCTGCCTTCCTACTGGATTGGCCGTCTCCTCGTTCACGTTGATCATGTAGGCCTGGTCAACCTGGTCGCACGGGAAAGGATCGCCCCGGAACTTCTTCAGGGCGATGCGAATCCGCAAAAGATGGCCGAGGAGTCTCTTCGCATCCTCAGGGACCCTGTCCTCAGACACCGGATAGAGGAGGCTATGACCAAGGTGCGTCAAGCGCTGGGAGAGCCCGGAGCAGCACAGCGGGCTGCCCGCATCGTCTGGTCGATGCTGACGGGCGAGGGCTTGAGAAAATCGTTGCAAAGCGCAACCGGCAAATTGTAAATTTGAAAACGAAGACACAGAAGGTAGTGAAGATGTCTCTCTACCGGCGACTCCTGGAACTCGTCAAACCGTATTGGCTCAAACTGATTCTCGCCATGATCTGCATGGTCTCTGTTGCCCTCTTGACAGCCGCTCAGGCAGTCCTCATCAAGCCCGTGATCGACGGCATCTTTTTCAAGAAGGAGGCTATTCCGCCGGTCCTGAAGAATATCCTCATGCAGCTCCATCTGGGAAACCTGATCCTAAAGACAGACATGGAGATGCTCTTTCTGCTTCCACCGGTCATCGTCCTCCTCTTCTTGCTGAAAGGGATCTTCAATTACGGCCAGGCCTATTTGATGAACTTTGTGGGTTTGAGGATTATCGCGGATATCCGGGAGAAACTGTATGCTCATCTCCAGACCCTCTCCCTCTCCTTTTTTACGAAGACGCCTACCGGTATACTGATCTCCAGGATTACCAGCGACGTGACGCTGATCCAGGGAGCGGTCTCCAATACGATCACGGGTCTTCTCAAAGATGTCTTCACCATCCTCTTTCTGGTCGGTGTCGCCCTGTACCGGGATTGGAAGCTCGCCCTCATCGCCTTCGTCATATTTCCTCTGGCCATCATCCCCATTAAAGAATTTGGAAAGAGGATGCGGAAATTCTCTCGGAAGGGGCAGCAGCGAATGGGCCTCCTTACGACCTTTCTCCATGAAACCATCACCGGGAACCGTATCGTCAAGGCCTTCGTGATGGAGGAGTATGAGAAACGACGCTTCGCCAAGGAGAACGACCGGTTATTGAAAACCTTCCTTAAGCGAACAAGGATCCGGGCTCTCTCGTCGCCGCTGATGGAGCTGTTCGGAGGGATTGCCGTGGCGGTCATCATCTGGGTGGGCGGCTATGGCATCGTTCGAGGGGAATTGACCCCGGGGACCTTCTTCTCCTTCTTGGCCGCCCTCTTTATGCTCTATGCCCCTATTCGTGACCTGAGCAAGGTCAACCTCGAGATCCAAGAGGGCCTGGGAGGGGCGACGCGAGTCTTCGGCCTCCTCGACACCCCTGCGGAAATCAACGAAGAGAAAGGAGCGATTCCCCTGGCCCCCGTCTCCGAGGGAATCGATTTCGAAAACGTCACGTTCAAGTACGACGAGGCGGTCGTGCTCAAAGAGATTTCCCTTCGCGTGAAGGTCGGAGAAATCATTGCCCTGGTGGGAATGAGCGGGGCGGGGAAGACCTCTCTGGTCAACCTTCTGCCCCGTTTCTACGATGTGGAGAAAGGACGAATTCTCATCGACCATCATGACATTCGAACGGTGACGCTTCAATCCTTGAGGAATCAGATCGGCTTAGTCACTCAGCAGACGATCCTCTTTAATGACACGGCGGCAAACAATATAGGCTATGGGAACCCGAGGAGCGCTGACGGACAGATCATCGAGGCAGCGAAGGCGGCCAACGCCCATGACTTCATCCAGAGGTTGCCCCAGGGCTACGATACGATTATCGGCGAGCAGGGAGTCAAGCTCTCTGGAGGGGAGCGTCAACGGATCTCCATCGCCAGAGCTCTCTTGAAGAATGCACCCATTCTGATCCTGGACGAAGCCACTTCATCTCTGGATTCCGACTCTGAAACAGAAGTCCAGAAGGCATTGGAAGAATTGATGAAAGGGAGGACGGTCTTCGTCATCGCCCACCGGCTCTCGACCATCCGGAATGCCCACCGGATCGTCGTTCTCTCCGAGGGCCAGGTGGTTGAGCAAGGGACTCACGAAGAGTTGATGACGCGTAACGGCGAATACCGGCGGCTCCATGACCTTCAGTTCAAAGACGACGAGTTGGAGACCCTCAAGGGATCCAAGGCCAAGAAAGTCTACTAGAATGCAATTGCGGATTTTGGATTGCGGAATGATTAAGAGCAGCCTATTGCAGTTTGCATCGCCCCGAAGGTCATTGCGAGGAGCGGTAGCAATGAAGCAATCCCAAGGAGATTGCTATGCCCTTTGGGCTCGCAATGACACCTTCTTGTGCTATCGAATGCAAACTATTTCATGCCCTGAGCAATCAAATCCGAAATCCGCAATCCGAAATCCGCAATAGAGAAGATGGTCTTCAAAACGTTAAAGAAGAGTCTGGTGGTAGGGTGGGGTCCTTGGCTGGCCTATTGGGCCATCAAGATCTTGGGCCGGACCATGCGGTTTGAAGAGGTCCATCCTGAGATTCCGAGATCGTTTTGGGAAAAAGAGGCCCCGGCCATCGGCGCCTTCTGGCACGGAAGGCTTTTGATGATGCCCATCGTCTATAAAGGAAGGAATTTAAGCTTCCTTGTCTCTCCCCATCGGGATGGACAGATCGTAGGGAAGGCCCTGATACGGTTTGGCTTCCATGCGATCCTGGGTTCGAGTGCCCGAAAAGGTTTTTCCGGCTTCAAAAAAATGGTCAAGACTCATGCATCGGATATCGCCATGGTCCCGGACGGACCGAGGGGACCCTGTCACCGGGTACAAATGGGTGTGATTGAGCTGGCCAAACTGACAGGAAGGGCCGTGGTCCCGTTAACGTTCAGTGCCTCGAAAAGGAAGATCTTCAATACCTGGGACCGCTTTCTACTCCCCTGTCCCTTTTCAAGAGGAGTCTTTATCTGGGGAGAGCCCGTCCATATTGACCCTAAAGGGGATAGGGCGCATCTCGAAGAGAAGAGGCTTCTTTTAGAGAAACGCCTCAATGAGTTGACGGAGAAAGCAGACCACTATTTTAACGGAACAAAAACAATCTCAAATGCCGAAGCTCAAAGTCCAAAATGAAGAAGGGCAATGTCAATTTTTGGATCCAAGATTGGTAGTTTGGATTTTGACTTTTGGCTTCGATGGTTTATGACACGTCACCTTTATAACATCCTT
>Ga0316620_10000495_pt1 | contig 15911 bp, 17 predicted proteins | sample OWC_Aug_M1_C1_D5_FD_207651 | JGI IMG/M metagenome (GOLD analysis project Ga0316620, IMG submission 207651) | Wetland soil microbial communities from Old Woman Creek delta, Ohio, United States - OWC_Aug_M1_C1_D5_B | ecosystem: Environmental > Terrestrial > Soil > Wetlands | place: USA: Ohio... | reverse complement strand
GGGGACTCATAATCCCTTGGTCCCTGGTTCGAATCCAGGCCGGCCCACCACTCAAATAGGAAGTCAGCTTCGTTCTTGCGCTCTGGCGCGCTCGAAGTTCCCCGCAGATGTTCGGGTAGCAGTGGCGCGCACCTCATTCGTACGTCGCCGCATTAACCTAAGTCAGTACTCGGTGCTGATCACAGATCAGCCATCGGTGTATCGGCCCGTATGGGACGTCGACGCGCGCTCCCTGCTGTATCGCTGTAGCCCGGCACACGACTATAAGAAGGCCGTAATTCGAACCGTCAGACCCGAGTCTGCGTCCTGTCGGCGAGTTTTACAGACGCGGCCCCCACCCGCAAAGATTTGCGGGCTAATGCCTTGGTTCTACATTGTTTTCATTCTTCGGTACGCATCTTGCTAATACCCGATGGAGGAAGTGGGCCAACAGGTAGCAGACCGATAGGAGCACAGAGGATGAAACGTCTCTTGGCATCAAGTCTCGCAGGTATGGCGTTCGCTCTGATCAACCCCGGACATGCACTTGCTGCGGCCTTAATCATCGATGACACCTCTCCCAATGACACCATCAAGTTCTCTCTAAATGATTTTGAGGGCGGATTCGTACTTAATGGGAACGTCGTGCAGCAAGGACTGAATAATGCCCAAATCATCACCGTCCCAGAAAGTGAGACGGCGAACGCCTCAATCGTCTACAACTTCAGTGGTCGATGGATCGATAATGGCCAGACGAATATAGGTGTCCATGTCGTGGCATTTGCTGAAGCCGGAGTTGATCCAGCTAACGGGGTAAGCGATATCCTTACCTACGCTTTCGACAGGGTCACGGACCAAGGCATCCAATACGGGACCATAGTAGGCACGTTCCAGTCCGATACTGAGTCCTTATTGCCTCTTCCTTCGGAGGGGGCGTTCATAGTCGACGGAGAGCAACTGGATTTCTCTAATGCGTTCCTCACGGCCATCGCCACATCGGACGTAGAGGCAACCATTCCTGAACCGGGAACGATTGCGCTGCTTGGCCTTGGCATAGCTGCTCTCGGGTTTGGTCGACGTAAGCGCGCTCGCTAGTTGACGGGCGGGCGGACTGGCAAGTACAACTCCCACTACGATCATTGAGCTATCTCAATACTGATGTGGCGGGGATGTGTTCCGTCGCAAAAATGACTCGCCTGACGGACCCGAAATCACCCCGCAAGTATGTTCCTTCGTACTTGACCGACATACGTAAGACCTTCGAGCGCGCACGAAGGCGAATTGAACACGAAAAAGAAAAATCCAATGTGAGGCCCATCGTCAAAGTGGGTCGCGTGGATCGCTGACCTCGAGCGTCTATCCCCGCAGGTCAGGCGCCAAGCATAGTACTTATCGACCAGTAAGCTCTGGCGCGGTGAAAAGTCGGTAGGTGGCGGCTGCGTTGGCGGATTAAGCACCCACGCTGTCGGTTCGCTTTACATTTCGGGCCTGCCTAATGCGGCAGGAAACCGCTGGCATCACGCAACGGCTTGGCCGAGAGGGAAAAGTTATCTTCCGGTCTTGTTCTTGCTTCTCTTTGGTCGGTTTGATGGTAGATCGCTCGTGGCCGTGGGGAAGCGGCCTGGTAGGGGAGAAGAAAACTTGAATTGGGCAATCGCCGGCCTGTTGCTGGCCCTGGCAGCTGCAATCCCTCAGGCGCGGGCGGGCGCGACGCTCCACATCGGCAGCGGGTACGGCACCGCCTGCGCAACCGGCGGCTGCCCGCTATTCAATAACGAGGTGAACCCTGTCGCCCAGGGCCTCGATATCTACCAGACCAGCAACGGCGCGGCCACCATTGCGCCAGACCCAGTTCTTCTAATACTCGGTGTTCCGAATGACAGCGCGTCAGCGAACGCGCTTACAGCCGATCCGGTAACTTCGTCAAGCCTGATCGATAATGGCGTCTCCTCTGTGATTAGCTCGACGTTCGGCACCACCGCCTATGGCCTCAATGGTATGGGGTTCCAAGGCTTGATGAAGTCTGGCGACGTGTACGGCATGCTCAATCTCACAGCCAACAATTCGAATAGCTTCGTCAATTGGAGTCAGTGGGATCTATCTGTCAACGGAATCGCTGCGAGCAACTTTGGCATCTACGTTATCGCCCTTGATGCACCGTCGTTCGGGCCCAAAGATTTCATCCAAGTAAATACGAGCGGCGTGCCATTTGGAGCTTTTGCGGTCGCCTACGCTGACCCACCGCAGGATACCTACTACTCCACCCCCTTCACCGAAGCGGGTCTCAACACAAACACCGTTCCGGAACCCGGCACGATCGCTCTTCTCGGTGTCGGCTTAGCTGGTCTCGGGTGCGCGCGCCGACGCAAGCTGCGCTGAGGACTGCGAACCGCTCACACGAAGCCCGCTGCGTGCGGGCTTTGTTGTTTCTAGACTAAGGGGAGACGCAATACGGTGCCGGGATCGACGAATGAAGGCGGGTCAGTGTCAAATTGGATCGCGGTACCGTGGCCGGACTCGGCGACCCCTTCGTGCCGGGCGCACAGTGGACCGCCTGATACCGAAAGATGCGTCGCCGCCTTGCCCTGTGTTGCGCTGATCCGCTGAGCCGGAAGACGACTGCTTCGATTCCTCTGTATCGTTTTTCTTCCTCATGGGAGTGGAGATTACGCGCTGGCGTGGCGCTGTGTCCACGCTATCAGACTGTTTGCTCGCTATGCTGCGAGCGGTGCCCGGAGCGAAGATGCAAAGGCCTGAGATTCGCCGCACCGTGTGGGCCGCGTTGACCTGCTGCACAATTGCGGCACACTCCGGTGCAACTTCTGCCAACAACCCGCAGCAAGCGGAAGCAAATGCCTGTCCGGTTTTCCCTATGAGAACATGCGGCTGAGTGCTGTGGAGTGCTGCTGTATATTTGTACACTTGGGCTCATAATCCCTTGGTCCTTGGTTCGAATTCAAGCCGGCCCACTCCGATACTTGCGGAAGCGCGCTGTCCGGCCCGGATACGACGGCGAACGGGGGCACATACCGCTGCCGTCGCAAGCCCCGACTCTCGCGCTTGACCTAGTGCGTCTTGCGCCAGCATGATCTGTCATGGGTTCCAGCGATGCTCTGGCCGATTCTCAGTCGCTGATCGAGGCACGCTTCGCCGCACAGCGAATCGCCTTCGGACCAATCATCTTCCAATGCGTGAGGTTGCTGCGCGACTTCGGCATTCTGGAAGCCTTGCGCGCGACGCGCGCCGGGCTTGCGCTTGACCAGATAGCCTCGCGAGTCCAGGTCCCGCGCTATGGCGTACTCGTGTTGCTGGAAGCCGGAATCGCGGCTGGCGTCGTGCGCGCCGAAGGCGACCGGTTCGTGCTCACCAAGACCGGCGCCTGCATCCTGCGGGACGAGCTGACGCGCATCAATATGGATTTCGTGCATCACGGTTGCTTCCAGGCGTTCTACTACCTCGAGGAATCGATACGGGAGGGCACGCCCGCCGGCCTGAAACACGTGTTCGGCGACTGGGACACGATCTACCCGGCCCTTTCGACGCTGCCGGAGCCCGCGCGAAGCAGCTGGTTCAAGTGGAACCAGTATTACTCCGACGCGGCTTTTCCTCAGGCGCTGCCCATCGTTTTCGAGCACCCGCACCGCACGCTGCTGGACGTGGGCGGCAATACCGGCAACTGGGCCATCCAGTGCACGCGCTACTCCCCGGAGGTGGCGGTCACGATCCTCGACCTGCCCGGCCAGGCCGCCGTCGCCCGGCAGAACGTGGAGGCGCTCGGCTTGCAGGAGCGCATCGCGATTCAATCCTGCGATCTGCTCGATCACTCGCGGCCTTTGCCGACAGGGTTCGACGCGATCTGGATGAGCCAATTTCTGGTGTGCTTCGGCGAGGCCGATGTGTGCGCGCTGCTCGAGCGTGCGGCTGCGGCCCTGGGGCCGGATAGTCGCCTGTACATCCTGGACACGTTCTGGGACCGGCAAGAGCACGAGATCTCGGCTTACTGCCTGCAGGCCTTCTCGCTCTATTTCACTTGCCTGGCGAACGGCTGCAGCCGCATGTACAAGGCGGCCGACATTGCCGCGATGGTCGAGGCCGCCGGAATGAGCGTCGAGCGCGTGAGCGGCACCCTCGGCATTTGTTCGTCGCTGATGATCTGCCGCCGGCGCTGACTGTAACGGGTTCGACGCTGTCCGACCTCGCGATCCCGCGCCCTGCGTAAAGTTGAGTAAATCTGCTCGGACGGCGATCCGCGCGCTGCTATAACTTGCTTTCCCGAACTGCAGGAGGCAGGCGGATGAAAGCGACAATCACGGCAATCAGCGCCATTGCCGCCGCACTCGTTTCGTTCGCGGCCGTGGCGCAACAGGGCAGCGCGCCGCAGGAGCAGCAGCGCTTCGAAGAGGTGAAACAGAGAGTGGAGAGCCGCATCCAGGAGAGGATCGCCGATCTGCAAAGCCGGCTTTCGTGCGTGCAGAACTCCCAGGATCCGGAGGCGCTGCGCGCCTGCTTTCCGCAGCGTGCCGGGTCCGGCGAGGGCCGCGGCGGGCGCTATCAGGGCGGGCCAAAGCCTCAATAGGTGTCGATCGGCGCAGGATGTCGCCGGCTCTTGGATTGCGGTAAAATCCGCGCCTTCCCACGGGGTGGTAGCTCAGCTGGGAGAGCGTCGCGTTCGCAATGCGAAGGTCGGGAGTTCGATCCTCCTCCACTCCACCAGTCTTCCCCGCTCCGGCGCCTGGCGCCGTTCAGCCTGTCGGGCCGACCTCGCGGCTTGCGTCGGCCTGCTGCAGGCGGTCGGCGCGCACAAGCCGTATCAGGCCGGGCAAGTAAAGGCCCCGCGATAGCAGTTTCCAGGCCACCATGCGCGCAATGCGCGCAATGTCGAGCACGGGGTGGAAATGGCTGCGGCGCGCGCGCGCGCCGTAGACCGCGGGGACGCGAACCGCAAGCAGCGAGAAGCCGGCGCGCCCGGCCTCGATCAGCACCTCGCTCTCGAACACGAATCCCTCCGCGCTGCAGCGCGAAACCACTTCGCGCCACGCGGCGTCGGAATAGACCCTGAAGCCCGACTGGCTGTCCTCGACGCGCTGCCCGGCGGCCCAGGCGATCCAGAAATTCGCGAAGCAGTTCGCGAGATAGCGATCGAGCGGAATGTTCTCCGCATCGTGCAGCCGGCTGCCGATCGCGATCGAGCGAGGTTCGGCCCGCTGGGCCGACAGCAGGCGGGGGATCTCTTCGGGCGGATGCTGCCCGTCGCCGTCCAGCGTGACCACCGCGTCGGCGCCGTCCCGGAACGCCTCCTCCATGCCGCGTATCAGGCTGCGCGCCTTGCCCCGGTTGCACTCGTTGCGCAGAACGGTGACCGGCAGTCCGCCGAGCGCCAGAGCGGTGCAGTCGGACGAGCCGTCGTCCACCACGATCACGCGCGCGACCTGACGCAGCGTGCGCTCGACGACGCCCCGGATCGTCGCTTCTTCGTTGAAGGCGGGAATGACCGCCGCGACTGCGTTCACGCCATGGCTCCATCGACGGCCAGTACCTGGCCCGAGACGTAGGATGCCTCATCCGAGCACAGAAACGCTACTACGCCGGCGACCTCCTGCGGCGTTCCCACGCGCCCCATGGGTACCATGCGCGCGATGCGCTCGTCGTCGAAAGCCTTGTGCGCCATGGCCGAGGCGATTATGCCGGGGGCCACCGCGTTCACCGTCACGCCGCGGCTGGCGAGCTCTAGGGCGAGGGACTTCACTGCCCCGTGCAAGCCAGCCTTCGCGGCGGCGTAGTTGCTTTGTCCGCGATTACCCATGATGCCGGCCACCGAGGTCACGGCGACGATCCGCCCCCAGCGCGTGCGCAGCATCGGCAGCAGCAGAGGGCGGGCTGCGTTGAAAAAGCCGTTCAGCGAAACGCCGATGACGCTCGACCACTGCTCGTCGCTCATGCCCGCCATCGGGGCGTCGGCCGTGATGCCAGCGTTGTGCACGAAGATCTGGATCGCGCCGCCCTCGAGCAGGCGCTCGACCCCGGCCGTCGAGGCGGCCGGATCGGAGACATCGAAGACCACGCTTTCCGCGCTGCCGCCTTGCGCGCGCAGCGCCGCGACCAGCTCCGCTGCGCGCGCGGGATCACGGTGCGCATGCACGATGACGTGCGCGCCGCTCCTGGCAAGGTTCCCGCAGATCGCCGCACCGATGGTTCCTGCGCCGCCCGTCACCAGTGCGCGCTTCATGCGTCACCCTGCGGCGCGAGGACGACCGCGGCCCGGCCGCGCAGCAGCTCCTTTTCTCCGGCCTGCACGACGAACTCGTAAAGGATCTGCCGCTGCCCGCCGATGAGTCTGCGCGCCGTGAACGTGAGATCGTCGGCGATGTCGTCCAGGCGCTCCACGTGCAGAGTAACGTCCCTGACCGCCGCGAGCATGCCGGCATGGGGCGCTTGCGGTTCGACCAGCGCGCCGTGCACTGCCATGGCCTGAGCCGCGTACTCGATCGCGCACAGCGCGGGCAGGACGCCGTGCTCGCGCAAGGGATGCGCGGAATCGCGATGGCTGACGGCATGGCAGGTGATGCTTTCCTCGTCGAAGCGAACCACCTCGCTCAGCAGGCTCATCGTCCCGCGGTGCGGAATGAGGTCGCGGAATTCCACGCTGCTCATCGGCATGGCGAGGTCTCGACCGTCATGTGCCGGTCGCCTACGTACACGATGGACACGGTTTGCGCGGTGCCGCCGCGCGACGCCGCGAGCAGCGGCAGGGCTTGCGCGGCCGGGTTCGTCGCGAGTGCCGCGGGCAGCATGTGCGGAAAGCGCGCGGGCTCCGGGCCCGCGCCGAGCGAGACCCTCCAGCTCGCGAGCGCCCGTTTGCCGGGGACGGGTGAAAGCAGCAGTGCCACGCCGAAGGGCAGCGTGATGTCGCGCAGTGCGGCCAACGGCTCGGGAAAAGGCAGATCGCAAGCGACGAGAAGCACGGACGCTTGCTCCGAGAGCACGAGAGCGACGGCCTCGAGCAGGCCCACGGCGAACGAAGCGTCGTGGCCGCAAAGCGCCACCGAGCGCTGCTGCGAGCCCGTGCTGATGCTCCAATAGCCGGGGGCTGCGTTGTGCACGGAGTTGTGGAACATCGTCGGGGAGACCTCGCGCTCCGGCGCGGTGACCGCCTCGCACAGCTTGTGCACGATTTCGCCGTCCCCGGAGCTCGAGGAGAACACCATGGCGACCTCCGCCGCGGTGCGCTCGCCGCCTGCGAGCGCCTCGTGCGCCACCGCAAGCGCCCAGCGAACGAGCTGCGGAATGCGGCGGCGCTCGTTGGGCGGCAGCTGGGGCGGATCCGGCCGCGGGAGCTCGGCGCGATGCGGCAGCTCGCCGTCCAGCACACGGCGCGCCGTGGCCCAGTCGGGCAATCCCGGGCCGAGTATGCCGACCGACTCCAGATAGACGGCGTTCACGCCGGCCTCCCGAATAGCAAGCTGCAGTTGCTGCCCCCGAAGCCGAAGGAGTTGCTCAAGACGTAGCGCAGGTCGCGCGTCTCGGCGGCGGCTGTCACGCAGCTCGCAAAAGCCGGGTCGATACGATCCAGGTTCAGCGTGCCGGGAACGAGGCGCGCCTCCAGGCACAGCGCGCAAATGATCGCTTCGACGATGCCCGCGGCGCCGAGGGTGTGGCCGGTCCAGCCCTTGGTCGAGCTGCACGGCACCGAGGCGCCGAACAGGCGGAAAATGGCGCGATCCTCGATGCGGTCGTTTGCCGGCGTTCCGGTGCCGTGCATGTTGATGTAGTGCACGTCGCCCGGCGCGATGCCGGCGCGCTGCAAGGCAAATTGCATTGCCGCGTACGCGCCGTCGCCGCTCGGGTCGGGCGACGACATGTGGAACGCGTCCGAGCTCTCGCCGTAGCCGAGCAGGGCGACGCCGCCCTCCTCGCGTCCCGGGCGCTCGAGCAGGGCGAAGCCTGCGGCCTCTCCGATCGAAATGCCGTCGCGCCCCGCGTCGCAGGGCCGGCACGGCAGGCGCGACAGTAGGTCGAGGGAGTCGAAACCGTACAGCGTTGTCAGGCACAGGCTGTCGACGCCGCCGACGACCGCGGCGTCCGCGTAGCCCGCTTCGATCATGCGGGCCGCGCTGGCGAACACTTTGGCGCTCGAGGAGCATGCCGTCGAAATCGACGCTGCCGGCCCGCTGAGCCCGAGATAGCGTTGCACGAAGTCGGCGACCGAAAAGAGGTTGAGGGAGTAACGCTCCTTGAACCATCCGGGGAGCGCACCGCTGTGTGGGTCGCGCTGCCGATAGGCGCGCTCGCAGTGCTCCATGCCCGAGGTGCTGGTGCCGACAAGGACGGCGATGCGTTCCGGCCCATAGTGTGCGCGCGCTTGCGCGACTGCGGCGTCGAAACTGTCCTGCCGCAGCCCGAGCTGGGCCAGGCGATTGTTGCGGCAGTCGAACTCGGCCAGCCGCGCCAAGACCTGCTCTTCCTCGACGCCGGCGACCCGCCCGATCCAGGTGTCGAGCGCAACGCCGTCCAGATCCATCGCGCGCAGACCGCCGCGCCGCTCGCGCAGGGCAGCGAGCGTCGCGGCACGGCCGAGCCCAAGCGGATTCGCCGTGGAGAACTGAGTCATGAGTAATGGCCGCACGCACAGCTCCGGCAGGTCGATCGGACTATACCGGAGGCGGGATCTAATCGGGCCGGCCGGCGAAGGCGGCGGCGAACAACAGCGCCAGCGAGGCGCCGAGCGAGACCGTCAAGCCGATCTCGTGCAGAACCGGAATGCGCGAAAGCGCAAGGCAACCAAACGCCGACAAGGTCGTCCCTGCGCACACCACGACCGCGCGTTGTGCGCGCCGCTTGTCCGCGTCGTCGGCGTAGCGTCCGGCAAAGAACAGCGCGTAATTCAAGCCGACGCCCACCACCAGCAATAGCGCGACGAGGTTGAAAAGCGACAGCCTCTTGCCCAAGAGCAAGAGCAGGGCGACGTCCAGCACCGCCGCCGCGAGCGTCGGAGCCATGACGCACGCGGCGCGCCGCGCGCCGCCGAGAGCGAATACGAGCAGCGCGGCGATGCACACGAGCCCGAGGGCGATATAGCGCAACGCCTGGTACTTGTACGTCGTGACGAGCCCGTTCGACTCCGCCTTCAGATCGATTAACTCGGCGCCGTGCGCCGACGCTTCCCGCGCCAGCTCGGCGGGCGCACTCACCGCGCGCAGCGTGGCGAGCGCGTTCCAGCCGTCTTCGTTGTGCACCAACAGCGATTCGACCTTGAAGGCGAGAGCGGTCCCGTCCAGGTCGCGCATATCGAGCAGCGGACCGGAGCGCGCCCGCGCCACGTCGTCGAGGAACGGCGCGAAACCGCCCGCACGGAACGGCGAGTGCTTGAGCGCGCTGTCGAGCCTTGCGGCGAGCACTTCCCGCTCGGGCAGCGCGGCGCGCCGCGCCTCCTGCGTCCGGTCGCTGGGCAGGTACCTCGAGGGAACGTCGAAGCCGGAAAGCCAGCCCTGGCGTATCGCGTCGTCCAGCCACGCGGCCATGGCCTCGCTCGCCTGCAGCGCGGCTTCGCGCGAGGTCCCGCGGGCGACGACGAGGTAGCGCAAGTCGGGCGCGCCGAGCTCATCGCGCAATTCGCGGTCCAAGCGCTTGGCCGAGGCGGACACGGGGGTCAGGCTGGAGAGGTCGTCGTCCCACAGTCGGTCGTGCTTCCACGCGACTATTGCGATCGCCCCCAGGACCAGCGCGGCCGCGGGCCGGCGCGCACGGCGGGCTGCGTCCGCGAAGCGGTCCAGCCACGGGAGATCTTTTCCTGCGGCGGGCAACTCGGGCCGCACGGGAACCATGGCTGGCACGATCCAGCGCGTGGCGACGCCCGCCGCGGCCACACCGGCAACCGTGAACACGCCGAGCTGGGCGAGCCCCGCGAAGCTGGACAAGGCCATGGCCAGCGCGCCCAGCACGGTCGTCAGCACGGCGAGCCTCAGCGTCGGGCCGATGCGCGCGAGCGCGTCGCCGAGCGACTCGCCCGGACGGGCCTGCATGAAGAGATAGGTCGGATAGTCGACCGCTTCTCCGAGCAGGGTCACACCGAAGCCGAGCGTGATCCCCTGCAGCTTGTCGAAGCCGAGCCCGACGGCGGTCACTCCGATTACCAGCCCCGTTGCGGCGGGAAGGAAGCTCACCGCGAGAATCGCGAGGGACCGGTAAGCCGCATATAGGATCGCGACCACGAGCGCGGCGCCGAGCAGCGAGAGGCGCCAGACGTCCGAGTCGACGGTGTCGCGGATGTTCGCCGCGAAGACGCCCGGACCCGACAGCAGGATGCGGCCGGTTGCCGGCCTCGCCGCCGCGTAAGCTGCTTCGATCGTTTGTACTACGCGGCGCTGAGCGTCGGCGTCGAACGCCGGTGCGCGGCTCTGCGCGACGAGCAGCGCCCGGTGCCCGTCGCGCGAGAACCACACGCCGTGCCGGGTAATTGGCCCCGCGTCCGGGGCGAACTCGCGCAAGACCTGCGCCATTTCCCCGGTCGGGTCCGCCGGCAGAGCGGCGCGCACGAGCACCCCCGCAGACGTACCGAGCAGCCGGTAGGTCTCGGCGAACGCTGCCTCGAGACCTTCGACCGAGAAGCGCTCGGGACGGACCGCGGGGCTGAGCAGATACCGGTGTTCGAATAGCAGCGCCTGCTCCCTGCTGCCCGCTCCGGCCGCGCCGTTGCTGACGTACGCGAACTCGTCGCTTGCGTTGAGCCTGCGGGCGAGTTCGCCGCTGGCGCGCGCCAGCGCGTCCTCCGGGGCGCCCTCCAGGCCGATCAGGATGAGGCGCGACGCGGCGCCATCGCGCAGCTGGCCGAGCAGAATCCGCTGTGCCGGCGTTGCCGACGCAGGCAGGAAGGCGGACAGGTCGGTCGTGAGCGTCAGATGGCCATACAGCCAGGCACCGCAGGCGCCGAGCACCAGGAGCCAGGCGGCAATGAGCGCGCGCGCGCCGTACGTCAATCCGTCGCCTCGTCGATTTCCGTCACGGTCCGGTCGCCGCTCGCCTCCCATACCTCGATGCGCTGCAGGCGCGCGCCCGAGCCCCAGACGCTGACCGCGCTGATGTAGCGCGCAATGTCGGCCGTGCGCGGCTTGAGCCGCAGCTGCCAGTCGTCGTGAGTTCCGGTCACCTCGACGACGAAGTTGCGCTCAAGGCCGGCCAAGTCGCCCGCGCGCGTCGCGCGCACCGCTTCGATCAGCGCATCGATGCCCGCGGTGGCAGCGCCGACATCGATCTCCCTGCGCCCGGCAGCCGCACTGTCGATCGTCAGCCGATCGCCCCGCAGCGCGATGCGCTCCTTCTGCGGCGACACGACGAGCTTTTCGAGCTGGTCGGGGCGCCGGTACGTCAGGCTGCCGCGTGAAACCAGCGGCGACTTGAGCAACGGGCTGTAGCGCGTTTCGACGAAAGTCGCACTTGCGGTCTGGACGTCCGCCAACATTCGCATCAGTAGGCCCTCGTCGAGGGGTCGTTGTGCTGCGGCACCGGAGAGCATGACCGCCGCGACCACCGCGGCGGCTGCCTTAGCGAGGAGTCTCGTTCCAGTAGTCATAGAAGTTGAACCAGTTGTAGGGCGAGCGGCGCGCGTAGCGCTCGAGCCGCTCGACGTAGCGAGCGAGACCCTGCAGCGCCCAGGCCTCGCGCGCGCCCTTCGCCACGGCAGATCCTTCCACCAGCTCTTCCAGGAACACCTCGTAGCGCGCTGCGCCCCCGTACAGGCCGAAGAAGGTGACTACGGGTGCGCCGACGGTGCCCGCGATCAGCAAGGGGCCGAGAGGGAAGTCGGCCGGCGCACCGAAAAAGTCACATGCCTGGACCCGCGCCCCGCGCAGGGGCCGGTCTCCGAGGAAACCCACGATCTCGCCCCGCCCCAGGCATTCGCTCACCTTCAGCATGGTATCGGGCTGGCCGGGCGCGATCACGCGTTCGCTCAGCTCCGGCGCCATGCGCGAAAACGCCCGCGCCGTGTGGGAAGCGTCCAGTGAGTGCATGACGACGTTGATGGCTCGAAATCCCGCGTTCCTGCCAAGCGCACGCAGCAAGTCGAAGCTGCCGAGGTGCGAGCCGAGCAGGATGCAGCCCCGCCCGGAACGAAGGATTTCGATCACCCGCTCGGCGCCGTGCACCTCCACGTCGAACAGCCGTTCGCGCCCCGTCAGCAGGAATACTCGGTCGTGTATCGTCGACGCGAAGGTGTGGAAGTGGCGCAGCACGTCGGCCAGGCGCGGCTCCTGGCCGAGCGCGCGGCGCAGAAACGCTTTCGAGGCGCGCCGCGCACGCGACGCAAAGGCGACGAAATACCAGCTGATCGGATAAAGCAGCCAGCGGGTCGCGCCGCGCCCCAGGGCGAGGCTCAGCCAGGCGATGAGGCCGACCGAGAGCGAGGTGCCCCGCTCGCGCTCGACGTCCCAGGCCGACGATGTAACGCTTTTAGCCAGCGTTGCCCGCTGCGAAGCGCAGCGTCCCCGAGGCGATCAGGATCGCGCCGCGATGCACACGGAAACCGATCGACGCTGCGTCCATGCGCTCGAATTCGATCTCGAAGCGCTCGCCCGGGCGCAGTGGCGCGTGAAACTTGGCCACGGGGATCGCGGCGAGCGGCGCGGGCGCGAGCTGCGCGGCGGCGCGCGCGACGCGTGCGAGCAGCAGCACCCCCGGCACGATCGGATTGCCGGGAAAGTGCCCTGCCAGCGCCGGATGGCCCGACTCGATGGCGTCGCCGACGCGCATCACGCGAGGTTACGGTTGCGCGCCGCGGCGGCCTCGAGCAGCGCCAGCAGCTCGGCGCGCGCGACCTTTCCTGTTGCAGTGCGCGGCAGCGCCTCGACCATGATGAGCGGCCGCGGCAGGAAGGCGGGGTCGATGCGCTCGCGCAGCACGCGCAGAATCGCTTCCGGGTCGCTCCCGGGCGCGACGACCACCGCCGCCAGGCGCGTCGCGCGTCGCGCGGCGCTGCCCGGATCGAAGAAGACTCCGTCCTCGACCCCCGGCACGCGCAGCAGTTCGCGATTCAGTGCCTCGATCGATGCGCGCTTGCCGGCGATCTTGGCCATGTCCTCGGGGCGGCCAAGCAGCCTGAACCGCGTCTCACCCAGGACTTCCAGCCGGTCGGGAATTCTGAGCGGTTGAGCGAGGTGACCGCCCTCCACCCAGGTTTCGCCGCCGGCGCAACGCAGCCGCATTCCTTCGCGCACGCGCCAGTTCTCCTCAAGTGCGGGGCGGCGCAGGGCGAGGGCGCCGCCTTCCGTGCAGCCGTAAATCTCGTGCACCGGCGCCGACCAGCGCTGTTCTATCCGTTGCGCGAGTTCCGCCGCGAGCGGCATGGTTGCGCTCAGAATCCCCGCGAGTGGCGGCATTTGCACGCTTTCCCCGGCGCATGCGCCCAGATGGGCTGGGGTCGTCACCAGCCAGCGCCGGCCGGGCGCGGCGACCAGCGCGGCCGCGATGTCGGCCGGTAGCAAAGGGCGGCCGGAGTGCACCGGCACGCCGTTTTGCATCGGCAGCATGACGGTCGTCTCCATGCCGTAGATGTGCTGAGGCGGCACCGTGCCGACGATCGAGCACGCTCCGCCCGCGGCCAAGCCGAGGTACCCGCCGAGCGCGCGCGCGTCGGCGACCAGCGAGCCCCAGGTCTGCGCATGGGGCTGCGGCCGCCCCGTGCTGCCCGAGGTGTACGCGATCAGCGCAAGCCGGTCGGCGCGGAAGCGCGGCACGTCGAAGGCGCCGCCCGTACGCGCGAAATCCGGTGTCATGACGACGGGAAGGCCCGGCGGCAGCCCCTCGCCGTCGGACAGGCAGTACGTGTCCGGTTGGCTGGCGAGCACGTCGAGGACGGCGCCCGGCGCCCGCGAGTACGGCAGCAGGCTGACCTGCCCTGCGACCATCGCAGCGGCGAATCCGAGCATGAAGCTCAGCCTGTCCTCGCACAAGTTGAGCACATGGCGCTTGCGCGGCAGCAGCGCCGCAAGCGCGATCGCGGTGCTGCAAAAGCGGGCTGCGTCGATCGCCCTGCCTCCCTGCCAGCCGATCGCGTCATCGGCGCGAAAGCGCTCGATCAGGGCGAGTTCAGGGGCCATCGGCCAATCTGCCGCGTGGCGGTTTGCCCCACGGCTTGTAGCTCGGCAGACGCCGCAGGAATTCGACCAACCCGGCGTGCCGATGGTGACGGAAGCGGATCCTGCGATAGAGGTACTCGCCGACGAAGAACAGGGCGAGCAGCGCGTAGCTGACGAGATTCGTGAACACCGACCATAACTCGCGCGGCCCGGCGAACGCCAGGGCGAAGGAAACGGTCGCCATGACGACGAAGAACAGCACCCAGAGGCCGGTCAGGACGCGCGTATAGCGGGCGAGGTCGGGCGGCAACTCGCCGCCGCGCTCGATGCGCGCGAAGCGGCTGACCATGGGCTCGTGGCCGTTGCGCAGCGTGGCGGCGAACGCCCCGGCGAGCGCGAGGTAGATGGCGAGCGGCGGCGCGAACAGGGCCGCCGCCGGCCACAGCGCGCTTAGCCAGAGCGCCAGGCCGGACAAGAGCAGGCCGAGCAGGGCCGCGAGCGCCGGGCGCACGCGCGCCGCCAGCGCGCTCCAGGCGAGCAGCGCGAGCCCGAGCGCCGCCCAGCGCGCGTCGCCGCTCGCGACCGACAAGTGCGACAGGGCGGGAAATGCACAGCATGCGGCCGCGACCAGAAGACCGGTGCGTCGGGTCATGACGCGCCGCTACCGCGTGCGGTGCCTTTCAACGTACCCGCTCAGCGCGCGCAGGCAGGAGAAGGTGACCTTGTTGTTCTCGTCGTCCGAGCGCAGCTTGAAACCGTACTTTTGCGAGATCGCCAGCGCGACCTCGAGCAGATCGATCGAGTCGAGCCCCAATCCTTCGCCGAAGAGTGGCTCCTCCGGAGCGATTTCGTCCGGTGTGCAGTCGAGGTTGACGGCGTCCACGATGAGCGCCGCCACCTCGTGCTCGAGATGCGTCTGGGGCAACACGTTTTCCATTTTAGACACTATACGACCCCCTCCCGGGTCCGATCGTGCCCGCCGGCCGTCCCGCCCGCACAATTGTTCGGACGGCGCGCGCTACAGGTGCTGCAATTGCATCCGTATGCCGTTTTCCAGATTCTGTATCCAACCGTTGTAGTTCTTGTGGATTTCGCCCTTCTCTTTGTCGTACTGCAGGTTGGTGCTGTCCTTGTAGTTGATCGAGTAGGACTTGGTATCGTAGGTGATGTCGACCACCGCCACGTGGTCGCGCAGATGCAAGGTACCGATCATGTGCCCCGGCCCGGCCTGCTGCATCTGCCAGCCGAGCGCCACCCCGGCGCGCTGAATCGCCTTGCTCACGTCGCTCATCGTGAGGTCGGCCTTGCTCGAAGTAATGGCATCGCCATTCACGTCGTAAATTGGCGCAATGCGGCAACCGACCGCGAGCAAGGCAAAGCACGCCGCAAGGACCGCCGCCACTTTTCTGATGGTCATTTTGGGTCTCCCTTTTGGGTTGAAGGGGCTGCGCCTCCCTCCCGAATTAGTCCTTGTGCGGCCACGCAGCCCGGAGCCGAAGAAATTATAGCCAAGCGCAAGTGTATAGGCGCGCTGCGCTGTCTGAAAATCCCCAATTTTCGGATTGCCGGGGCGGTGTTTGCGGCGCCAAGCCTCTCAGCCCGGCCGGCCCCGCTCGAGGCGGCGCAGGAACACGCTCATCTCTTTCTCGGCCTGCTTGTCGCCCTTCGCCTGCGCGGCCTCGATGCCGCTGCGGTAGGCGTCCGCCGCTTCCTCGGCGCGCCCCGCCTCGGCGAGCGCCTTGCCTAGCATCTTCCATGCGGCCGAGTAGCGCGGGTCGCGCGCGACGGCCGCGCGCAGGTGCTCCGCGGCGCGCGCGTGCTCCCCGGCCTTGAGGTATTCGCAGCCGAGGGAATAGCGCAGCA
>Ga0316620_10000494_pt1 | contig 15918 bp, 16 predicted proteins | sample OWC_Aug_M1_C1_D5_FD_207651 | JGI IMG/M metagenome (GOLD analysis project Ga0316620, IMG submission 207651) | Wetland soil microbial communities from Old Woman Creek delta, Ohio, United States - OWC_Aug_M1_C1_D5_B | ecosystem: Environmental > Terrestrial > Soil > Wetlands | place: USA: Ohio... | reverse complement strand
TGGTCTTGGTCAGGTTAACCAGCAGTACCCCGAAAATCAAGGAGGAGAACGCCCCGGATAACCCGGTCGAGATGTTGTTATACGACATATAGCGACCCGCCTCATCCTTGGGCGAGAGGTCACTGGCCAGGGCCGGGACAATTGCCAGGATCGGCCCGGTGGCAATTGAGCGCAAGGCGACGAAGATCAGGAACAGGGTGAAATTGCTGGTCAGTCCCATCAACAAGGTCGTCAATGCACAAGCGAACATTGCCCACAAGATCAAGGCGCGTCGTCCCATCCGGTCGGAAAGGATACCCGACCCAATCGCTGCCAGCATGGTCAGTACCAGGCTGATGCCTCCCATATACCGCAGGCCTGCATCGGGGTTGATGGCTGGAAAATAGACCTCAAAGAAGTATCGGGCGAAAAACTGCAAGCTGTTGATGCCCATATTCGCCAGGAAGGCGGCCAGCACCAGCCAGAAGAACACCACCACCAGCGTGCGCACTTTAAAAATTTCGCGCATGGCTTCCCAGACGCTGATGTGCTCCGATGGGTCGGCAGGCATATCCTTGCCTTTGATCGCCACGGCGTTGATGACCCCGCTCAGGACAAACACACCGCCGATCAGCCAAAGTGCCATCCCGGTCTGGCCTTCCTGGTTAAGCCGGGTGACAAGCAGGAAGCCTCCGGCTGCCCCCAGCAAGGTCAGGAAGCCTCCGATCCCCGAAGTCAGACCACGCTGGTTTTCGGGCACCAGGTCCACCAGCAAGGGCCACCAGGCACCGTTCCCCACGTTGGAAAAGAATTGCATCCCAAGATAACCAACAATGATGACGGACAATGCCAGTGGAATGATTCCCTTTAATTCAGGTGAGAGGATCAGGGAGGGTAGCACAATAAATGGAAGTGCCAGCAGTGCTCCGATCAGGATGGCCGGTGTGCGTTTGCCCCACCGGCTGGTCGTGTGGTCGCTAATGATGCCCCATAGGATACTCACCAGCAGGGCCAGCAGGCTGCCGAAAAATCCCACCAACCCAACCACCAACCCCCTGCTTTCTGTGACCACATTTTCAACCAGTGTGGGGAGCAGGATGCTGTTATAGGATACCCACACCAGGTTCGCCCCCAGGATGAATGCACACAACCCGGTCAGAAACCCGAGCGACCTTTTGGTATTCGTGAGTGTAGCAGGTGTCATCTTGTTTTTATGAACAGTAAGTTCAGTTTACAGGATGAGCTTCTGCATCTTCACCAGGTCTTCCATGGAACCCCTGGTTTGGATTTTCCGCTGCATGTAGGCGGCTAATGGGTTGATCTTGCGGTCCATGACCCCCGCCAGCACGTCCGTGGTGGTGATGATGGTGACGTCAGGGTTGGCGATGGTTTCCTTGGCCAATGTTGCTTCTCTCCCATCTATCGCCCTGACCAGCCAATCCTCGTGCGTGTCGGTAAACCTGAAGAGCAGCACGCGCGTGAAACCCTTCAGGCTGGTTTGAACGCCCGGCTGGCTGAAGCGCTCCACAATCTGTTGAAGATAGGGTTGTACGTCCAGCATGGCTCACTCTCCGGTAGGAAAATTAGTGGTGATGGAACAGGACACCGGCTGCGAATATTGACCTTGACCGGCAAACTATATCATAAAGAAAAGTGGAAGACAATGGCAGGTCAAGGTGTATCCAACCACTTCAGCATGGGTTGCCTGAGCTCAAATCACTGGATGTTCTCGCTTCTGGCCTAAAAATCTCTCACCAAATATTCATCATTTAAGTATTGACTTAATTAAGTGAAAGGTTTATCATGATGCGCATGGATATCTTTTATGCACTCGCCGATCCAACCAGGCGCAAGATCCTGGAGCTGCTTGCCAGCCGTGGCCAGCTGACCGCTACGGAAATATATGAGTGCTTTTCGGTCAGCCCACCAGCAATCTCGCAGCATCTGAAAGTACTCCGTGAAGCGAACCTGGTGAAGATGGTCAAGCGTGCCCAGCAGCACATTTACCAGATTAATCCAGATAAAGTGCTCGAGCTGGAGGACTGGTCTCAACAACTGACTCAGCAATGGAATAAGCGCCTGGATGCACTGGACGAGCTATTAAAGGTAGAAAAGGAAAATATAGAAAACAAGAGAAAGGATATATAAAATGGAAAAAGAATTAACTCTCAAACGAACCTTCGATGCTCCCCGTGAGCTCGTGTTCAAAGCCTGGACTGACCCTGTTCTGGTATCAAAATGGTGGGGGCCGACTGGTTTCACCACTCCCATCAGTGAGGTGGAAGCCCGCCAGGGTGGAAAGCTTTATATTGTGATGCACGGCCCAAAGGGTAGTGATTTCGACATCGATCTTCCCATGTGGGGCGTCTTCCAGGAATTCGACCCGCCCAGAAAACTGGTCTTTACCAATGAGGCTATGCCTGATGAAAAAGGCACTCCCCAGTTAGCCACGCTCTGCACCGTCACTTTCACCGAAACAGGAGGAAAGACCGAGATGACCCTGCACATCATCCTGGTGAAAGCCTCTGGTGCTGCTGCTTCTGCCTGGGGCGGGGCCGAGATGGGCTGGAACCTGAGCCTGGACAAACTCGCAGATTTCCTGGCTGGTTATGTCACCGAATCCCGGGCCAAGAAAACCAAAACCGTGGCATAACGCATAGAAGCATCGATCATCCAAATTGATATACCTTAATGCAGACCGCCCGTATCAATTACAACGGGCGGTTTATGTTGTTCAATGGTCTTCTATATAATTCAGTGTGTGATATATAATCGGTGATAGTCAGGCTGCTTTCAATTTAGAATTACATACTCACAACGCATCCGGGAGTGAGAATCTTATCTCGAGGGAGGTCACGTATGCCCACCGAAGCTGCATCCCAAGCATTAGCGATCCTGCGGAATCCCAGCACTTTCCAATGGTATGTAATCTCATTATTTGCCCTGGTCGTCTACGTCTACACAGTCGAAGTGGAACGCCGAAATTGGAGCCTGGTATTTGCCGGCCTGGCTTTTTGGGGCATGGATTGGTTCAACGAAATCTGGAATGGGCTGGTCTTCCACTTTACCAATTATGCCCCCGTCTAGGGCGCGCCAGGGAAGACAGCCTACCTACTGCTGATCGGCCTGAACATCGAGATATGCTTCATGTTCGCCATCGCCGGGATTGCCTTCTCAAAGATGTTGCCTAAGGATAAAAGCCTCAAGATCTTGGGCGTTCCCAATCGCATCGTTTTTGCCATCGTTGGCTCGATTTTCTGCGTGATCGTCGAGCTGCTGCTGAATGCGGCCGGGGCCCTCACCTGGGATTTCACCTGGTGGAATGTAAGTGCCCCCTGGCTGATCTTCCTGGTTGGCTACCTGCCATTCTTCCTGGTGGCCTTCTGGGTGTTTGACATGCCCACCGTCAAACAGAAAGCCATCACCGTCAGCAGCATCCTGGGGTTTGATCTGGTCTGCCTGGTGGTATTTGGGGGGTTATTGAACTGGATTTAGAGCCACTTACCAATTGGGCTCAGGGGTGGCGATCTGCAGCAAAGACTGCAAGATCCACCCCACCCGTTTATCCTCGATCACCAAAATCTTGATCCAGGTATACCCATCCACTTCTTGCGAATTACCAAGCAGCTGCACCAGCACGCCTTGCATGATCCCTGGGTATAGGGTGGGGGACGAAAATCCCGGTTCCGCACGGATCAAAGCGCCTTCTTCCGGGCCAATCCGGGCATACACCGGAACCTGGGTGGGTGTGTAAGTCTTTGTCGGAGTAGCTGTCCGCGTGGGGGTCACGGTAATCGTTGGGGTGAGGGTTGGTGGTACTGGCGTGAGTGTATAAGTAGCGCTGGGTGGTATGGGGGTGAGGGTGGAGGTGGACGTGGGTGTATAAGTGGCCACAGCCAGCGGTGGGCCAAACCACCCCAGGGTTGTGCTATAAGCACTGAACCCCACCACCAGGGCAACTCCAATGAGGGTGACCGCACCTCCAAAGGTGTAACCCAGCACAGTCATCGGCCTGAAGCCAAGGATGGCCAGTGTGATTGCCCCCAGGAATGCCCCCCAGGCCAGGTGAATGGCGAACACCACCAGCCCATCGGGGAAAAGATGCGCTGCGCCACTTCCCAGGCCTAATCCTGCCACCGCCAGGGGCAGGTAGAGCGTGTAAGCCAAAGCCACGCTGGGTGCCGCCGGGCTGCGCTCGTGGTGCGCCATGGTTGCCGCGGTGAAGATTGCCCCCACGGTCAATACGATCAGGTTGATCCACGACAGCTCCGCATTCAAATATGCCAGCGATAAGTACGCGGGCATCCATATCCGCCCATATAATCCTGCTGCCAGCCCCACCAAAAAGACCAGCAGGCTGCCGATCGCCATGCCTACCAGGCTACGGAAAAAGAATTTAAAAGAGCCCACTACCGTCCCGAGTGAAAGCCCAATTACAGGTGCCATCAAGGGTGCAAAAATGGCCCCCAGCACCAATAAGGCCGGGGCATTCAGCAACAAGCCTATACAGAAGATAATCCCCGAGACAATCGAAAACAGGAAGAAATCAAAATTAGGTGATGTACGCTGCCTGAGTTGATCCAACACGCTGGCGCGCTCATCCAATTCAACCGGAGCCAGCAAGCGCCGGGCTCGTCTCCGCCTGGCGGGCGGCATCCGATCAGGATCGTCTGGGATGTATTCGGTCTTTGGCAGGCTCATTTCCGTAATGCGGATACAATGCGGAGTGGTTTTTCGAGAATTTCCAATGCCTCTTGTATATTGGAAACCAGCAGGTCAGCCTCCAGCAAGGCTGCCACGGCCGTCCCTTCAGGTGAGAGCACACAGATTCCCACGGCAGCTTCTCGCAGCATTCCGGCATCATTGGCACCCTGCCCGATCGCAACTACCGTTTCCGCCCCCAATCCCTGCACGTATGTGGCTTTCTGTTCTGATTCCTTACCTGGCTGGATGCGGATTGCTTTTAGATTGAGCTGCTGGTCGATCATATCCTGCCGCCCGTGTGTATCTGCTGTTAACAAGTGCAAGGCCAAACGGTCGCGCAGGGCATTCAAGCGATACTTTACTTCCTCGGGGAGCTGACCATCCACTGCCAAAGTGCCGTTCACGTCACACACCAGATGCTGTAGCTGGACCAAACCTCGCCCTGGGATGTTCAGCTCGATCATGAACTTATTATACTCCAACGATTTTTCACGGCTTGGATACTCATCATTTCAGGTGTGGCACCCTATAGTAAAATACACGCCAAGCATAGCGATGGAGAATCGTTCTTGAAGCTTTCCTTACGTTACACAATCTGTGCCGTTGTGATCATTTGCCTGGCCTGGCTGCTAGCTGCCTGCGATAAGGCCAGCCCTTCGCTGGCACCAACCAACACCACCTTCCCCAACCCGACGGCAACGCAGACCCTGGTCCCAACTACCCAGCCCTCTGCCACTCCAACCCCACCCACGTTGGTGATACTCGCCCCGGCGGGAGCTAACCAGGCTTTTACTAACCTGCTGCAGGCCAATTTGACTGATATTGCCAACCGTGCCGGGATGCGCCTGCAGGTCAGGGGAGGGCTATCAGGGAGCGACCTGGACGCCAGCTTGAAACTGGTGGTGGCTCTCCCACCTGACCCTGGCCTGGCCCAGCTCGCTTCTGCAGCTCCGCAGACGCAATTCCTGGCAGTGGGGATACCCGGCCTGGAAACCGGCCCCAACCTGACGGTGATTGGTTCGCAGGATGACCACCCCGATCAGCAGGGGTTCATTGCCGGGGTAATTTCTGCCATACTTTCAGCCGATTGGCGCGTGGGGGTGATCAGCATCTCGGATACCACCGCCGGGCGTGCTGCCCGTACTGGCTTTCTGAATGGGGTCGAGTATTATTGCGGTTTATGCCGGCCAGCTCACCCTCCCTTCTACGAGTATCCTCTTTATATTGAGCTCCCAACCACGGCCACCTCCGCAGAATGGCAGGAAGCCGCCAATTACATGGTTGACCACGATGTCCTGACGGTTTACGTCGCCCAGGGAGTGGATCAAGGTGTACTGACCATCCTGGATAATGCGGGTATCAGTATCATCACCAGCGGCACGCCTTCCGATTCTGCTTATTCGAATATCGCGGTATTGCTCACGACCGATCCCCTGCCGCTCATCAAAAGCCAGGTGGAGGGACTGCTGGATGGCAGCCTCCCGGGAGGAGAATCGGTGGCTGTGCCCATCCAGTTCACCCAGATAAACACCACCCTGTTCACCGTGGGGAAACAGCGCCTGGCTGAGCAGATTCTATCTGACCTGCAAGCCGGATATATTGATACTGGCGTGGATTTGACTACTGGCGAAAATCGTCCATAAGTGAATGAGTGCTATGGCAAAACGTGTGGAACGGGATATTTACTCACGTCACATAGCTCGCCATTGCTTATTTGACTTCCTCTTGCTGTACATGTAGAATGATCAGGAGGAACATATCATGTACAAGAAGATATCTGTAGGATTGGTTGTGCTCCTGATAACCAGCCTATTCCTGGTGGCGTGCCAGGATGCTCCCGTACACACAGCACACACCGAGGCCGATTGTACCGCAACTGAGGTGCTGTGCGTGGGCCTGGTCACCAGTCTCGCAGGGGTCAATGATCAGTCCTTCAACCAGATGGCTTGGGAAGGCATTCTGAATGCCCAGGCTGAGAAAGTTGCGGATAGGGTGCAATATATCGAGACCATTGACGCGAAGGACTATGATACAAACATAGCCACCTTCACAGATGCGGGATTTGACATCATCGTGACCGTTGGTGATCTCTATAGTAGGGTAACTACCTCGGCGGCTAAAAGTTACCCCAACAACTTTTTTATTGGTGTGGATCAGGATCAGACCGATATTTTACCTAACCTGGCTGGCCTGGTTTTCCATGCAGACCAGGCTGGTTTCCAGGCTGGCGCCCTGGCAGCTCTATTGACCAGGACCAACACGGTTGTCGCGGTGCTTGGTCCAAACACTGTACCCACAGTGGTGGCTTTGAAGGAAGGCTACGAAGCCGGCGCAAAATCTGTTAAGCCCAACATCAATATTATTGCCACCTATTATCCTGGTAATTCAGACGGGAGTACCACCGATCCCAGGTGGAGCGCCAGCACTGCGCTTCAGGCCATCCAAAACGGCGCTGATGTGGTTTTCGATGCCGGGGGTATGACCGGCAACGGTGCCCTGATTGAAGCTGCCAGCCATCCTGGCTTATTCTGTATTGGCAATGATAGTGACTTATGGGAAACCATCCCTGGGGCCCGTGCTTGCCTGGTTACCAGTGCTATGAAGCTTGTCAACCAGGGTGTGTTCGACATGATCAAGTTGGCCAGGGAAGGTGCTTTCCCCAGCGGCAATTACTTCGGTGATTCTGGTCTGGCCTCTTATCATGACTTCGACACTCTCATCCCGCAGGCAATCAAGGATGAAATGGACCGCATCAAGGCTGATCTGTTATCCGGTTCCATCTCCTCTGGCACCCAGTCACCCTGAAAAGTGCACGAAACGATAAAGCACCGTTAGAAATTTGCTTTTTATGCATAAAAACCCCGCTGAGCATCTCTCAGCGGGGTTTATCCTAAACATCAAATGACGGTGCGGTTATAAATGCTATTGCTTCGTATAAGCTGTTCCATCCGCGGCCGGCATGCGCGAGCGGCCGATAAATCCTGACAGCACGATCATCGTGGCGATGTAAGGCGCCATGCCCAACAGGTCCACCGGAATACCAATCTGCAGTAATGATAGCTTCTCCTGCCACGAATCGAAGAAACCAAAGATGAGCGACCCCAGGAAAGCACCCCCAGGGTTCCAGTTGCCGAAGATCATCGCCGCCAGCCCGAGGAAGCCCTTCCCGGCAGTCATACCCTCGTTGAAACGTCCCGCAGAGCCGATGCTCATGTAAGCACCCGCCATGCCTGCAATGGCACCACTGATCAACACACTGATATAGCGAATGGTGAAGACGTTAATACCCAGCGTATCGGCAGCCCTGGGGTGCTCACCTACTGCGCGCACACGTAAACCCCACTTGGTATTGTACATGAGCACCTGGGTGAAAATCATCAGCACAATCATGGTATAGATGATCGGGCTCTGGTTGAAAAACAGCGGCCCCAGCACTGGGATGCGCCACAGCAACGGGATCGGCACGGCCGCGATAGCTGGACCAGGTGAGTTCAACGCTGGGTTGGCGTTCAAGAATGCCCGCTGCAAATAGCTGGTTAAGCCAAGCGCCAGGATGATGATGCCGGTACCACTGATGATCTGATTGACCCGATACTTTATTGAAAGCACACCATGCAGCAAACCCATCAGCATCCCGAAGGCCATGCCGGCAAGTATTCCTACGAACTGGTTTCCAGTCACGCTGGCGAACACGGCGGCCACAAAGGCACCGATCAGCATCATACCTTCGATGCCGATGTTCACTACGCCCGAGCGTTCGCTGTACAAACCACTCAAAGCCGCCAGACCGATGGGCGTAGCGCGTATCAGGCTGCTCACCAGCATGCCGGTCAGGTTGAGTGATGCCCCCGACGTTGCCCATACCAGGAATGCTATTACTGCAATCGCTGCAGATACGACGATGACAAAGCTGTCGCGTTTAAATCCTCTTACAAGCTGCCAGAGTCCAAGCAATCCTGTCACAGCGCCAAACACATACATTGTGGCTGCTGTCGGGAGTACAAGGTCGGGTGCAGCAATCGTCACCCCCGAACGTTGGCTGGTGAGCACAAATGTGGAGGTGCTGCCGGGTGCATTTACCCCAAGTACCACGATGAAGACTGTAATAACGATCGCTAGGACCCCAATGAACACCGCCCGGCGGCGTCCTTTACTTCTCTGAACCAATGCAATCTCAGCCATGGTTTACCCTCAACTCTGCTCACTAGTCTGAGCTACCACCGGACCGGTCTTCTTAACCTCTTTTAACCGGTATAGGCTGCGGATGATCTCAGGCGCGGCGACAAAGACGATGATTAATCCTTGGATGATACGGATGAGCTCGACGGGCACGCCTGCCACCGATTGCATGCGCGCCGCCCCGCCGCGTAGGAACCCGAATAGCAATGAGGCTAACACTACCCCGAATGGGTGACTGTTGCCCAGAAGCGCCAGGGATATGGAGTCGAAACCGTAGCCAGACGAAAAGGCACGCACCAGGCGATGGTCGACGCCCAATACCTGGTTTGTACCTGCCAGACCGGCCAGCGCAGCGCTCAGTGCCATGGTCATCACGATGACCCGGCTGATATTAACGCCCGCGTAGCGAGATGCGTGCAGGTTTTGACCGGTCATACGGATCTCCATCCCGCGCGGTGTCTTCCATAGGAACCAATACACCAGGAATGCCGCACCTAATGACAGGATGAAACCCCAGTGGATTCGCATGGGTGTTGCAAATAGCAATGGTAAATAAGCCGATGTCTTGATCTCTGGTGTGATCGGCAGGCCATCCGGCCGTGCCATTGGACCCGTCAACAGGAAATCCGTTAGGCGGAAAGCGATGTAGTTCATCATGATGGTGTTAATCACTTCATGTGCACCCGTCCTGGCTTTGAGGAACCCTGGGACGGCACCCCACACCATACCAGCAACAATGCCTGCCGCCAGCGCCAGGGGGAGGTGGATGAACCACGGCAATCCGCTGATCGAATAACCCACAAACACCGAGGCCAACCCGCCCACGAAGATCTGCCCCTCAGCACCAATATTGAACAGGTTGCCCTGAAAGCCGAGTGCCACGCCCAGGCCAGCGAAAATATACGGCGTCGCAATGGTAAGGCTTTCACTAAAGGGGCGCAGTGCAGCTCGCAAAGCCAGGCTGTCACCGGTGCTTGCCCAGGTCTTTATCCCCGCCACGATATCAGACGGGACACCAAAAGCGCCATGGAATAAGGACAGGTACGCGTCCCGGATAGTAACCCAGGTGAGGGAGAGCGCTTCTCCCGGTGCATGAACGATATTTCCCCAGGCTTTAATAACGGCTGGCGATGATACTAAGATGATAATCGCCCCAATCACCAGGGCAGTGAACACTGCCAGGATGGGCACCAGCATAGCTGACCGCGGACCTTGCCTGACAAAAATGCGTTGTAACAAGGAACGGCGCTGCTCTGGTGGTTCGGCTTGTTTTTCTTTTGAGGCTTGTTCTTCCTGGCTCAATTCGACCTCCCGTGCTCGATCGACTTCCAATTTCTTGGATTTACTAAAGACAAATTCAACACTTGTCTGTATAAGATCAGGCAGCTACTGCTTCCTGTTTTTTATCTGGCGCATCCTCCTGTATACCTGCCATCAGCAGGCCCAGTTTTTCGCGTGTCGCCTGTTCAGCCGGTATAATGTCCAGGAGCTTCCCTTCAAATACCACCGCGATGCGGTCTGACAGGCTCATCACTTCCTCCAGCTCCGGCGAGACCAATAACACCGCACAACCTTCATCACGTTTCTCGAGGATGCGCTTGTGGATATATTCAATTGAACCCACGTCCAGGCCACGTGTAGGCTGGGAAGCAATAAGTAGTTTAATTGGCCGCGAGAACTCGCGCGCCACGATCACCTTTTGCTGGTTCCCTCCTGACAAATTGCCAACCGGGACGGAGATGCCAGGTGTGCGTACATCAAATTGCTCCACACGTTCTTTAGCTGCTTTATTGATTTCCTCTGCCTGAAGCGCCATGCCCTTTGAAAACGGTGCCTGGTAATAGGTGTTCAACACCAGGTTGTCGGCTACCGATAGGGTCAGCACCAGACCATCCCGCAGGCGGTCCTCAGGTACGTGTGCTGAGCCGGTTTCTGTAATCTGGCGTGGGGAGGCTCCCGTGGTATCATGCCCCAAGATGGTTACTTGCCCTGCTTCCACATTTCTCAAGCCCGTCAGCGCTTCAACCAGCTCGGTTTGTCCATTACCCTGTACGCCTGCCACTCCCAGCACCTCGCCAGCTCTGACCTGGAAGGAGATCCCCTTCACCACCAGCAGATGGCGGTCATCACGCACACACAGGTCTTCCACAGCCAGAACAACCTCGCCAGGTTTGGCGGGTTTCTTCTCGACTTCTAAAATCACCTCACGACCAACCATCATGCTTGCCAGGGATGCCTCGGTTGATTGATCCGGGGTTGTGGTCCCCACGACCTTGCCGTTACGTAGCACCTGGATGCGATCAGCGATAGACATCACCTCGTTCAGCTTGTGGGTGATGAAGATCAGCGATTTACCTTGCTTGACCAGTGAATGGATTACCTCGAACAGGTCATCCACCTCCTGGGGGGTGAGCACGGCGGTGGGCTCGTCGAAGATCAGGATATCCGCTTGGCGGTATAGCACTTTGATGATCTCCACACGCTGTTGAGCACCCACCGATAGGTCTTCGACGCGGGCGTCTGGGTCGACCTTCAATCCAAAGCGTTCAGAAATCTCGCGGATGCGCTGGGTAACCACCGCTCGATCTAAAAAGATCCCCGCTTTGGTCGACTCGACACCCAACATCACGTTCTCCGTCACCGTAAAAACCGGCACGAGCATGAAATGCTGGTGTACCATGCCGATTCCCCGCGCAATGGCATCCGATGGTGAGTGGATAGAAACTTTCTCCCCGCGCATGTACATTTCCCCTTCATCAGGGGTATACAGTCCATATAGGATGTTCATTAGGGTGGTCTTGCCAGCACCATTCTCCCCCAGCAGCGCCAAGATTTCACCTTCATTTAAGGTGAGGTCAATATGATCATTCGCTAGAACCCCAGGAAAGGTCTTGGTAACGCCTCGTAGTTCTAAGACAGGCGGCATACATCTCTCCTTGCATGAGTCACAGGAAGAACAAAACCAAAGAAAGGATCCATGTTACATCAGGCGGTGCCAGGTGAGATACCTGACACCGCCTATTTACTAAGGATAATTTAAATCTTACGGATACAGACCCCCAGGGCACGAATTTGGATAAGAAACACAGCCAGTGTCGGCGATTTCACCGGAAGCGATCTTGTTCTTCAGGTCCTCGACTTCCGCCTGTAAATCGGCAGGTACCTTGCTGGCTAGGTCGTGATAAGGGGCAATACCCACGCCGTTGTTGGCGATACTGCCGATGTAGGTACCGCAGCCGTTGAACTTATCTTCCATGGTAGCCTTGATCACATCGAAGACCGAGTTGTCCATGTTCTTCATCACGCTGGTCAGCATCACGTCGCGGGCTTCGGGCAGCAGGTTGTAGCCATCAACATCCACCCAGATACCGTACCCGCCACGCTCGCGCGCCACATCAAATCCCGGCGTCCCAATCAGACCACCAACGCCCATGAAGATGTCTGCGCCTTCATCAAACAGTGATTCAGTGGATTCCTTACCCTTGGTCAGGTCTGAGAAGTCGCCTGTGAATAAACCTTCGCCGGTCTTGTTATCCCATCCGTGTAAGGTCACGCTGGTGCCATGCACCTGGTTGTAGTATTCCATGCCGGCTTGGAAGCCGACCCCGAAGATGGTCACCGTCGGGATCTTGGCGCCACCGAAGTAGCCCAGCTTACCGGTCTTGGTCATGCCAGCTGCCACGTAACCTGCTAGGAAAGCTGCCTGGTCGGTCTTGAAGACCTGCCCCTCAACGTTGGGGATGCATTCCTTATTACCAACCACACCCTCCGGCACACCAAACGGGTCTGGATAGGAATAGTCCACAATACTGAATTTTACATTGGGATATTGGGCAGCTACCTTCGCTAAGTCTCCACCCAGGAAGAAGCCGGCCGCGATTATCAGGTCATAGCCCTGGCTGGCAAACTCGGTCAGGTTGGGGGTATACTGCGTGGCTTCATCCGACTGGATGAACTGCGCTTTAACGCCTAGCTGTTCTTGTGCACGCAGCACACCGTTCCATTGGGTGGTGTTGAAGCTTTGATCGTCGATGCCACCGGTATCGGTTACGAAGCCCACAAGAAACGGTTTTTCCGTTGGGGCTGGGGGGGCTTCAGTTACCACCGATGCTTGTGTTGGGGCTGTGGTTGCGGCTGGTCCACATGCTGAAAGCACGATGGAAGCAACCATCAAAACCACGATGAACAATGATAGTTTCTTCATATTGCGATTCTCCTCTTCGTATTAAGTTTGGGTGATTAGCTTGCTTTGTGCTATAGTGTAGCACACAGATAAAAAGTTTGCAATGTGTTTTCTTGCACTTTTTATTTTTATAATTCTTCATAGATCAAGACATATTCCCGCCTGAGGATCCCGTCTTATTTATAATAATAAGAAAGTTGTGATTTTATTTCAATAAATATGTTCACGTCCTTCCTGTGAACAATCTTAAAATATTGCGAATATCACTTAAATCCCTTGTGGATTAGAACATTCGTGCTATAATTATCGCGTAATTACTCACCAATTAATCAGAATCGGTATTACGAGACCAAAATTTACCAAATTCGATCATTTTATTGTCATTGCGAGCCGGGCGTTCTATGGATCCATTTGATTAACATTACTTCGAAGCCCGGCGTGGCAATCTCCTCCTGCCTTTACTCATGATCAACCGTATCAATGGCTACGAGTGAGTAAATATATATGGTCGTAATTGTTCATTACTTGTTGATTACAGAACACAGCTATCAATACACTTTCGATATCGAGGATCAGTTTTTATCCGCTAACCTGTACCAGGCGCTCTCCTTGGTATCCGCTAGCATATCCGCTTACCAGGCCGAACGCCAGTAACTCATTAAACATCACAGCTATATGTTTATGTTCTATGCCTCGATGAATGATTACCTATAGTTGCGGAACCACCAGGATTTCTGCCTTACACAATGCTTTCCATTACTCAGAAATGAATTGAATGCTTTTGTATCAAGGGCTCAATTTACCCGCAGTATCGCGACTGCTCTCCAGGAGCGATATCAAGGGCGCAATTTGCCCGCAGTATCGCGACCGTTCTGTGAGAGCGATATTCGCGAATAAAATTAGAACAAGGAGATTCCTTGACAGGCACAGCGAGGAAGAAACCGCTCTCTATGTATTGGTCATTGTGCGGCGTTTTTTACCAAAGGTATTTTTTAATAAATCTATGTTTATCTGTGTTTATCTGTGTTTATCTGTGTTTATCTGTGGCTATTTTTTCCCCATATCCCCCGGCCTAAATGCCCCAGGCAGCAATTCCGAGAGCACGGCCTCCTGCCTCAGCTTCCCCTCGGCATCAGCGATGAGCACGGTGAGGTCCAAGCCAAACTCGGCCATCACCTGCCGGCAGGCGCCGCAGGGCATGCCGCCATTGCCGGTGACCACTGCCAGGGCCACGAATTCCCGCTGGCCCTCCGAGACGGCCTTGAAGATCGCCACGCGTTCGGCACAGGTGCCGGTGGGATAGGCAGCATTCTCCACGTTTACCCCGGTATAGATCTTGCCCGAACGGGTGAGCAGGGCTGCGCCAACGCGGTAATTCGAATAGGGTGCATAAGCCAGCTCGCGCGCCTCGATTGCTAAATCGATCAGCTTTTGGCGAACTTCATCGGTCAGCTTTGTTGGCATTTTCATTCTCCTCCTGGGCCGGGGCAGGCAGCTTCTTGGCCCTCACCTTGCGGATGCGCCGTCCGGTGACCTGCTCGATGGTCAGGTTGATATCACCCACCTGCAGGCTCTCTCCACTCGTGGGCACACGCCCCACCTGTTCGTAGATGAACCCGCCCAACGTCTCGGTCTCTTCCGTGGGTAACTGGGTGCCCATGATTTCATTGAAATCCCTCAGGTCGACACGCCCCTGGAACACGTACTCGCCCTCCCCCATCTGCACGTAAGGTGCTTCCTCGCTCTGGTCGTATTCATCCTGGATCTCGCCCACGATCTCTTCGAATATATCCTCCAGGGTCACCAACCCGGCAATACCGCCATACTCGTCCACCACCATGGCCATATGCACGTGCCCACTCTGCATCTCCTCCAGCAGCTCGTCCAGCTTCTTGGCCTCGGGCACAAATGTTGCCGGACGTAGCAGGCTGCGTAGCGAATCGATCGGGGCTCCCTGGTGCTCTGCGACGGCGTGCGTCCACACCCGCAGCAAATCTTTGGCATACAGCAAGCCGAGGATGTTATCCACCGATTCCTCGTACACCGGCATACGTGAATGGCCTGACTTGATCAGCTCATCCACAGCCTCGGCCAGGGGCTTGGATACCTCCAGGGCATTGATATAGATGCGCGGCAGCATGATCTCGCGCACCAGGGTATCGCCCAGCTCAAAGATGGAATAAATCATCTGGCGCTCATCCCCCTCCAGCACGCCACCTTCGTGCCCGGCATCCACCATGCTTTTCAGCTCGGCCTCGGTGACGGTGCTCACCGGTTCCTCAGCCTGGCCTTTACGCCGGCCAACGGCGAGCGGCAGCAGCAGGAAGGGAGAGAGGACCAGAGTAGTGGCCCGCACGTAAGGCGCCAGCTGCATCGCCCAGGCCTCGGGATGGCGGCTGACTGCCACCTCCAGCACCCACTCCAGCCAGAAGACGACCAGGACAGCCAGCAACAGGATACCCAGGGCAACCAGGACGGAGGTAACCGTCCACTCCTGGGCTGCAAATAGGGCTAAAAGCAAGCCGGCACCCAGGAACCTGGCCAGCAGCTGCAGTAAATTGCTGGCAGCCAGCCAATCGTGTGGGGCATGCAGCAGGTTGACGGTGCGATTGACCTTGAGCTCCATCTCTTCCTTGAGCGCCAAAAGCCGTGCCAGGCTGGCATTCAGCAAGGCAGAACGGAAGGCAATGGTGAACAGGTCTAAGCCGAGCAGCACCAGCAAACCCAGGAAAATGTAGGGACTCACTTCTTCAGCTCTTTAATCACCCGGGCAGGCACACCCACTGCCAGGGTATAGGGTGGGATATCTTTAGTGACCACCGCTCCCGCTCCGGTCCTGGCGCCATCGCCCACCTTCACTGGCGCCACCAGCA
>Ga0316620_10000493_pt1 | contig 16007 bp, 15 predicted proteins | sample OWC_Aug_M1_C1_D5_FD_207651 | JGI IMG/M metagenome (GOLD analysis project Ga0316620, IMG submission 207651) | Wetland soil microbial communities from Old Woman Creek delta, Ohio, United States - OWC_Aug_M1_C1_D5_B | ecosystem: Environmental > Terrestrial > Soil > Wetlands | place: USA: Ohio... | reverse complement strand
GAAGGTCCACTCGAAGGTCCTGACGCCGATCACGCAGATGTGTCGAAGGCGGTCGGTGGGCACGCGCTCCACCCGCTTCAGGTCGTAGATCTCCTGCCCATGGGCCCAGGTCTCCATCAAGCGCGCGGTGGTGAACATGCGCACGCCCATGTCGGGTCCGAACCAGGGCAAGCGCCGATCCGGCTCCGACGCGCCGAGCTGCGTCGCCATGTCGCGACAGGTCGCGTTCCAGCGTGCGACGAGCTCTCGAGGCGGGAGGGGGCCGAGCTCCCGGCGCGCGATCTGGCTCGAGGTCTCGCCCGTCGTCATGCGGGCGACGAGCTCGTCGCGGCGCCTGGTGAAGGCCTCGCGCCCCTCGAGCGAGCGGAGCGACACGAGGTCGAAGAAGTGCAGGTGCGCCACCACGTCCCACGGCGTCCAGCCCATGAAGCCGGTCTCGCGGCTCCAGTCCGCTTCGTCGAGGGTGCGGAGGAAGCCGTGCAGCTCCTCGGCCTCTGCGATCAGATCGACGGCTTCTTGCAGCATGCGGCGCTCCCCGATCGCTTCAGACGGACGCGCGGACACGCCGCGCGAGGCCCGAGCTCAGGATCTCGGCGGCTTCGGCCACCATCGCTTCCAGGATCTCCGCGGCCGGGCGCTTCTTCGTGAGCATCCCCGAGGTCTGGCCGGCGGCGTTCATCAGCAGCTCGAAGCGTCCCGCCTCGCGGATCGAATGCACGAGGTCGCGGATCAGCAGGGCCTGCGGTCCCATCGGAAGCGCCTGGAGCCCCTCCTTCTCCCACGCCTCGATCAGCGGGTTCGTGATGTTCCGCATCGTCTTGCCGCTGTAGAGACGGGTCACGATCGTGTCTTCGGCGGCGGCGGCGAGGATGCGCTGCTTCTGGAGGTCGGGCTGGTTGGCCTCCTCGGCGACGAGGAACGCCGTGCCGCACCAGGCCGCCTCGGCCCCGATGGCCAGCACCCCCGCCAGCGCGCGGCCGCTGGCGACGCCCCCCGCGGCGAGCACCGGCGTGGGCGCGACGGCTTCGATCACCTGGGGCAGCAGCGCCAGGGTACCGATGCGGCCGGTGTGTCCGCCGGCCTCGGTCCCCTGGGCGACCACGTAGTCGGCGCCGTCGGCGGCGACCTGGCGGGCGGCCCGCACGGTGCCGACGAGCGAGAGGATCGTGGTGCCGTTGGCGCGCAGCGCGTCGGCGAAGGGGCCCGGTGTCCCGAGGCCCGAGGCGAACACCGGCACCGCCTCGTCGAGCAGCACCTCGATCTGGGAGCCGGCCCAGCTCTTGCCGCGTTCGACCCAGGACCCCATCTCCGCGACGTCCGGGGGCGCCTTCTTGAGCTCGATGCCGAGCGAGGCCGCGATGCGCTCCACCGCCTCGACGTGCGCCTTCGGCAGCCGGTCGGCGCTCGGCATGGAGGGTGGCGGGGCGGCGCCCCGCGGCATCAGGAAGTTCGGCGAGAGCAGGAGGTCCACGCCGAAGGGCTTGTCGGTGAGCGAGCGTACCTTGCGGATCTCCCGGCGCAGCACGTCCGGCGGGTAGGCGACTCCGCCCATCACGCCGAGCCCGCCGGCATTCGAGACGGCGGCGACGAGCTCGGCGGTGGCGACCGGCTCGCCGGTGCCCGCCACCGGTCCCATGCCCGCCAGCACGACCGGGTACTCGACCCCGACCCGTTCGCAGAACGCGGTGTGCAGCGTCGGACGGGCCATGGTCACTCGCTCCCTTCCGCCTGCGAGGGCCTACTTCTCCCGCGTCGGCAGCGAGCCGATGTAGTCCATCTTGCCGAGGTCGACCCCATTGTGACGCAGGATCGCGTAGGCCGTCGTCGCGTGGAAGAAGAAGTTCGGCACGGCCACCCCGACCAGGTAATCGTTTCCGCTGAGCCAACGGCCCTGGAGCCAGGGCGGAGCCACCTTCCGCTCCTCGGCGCCGGCGAGGTCCTTCTCGTGGACCGTCGCGACGAAGCTCGTGCACTTGCGGATGCGCTCCCGCAGCTCGGCGAACGTCTTCTCCGTGTCCGGATGAGAAGGCGCCGGCTTGCCGGAGAGATACGCGGCGGCGTACTTCGCCTGGTCGCAGGCCGACTGCACCTGCTGGGCGAACGTGTACTGATTCGGCGCGAGGCGGGCCTGCGCGAGCACGTCCACGTCGAAGGACCGTGCCTTCGCGTGCTCTTCGGCCTTGTCCATCCACTTCTCGAGGTTCTCCAGGGTCTTGGTGAACAGTCGGAGAACGTCCTGGGCGGTCATGGATCTCTCCTTCGGGTGGGCGCGCCGGAGACGCTACCAGGATCGGGGGGGTCCGCACGGGGCGGACTACGCCCGCCGGCGTCCCCGCTGCGGCCGCCCGGCGGACTCGCCCGTACCGGTCGCCTTCAGCGAGCGCGGCGTCTCGAGCGGCTGGATCTTGCGCCGCGTGAGGCGCTCGATCGAGGCGAGCTGGCCGCGCTCGTCGGCGCCGCACAGCGAGAGGGCCCTGCCGCTGGCGCCGGCGCGGCCCGTCCGGCCCACCCGATGGACGTAGGTCTCGGGCTGATCCGGGATGTCGAAGTTGATGACGGTGTCGATGTCCTCGACGTGGATGCCCCGCGCGGCGACGTCGGTCGCGACGAGCACTCGCGTGCGGCCGCGCTTGAAGGCCTCGAGGGTGCGCACGCGGGCGTTCTGCGACTTGTTGCCGTGGATGGCGGCGGCCGCGACCCCCTCGCGCTCGAGGCTATCCGCGAGCCGATCCGCCCGGCGCTTGGTTCGGGTGAAGACGAGCGCGCGGGCGATGCGGTCGCTGGCGAGGAGCGTGAGCAGGAGGCCGAGCTTGCGGGGCCCATCGACGAAGTAGACCGACTGGGAGATCGGCTCCACCGTCGAGGAGACCGGGTCGACGGCGACCTCCACCGGCTCGTGCAGCAGCCGCCCCGCGAGCTCCCGGATCTCGCGCGGCTGGGTGGCCGAGAAGAGCAGGGTCTGGCGCTGGCGCGGAAGCGCCTGCGTGATGCGGCGGACATCGGGGATGAAGCCCATGTCGAGCATGCGGTCGGCTTCGTCGAGGACGAACATCTCCACCTGGGAGAGGTCCACCTCGCCGTCGCCCATCAGATCGAGGAGCCTTCCGGGCGTGGCGACCAGCACGTCGACGCCGCGGCGCAGCGCGGACACCTGCGGCCGCTTGCCGACGCCCCCGAAGACCACCTCGCAGCGGATCCGGCCGCCGGGGGTGTAGCTCCGGAAGCTCTCGGCGATCTGCGCGGCGAGCTCGCGCGTGGGGGCCAGCACCAGGGCACGGATCGGCCGACGGCCGCCGTCGTGCTGGATCTGCAGCAGCTCGTCCAGGATGGGGAGGGCGAAGGCGGCGGTCTTGCCGGTGCCGGTCCGGGCGCACGCGAGGAGATCGCGGGCCTCGAGGGCGTGAGGGATGGCCTCGCGCTGGATCGGGGTCGGCTCGGTGTAGCCGAGGCGCCCGAGGACCGTGATCAGCTCGGGGTCGAGATCGAGCGCCTCGAAGCCGCCCGCGGAGGGACGCGGCTGGGCGTCCGGGTTCATTGCAGAGAGAGACAATTGGGATTCCTGTCGTACGGCGCGTAGGCCGGCCGAAGGACCGGCGCCTTGCGCACGAGTCGGTGGGTTCGCCACGCGAGCCCTTTGCTCGGGTAGCAGCTTCGAAGCGAACACCGGACCGACTTGCAGACTGAGGCGAGGCTCGGAAGGAAAGGCGGGCAGGCCCTGTCTTGAAGCTGCCGCAGCATAGCGCCTCTCGGCAACCCGCGCCCGTGCCCGTTGCCGGCCGGGTGCGAGAGCCCACTTTGGCCCCGGAACGGCGTGCCGCAAGGCCCGCGAACGGGGTCGGAGTTCGCACGCGATGCCGCCGCCTACGCCCGGATCCGCTCCTCCACCCAGCGGACCAGCTCGTCGAGAAGCGCGCGGCGCGAGACGTCCTGCGGCGGATCCAGCACCGACTGCATGATCGTCGACGTGACCAGGTTGATCACCAGGTGCATCGACGCGTCGGAGAAGTCGGGACGCACGAAGGCACCCGCGCGGTCGCGCACCTGCCTCGAGAACTGGAGCAGCCGCTCGCCGATCGCCTGGATCGGCTCGAGCTGATTCGTGTAGGGCACCTGATGCAGGAAGACGGACACGAGGGCCTTCTCCCGTGACACCGTGTCGTGGATCAGCTCGATCCAGCGGCGCACCGCGTCCTGCCCGGGCGCCGCCATGACGCGCGGGAGGCCCTCCGCGAGCCGCGCCAGGACCCGTTGGACCATGCGCTCGGCCACCTGGGCCACGATCGCGTCCTTGCCCGGAAAGTACTCGTAGAGCGAGGCGATGTTCACCCCGGCGCGCGCGGCGATGTGGTTGGTGGTGGTGCCGGCGTAGCCGCGCACGGGCAGAAGCCCAGTGCAGGCCGTGACCAGGGCCTCGAAGGTGTCCTGGGAGCGGCGCTGCGTCGGGCGCTTTTTCGGTGCGAAATCGCGGATCTGGCGGGAAGATCTCACGTCCGGCTCCGGGGGCGGGCGAACCCGAGCAATCCGAGCATTTGCTTGGATTAGCCTACCGGACGAGTCTTCGGGAGGCCCTCGTGTGACGGCTACGCTCCTCTCTCCGTCGAGCCCGGCAAAGGGGCCCCTCGCCCGCCTGAAGCGCAGCTTCGTGGAGGAGATCGAAGCCGGCGGCGGACGGCACGACGAGCCCGAGATCTACGACGGCGAGCCGGGCGATCCCGGGCTCGCCGGGGGCCCCGGCAGCATGTCGTGGGAGATCCACGGGGATCTCGCGAGCCTGGTCCTCGGCGGAACGGCGGCCATCCTCCTGGAAGTGTTGCACCCGTCGGTGATGGCGGGCGTCTTCACGCAGTCGAGCTACCGCACCGAGCCCCTGCGCCGCGCCCGGAACACCCTCGGCTACGTGCTGCGCACGACCTTCGGCAGCACACCCGCTGCGACGCGGGTGATCGAAGGGGTGAAGCGCGTGCATGCCCGGATCCAGGGAACTCGGCACGACGGCGTCGCCTACCGTGCGCTCGATCCCGAGCTGATCGCCTGGGTCCACACCTGCATTCCGTGGGCCGTGATGAGCGCCTACGAGCGCACCCGGCGGCCGCTCCGCATCGAGGAGAAGAACCGCTATCTCGCGGAGCAGGCCGTGATCGGGCGCATGGGGGGCGCCGACCGCGTGCCGGAGAGCATCGCCGAGCTCCACGACTACGTGGAGACGATGCGAGGCCAGATGGCCTTCAACGAGCAGACGCGCAGCTTCCTCGACTTCCTGGCCGGCCGCAGCGACGACTTCCCGGTGGGGCGGCGCGAGCGCCTCGATCGCTGGGTCGCGATCCGGGCCTCGATGAGCCTGATGCCGGAGTGGGCCCGGCGGCTCACGGGCACGGACCAGCCGGGGATCGTGCGACGCCTCTGGCTCCAGCCGGCGGATCGCCTCAAGGCGTCGCTCATCCGCTGGGCCTACCCCGAGCTTCCCTGCAAGCGGATGGCGCTCGCGAGGGCGAGCGGCATGCGAAGCGTCGGTGATCCCCGCGCCTGAGGACGCTACACTGGGCGCGTGGCGTCGATCCGCTTCACCTTCGACTACATCTCGTCGAACGCCTACCTCGCGTGGACGCAGCTTCCCGCGCTCGCCGCGAAGCACGGCGTGGCGATCGAGCCGGTGCCGGTGCTCTTCGCCGGGCTCCTCGAGGCCCACGGCCAGCTCGGCCCGGCGGAGGTGCGACCCAAGGCGCTCTGGATGTTCAAGAACAACCTGCGCAAGGCGGCGCTGCTCGGGGTGCCGCTGAACCCGCCGGCGTTCCACCCGTTCAATCCGCTGCTGGCGCTTCGCGTCTCCTCGCTGCCGCTCCCGGACGAGGCGCGGAGCGGGCTGATCGGCGCGCTCTTCGAAGCGGTGTGGGCGCGCGGGCTGCACGTGAGCGAGCCCGCGGTGGTGACGCAGGTCGCACTCGAGGCCGGTCTCGACGGCGCCGACCTGGTCGCGCGCGCCGCGCTCCCGGAGACCAAGGCGCGCCTGCGGGCGCAGACCGACGACGCGATCGCCCGCGGCGTCTTCGGCGTGCCGTCGATGGAGATCGGCGGCGAGGTCTTCTGGGGCTACGACGACTTCCCCTGGCTCGATCTCTTCCTCGCCGGCAAGGATCCCCTGGCCGCGCGCAAGGACCTGCAGCAGCCTCGGCCCGTTGCAGCGTCTGCGATGCGTCGCCGGATGCGCCCGGGCGTGGGCTGATGGAGCTGCTCGCCCAGGAACGCGGCACGCGACACACGCGCGTTCAGCGCGCCGCCGCGGCCTCCAGACGCCGCAGGGCGTCGCGCCCGGCGCGGTAGCCGAGGCGCATGAACTCGGGCCAGCGGCTGCGATCGACGAAGCTCTCGTAGAAGCGGGCCCCCCGGACCTCGTCGTAGGGCACGGGGTGGATCAAGGTGAGACGATCTCCCAGGAGGCGTGCGTTCTCGCGAGCGAGCTCCAGGTAGACGCACCAGCGCAGCTGGCCGCTGGCTCGGAGCACCGCGAAGCTCCGCTCGCGCCAGGCGCCGATGTCCTCGCCGTCGAAGTTCGGAGGGCAGTAGGAGTTCACGCCGAGCACCAGGTCGAGCGGCTGCTCCAGGTCCACCAGAGGGCGCACGGGGAAGATGCTGACCACGCCGCCGTCCCCGTAGAGGTGGCGCCCGATGCGCACCGGCTCGACGAAGAGCGGGATCGAGATGGCGGTGCGCACGGCGCGGGCGACGGCGAGGCCGGGCGTGGTGCGCGTGCCCAGGTACTCGAGGCGGTTCAGATCCACGTTCCAGGCCACGGCGTGGAGCGGAACCTTCGTCGCGCCGAGCGTCACGTCGCCGAGGCGCCGGTGGAAGGTCCGCTCCACGGCCTCGCCCCGCAGGAGCCCGCCGAAGCCACGGAAGCCCCGCAGCCCGGCGCGCGCGAGCTGGCGCCAGCCGGGATCCACGTAGTCGCGCGCGCGCAGCGAGAGCCAGAACTCCGCCATCTCCTCGGCGGAGAGGCCGCAGGCCCAGAGCGAGCAGAAGAGCATCGCACCGGAGCAGGCGCTGATGGCCGCCACCTCGAGGCCGGCCTCCTCGAACGCGCGCTTGACCCCGCACAGCGACGCCGTGGCGCCGCTGCCCCCGGAGGCCACGAGCCCGATCCGCTTGCCCCGGAGAGCGGAGAGCGGGCGCGGGTGGAGCTTCGGGAAGATCGCGCTCGCGTCGACGGCCGGCGGCGCATCCGAGAGCCGAAGGAACCCTCGACCCATGACGCGGGCGAACGAGAGGTCCTCGCGGAGGTCCTGGACCAGATCGCTCACGAAGCCCCCCGCACCGAAGAGCAGGCGCAGGTTGTTCGGATCCAGCGCGTCGCCGAGGCGGCTCATCGCGTCTCCTCCCCGTCGAGGCCCCCGGTGTCGAGAGACCATCCGGCGGGGCGACGGCGCCCGCGATCACGGCTGGCTGCGCGAAGGCGGCGTGTCGAGGGCGGGTTGGCCGTGCTCCCGGTCGGTGTCCTTCCCGGGCGATCCAACACCGTCGATATCATGGACGGCCCGAACAGGATCGCCAAGTCTCGGCGGGTGAGCGGTCGGCAGGCGGCCGACGGGTGCCGCGGCGACGCCTTCTCGAGCCCGCGGACAAGGAGGCCGCAGAGCGGGCGTGAGGCGCCGTGCTCGTGTCGATCCGCGGGTCGCGCGCGCTACGAGTGGAAGAGTCCGCGAGCGGGCAGCGTGTTCCCGCTCTCGGGGAAGACGACGTCGTCCAGCACGGGTTCCGAGAGGTGCATGTGCTCCGCCAGGACTCCCTTGAGAAGCGCCCGCAGGTCGTTGGACGGCCGGAGGTCGCGGCCTTCGAAGAGCTGGCCTGGCGCAAGGCCCGGCCAATCGCCGATCACCCGCCCGCCGGCGACGTTGCCGCCCAGCAGGAGCGCGACCGTCCCGGTCCCGTGATCGCTGCCGGCGGTGCCGTTGCCCCTCACCGTGCGGCCGAACTCGGTCACCACGAGGACGGCGGTGCTTCGCCAGGCCGGCCCCAGCGCTCGTCGGAACGCGTCGATGCCGGCCGAGAGCTGCTGCATCGCGTTCACCAGCCGACCGCGATCCAGGCCCTGGGCCACGTGCGTGTCCCAGCCGCCGAGCTCGATGGCGCCCAGCCGCAGGCTCCCGCTGCCGGCAAGCAGCTCACCGGCCTTTCGCATCATGGACTCGAAGGCCTGGCTGCCTCTTCGGGCGCCCGGCTCGGCTGCCGTCGCCATCGTGGCCGGCCCGTCGGCCTGCAGCAGCTCCGCCTCGCGGAGCGTGCGGCTCAGCAGCGGGTCGGCCTCGTACAGGCGCGCGATCCGTGCCAGCAGGTCCGGGTCGGCGCCCGGAAGAACGGCCGGCGACCACGACGTGACCTGGCCGGGCCCCTGGAGCAGCAAGGGAACGGAAGGTCCGATCGCGATCCCCTCCGCGTGCTGCAGCACACCGAGCGCGCGGCTGAGCCAGCCGCTGGTGAGCGAGTGGGCTTCGCTCGCGCCGCTGTCGAGGACGTCCTGCCCATCGAAGTGCGAGCGGCTTCGATAGGGCGTCGCCGTGGCATGCAGGGCCAGGAGCTGCCCTTGCTGGTAGAGGTCGGCCAGCGGGCCGAGCGCGGCATTCATGGCGAAGAGGTCATCGAGACGGATCAGAGCCTTCTCCGGCAGGGCGAGATCGCCCCGGGCGTCGGCGTAGAACCGGTCGCCGTAGGGCACCAACGCGGCGAGCCCGTCCAGGGCGCCGCGCAGCAGGACCACGAACAATCGTCGATCGGTCCGGGCCTGCGCGAGCGCCAGCGTCGGCCTGCCGAGCACGCCGGCGCCGAGCACCAGCAGCCCCCCGCGCACGATGAGTTCCCGTCGGGTGAGCGGCACGCGCGCTACCTCCGCTGAAGCTCCGGGCTGACCAGGAGCAGGGCCAGCCCCTCCGCGGCGCTCGGGGCCTCGGCCACCGCCTGCCGGGTGCGCGGCGAGAGGACGGGACCGATGGCCTCGGCGGCCTGGCTGCGAGGGTCGACGTACCGCTCGAAGCGTCGCGCCAGCGTGTAGGCCCAGTCGATCCGCTTCCTCACCGCATCGGGCGCGGCCCAGGCGGAGGCCACGTCCGGGTAGCCGGCCGGCGAGGGGGCGTCGAAGACCCGATAGTCGAGCGCGCGAAGGCTTCCGAGGCTCTGGCGCTCGTCGGGCTCGTACGCGAGGGCCCGGAACGTGGCTACGCAGTATTCGTAGCTGTTCTTGAACTTCTCCAGCGGGTGGAGCCAGGCCTCCTCGCAATCGACCAGCGCGCTCATGACGCTCGGCAGGTGCCCGTCGGTCTCGACGAACACGCTCGCCAGCCGCTCCACGACCCCCGGCGGGGGATCGTCGGCGACGTAGTGCCGGGTCAGCTTGGTGGCGATGAAGCGAGCGGTGGAGGGATGCCTGGCGAGCATCGTCAGCGCCGCGATCCCCTCCGCCATCCCTCCCTGGTCGAAGGTCCGACCGAGCAGGGTCTTGGGCCCCGGCTCGTGCATGAACTCGTGGAACTCGAACTCCGCGACGATTGCGTGCTCTCGGCGGGCGAGGCTCCATCCAGTGAGGATCCGGGCCAGGGCGATGACATCCTCCTGGGTATACCCGCCATCCACGCCGAGGGTATGGAGCTCCATCAGCTCCCGGCCCAGATTCTCGTTGATGTTCTTGCCGCGGCGCACGCCGAGCCGCGAGTCGGGTCCGACCGACTGGGCGTTGTCGAGGTAGAGGAGCATGGCCGGATGGCGGGCCACGGCGAGGAGCATGTCCTGGAACGTTCCGCCGATGTGCGGCCGGATCGCCTCGAGCTCGTAGGCATTCACCAGGCCCGCGATCACGGGGCGCTGGATCGAGACCGTGAAGTGATTGCTCCAGAACAGGACCTGGCGTTCGTAGAAGGGCTGGTCCGTGCGCACGTGGGCCCGGAAGCGCCGCGCGGACTGGTCGCGGTAGACGCGCACGAGCTCCTCGCGGCGGATCCCCGCCTCCTTGGCGGACCGGCCGAAGAGGCGCGTCGTCGCCCGCTCGTCCTCGGCGCTGCGCACGAGGTCGGGGACCACCGGGCTCCGCAGCTGCTCCTTCAGCCACCCCCGCGGATCCTTCCCGATGCGAGCGAGCTCGCCCGGCTTCGGGCCGAGGCCGAAGCGCGTGGCGGCATGGAAGGCGCTCTCGAGGGGCATGGGCTCGAGCTCCATCGGCGCCGCTCCCCGGGGCCCTCGGGCCGGCGGCGGGCGCCGTTGATCCAGGGGCTGATACCCGGCAGGGCGGTCCGGGTTGCGCTCCCGCCGCGCGCGGGGCCCTTCGAAGTGCGAAGATGGGGGCGCCCTGGGCGAAGGGGGTGGGATGTCCGCATTCGAAGTTCCCGAGGACCTGCGCGGCGACCCGTGGCTCGGGGCCGACCCCTCGAATCCCGAGTACCGGGAGAGCCCGGCCCCGTTCTTGCGGCGGCTGCGCGAGATCGCGCCCGTGAGCCTGACCCCGCTCGGCTCCTGGCGGCTCGCGCGCTACGACGACTGCGTCCGCCTGCTCAAGGAGGTGAGGAGCGGCGTGCGCTTCGCGGACGGCACGCCCGCGATCGGCGCGCGCTCGAGCGTCGCGGCCGGGCCCGGCGAGTTCATGCTGCAGCAGGATCGGCCGACCCACACGCGGCTGCGTCGCCTGGTGAGCAAGGCGTTCACGCCGCGCGCCGTCGAGGGGCTTCGCGCGCGCGTGCGCGAGAACGTGCGCTCGCTCCTCGACGGATCCCTGCAGCAGGACGAGATCGACGTCATCGCCGCCCTGGCACTCCCCGTACCCTCGACGGTGATCTGCGAGATGATGGGCGTTCCGCTCGCCGACCGGCCGCGCTTCACGGAATGGACGGGGGACGCCACGCACCTGCTCGTCGCGGAGTTCGCGCCGGAGGACGTGGTGCAGCGCGGCCTCGCCGCCGCCGGCCAGCTCGCCGCCTACTTCCAGGAGCTGATCGCCGAGCGCCGGGCGAGCCCCGGCGAGGACATGCTCTCGCATCTGATCCGCGCCGAGGAGGAGGGCGACCGCCTCACGCCGAGCGAGCTCCTGACGCAATCGATCGGCCTCCTGATCGCGGGCTTCGAGACCACGATCGGCCTGATCGCGAACGGCGTCTACCAGCTCCTCCGCCACCCCGACGAGCTGGCGCGGCTGCGTCGCGATCCCGGGCTGATCGCCACAGCCGTGGACGAGTGCCTGCGCTTCGACGGGCCGATCGGCGCCACGCTGCGCATCCTGCACGAGGACGCGGAGTTCTCGGGCGTGCGCATCCAGAAGGACAGCCGGGTGCTGGCGCTGCTCGACTCGGCGAACCGCGACCCGGAGAAGTTCCCGGAGCCCGAGCGGTTCGACGTCGGGCGCACGCCCAACGAGCACCTCTCCTTCGGCGGAGGCGTGCACCACTGCCTCGGGGCGCACCTCGCGCGGATGGAGGCGCAGGAGGCGATCGGGGCCCTGGTGGCGCGCACGAGCCGGCTCGAGCTGCGCGAGGCGCGCCGCGAGTGGGGACGCTCGCTCTTCCGGGTGCCGGCGCACCTTCGTGTCGGCGTGAAGGCCGCCTGACCGCGTCACGCGGATCGGGCCGCCCGGCCGCGGACCCCTGGCCTCCCTCCTCTGCGCCGGTCCCCCGTCGAGCGCGCCGACGGCGGTGAAGACCGAGCCCACCACCACTGCGGGAATCGAGAGGAAGAAGGCAGCGAGGGAGCCCGCCATCGGTCGCCAGCGGCGACCCACGGGCGTCGAGCGACGAGGCGGCGCGCACGAGGGCGCGAGAGGGCGCCCATTGACGGGAGGGCGGGCCCGACACCATGATGGGGCGGCCGACGCACGGGCTCCGCAGGGGTCGCAGGGGGCAGCGGGCGGTGGACGCATTCGATCGATTCGCGGCGGCTGCATCGCCCATCGGGGTCGAGATCCTGATCCTCGGCGTCGTCCTGATGCTGGCGGCGATCTCCTTCCTCGCGGTCTACGCATTTCGCTACGGCACGCCCGACGAGGACGAGGGGCGCACCGTGACGGACGAGAGCCGCTCGATGATGCCGAACGTCGGCAGCGGCTTCACGAGCCGCCGGGCGGCCTCGAGACGCAAGATGGTCTACGCCCGGGACGGCGAGATCACCGACGAGTCGCTGGTGGACGGCACCGCCACCCCGGGTCAGCGGATGGTCGTCGCCTGCATCCTCACGATGTTCGTCTCCCTGTTCCTGCTCTTTCTCGGCTTCTCCTTGTGGGTGATGAAGGACAACCCGATCGTGGTCTTCTTCCCGTTCGTGATGGCCGTCTGGCTCGGAGGCTTCCTGCGCGTGGTATGGCGGGATCGGCAGAAGGCGAAGCGAGCGGTGGCGCGCCGCGCGAAGCGTGCCCATGCGGAGTGAGTGGCGAATCGGCATCGGGGCCCTGCTGCTTCTGCTGGCCTCGCCGGTCGCCGGGGCCGGGCGTTCCGGCGGCGCGGCGACGGCCCACGACGGGCCGTGGTTCAATCCCAAGGGCTGCAAGCGCCTGGAGAAGACCTGGGCCACCAGCAGCGGCGCCTACAGCCGCGACGATCCGGGAAGGATCACCTGCGATCTCCAGATCCACGTCTGCGGCGACGTGATCGAGCGCAGCCAGGACGTCGACAAGAGCCAGGGCTGCCCGTCCTCGCTCAACTACAAGAGCGTTCCGGTCCGCGTGGTCTGCTGCGACAAGTGGCGCAACGGCCAGACGGCGGGGAGTCAGTGCAACGGCACGGTGGACGCCGACTGCGACGGCATTCCGAACCAGGACGACGACGAGCCGCTGACGCCGAGCCAGCCGAAGCCCGCCGTCCCGAGCCCCTGAGCCGCCGGGCTACGACTTGGTGACGACGATCTCGACCCGCCGGTTCTTCGCCCGGCCCTCCGGATCGTCCGAGCCGTCCGGCTTCGTGTTCGGTGCGACGGGCTTGCTCCGGCCCCAGCCGCGGGTGTGGAGGTTCGCGCCGTTCAGGTGGGCGTGCGTGGTCAGCCAGCTCGCGACCGCTGCCGCGCGCTTCTCGGAGAGCAGCTGGTTGTAGGCGTCGTTTCCCTTGCCATCCGTGTGTCCCTCGATCGAGACCTGCGCCTTCGGATACGACTTCAGGATGGTGGCGACCTTCATCAGCTCCGGCTCGGCCTCGGGCTTGACGTCGGCCTTGTCGAAATCGAAGAGCAGGTCGGCCGAGAGGTTCACCTTCACCTGCTGCGGCGTGACGTCCGCTTTCAGGTCCTCGAGCGCACGCTCGAGATCGGCGGACTGGCCCGCGACCGCGATGCCCGACGCGGCGGCCCCGCCTTCGCCTGCGATGGCGACCGCCTCGAAGGGCGGGAACCAGGGGACGACCACGTCCACCGAGTGGACGCTGTCGGGGGGCGCCTGGAAGGTCAGATCCATCAGCTGCTGGCCGTTGGACGGCACCTTGTAGAGCGAGAAGCGGCCGCCGTCGACCTTGCTGTCCGCCGGCGAGGCCACGTAGAGACCCTGGCTGTCCTTGAGCAGCGGATAGCTGCGCTTGCCCTGGGGATCGAGCGCGTAGACCGCGGAGTAGTTGATGACGCGATTGAGCGCGCGCTCGCCGCCGGGCTTGGTGATCTTGAGCCGCACCTCGAGCTGGCCCTCGGCCCGCTGCGCCGAGACCACGCTCGCTCGCAGCGGCGGGAGGCTGCTGGCCACGTCCTGCCCGGCCGGCGGCGGCCCCTGGGCGATCGCGACCCCGTCGAAGGAGTGGAAGATCGGGCCCTCGACGGTCACCGGGCCGCTGCCGGGGATCGCGTCGAACAGGACCCACATCAGGGTGTCCGAGTGCGGGACCAGCCGCGCGTCCCAGCGTCCGCCGGCGATCCGGCTCTCGACCGGCCCGGCCAGGAAGCGGCCGTCGGCGTCCTTCAGCGGGAAGTACTTCTTGTTCGCCTTGCGATCGATGACGACCACGTCGGCGTACTCGATCGGCTTCTGCGCGGACACCTCCTTGTCGGAGGTGTTGTGGAGGAGGATGCCGAGGTGGAGCGCCCCGCCGTACTGCCGCAGGAACGCGATCTCCGCCGTGACCCCGGCGATGTCCGTGTCCTGGCCCGCCGCCCGGCAGGGAAGCGCCGGCAGGCACGCCAGCAGCACGGCCCCCGTCGCGATCAGGATCCTCCGCATGCGTTCTCCCCACGCCCCGCCGCGGGCGCGAGGCCTCGGATCTCGAGCAACTGTGTGTATTGCGTACCGAAGCGCGGCTCAGGCGTCCATGGCAACCTGGATCGCCGGGCCTTCCCCCGATCTCGAACCGCATCGCTCCGCTCGCCAGCGGCCACCACCGCGGCGTACAATCGGACTTCGCGCACCAGGAGGCACCCGTGCCCGAGCTCGGCTTCCGTTGCTTCGATGCCGACAACCACTACTACGAGGCGCTCGACGCCTTCACCCGGCATCTCGACCCGAAGCTGCGCCGCCGCGCGGTGCAGTGGGTGACCCTGGACGGTCGCCAGCGGCTCCTGGTGGGAGGGCGGCTCGACCGCTTCATTCCGAACCCGACCTTCGATCCGGTGGCCCGCCCCGGCTCCCTCGACGCCTACTTCCGGGCCCGCAACCCCGAGGGCCGGGAGATGGCCGAGCTCTTCGGAGCGCTCGAGCCCATCCGACCGGAGTACCGGGACCGCGAGGCCCGTCTCGCACGCATGGACGCGCAAGGGCTGGAGGCGGTGTTCCTCTTTCCCACCCTCGGTGTGGGGATCGAGGAGCCCCTGCGCGGCGACGCGGAGATCACCCACGCGACCCTCCATGCCTTCAACCAGTGGCTGGACGAGGACTGGGGCTTCGCCCATCGGGGCCGGATCTTCGCGGCGCCCATGATCTCGCTGATGGACCCCGCGAAGGCGGCGGCGGAGCTCGAGTGGTGCCTCGCGCGCGGCGCGCGGCTGGTGCACCTGCGGCCAGCGCCAGTGCCCGGCCTGCCGCACAGCCGCTCACCCGGCGACCGCGCCTTCGACCGCTTCTGGGCTCGCGTGAACGAGGCCGGCATCGCGGTGGCCTTCCACGCCGGGGACAGCGGCTACGGGCGCTACACCAGCGACTGGGAGCCGCGCGGGCAGATGGAGGCCTTTCGCGCCACGCCCTTCGGTAGCGTGGTGCAGTCGGATCGCCCGATCTTCGACACCATGGCCGCCCTGATCGTGCACGGCGTCTTCGCGCGCTTCCCCCGCGTCCGTGTGTGCAGCATCGAGAACGGCTCCGAGTGGATGAAGCCGCTCCTGCGCAAGCTCGGGCGCGCCTTCGGCCAGATGCCGCGCGCCTTCGCCGAGCCGCCGGTCGACACCGTACGCCGTCACGTCTTCGTGGCGCCCTACTACGAGGACGACATCCGCGGGCTCGCCGACGCGATCGGCGTCGAGCACGTGCTCCTCGGAAGCGACTGGCCGCATGCCGAGGGCCTCGCCGAGCCGCTCCGCTTCGTGGACGACCTCGAAGGCTTCGATGCCCGCGAGATCCGCCTGGTGATGCGCGAGAACGCCGCGCGGTTGGTCGCGCCGGCCCCGACCGCGCTCTAGCGCGCGGCAGGCCGGCAGAGGAGAGCGCATGAAGACGTTGCTCGGGATCGTGCTCGCCGCGATCCTCGTGCTCGCGGGCTACACCTGGGTGACGCTGCACTGGACCTACTCGAGCGGCGAGCGCGCGGGCTACGTGCAGAAGTTCTCCCGCAAGGGATGGCTCTGCAAGACCTGGGAGGGCGAGATGGCCCTCGTCTCGATGCCCGGGACGGTGGCGGAGAAGTTCTACTTCACGGTCCGCGACGACGCGGTGGCCCGGCGCATCAACACCACCATGGGTCAGCGCGTCTCCCTGGTCTTGCGGCAGCACATCGGGGTTCCGACCACCTGCTTCGGCGAGACCCAGTACTTCGTCGACGACGTGAAGGCGGTGCCCGAGGCCGACTTCACGCCGGGCGGGGTCCATCCCGGCGCTCTCGCGCCCGAGGCGGGCCAGAGCGGCGGTCCGACCAGCCGCTAGCCCCGAC
>Ga0316620_10000492_pt1 | contig 16045 bp, 12 predicted proteins | sample OWC_Aug_M1_C1_D5_FD_207651 | JGI IMG/M metagenome (GOLD analysis project Ga0316620, IMG submission 207651) | Wetland soil microbial communities from Old Woman Creek delta, Ohio, United States - OWC_Aug_M1_C1_D5_B | ecosystem: Environmental > Terrestrial > Soil > Wetlands | place: USA: Ohio... | reverse complement strand
ACCAGAATCTTTTGAACCCGGCGATCTTCGTCGAATTCTCGAGCCCGGACGGGAAGCCTTTTTCGGGCTGGATCCTGCAGAGGTATCCCCAGACCTGGAATCTGCCCGACGGCGGCAGGGTGGAGTTTCGGAGCTTCTGGGGGGTGCAGTATACTGGTCTGCAGGTCAGGAAGGACCCCGGCGTGCTGATCGTGTATCTGGGTTGCATCATCATGGCCATCGGCCTGTACATAACTTTTTTCATGAGCCACAGGAGGCTCTGGGTGAGCCTCGCGGAGGAAAAAGGTACTGCGAGGATCCTGATCGGCGCGTCCGCCAACAGGAACAGGGCGTCCTTCGAAAAAGACATAGAAAAACTGGCGGGACTTCTCGGTGAGGCCCGCAAAGGGGGAAAGTAGATGAGCGGTTCGGCTAGTTCGGTTTTCTTCGGTTTATCAACCATGGCGTATATCCTCGCCATGGTTCTTTACATAGGATATCTTGCCTTCAGGAAGAAGGCGATCGGCGTCGTCGCCACCACGGTGACGATCGCGGGATTTTTGTCGCAGACGATTGCGATTCTGTTGAGGTGGAAGGAGTTTTACGACATCGGCCAGATGGGATGGCTGAGGGCGATTCCCCTTACCAACCTGTATGAGTCTCTGATCTTTTTCGTCTGGTGCCTGATCCTCGCCTATCTCGTGATCGAATTCAAGTACAAGAACCGTTCCTTCGGGGCCTTTATCACTCCGGTGGCGGCGCTTGTCCTTGCGTTTATCGACATATCCGGAATGTCGAAGAACATCCAGCCGCTAGTTCCGGCCCTTCAGAGCAACTGGCTTCTCGCCCACGTGACGATGAGTTTTATCTCCTATTCGATGTTTGCGGTCTCCTTCAGCACCGGTCTGATGTATTTGATCGTGAAGACCGAGAAGCGGAACGAGCCGGCCTATATTTTCTGGACCGTCATGCTCAGCATTTTTATCATCGTCCTCTGTGCGCTGGGACTCGATTATCTGACGTTCAAGCTCTCGGTGAAGAGCCAGGAAGAGCTCATCAAGAGCTATCTCTTCAAGGCCACGTTCAGGAACAGTTCATCTGCCGTTTCCCTCCTGAGCTGGGCGGTCTCCGCGGCGCTCACCTTCGTCATCTGGCGGTTCGGCGGGGCCCTCAGAAAGATCATTACGGGGTTCAACATCTCAGCCGAGACCCTCGATGAGATCACGTATAAAAGCATTGCGATGGGGTTCCCGATCTTTACCCTCGGGGGGCTGATATTCGGCGCGATCTGGGCGGACCAGGCGTGGGGAAAATACTGGACGTGGGACCCGAAGGAGACATGGTCGCTAATCACCTGGTTTTTCTACGCCTTTTATCTCCACAGTCGCCTGATGAGGGGATGGAGGGGGAAAAAGGTCGCCATGGTGGCCGTGTTAGGGTTTGTCGCCGTGATCTTTACCTATCTCGGTGTCAATCTCCTGCTTTCGGGATTGCACAGTTATGGGTCGCAGTAATAGATTCTGACGTTGAACAGCCGGCGGCCGGTGAGAGCCGGCCGGGAAGAAGGCGGGCAGACTGACAGATGGGGCTCCACAAGAAGTTTACGCTTTTTTCTGTTCTTTTTGTGACCGCGGCGGTTGCGCTTTTTTCATGGGAGGCCTTCGAGACCGTAAGGGGCAGGATTAAAAGCATCCAGAAGGAAAAGGTCGATCTCCTCTCCGAAGTCATCGCCAACGGATTGAAAACGACCATGCTCGAAGGCAGGGGAAAGGAATTTCAGAAATTCCTCGACACCCTTATCGCCGAGGACATAGCGGCGGTCAGGATCTATACCAAAAACGGCGTGATCCTAAGCTCATCCATTCCGGGAGAAGTAGGCAAACACCTGCCGGCCGAAAGCGCGGTTTCTCTCCCCGACAGGGGAGCGTTGCTTCCGTTCGACGGCGACCATGAAAACAGGGAAGTTTATTCCAAGAGCGTCCCGATCAGGAACGACCAGCTTTGCAGAAGATGCCACGGCAGCAGTGAGGCCGTCAACGGCATCCTTGATGTCGTGCTGTACACCGACGAGACCGACCGCCTTGTCGCCGCGAGCGCAAAGAAGATTGGACTGACCGGCCTTGCTGTGGTCGTAGCGTTTTCCGCGGCGATAGGTCTGCTCAGTTTGCGGAGGGTGAAGCGGCCGCTTGACGAGATGATACGGTCTCTGAAAAAGGTAGAGGCGGGGGACCTCGGGACTAAGATCCCGGTAAAGGGCAATGACGAACTGGCACGGTTGGCGGAAAGCCTCAATACGGTCATCTCCGATCTCGGTCGTTCCCGGCGGGAAATCGACAAATGCATGACCGACAAGAGCATTTATGTGGAGAGAATGGCGTCTCTGGGCGAACTGGCGGCCGCAGTGGCCCATGACATCAAAAACCCTCTTGCAGGCATCAGCGGTGCGCTGCAGGTGCTGGCGGAGGATTTTCCCGAGGATAGCCCCCGCAAGGAGATCGCCTGCGAAATTCTGAACGAGATAGGACGTCTGGACGCGGCGGTGAAAGACCTGCTGATGTACGCGCGCCCGCCGGAGCCTAATTTGATCTTGACGGACATTAATGCTATTATCGAAAAGGTCATGAATCGGATCGAGGAGCAGGCCGCGGCGCTCGGCGTGAAAATCACCTCGACATCGGATAGTCTGTCCGAAACGCTTGCCGATCCCGAACAGTTGGAGAGTGCAATCACGAACATGGCGCTGTATTGCCTCCAGGCGATGCAGGGAGGAGGAACGCTGAGTTTTTCGACCCGTGACAATTACGGTTCAGGCGAAATCGAGATCGCCCTTTCGGACACGGGGGACGGAATACGCGACCGGGAAATTGCGGACGTCTTCAGACCTTCCTTCTCGACGAAGCACTCGGGCACGGGCCTCGGTCTGGCGATAAGCCGGAACGTCGTGGAGAGCCATAAAGGCAGGGTCGAGGTGGAGAGCATCCCGGGAGCGGGCAGTACATTCCATATTTTTCTGAGGCAGAAGAGGTAGGGTGGAAAAGGCAAAGATACTCGTGGTCGATGACGAAAAACTCCTGAGATGGTCGTTACAGCAGAACCTCTCAAAGGAGGGGTTTACCGTGATCACGGCGGAAAAGGGGATGCAGGGGCTTGAACTCTTTTCAGAGGAGCAGCCCGACATCACTCTCCTTGACGTGCACCTGCCCGACATTTCAGGGATAAACGTTCTTGAGAATATCAAAAAGGAGAACCGGGACGCGATCATTATCATGGTGACCGCCTTCGGTGATATCCAAACCGCCGTAAAAACGATAAAGATCGGCGCTTACGATTTTGTCGAGAAGCCCTTCAACATGGACAAGCTGAAGATCCTGATCGGAAAGGCGCTCGAGACAGTCTCCCTGAGAAAGGAGGTATCTCAGTTCCGGTCTCAGCTTTCGAAGAAATACGGTTTCACCAATATTATCGGCAAGTCCGACGAGATGCTCAAGATAGGCGAGCTAGTGAAGAAAGTCGCAAAGAGTGATGCTACAACGATCCTTCTCCAGGGCGAAAGCGGGACCGGGAAAGACCTTGTCGCGAAAGTCATCCACTACGAAAGCGGCAGGGCGGACAGGCCGTTCATGGACATCAACTGCACCGCGCTCCCCGAGACGCTCATTGAGAGCGAACTGTTCGGCTTCGAGAAAGGCGCCTTTACGGACGCCAAGCAGATGAAGAAGGGGCTCTTCGAACTCGCCGACGGGGGGACAGCCTTCCTCGATGAAATAGCGGACATGAAACTCAGCACGCAGGCGAAGCTGCTTAAGATCATCGAGAACAAGACCTTCAAGAGAATCGGCGGGGCCAAGGATATTTCGGTCGATCTGAGGATCGTCGCGGCCACCAACAAAAATCTGGCGGAGGAGGTGAAAAACGACAACTTCCGGGAGGACCTCTACTACCGGCTGAAGGTCATCCCGGTCATGCTCCCCGCATTGAGGGAGCGGCGCGACGACATTCTCCTGCTGGCAAAATATTTTGTCGAAGAGTTCAACAGGGAATTCAAGAAAAACGTCAAGGGGATATCGAAGGAAACTGCCAAGGCTTTCGTAAATTATCACTGGCCGGGAAATGTCAGGGAACTCCGGAATGTCATTGAGCGCGCAATGATACTCGAGAACGAAGACTACATTCTGCCTGAGCACCTTCCGGTCGAAATTTTGTCGTTTGATGCGAAACACCTGGGCGCGGGGGCCGCGCCGGTTTCAATCCCCCCAGGGGGGCTCGACATCGAGGAGGTCGAAAGGGAGTTGATCAAACAGGCCCTTGATCTCGCGAAGTGGAACCAGACGAGGGCCGCCAGACTGCTGAACCTCACGAGAGACGCACTGAGGTACCGGATGCAAAAATTCGGGTTTCTTCCGGCAAAGACTTAACTTGGCATCTTTGTTGCAGAACATTTCTGAGGTATAATTGGATCACCATGAAAATCTTGGTCGTAGATGACGAACAGCTGGTACGATGGTTTATGGACAGGGCCCTCCGCAAGGGGGGACATGAGGTAATTACTGCTTCCAACATTGCCGAGGCATCTGAGAGGCTGCAGTCCGAAGAGATAGATCTGTTGTTCATAGATCTCAGAATGCCTGAGGGAAATGGCACAGAATTGATCAAGAAAGTGGTTAATTTACCCAACAAGCCCAAGGTGATCGTCTGTTCGGCCTTTATCACCTCTGAACTTGAGGATGAGTTCAGGGAGAAGGGCATCTGTATCCTCAAGAAGCCGTTCAAGCTTGACGAACTGAATTATGCACTGAAGAATTGCCTGGGTGGATGACCTCCGGGAGCTTCTCCCGCCGGGAAATCTTCTTGACTAAAATCCGCGCTTTCAATAACAATACAAGCACCCTATGAAAGCCTTGGTAACGGGAGCTCCGGGCTTTATCGGAAGCTATCTTGTCGAGACCTTGCTCAAAAGAGGCTATCAAGTCACCTGCCTCGTGAGAAAGACCTCGAATCTCAGATGGATAGAGCACCTGGATGTGAGGTATCTCACCTGCGATCTCGCAGACATCGAATCCTGCAGCGATGCGGTCAGGGATTTTCAGTACATCTTCCATCTGGCCGGGGCCACAAAGGCGCTTTGCGAGAGGGACTTTCAACACGCCAATGCGGAGTGTACGGAAAAGCTGGTCAGGGCGGCAGCCGGGGCGACCGGGCTCGAAAGGTTCGTCTATCTGAGCAGCCTTGCCGCAGTGGGTCCGGGTGAGCCGGGTCGGACAGTGAGCGAGGATTCCACCCCGATGCCGGTCTCGGCGTATGGGAGAAGCAAGCTATGCGGCGAAAGGGCGGTCCTCGCCCATAAGGACTCGATGCCGGTGACAATCCTTAGACCGCCTGCGGTGTACGGCCCGAGAGACACCGATTTTTTTATGATGTTCAAGATGATCAAGAAGGGTTTTTTCCCGTATTGGGGGAAATGCTATTACTCGCTCCTCTATGTCGAAGACCTCGTCAGGGGGATAATATTGGCAGCCGAAAAGAAAGAGGCGACCGGGGGCACTTTTTTTTTGTGCGACGGGAGCATCTATACGAACGAGCAGATAACAGCCGAGATAGCCGCTGCGCTCGGCGCGAAGGCGGTCAAGGTCCGCCTGCCCCGCGCACTTTTGCCCGTCGTTGGTTTTTTGGGCCAAAAAATTGATAAAAGAGGTATAATTAACGGTGACCGGGTCAATGATTTCCGCTATTCCAACTGGACGTGCGATGCGAGTAAGGCGAAAGATGAACTCGGCTTTCATTCACAAATAACACTAAGGGAAGGAATAAAATGGACGGCAGATTGGTACAGAATTCATCGATGGCTATAGATAAGTCGGTGGACCTCTTCGATAAATGTTACCGGTTCACAAAGGCGAAGGAGTTGATAACCGCCGGGATGTACCCCTATTTCAGTGTGATCGAGAGTGCAAAGGACCCCGAAGTGGTGTTCGACGGCCGGAAGATGATCATGGTCGGCTCAAATAATTACCTCGGCCTTACCAACCATCCCAAGGTGAAAGAAGCGGCCCTTGAAGCCGTGAGAAAGTACGGATCGGGCTGCGCCGGATCCCGTTTTTTGAACGGGACGCTGGATATCCACGTGAAACTGGAAGAGAAGCTGGCGCGTTTTATCCGGAAAGAGACGGCGCTCGTCTTTTCGACCGGCTTCCAGGTGAACCTCGGGGTCATCTCGGCCCTTGCGGGGAAGGACGACGTGATCATTATAGACAAGATGGATCATGCAAGCATTATCGACGGCTGCAGGCTATCTTACGCCGAGGTGCGGAAATTCAGGCATAATGACATGGCGGACCTCGAAAGGATCCTCGCGGAGAACAAGGACCGCAGGAAACTGATCGTTGTAGACGGCGTCTTCAGCATGGAAGGCGATGTCATCAACCTGCCCGAGGTGGTCGCCCTTGCGAAGAAATACCACGCCCGCGTTATGGTCGACGATGCCCACGGTATTGGCGTCCTTGGAAAGACCGGGCGCGGAACGGCCGAGCATTTCGGCCTTGAAAATGAGGTAGACCTCATCATGGGCACCTATAGCAAGTCACTTGCCTCTATCGGAGGGTTCATCGCCGGCGAAGAGCGGGTCGTACACTATATCAAGCACTTTGCCAGGGCGCTGATCTTCAGTGCAAGTCCTCCGCCGGCCTCGATTGCAGCGGTGAGCGCGGCGGTCGATATCATTGAGAACGAACCTGAGAGGATCAAGAAACTGTGGGAGAACACCTGGAAGGTCCATAAAGGCTTCAAGTCTCTCGGGTTCGAGATCGGACCCACCGAGACGCCTATTATCCCGATCCTTGTCGGTGAAGACCTGAAGGCATTCACCATGGCGATGATGCTCCAGCAGGAGGGGATCTTCGCCAACGTCGCAGTGAGCCCGGCGGTCGCAAGCGGGAAGGCCCTGATCAGGACGAGTTATATGGCCACGCATACCGAAGAACACATAGACAAGGTACTGAGCGCGTTTGAGAAGGTAGGCAGGGCCCTTGGCATCATAGAATGATCGAGGTCATTGAGGTCCGGGAACCCCTCGATGACTTTATAAAACTTCCTTTTTCGCTGTACGCCGGAGATCCCCTTTTTGTTCCGCAGTTGACCGGCGAGATGCGAACGCATTTTTCCGCCGCTAACCCTTTCTTCAAGCATACGAGCGCGAAGTTTTTTCTTGCCCGGAAAGACGGGCGTCCAGCCGGCAGGATCATCTCTTTCGTGAACAGGGTCCACAACGAGTTTCACCGCGAGAAGACCGGCTTTTTCGGTTTCTTCGAGTCCGTGCGGGAGAGGGATGTTGCCGCGGCGCTGTTCGGGAAGGCCGAATACCACCTCAGAGGGGAAGGCATGGAAGCGATTAGAGGCCCGATGAATTTCTCGACAAACGAGGAATGCGGTTTCCTGCTCGAAGGGTTCGATGAGTCCCCCATCATCATGATGCCTTATAACCCCCCTTATTACAACGAGCTTGCCGAAGCCTGCGGCTTCATGAAGGTAAAAGACCTGTATGCGTACATTTACCATATCCGTGAAAGACTTCCGGAGAAGGTCCACAGGGTTGCCGCCATTGTCGAAAAGAGGGGCATATCGGTCAGGCAGATCAACATGAAGAATTTCAGATCGGACATGATGATCTTCAAGGAGGTCTATCATTCGGCGTGGGAGAAAAACTGGGGTTTCGTTCCGATGACCGACGAGGAACTCGTATACGCCGCCGGAAGGCTGAAACAGATCATCATCCCGGAAATGACGCTCATTGCGGAGGAAGACTCCAAGCCGATAGGGTTTATGGGACTCGTCCCGGATTTTAACTTCGTCCTGAAATATATGGGCGGCAGGATGAACCCGTTGAGCATCGTCAAGGCGGTCTATTACTCTCGGAAGATAAAAGACTTAAGGACGATGCTTCTTGGGGTCAAGAAGGAATTCCGCAATAAGGGGGTCGAGGCACTCCTCTTCAGGGAGGGCTTTGAACCCGTGAAAAAATACAAGAGGGTCGAGTTTTCCTGGATACTGGAAGACAACATCCCGGTGCAGCGTACGATCGAAATGCTGGGCGGAAAGTTGTACAAAAAGTACCGGATTTATGAGAAGAAGCTGTAGCCGGGTCTATGCGCGAAAGCGTCGTATCGCAATCACAGCGTTCACCCCGCCGAAGCCGAATGCATTCGAGAGGGCGGTCTCGGGGGCGATCTTCGCCGCTTCGGTGATGACATTGAGACTGCAATCGGGGTCTTTTTGGACTAGGTTAATTGTCGGATGGACTGTGCCTTCCTTCACCGACATCACGGTAAATGCTGTTTCAAGCGCCGCGGACGCTGCAAGCATATGGCCGGTCATCGATTTGAGCGCACTGACGGGAACTTCAGGGGTTCTTTTCCCCAATACCCCTCCTATCGACTCCGTCTCGCTCCGGTCCCCGAGAGGCGTTGACGTCCCATGGGCGCTTATATAGTCGACATCTTCGGCCGAAAGCCCCGCCCCTTCCATTGCTGCCCGCATGGCCCGGATCTGTCCCCGGCTGTCAGGTTTCGTCTGATGGAACGCATCCGCAGTGTTCCCGTAACCAACGATCTCGGCGTATATATTCGCCTTTCTCGCTAATGCGTTTCCGGCTTCCTCAAGAATCAGGACACATGCCCCTTCGGACAGCACGAAGCCGTCTCTCTTGCGATCAAAAGGTCTGCTCGCCGAGACGTCCGTCATCCGCGACAGGGCCCCCGCCGCTCCATATCCGGCAACGCAAAGGCGGCATAAGGGGGCTTCTGTTCCTCCGGCCATTACCGGCGCCCGATAACCTGACTTTATCAGCCTGTACGCTTCTCCGATTGCGTTTGCGCCTGAGGCGCAAGCGTTCGAGACGCCGAGACAGTACCCTTGGATCCCGAGTTTCTGCGATATATATGAGGAGGCCATGCTGACAGTTGTCGAGGGCATGAGATAGGCGGAAAGGCGCGACTTACGAATCAGGTTCCCGCTGATCGCTTTTTCGATCGTTCCTATGCCACCGCGGCTTGAGCCGATGATCACCCCGCCCGCGGAGAGGGGTGACCGGAGGGATTTATCGTGAATAGGCCAGCCTGCATCTTGCGCGGCCATCATTGCGGCGGCAACCGCATAATGCACGAACGGGTCTGTGCGCAGCACCTCCTTTTGTCCGAGAAACGCGCACGGATCGAACCCCTTGAGTTCGCCGGCAATCTTCCAGGGGATGTCTGTGGCATCGAATCGTGTGATGGGCGCGAGTCCCGAACGTCCTCCGATCGCCGCTTGCCAGGATTCCCTGAAAGTGTTTCCTATCGGCGTGACCGCCCCTATGCCGGTGATGACTACCCTGTACATTGCCAACTATATTAACATGACCGGGCTAGATCAGGAATTTCTCAGACGGGCTGCAGATTAGTTTTGAAAAATGGGAAAAGATGTGTTATGGTAAGGAAACTTTTCCCAAGGGATGGATTTGGCCGGAGAGATCCTAAAAAAAAGGCGCGAAGATTTAGGCCGGGATATCCAGGAAATCGCTGACCTTCTGAAGATCAGGGCGGATTATCTGATGGCGATCGAGGAAGACGCATTTTCAAAACTTCCTGCACCGGTCTACACCAACGGCTATATCAGGTGCTACGCGCGCTATCTCGATATTGACGCGGATTCGATTGTAGAGCATTATACGAAAAATCTGTCCCAGCCCCAACCTTCCACTATCTTTCCCGTCGCATCTTTCCGGAAGAAGAGTCACGGGATTGTGTATGCGGTTCTCCTTCTTGCAGGCGCGGCGGCGATCTTTCTTTATTTCAGGTACGCCCAGGAGAGCCCGTTAGACAGGGCGGCTGTCACTGCGGCGAAGCCTGAGACTTTCGGGCCGGCGCCGCCCATACCGGCGGTGGACACAAAAGAGAGCAGGAAACCGGTGACGGAAAAACACACTCTCGGCGTGTCAGCTGCCGAAACTACATGGATGTACTTAAAATTCGGGGACGGCAGGACCGAAGAGATGCTTTTGAGGCCTGGCGAGGCAGGGGACTGGAGCTTCTCCGACAGGGTGTATCTTAAGGTCGGCAACGCCGGGGGGATACGGATCAACCTCGACGGGTCAGATCTGGGTGTGCCGGGGAGCCATGGACAGGTTGTCACTCTGACGCTCCCTCCGCAGTAAGAAGGTCGTCTACCTTCCCTTAAAGCCGGGACAGCCTTCGAACCCGAAACATTTCGCCTTTTTCCTAAGTACGCACCCCCCGTTCATGCAGATGGTCGTCTCGCCGCCGTATGCGTGTTCCTGGCGACGAACCGGGGGGCTGCAGGTATTTCTTTTTACTGCAGAAGGCTTTTTTGTTTTCATCATATCGTCCCGATGTCCCTTTTACAGCTTACCGCCCACCGTTTGAATGTATTTACTCTATAATAATATAATTACAGTCTGGAACAACAGAGACCGGAAAGCGTGAGAAAACACATAACAGGAGCAAAAACCGCGTCGTCCCCGCATAAGGGCGGCGCTGCAGGACTAGTCGGCAGAGTGGCCGACGCAATCGGCAGGACCGCACTGCTCGGAGGTGGTGAATCAGTCCTGGTCGGTCTTTCGGGCGGTCCGGATTCGGTCTGCCTGCTTCACCTGCTTCACCGGCTGAAGGACAGATTTGCGCTTACGCTCCATGCAGTCTATGTCGACCATAACCTGAGACCTGACGAGACACCTGCCGAGAGGGGTTTCTGCCGCGACCTCTGCGAAAGACTGAGTGTTAATTTCGCCGTGAAATCGATTGACGTGTCCGCCTTTGCCAAAGAAAAGGGACTCAACAAGCAGGAGGCGGCCAGGGAATTGAGGTATGCCGCATTCGAAGCGGCGGCCTTCGAACTAAAGGCCGGCAAAATCGCACTTGCTCACAACGCGGACGATCAGACAGAGACCGTTCTGATGCGTTTTCTGCGTGGGGCAGGGCCGAGAGGACTCTCCGGGATGCCTGCGAAACGCGGGAAGATCATCCGGCCCCTGATCGGGGTCGAGCGGAGAGAGATAGAGCGCTTTCTCTTCGAAGAAAACATCCCCTTCGTAATCGACTCGTCGAACCTCAGAACCGACTATTTCAGAAACAGGATACGGGCGGAACTCGTACCGGTGATGCGGCAGTTGAACCCCTCACTCGCCGGAACAGTGGCTGATATGGTTTCTATCCTTCAGGAGGAAGAGCGGTACTTCGATCTGATAGTGACAAAGACGCTTATGAAGATGATCAGCAGAAAGACCGCTCAGCGTATCGAATTGTTTCTATCCCCGATGGAGATAATGGACAAGGTGATACTGAGGAGGGTCCTCCGCCGGGCCATTGAGGAGACGGACAGCCTGCGCGGAATGAGTTTTACACATATAGAAGACATCATCTGTCTGGTGAAGCGCAGTCCTTCGGGCGGCAGGCTCTCTCTCCCCAGGGACATACGGGTCATCAAGGAATATGCCCTTCTCGTCATCACCTCTGAAAAGCCGGTCAGGATAGATGAGTATACGCTCTCGCCGCCGTGCGAAGTGGCAGTCAAAGGGGCCGGCCTGGTGATCAAAGCGGATTTCCGGGAGGATGCCGGGGATGGCGGCGACGGCAGATCGTCGGTGCTTCTTGACGCCGGGGCGATGGAGTTCCCTCTTACGGTAAGACCGCGGGCGGCGGGCGACTTCTTTTTCCCGATGGGTTTTGGGAAGAGGAAGAAACTACAGGATTTCTTCGTAGACGCCAAGGTACAGAGAGACGAACGCGACAGGATCCCTGTTATTGTTTCGGGGAGCGACATTGTCTGGATCGCGGGGCACCGGGCGGATGAGAGGTTCAAAGTAAAGGAAGATACTAAAAAAATTCTGCGCTTGTCTGTTATGAAGGGCAATTGTTAAAAGGAGGTCATCTTGACTGATACGGTGAGAGTGCGTTTTGCACCGAGCCCCACGGGCTTTCTGCATATCGGGGGCGCGAGGACTGCGCTGTTCAACTGGCTGTATGCGCGGCACCACGGCGGCACGTTTATATTGAGGATAGAAGACACGGACCGGAGCAGATCCACCGATGAATACATCGACGCGATCATCGAGGGGATGAAGTGGCTCGGCTTCGACTGGGACGAGGGTCCCTTCAGGCAGACCGACCGGTTCGACGTCTACCGCGACTACGTGAAAAAACTCGTCGATGAAGGCAGGGCGTACTACTGTTACTGTTCGCCCGAAGAACTCGAGGCAAGACGGCAAGAGGCGCTCAGTCAGGGCAAGACGCCGAAATATGACGGCAGGTGCAGAAACCTCAGGGAGCCTGTCCCGGGCAGGACACCTGCGGTCAGATTCAGGATGCCCCAGGAAGGCTATACGGTGGTGGACGATATGATCAAAGGGAAGGTGGAGTTCGAAAACGTCCAGCTGGACGACCTGATCATCCTCCGCTCCGACGGGACGCCGACCTATAATCTGACTGTGGTCGTGGATGACGTCGACATGAAGATCACCCATGTCATCAGGGGAGACGACCACCTGAACAACACGCCGAAACAGATGCAGCTTTATCAGGCCTTCGGATATCCCCTGCCGAGATTTGCGCACCTGCCGATGATTCTTGGGGCCGACAAGACGAGGCTTTCGAAGCGGCATGGCGCAACCTCGGTGATGGCTTATCACGATATGGGTTATCTACCGGGCGCGCTCATCAATTATCTTGTGCGTCTTGGATGGTCTTACGGGGACCAGGAAGTCTTTACACAAGAGGAACTGGTTCGTTATTTTTCATTCGAAAATGTGGGCAAGGCGGCGGCTGTGTTCAACCCTGAGAAACTCCTTTGGCTGAACCAGCAGTATATAATTGCGTCTGCCCCCGAAAGGCTTGCCGGACTGGTCGTTCCCTTTCTTCTGAGGGAGAATATCATCGCCGGGGGGCAGCCGGTCGATATGGGCTGGCTTGCCTGTGCGGTCAAGACCCTGCAAGAACGGGCAAAGACGCTCGTAGACCTTGCCAAATCTCTGAGATATTATCTCGTCGGAGATGTGCAGTACGATGCCAAGGCAAAGGACAAATTCCTGAACGAAAAGAGCCTGCCGCTTCTGAAAGACCTGAATGCGGGCCTCGAAGTCCTTTCCGGGTTTAGTCACCAGGAGATCGAGCCGGTCTTCAGGACTATAGTCGAAAAACACGGCATCAAACTCGGCGCCCTTGCCCAGCCGGTCCGGGTCGCAGTGACCGGCGGCACCGAGAGCCCCGGCATCTTTGATGTACTCGAGGTGTTGGGAAAAGAGGAGACGATGAAGCGGATCGGGAGGGCCATAGCGGCGATAGGGGAAAACCCACCGGGGAAGGAGGCGTAGCTATGGCTGCCGACGAGTCTATAAAATCTGCCGATTTTATCCGCGAGATCATAACGGAAGACATTGAGGCGCAAAAATACGACAGCAGGGTCCATACCCGTTTCCCGCCCGAGCCGAACGGATACCTGCATATCGGGCATGCAAAGTCGATTTGCCTCAATTTCGGGATCGCGCGCGACTTCAACGGGCTCTGCAACCTCAGGTTCGACGATACCAACCCGACCAAGGAAGAGGTCGAATATGTCGAGTCGATCAAGGAAGACGTGCGATGGCTCGGGTTCGACTGGGACGATCGTCTTTTTTATGCGTCCGATTATTTCGAGCAGCTATATCAGTATGCCGTGCAGCTTATAAGAAAAGGGAAGGCCTATGTCTGCGACCTTACGCCGGATGAGATAAGGGAATACCGGGGCACGCTGACCGAACCCGGAAAAAACAGCCCTTACCGGGACCGTTCAGTCGAGGAGAACCTCGACCTCCTTATGCGGATGCGTGCCGGGGAGTTTGAAAACGGCTCCCGCACGCTGCGTGCGAAGATCGACATGTCCTCGGGCAACATCAACATGAGGGACCCGGTGATGTTTCGGGTGCTCAGGGCGGAGCACCACAGGACCGGTGACAAATGGTGCATATATCCTATGTACGACTATGCCCACTGCGTCTCGGACTCGCTCGAAAGAATCACGCATTCGATCTGCACGCTCGAATTCGAAGACCACCGTCCGCTGTACGACTGGTTCCTCGATGAACTCGGGATCTATCATCCCCGGCAGATCGAATTTGCGCGGCTGAATCTCAGCAATACCGTGCTCAGCAAAAGGAAACTGATCCAGCTGGTGAGGGACGGCAGTGTTTCCGGCTGGGACGATCCGAGGATGCCGACGATCGCCGGCATCCGGAGGCGGGGGTATACTCCGGAGTCGATTCGGAACTTCTGCGACCGGATCGGGGTGGCAAAGAGGGACAGCACGGTCGACATCGCCCTCCTTGAATATTGCGTCCGTGAAGACCTGAATAAGAAGGTTCCACGTGTCATGGCGGTGCTCAGGCCGCTTAAGGTGGTGATAGACAATTACCCCGAAGACCTGGTGGAGGAGCTCGATGCGGTGAACAACCCGGAGGACCCTTCCATGGGCACGAGAAAGGTCCCTTTTTCGCGCGTCCTGTATATCGAAAAAGACGATTTTCGGGAAGACCCTCCCAAGCAGTTTTTCAGGCTTGCGCCGGGAAGGGAGGTACGTCTCCGGTATGCATACTATATAACATGCGTCGGAGTCATCAGGGACGAGAGTACGGGAGAGGTGACGGAACTGCGCTGCACCTATGATCCGAAGACAAGGGGCGGTGATTCCCCGGACGGAAGGAAGGTGAAGGCCACGCTCCACTGGGTATCGGCAGGACATTCGCGCGAAGCTGAAGTCCGCCTCTATGATCATCTGATCCTGGAGGCGAAGCCGGCAGAGGAAAGGGAGGGCCGTGATTTCAGGGACCTCCTCAACCCGAACTCCCTCGAAATGCTTGGGTCGTGCCGCGTTGAACCCGGTCTCGGAGGCGCCTTGCCGGGGGGCCGCTATCAGTTCGAACGGCTCGGATATTTCTGCGTTGACCCTGATTCGACGCCCGAAAAACTCGTCTTCAACCGTACGGCGACCCTGCGGGACACCTGGGCGAAGATCGAGAAGGGGACGAAGAAATGAGACGGTCTTCATGAATGCGCGAGTACATATGAAAATTTCAGAGGGTTTTTGTTATATTTCTCCATTAAGGTTTTTTGCCGGACAATAAGATGAAGGACAATCCATGAGCTATATCGCGGTCATAGGCGCCGGGAGTTGGGGCACGACACTCGCAAGCCTTCTTGCCGGAAAGGAATACGATGTCTCCCTGTGGTCGCACGAAAAGGAGGTCGCTGAGGAGATACAGGACAAACGGACGAACAGTACATATCTGCCGGATGTGGTGCTGCCGGCCACGCTGAGGGCGACGCATGATATCGAAGAGGCGATGAGAAAGGCCCGTTATATCCTGAACGTGGTCCCGACCCAGTTTACTCGCCCGGTATTCAGCGGTGCGGCGGGGTATATCCACGAAAAGGCGGTCATCGTCAGCGCTTCGAAAGGTATCGAGCACGGATCTCTGCTGACCGTCTCTTCGATTCTCAAAGAAATTACAGGGAGGCAGATCGCTGTGCTTTCCGGGCCGAGCTTCGCCCGTGAGGTGATCAACAAACTTCCGACCGCCGTGACACTGGCTACCAATAACGACGAAACGGCACTCCTTCTGCAGGAGATTTTTAATACGGGCTATTTCAGGGTCTATACCCATACCGATATGCTTGGTGTGGAACTGGGCGGTGCGCTGAAGAATGTCATCGCCATCGCCTCCGGAATATGCGACGGGTTGGGTCTCGGCCACAATGCCAGGGCCGCGCTCATTACGCGGGGTATTGCGGAGATGACGAGGCTCGGCGATCGCATGGGGGCGGACAAGAGGACTTTTTCGGGACTCAGCGGCATAGGAGATCTTGTGCTCACCTGTACCGGTCCGCTCTCGAGAAACTATTCCGTCGGCATCAAGCTCGGACAGGGAATGAAGCTGTCCGAGATACTTTCTTCTACAAAGAGTGTTGCCGAAGGGGTGGCGACGGCCCTGTCGGCCTTCGGGCTCTCGCGGAAATTTGACGTCGAGATGCCGATTGTGGAGCAGGTCTAC
>Ga0316620_10000491_pt1 | contig 16080 bp, 12 predicted proteins | sample OWC_Aug_M1_C1_D5_FD_207651 | JGI IMG/M metagenome (GOLD analysis project Ga0316620, IMG submission 207651) | Wetland soil microbial communities from Old Woman Creek delta, Ohio, United States - OWC_Aug_M1_C1_D5_B | ecosystem: Environmental > Terrestrial > Soil > Wetlands | place: USA: Ohio... | reverse complement strand
CTGGACGCGCGCGTTCGCGCCCTGGCCCTCGAGGCGCAGGACGACGCCGTCGCCGAACTTGCGGTGACGCACGCGCTGCCCGAGCCTGAATCCCGACGCCTCGCGCTCCTGCAGCGTCGCGCGCGGCGTGAACACCGGGCGCGAGATCTGGATGCGCGGACGCACTTCATCGAGCAGTTCTTCGGGAATCTCGCGGATGAACCGCGACGGCTCGCCGTAGCTGTCGATGCCGTGCAGGCGGCGCTTCTCCGCGTACGTCAGGTACAGCTGGCGCATCGCGCGCGTCATGCCGACATAGCACAGGCGTCGCTCCTCCTCGATGCTGTCCGCATCCGTGATCGAGCGCTGGTGCGGAAACAGGCCGTCCTCGAGCCCGGCGAGAAACACGACGGGAAACTCCAGGCCCTTGGCCGAGTGCAGCGTCATCATCTGAACGCAGTCCTCCCAGGCGGCCGCCTGTCCCTCGCCCGACTCGAGCACCGCATGCGCCAGAAACGCATCGAGCGGCGCCAGGTCGGTCTCGGCTTCGGGGCTGAATCCACGGGCGGCGCTCACCAGCTCGAGCAGGTTCTCGACGCGCGTCTCGCCCTTGTCACCCTTATCCTTCTGGTGGTGCTCGATGAGCCCGCTCGCCTGCAGCACGTGATCGACCTGCTCGTGCAGCTCGAGGCCCGCGATTTCGCGCGCCAGGCGGTCGATGAGCACCATGAATTCGCCGAGTGCGGTGGCGGCCTTGGCACCGAGCCCCTCGCGCGCGCTCAGCATGGCTGCCTGCCAGAGCGGGCAGGCGTTCGCCTTCGCGGTCGCGCGCAGGACGTCGAGGCTGCGCGCGCCGATGCCGCGCGGCGGCAGATTGACGATCCGCTCGAAGGACGTGTCGTCGGCCCGGGAGGCGACCAGCCGCAGGTAGGCAAGCGCGTCCTTGATCTCGGCGCGCTCGAAGAACCTGAGGCCCCCGTACACGCGATACGGAATCGCGGCACTCAGGAGCGCTTCCTCGAACACCCGCGATTGCGCGTTCGAGCGATAGAGAATCGCGATCTGACGCCGCTCGCCGCCGCTTCTCACCCACTCCCGGATACGCGCGAGGATAAAATCCGCCTCGTCGCGCTCGTTGAACGCCGCATACAGGTGGATCCGTTCGCCGTCGCCGCCGCTCGTCCACAGATTCTTGCCGAGCCGCGAGCTGTTGTTGGCGATCAACGCATTGGCGGCCTTGAGGATCGTGCCGGTGGAGCGGTAGTTCTGCTCGAGGCGATAGAGCTTCGCGCCCGGGAAGTCGCGCTGGAAGCGCATGAGATTCTCGACGCGCGCGCCGCGCCAGCGGTAGATCGACTGGTCATCATCGCCGACGACGAACGCAACGCCCGTGCGCCCGGCCAGCAGGCGCAGCCAGCCGTACTGGATGCCGTTGGTATCCTGGAACTCGTCCACGAGCAGGTGCCGGAAGCGCTGCTGGTAGTGCTCGAGGAGCGCCGCGTGGTCGCGCAGCAGCTCGAAGCTGCGCAGCAGGAGCTCCGCAAAGTCGACCACGCCCGCGCGGTCGCAGGTCTCCTGGTAAGTGCGGTAGATGGCGAGCAGCTGGCGCCGCGTCGGGTCGTCGTTGTCCCGGAGGTCCTGCGGCCGGCGTCCCTCGTCCTTCTGCGCGTTGATGAAGCCCGCGATCTCCTTCGGCACCCAGCGGGTCTCATCTAGCGTCATCGACTTCAGCACCTTGCGGATCTGGCGCAGCTGGTCCTCGCTGTCGAGGATCTGGAAGCTCTGCGGCAGACCCGCCTCGCGCCAATGCAGCCGCAGCAGCCGGTGCGCGAGCCCGTGGAAGGTGCCGATCCACAGCGACGACGCCGAGCGCTCGAGCAGCGCCTCGATGCGGCCGCGCATCTCGCCCGCCGCCTTGTTGGTGAAGGTCACGGCGAGTACCCCGTAAGGCGAGACTCCCTCCACCTGGATGAGCCAGGCGACGCGGTGCGTGAGCACGCGCGTCTTGCCGCTGCCAGCGCCAGCGAGCACCAGCGTCGGCTCGAGCGGTGCGGTCACCGCGGCGCGCTGTGCGTCGTTCAGCGGGTTGATGAGGTGCGAGACGTCCATCGGGGGGCGCGAATTCTAGCAGAGCGGCACGCGGCCGCCGGCCGGATCAGGCTGTGTGACTGCGCTGTTCCTCTTCTATGAAACGCAGCAGGGCGATGGCGAGCGACAGCACGACCGGCCCGAGCACGAGGCCGATGGGTCCGAAGGCGGACAGGCCGCCGACCACGCCGAGGAACACCGCTAGCGTCGAGACCTGCGCTCGCCCCGAAATGAGGTAGGGGCGCAGCACGTTGTCGAATGTCGACAGGATGAAGCCCCAGACGAGCAGGGCGATCGCCGCGCCCCAGCGGTTGCTCGCCAGGGCGAGCGACAGGACGGCCGGGACCCAGACGAACGCCGTGCCGCCGACCGGAAGCATCGCGAGGAGCGCCGCCAGTGCCCCGAAGACCACCGGCGACGGCAAGCCGACGGCGGCAAAGCCGATGCCGACCATCACTCCCTGGAGCGTAGCCGTGATTCCCGTGCCGAACACCACCGCGCGCGTGACGGCGACGATGTGATCGATGAGGGGCTCCTTGCGCCCGGCGGACAGCGGGATGAGCGCGCGCGCGTGTCCCGCCATGAGGTCTCCATCGCGCAGCAGGAAAAAGAGCACGAACAGCATCAGCAGGAATCCGACCAGCGTGCCGAGCGCCCCGAGGAACACGGCGCCGCCCATGCCGGCGAATCGTTGCAGCAGCTCCTGCGCGTGCGCGACCACCCAGCCCTGGATGTGCTCGACGCTGATGCCGAAGCTCGCCTGCAGCCATTCCAGAAAGCGCGCCGCCCAGGGAAACTGGCGCAGGTCCTCGATCGAGCTGATGTGGTAGCGCAGTGCGGAGTCCTGCAGCAGCCGGACGAGCGCGCGTGCCTGGCTCACGAACGCGGCGGCGAGCAGCGATACCGGCGCGAGGATGACAACGGGAGTGAGGACCGTAATCACGAGCGCGGCGCCCGCACGGCTGCCCCGGAACTTCCGGCGCAGGTAGACGTTCGGCGGATAGAGAATGAGCGCCAGGAACGCCGCCCAGCCGATGGCGCTCAGGAACGGCGAGAAGATCAGCCACAGGGCATAGCCGAGGCCGAGCGTCGCGAGCAAGGCGAAGGTGCGGGCATAGAAAGCGTCGAATTGCATTCAATAGCGCTCATTCGGCCGGTCGCCCCGCCATTCCACTATAATTCGCGTGCCCCTGTCACCAAGAAGAATTCCCCGAATGCAACGCCGGACGCTGATCATCGTGGGCTGTGCCGCGGCGGCCGTCGTCGGCCTCGTCGCCTTCTGCTCGCGGCCGAAGCCGATCGCCGTCTCGGTCGTCCCGGTCGAGCGCGGTAGCGTGCGTTCCAGCGTCGCCAATACGCGTGCGGGCACGATCAACGCCTGCCGCCGGGCGCGGCTTGCGCCCTCGACGGGCGGCCAGATTGCACATCTGCACGTGCACAAGGGCGATCGGGTCAAGGCCGGAGAGATACTGATCGAGCTTTGGAACAAGGATCTGCAGGCGCAGCTCGAGCTCGCCGAGCGCGATGCCGTGGCCGCGAAGGAGCGCTCCCAGCAGGCCTGCGCGACGGCCAGCGTCGCGCGCGCGGACGCGAAGCGCTATCAAAGCATGCTCGCGCAGAAGCTGGTTGCGGAGGATGTGGCGCAGCGGGCCAGCGGCGAAGCGGACGCGCAGGAAGCCGGCTGCCGTGCCGCCGCCGAGGACGTGAAGGTCGCGGCCGCGCGGGTGGACGCGGCGCGCGCGACCCTCGAGCGCACGCGCGTGCGCGCGCCGTTCGACGGCACGGTAGCGGAGATCAACGGCGAGCTCGGCGAATTCGTCACGCCCTCGCCCATCGGCATCCCGACGCCGCCGTCGGTGGACCTGATCGACAACAGCTGTCTCTATGTCACCGCGCCGATCGACGAGGTCGACGCTCCGCAAATCCGGGCCGGAATGCCCGCGCGCATCACGCTCGACGCCTTTCCCGGCAAGCACTTCGACGGGCACGTGCGCCGCGTCGCCCCGTACGTGCTCGAGACCGAGAAGCAGGCGCGCACGGTGGAGATCGAAGCGGAGATCGATACGAAGGAGGGGCGCGAGGCGCTCCTGCCGGGCTACAGCGCTGACGTCGAAGTGGTGCTCGGCGTGCGCGACAACGTGCTGCGCATCCCGACGCCGGCGCTCATCGAGGGCAAGAACGTCCTCGTCTACGATCCGGCGACCCACAAGGCCGTGAAGCGGTCCGTCAGGACCGGCATCGGGAACTGGGACTACACGGAGGTGCTCGAAGGGCTCGCGCCAGGCGATCAGGTCATCACGTCGATCGACCGGGCCGGTGTCGTTGACGGCGCGCGCGTCGAAGTTGAGAAACCGGGCGCCCCACCGGCGAAGTGACGGCTCTCGGCTGCGCATGATCGAGCTCAAACGCATCTCACGCTTCTTCCAGGTGGGCGGAGAGACCGTGCACGCTCTCGATGACATCAGTCTGGTCATCGAAAGCGGCGAGTACGTTGCGGTCATGGGTCCTTCCGGCTCCGGCAAGTCGACGCTGCTCAACATCCTCGGGCTCCTCGACAAGCCGACGCTCGGGACCTATGTCCTCGATGGCCGCAATACGACCGAGCTCGGCGCCAACGGCCAGGCGCAGGTGCGCGGCGAAAAAGTGGGGTTCGTCTTCCAGACGTTTCATCTGATCACCCGGCTGACGGCGCTCGAGAACGTGGAGCTGCCCATGGTGATCGCGAGTCGCCCGGGCGCCGAACGGCGTGCGCGGGCGCGCAAGCTCCTGACGGATGTCGGACTCGCCGATCGCATGGAACATCGTCCGGATCAGTTGTCGGGCGGTCAGCGGCAGCGGGTCGCGATTGCGCGCGCGATGGTCATGAATCCGTCGCTGCTGCTCGCCGACGAGCCTACCGGCAATCTCGACAGCGCTTCCGGAAAGGACGTGCTCGAAGCGCTCGAAGCTCTGAATACCCGGGGGCTCACGCTCATCGTCGTCACGCACGATCCGCAGATCGGAGCACGCGCGCGGCGTCGTGTCACCATGCGCGACGGCAAGGTCGTGGAAGATGCTCGTCGCTGACGCAGCGGGCATCGGCCGGCGAGGGGAGCTCGCATGAGAGTCGGCGATCTGCTGGCGTTCGCCAGCCAGTCGCTGCTGCGCGCGCGCATGCGCAGCAGCATGATGCTGCTCGCCATGGCGATCGGCGTGGCGGCCGTCGTCATGCTCACCGCGCTCGGGGAGGGCGCGCGCCGCTACGTGACCTCGGAATTCTCATCGCTCGGCTCGAATCTCATCGTGGTCTTTCCTGGAAAGACTGAGACCGGTGGCCTCAACCCCGCGATGATGGGCGGCGATACCCCGCGGGACCTCACGATCGCGGATGCCGAAAGCTTGCTGAGGCTCCCGACGGTAGCCGCCGTCGCTCCGGCCACCATCGGACAGGCGACCGTATCGGTCGGCCGGCGCGAACGTGACACCACGCTCATGGGCAGCACCCGGAGCCTGTTCCGGGTGCGCAGCTGGGGCGTGCGACAGGGCGACATGCTGCCCGACATCGGCTGGGAGCAGGCCGCCTCGGTGTGCGTCGTCGGACAGAAGATCGCGACCGAATTGTTCCCGGGAGGCGCGGCCGTCGGGCAGTCCCTGAGGATCGGCGACCGGCGCTTTCGCGTCGTGGGCGTGCTCGCGAGCGAAGGGCGCTCGATGGGCTTCGACGTGCAGGAGCTCATCATCGTGCCGGTGGCGACGGCTCAGGCCATCTACAACCGCACGTCGCTCTTTCGCGTCCTGGTGCAGGCACGCTCCGCGGACGAAATGCAGCGGACGCGCACCGACATCGTCGAGGAGCTCAAGCGCCGCCACCAGGGCGTGGAGGACGTCACGGTCGTCACGCAGGACGCCATGCTGGCGACGTTCAACTCGATCTTCGGCGTGCTCACCCAGGCGCTCGGTGGCATCGCCGCCATCAGCCTGCTGGTTGCCGGCGTCCTGGTGATGAACGTGATGCTCGTCGCAGTCAGCCAGAGGACAGCGGAGATCGGCCTCATGAAGGCGCTCGGCGCACGGCCGGGGCAGATCACGAGCCTCTTTCTCACGGAAGCCGTGCTGCTCGCGCTGCTCGGATCGATCATCGGTCTCGCCTTCGGCGAGCTCGTCACCCTGGTCGCGCGTCGCTTCCTGCCGTTCGACGCCGTGGCGCCGGTCTGGGCGGTTGTCTTTGGACTGGTAGTCGCGATCGCCTGCGGGCTCGTCTTCGGCATCATGCCGGCGCGCCGCGCGGCGCGCCTCGATCCGGTCCTCGCGCTCGCGCGCAAGCTGTAACGGCGTGCTGCGCTCGGACTACCTGGCATTCACCTTCGGCGCCATTCGCGCGCGCCGCACGCGCGCGCTGCTGACGGCGCTCGGCATCGGCGTCGGCGTGGCGGCGGTCGTCATCCTGACCTCGATCGGCGCAACCGTGCAGCGCTACGTCCTGTCGGAGTTCACGCAATTCGGTACCAACATCATCCAGGTGCAACCCGGCAAGAGCCAGACGTTCGGCGCTTCCGTCGGCGTGATCAATTCGCTGCGGCCGCTCACCATCGAGGATGCCGTGGCGCTCGAGCGCGCGCCACACGCCACGCACGTCGTACCGATGGTCCAGGGCAATGCCGACGTCGAGGCGAACGGTCGGGTGCGCCGCACCCTGGTGAGCGGCTGCGGCACCGACATGGCGCGCGCCTTCGGCTTCACGACCGCGATCGGCAGCTTCCTTCCGCCCGACGATCCGACCGCGCCGCGCGCGGTGGCCGTGCTCGGCGCCAAGTTGCGCAAGGAGCTGTACGGCGACTTCAATCCGCTCGGCACGACCGTGCGCGTGGGCGGCGAGCGCTACCGCGTGATCGGTGTTATGGAGCCGAAGGGCACCATGATCGGCATCGATCTCGACGACACGGTCTACATTCCGGCGGCGCGCGCGCTCGCGCTCTTCAATCGCAACGGCCTGTTCGAGATCGACGTGCTGTACGCGGCGGGCGTCTCGGCGGACGAGGTGGTGGGCGGCGTCCGGCGCATCATGATGGCGCGCCACGGCCGCGAGGATTTCACCGTTACGACCCAGCAGGAGATGCTCGACACGCTCGGCTCGATCCTCGATGTGCTCACTTTCGCCGTCGGCGCGCTCGGCGGGATCTCGCTCCTCGTCGGCGGCGTCGGCATCTTCACCATCATGACGATCGCGGTGCGCGAGCGGACCAGCGAGATTGGCCTCTTGTGCGCCCTCGGCTCGCGCCGCGAGCAGATCCTGTGGCTGTTCCTCGGCGAAGCGGTGCTGCTCGCCGCGCTCGGCGGCCTCGGCGGCCTCCTGCTCGGCGGCATGCTCGTCGGCCTGGTTGCGCTGGCCGCGCCGGACATGCCGGTCGCGACGCCCGTCCCCTACATCCTGCTCGCCGAAGGCATCGCGGTCGCCATCGGCCTCGTCTCCGGCGTGCTGCCGGCGCTGCGCGCCTCGCGCCTCGAGCCGGTGGACGCGTTGCGCGCCGAGTAAGGCGAGAGGTTACGACCCCTCATTCCCTCTCGCGCGCCGGATCGTCCTTCGCGAGCACATCGCGCGCCCACTCCATTCGCTTCCACTTCGGCACCGGTGGCTCGATGCCCGGGCGCGGCACGAATTCGGAGCGCTCGACGGCGCCTTTCTTGTGGATGTAGCGCGGGCAGTTCGGGAACGCCTCGCGCACGGCAACCTTCACGACGAACTGCGCACCGACGAACGGCGGGCGCACCGAATCGACGGACTCGATGCGCGCATCGCCATTGACGCGCAGGCGCTTCGGGCTTTCGAGGTCGATGAAGAGGAGTCCCACCGCCGGATTCTCTCCCAGGTTTCCCATGGACAGGAACATGCCGTTGCCGTCGTAGCAGGGGAAGGCGAGCGTGAGCGGATCGAGCACGCGCACGAAGCCGGGATCTCCGCCCTTGTAGGAGCAGTTCGGGCGTCCGTCCGCGCCCGCCGTCGCGAGGAAGAACATGTCGAGGCGCTCGATGAACGCCTTGTTCTCGGCGTCGATGTGATCCTTGCAGAGGCGCTCCTCGATGCGGTCGGCGAGGCGTTCGGTGTCGAAGCGTCGCTGCAGGGCCCGATGGCTTGCGCGAAAGAGTCTCGACATGGCGCTCTCCTCACGGCTGGGGTTCGGCAAAGCGCGGATCGGAGAGAAACTCCCGATCCGTGAGCGAGTCGAGGAATTTTACGAGATCCTGCCGCTCCGCGGGCGACAAGCCGAGCGGTCGCAGGCGCGAATCGGTGTATCGGCTGCGGTACCGGCCGCCCGCCGAATAATGCTCGAGCACGTCGTCGAGGGTCGCCAGGCTCCCATCGTGCATGTAGGGAGCGGTGACCTCGATGTTGCGCAGGGACGGAACGCGAACGGCCTGGCGCTGGCCCCGCTCCACGGTGGTATTCGCATACAGCGCGCGCGCGCCGCCCAGCGTCAGACCCGTGTGGCAGGCAGAACAGCCGGCGCGCGTCGAAAAGAACAGCTCCATGCCCCGGCGGGCGGCCGCATCGAGCGCCGCGCGGTCGTCGTCGAACACGTAACGGTCGAATGCGGAGCGCCCGGAAATGAGCGTCCGCTCAAAACTCGCAATCGCGCGTACGATGTTCGGCAGGCGCACGGGTTTGGGATCGGCCGGGAAGGCGCGGCGGAAGAGCTCCCGGTAACGCCCGTCCGCTGCGAGCAGACGAACAGCCTCGACCGCGGGCGGACGCAGTCCCATCTCGACCGGATGCTCGTTGAACAGCGGCTGCGCCATCTGTTCCTCGAGCGAACCGGGCCGGCGATCGATCCAGGTGAACGCCGCGTTGTAGGCGACGTTGGCGAGCGCCATGGCACTGCGCGGATGGCGGGCGCCGGTCGCTCCGATGGCGTGCGGCCGGCCGTCGGTGAAACCGCGCGCCTGCTGGTGGCAACCGGCGCAGGCAAGCGTTCCGTTGATCGAGAGCCGCCGCTCGTAGAAGAGCGCGCGGCCGAGCTCGACCTTGGCGCTCGAAACCGGGTTATCGGCAGGAACGGAGGGAACGGGGAAACCCGGCGGGAGGCGCCAATCGAAACCGCTGGATGGGCGCCGGAGCTGCGTTTCCGACAATCGCGGCGCGGCGCAGGCGGCGAGCGCACACGCAAGCACCGCGAGCGCCGCCCGCATGCGATTCGCTCGGGCCGGACGAGCTTCGCCGGCTATTTCCAGGAGACCTCGGCGGAACCGCCGATGCCGAGCGCCGCGGCCTTCTGCGCGATGGCGGCGCGTTCATCCACCCACCTGGAAAACGCGTCGACCTGCTCCGTGGTCAATCCCCGACGGTCCTGGCGACGCTCGTCGACCCATTTCTGCATCGCCGTCATGAGCTGTGCGGCGAGCGGCCGGGTATCGCGGAACAGAAGGAGATAGGCGCTCTTGGCATCGTCGATGCGATCAAGCGCGAGATACGCTTCGGCGCGGTATTCGATGGCTTCGCCGTAAGCCGGGCTGAGCGTGAGCGCCTGGTCGTACGCGGCGAGCGCGGCTTCGTAGTTGCCGAGCTTGCGCTGGGCGTAGCCGATGTAATTCCAGGCCTGGTACATGTCGCTGCGGGCGTCGACTGCCTTGGTGAAATAGTCGCGCGCCCGCAGGAAGCCCTTCTGGGCTTTTTCCTGCGCCTTCTTCTTCCTGGCAGCGTCGGTCGCAGCCTCGGCCTCGGCGTCGGCTTTCTTGGCCTTCTCGATTTCCTTGACGCCGCGGTTGTAGCTCGACTTCGCCACCGAGTCGGGGCTTGGAGTCCGCGGCTCGCTGTCGTCCGAGCTGCCCGTGGGCAGGTCGCCGCCCATTGTTCCGCCGCCGTTGGCCAGGGCCTGTCCCAGCCAAAGCAGCGCACCCAGGGTCGTTGCGGCGATAAATCGCATGACAGATCTCCTTGGATTTCGGTTTCGGTAGCGTCAGCCGGAAGCACAAATTGTAAGGCATGGCCGGGCTCGGCTGGGGACCGGCACGGCGACAGACTGTTCCTCCGTAGGTGCCCGCCAACGGGGAAATCGACCCAGGCCGGCGCTAACGGCCGGCCGCGATGCGGAAGGACTCGCCGTGACGGCCAGCGAGGAAGGCCTGGATCTCGGCCACGATTGCCAGTGCAATCGCTTCGGGAGTGCGCGCGCCGATGTCGAGTCCCACCGGTCCGAAGAGCCGCTGACCCAGGCGCGCGGCGTCCTCGCCCAGCTCCGCCAGCAGCCGCTGGCGGCGCGCGGCTGGCCCGAGGAGGCCCACGTACGGAATCGGAGCACTGGCGAGGGCGCGCAGGTACTGCGCGTCGTGATCGAGATTGTGGCTCATCACCACGGCGGCATCGAAGTTGGCGAGCGCCAGCGTCGCGGCGAGGCGCTCCGGCCGCAGCTCGACGAGCCGCGTGCCCTCGGGGAAGCGGCCGGCCTCGAGGTAGCCCGGCCGGTGATCGGCCAGCGTCACCTGCCAGCCGATCAGGCTCGCAATCTCGGAGACGGGGACGGCGTCGGGTCCTGCGCCGAGGACCAGCAGCCGCGCGGGCAGGGACACCGCCGTGACGAATGCCGTGACCGCCATCCCGGCCGTGCCAAGGGTCAGCATCTCGAAGCCGCCCTCGCGTGCGTGGCGGCGGCAACAGTCGATGATCCGCACATCAGGTCCGGTCACGTTCTTCGAAGCCGCATGCCACGACGCGCCGGGAGGATGCCGCGCATCCTGCGATTCAACGACGACCGCGACGGCTCCCGGCTCGTGGCGCGAAATGCATTCGGCAACGTAGGCGAACGGCTGATAACCGGACGCGGCGTCGAGGAGCTGCAACAGGATGCGCATCGCGCCTTCGCAGCCGAGGCCGAGACCCCAGACCGGGTCGTCCGAGGTGCGCGCGTCGTAGGTCGCGACCTCAGCCGTGGAGGACGCAAGCACGCGCGCCGCGCGCTCCACGAGATCGCTTTCGACGCAGCCGCCGCTCAGGAGTCCCATCGACGAGCCGTCCTGGGCGATCAGCATGTGAGCGCCCGGCTTGCGGTAGGTCGAGCCCTCCGTGCCGATGACGGTCGCGAGCACGAGCGGCTCGCCGCGCGCCGCGTGCGCGCGGAAGAACGCAAGCAGCGAGCGGGCGGAGGTCTTCATCTGCGGGGTCTGGTCGCGACGCCCATCACTTCGAAGTGGCTGTTGCGCAGCAGCTTTGCGGCGCCGATGAATGCACGCGCGGGATACTTGCCGTGAAAGTACGTTGCGTACACCGCGTTGAAGGTCGCGTACAGCTCGAGGTCCGTGCAATACACGGTGACAGAGACCAGGTCGTCCATGCGCAACCCGGCCCTCTCGACCGTATGCTTCACCGCGTCCATGACGAGCCGCGCCTCGACCTGCGGGTCCTGCGCAGCGAGGCCGGTCGCGGGATCGAGCCCGAGATGTCCGCCCACGTACAACGTCGAGCCGCTCAGTACGGCGTCGCTGAAGGGCAAGGTGCCGAGGCTCGCCGGGCGCTCGTTGACGATATAGCTGCGGCCTGCATCTGCCGCCATGACCGGCAGCGTGGCGATGATTCCGATGACCGCGAGTGTCCTTGCGAACATGCAGGCGTCTCCCCTGGTGGCAAACGCCTCTATCATAGTCCGCGGCCGGGTAGTCCGCCGCCGGGCCTGACGCGTTGGCCGGACTGCCGGAGCCGGCGTCTAGGGCGCGGCGCCAAATCGCTTGCCGAAGAAATCGCCGCCGTTCCATTGCGGCCGCGTGCGGCCGTTCGCGATGGCGTAGGCGAGGTGTACGTTGACGCGGGCCAGGGTCGCCAGGAACTCATAGTCGATCGGTTGCGAGCGGTCGTCCGACGGCATGTGGTAGTGCGAGCGGCGGAACCCGGCGACCACCTCGAAGCCGTCCACTCCGCGATACTCCGACTGGCTGCCGACGTCGATCAGGATCGCGGGAATCCCGCCGCGCACGAACGAGTACTGGTCGCTGCGGATGAAACGTACTTCCTCCGGCATGAGGTCGGGCGAGAGACGCAGGCGTTCCTCGCTGGCCGCCGCCAGCGCGAACCGGCCGAGCGTCGAATGCTCCGCTCCGAAGGCCACGACGTCGGCGAACTTCGACAACGCGACCGGCATGTCGATGTTGATGTCCGCGACGATTCCGGCGCGCGGCACGGTCGGGAAATGCACGAAGTAGTCCGAACCGAGCAATCCCTTCTCTTCGCCGGTGAGCGCGATGAAGACGATCGACCGTCGGATCTTGCCCGCGTGTCGCGCAAGGACGCGCGCGCTCTCGAGCATCAGGGCAACGCCACTCGCATTGTCGAGCGCGCCGTTGTAGATGGAGTCGCCGTTGACTGCCGGTCCCTTGCCGAGGTGATCGAGATGCGCGCTCACCACTACGGATTCGGCGGCGAGCTTCGGGTCGTCGCCCGGGAGCACGCCCACGACGTTCATGCTCGAGCGCGGCGTCATCACCGACTTCTCGGTGAACGTCAGAGTGCCCGGCAGCTCGAAGGCCTGCGCACGGCTCAGCTGGGCTTCGACAAAGACCTGCTCGAGCGTGCGCGGCGCGCCGGCAAAGAGCTTCTTCGCGCCCTGCGGGCTCAGGAGCAGTCCGCCGCGCAGCTCCGGGAAGGTGTTGACCGGCTTGCCGTCCGCTCCGACCCAGCGCATCCCCGGAATCCAGCTTTGCTGTACGCGCCGTTCCCAGGTGGCTGCCTGGTCCTCGACGGGCGCGCCGAGCGTCACCACCCCGATCGCGCCGCGCGCGGAGAGCTCGCTGCCCTTGGCGATCGCCGACGAATAGTACGCGCGCTGATCGACCGGAAAGGCGGGCGGCGCGCCGTTCAGAATGACGGCGATGCGGCCCTTGAGGTCGACGCCGGCGTAGTCGTCGTAGTTGAGCTCGGGTGCGTGTACGCCGTAGCCGACGAACGTGAGCCGTCCCGAGACCGTCACGTCGCTCTCGGCAAAGCCGATGCGCGGCAGGAAGTCGTCGGTGTTGACGAGCTCGGTCACTTGGCCGTCGCGCTCGAGCCGGGCGCTCGCCGCCGCGATCACGGACGCGGATTCGAGCAGCGGCACCGCCTGGTACCAGCTGCCGCCGGTGCCCGCCGGTTTCAATCCGTAGGAAGCGAGCTGGCTCGCGACGTACGCGGCGGCCAGCTCGTGCCCGCGCGAGGCCGTGGCGCGCCCTTCGAGCGCATCGTCCGACAGGAACCAGACGTGACCGCGGATTTCGTCGGCGCTCACCGCGCGCGCGCCGTCGGCAGCCTCGGCCGAGGGCAGACAGGCGGCAAGCGCGAGCGCGAGCGCGCACAGGAATCTTCTCATCATTCAATTCACAGGATTCGTGTGAGACGCCATTCTAGTGCCGATCCGTCGTGCGCGGGCGCACACGCCGCGTCGGCGTCGCCTCGAGTGGATTCTCCGGCCAGTAGTGCTTCGGATAGCGGCCCTTAAGCTCCTTGCGCACCTCCTGATAGCCGCGCGCCCAGAAGCTCGCGAGATCCTGCGTCACCTGCACGGGCCGTCCGGCCGGTGACAGCAACCGGATGGTCACGGGTACGCGGCCGTCGGCAATGCGCGGCGTGGTGTTCAAACCGAAGACTTCCTGCAGGCGCACGGCAATGGCGGGCGAATCGCCTTCGCCGTACAGGATCGCGATCCTCGATCCGCTCGGCACCGCGAGGTGGGTCGGGGCCCATCGCCCGAGGTCCTCGCGCTGCCGCCAGTTGAGGAGCCCACGCAACGCCTCGGCGAGATCGATGCGTGCGAGGTGTTCGCGCCGGGTGACACCGCCGAGAAAGGGCGCAAGCCAGGTCTCGAGCGATGCGAGCAGCGCCGCGTCATCGACTCGTGCCCAATCGGCCGTCCGGTCGGGGAGCGAGCGACGCAGGAATTCGACGCGAGACTGCCAGGTACGCAGTTCGCGCGTCCAGGGCAGCGCCTCGAGACCGAGCTCGCGCACGCCTTCAATCATGGCCGCGGACAAAGCCTCGGCGCTCGCGTCGGCGAGCGGTTCCTCCGCCAGCGCCAGCGCGCCGAACGAGCGCAGCCTGCGCGCGACCACCGCCTGCTGCTGCGTATTCCAGTGGATTTCGTGGCGTGTCTCGATTTCCTGCGCATGGCTGCGCTCGAACTCCGGGCGGTCGAGAGCGGCCGCGAGATAGATGCGCGCATCGCGCTCGCCGGCGTCGAGCTCGGCGACGACTATTGTCGCGGCGCGCGCCAGGGTCTGTGGCTCGGCGAAGTGCGCACCGCGGCCGTTCGCAAGCAGATAGCGCGGGGTATCGCCCCGGCGCAGCGCGATGCGATCGGGATACGCGAACGCCAGCAGCGCGCCGACCTGGTTCGAATCGGAACGCCCGGTCTGCGCGCGGATTCCCAGCTGCTGCTGGAACAGGTCGCGCTGCCGGGCCGCACGCTGCCGCGCGCCCGGGTCGAGGTCGAATCCCGGCAGGGGCGAACGGCCGCTGCGCAAGGCCTCGATGCGTGCTTCGAGATCGGCGTTGCGCTCGGGGCCTCGGGCGCGCAGGAGATCACGCTCGGACAGGATGCCGGCCAGCTCGCACGCCAGGGCGCCCTGACCGAGCGCGACGCCGCGAATCATCATGTGCGCGAGGCGCGGGTGCGCGCCGAGCGCGCTCATGCTGCGGCCCTCCGCTGTGATGCGGCCGTTGCGGTCGACGGCGCCGAGCCGCATCAGGAGGTCGCAAGCCTGGGCCAGGGGGGCTGCGGGCGGCGGATCGAGCCAGCGCAACGCGGCCGGGTCAGCTACTCCCCAGGCGGCCAGCTCCAGGGAGAGCGATGCCAGGTCTGCCTCGAGGATCTCCGCCGGGGTGTTGGCGGCAAGCGACGCCTGTTCGCCTTCAGACCACAGGCGCACGCAGATGCCCGGTCCCAGGCGGCCGGCGCGGCCGCGCCTCTGGTCCGCCGACGCGCGCGAGCAGCGTGTTGTCACCAGCCGGTCCATGCCCGACGGCGCATCGAAACGGGTCCGGCGCACGAGACCGGAATCGACGACGACGTGAATACCCTCGATAGTGAGGCTGGTCTCGGCGATGTTGGTGGCCAGCACGACCTTGCGCTCGCCGCTTGCTGCCGGCCGGATCGCCGCATCCTGTGCTTCCGGGGACAGGTCGCCATAGAGCGGCATGACGCGCGTGCGCGCGGCGAGCGGCGGCTCGCTCAGGAGCTCGGCCACGCGGCGGATCTCCGCGGCGCCCGGAAGGAACACGAGGATGTCGCCGCTCTCGCTCGAGTGAGCCGAGCGCACGGCCCGGGCAACGTCGCTTTCGATCCGGGCAGGGGGTCGCGACCGACCCACGTAGCGCGTTTCCACGGCGTAGCTCCGGCCCTCGGACCGCACGACCGGAGCGTCGCGCATGAGTCGCGCGACCGCCGTGCCGTCGAGCGTCGCGGACATTGCGAGGAGGCGCAGGTCCTCGCGCAGCGTTGCCTGGGCGTCCAGACACAGCGCCAGCCCCAGGTCCGCCTGCAGGCTCCGCTCGTGGAATTCGTCGAAGATGACGAGGTGCGCCTCCTCGAGCGCGGGATCGCGTTGCAGGCGGCGCGTCAGAATGCCTTCGGTGATGACCTCGATCCGGGTTGCGGGTGACACGCGACTCTCGAGGCGCGTCCGATAGCCGACGGTCCCGCCGACGCGCTCACCGAGGAGCGTCGCCATGCGCGCCGCCACGGCACGGGCGGCGAGACGGCGGGGCTCGAGCATCAGGATCTTGCGGTTCGCCAGCCAGGGCGCAGACAGCAGGAAAAGCGGGATCGCCGTGCTCTTCCCCGCCCCGGGCGGCGCTTCGAGCACCGCGTTCCGGTGCTGCTCGAATGCGGCACGCAGGCGCGGAACGGCCTCCGCCACGGGCAGCGCAGCCAGCTCGGATTCGAGGTCCTGGGTCATGGAATTCGATGTCGCCTTTTCGGTGGGTGCGCTGCGCCAGCCGGTGCTAACTTATCATTCATGCAAACCCAACCGGGTACACGCGAGATGCAGCGGGCGTTTCTCGCGAGCGATGCGACCTACGAT
>Ga0316620_10000490_pt1 | contig 16092 bp, 13 predicted proteins | sample OWC_Aug_M1_C1_D5_FD_207651 | JGI IMG/M metagenome (GOLD analysis project Ga0316620, IMG submission 207651) | Wetland soil microbial communities from Old Woman Creek delta, Ohio, United States - OWC_Aug_M1_C1_D5_B | ecosystem: Environmental > Terrestrial > Soil > Wetlands | place: USA: Ohio... | reverse complement strand
GTCGACAAGGCCCAGACGGAGGCGCGCGCATTCGAGATCGCCGGCGAAAAGAGGGCATCGAAAGTGAATGCCTGCCCCGGAGTCGACCATGCTGCTGCTTTCCCGATCGAGGTGATCGTTTACAGGGAACGGGGCATGGTGAAAGTCGTGCTTCTCGATGAGATGTACAGGATGAAGTTATATTTCGAAGATGCTGGGAAGTGGGCCTTCATGAAAAACATGGGCATGCCCGGCAGCATAGAAAAAGAGATCATCTCAATATCGACCTCCAGGCTGAAATAGCCGGTCCGCGAACTCGTCTGTCTCATCTCTGGCCTCCCGGTCCCAGCCGGCTCCGGGGGGCTTAATTTTTCGCGCTTCTTACCGGCATCACCTGTGAACGCCGGGTCCTGGCGGGACTTCACCCACCCGGGTGGACAACCATTTCTTTCTGTGATAAGCATATATCAAGAGGCGATCCCTGTACTCCATGCAAAAACGCGAACTCGGAAATTCCGGCTTGAAAGTCGGCCCCCTCGCACTCGGGGGCAACGTCTTCGGCTGGACCGTGGACGAACAGATGTCCTTTACGCTTCTCGATGCCTTCATATCAGCGGGGCTTAATCTTATCGACACGGCCGACACATACTCCCGATGGGTCCCCGGCAACAAGGGCGGCGAATCCGAGACAATCATCGGCAACTGGCTTAAGAAGAGCGGAAAACGGAAGAAGGTGGTCATCGCGACAAAAGTCGGCATGGAGATGGGCCCGCACAAAAAGGGGCTTTCAAAATCATATATACTCCGGGCGGCCGAAGATTCCTTGCGTCGGCTTCAGACCGACTATATCGACCTTTATCAGGCTCATACCGACGATCCCGGTACGCCGCTGGAGGAGACCCTTGGGGCCTTTGCCCAACTCATCGGCCAGGGGAAGGTCAGGGCAATTGGCGCCTCGAATTACACCGCCGGCAGGCTTTCCGAGGCAGTCGAGACCAGCAGACGGCTGGCATATCCACCGTACCAATGTCTGCAGACCTTATATAATCTTTATGACAGAGCGGATTTCGAGAAAGACCTCGGGCCCCTCTGCCGCGAAAAGGGGTTGGGAGTGCTCACCTACTTTTCGCTTGCGAGCGGATTTCTGACCGGCAAGTACCGCACGGCTGAGGACGTATCCGGGAGCGCCCGGGGCACGATGGTGGAAAAGTATCTCGATAGCCGGGGGTTGCGGATCCTGAAAGCGCTGGATATAGTGGCAAAGGAACTCGACACAAAGCCGGCCACAGTCTCCCTCGCCTGGCTCATCTCGCGGCCCGCCGTGACCGCCCCGATTTCGAGCGCCACAAACCTCGAACAGTTGCACGATCTGATCGGGGCGACAAGACTTCAGTTGGACCGGCCGTCGATCATGTTTCTCGATAAGGCAAGTGCATAAGGGACTGACGCCCTGCCGGCCGGATGCCGGGCCTTATGTACCGGCCACTACCTCTTCCTCTTTCTTTGCCTCGGACTTGTAACCGCACTCCTTATTGAGACAGATCAGGGTAGCTTCTCCGGCCTTGTTCCTCTTTTCTCCAAGGAAGGCAGCGCCGCACTGCGGGCATTTTTCGGGGACCGGCCTGTACCACGTTGCAAACTTGCATTTCGGATAATTGCTGCAACTCCAGAAGGGCTTGCCCTTTCTCGATCTCCTCTCGACGATGTCCCCGCCGTCTTCGGGACATTTGACGCCGGTCGCCACAGGTTTGGTCGTCTTGCACTCGGGATACTTCGAACAGGCGAAGAACTTCCCGAACCTCCCGGATTTGAGGACCATCGGCGAACCGCACTTCGGGCATTTTTCGTCGGTCTCGACACTTGCGGCCGCCTGCTTTTCCCCTTCGAGGGGCTTTGCGTTTTTGCATTCCGGAAAACCGGAGCACGCCAGGAAACGGCCGTGTCTGCCCCATCGGACCACCATCGGAAGACCGCATTTTTCACAGACCTCTTCGGTCGGAATGTCCTGGGGCTTCACCTTCCCGGGTATCGCGAGAGCCTCCGCAAGCTTCTTATGGAACGGGCCATAGAAGTCCTTCACCACCTTGACCCACTTCATCTTTCCATCTTCAATCCGGTCGAGCCTCTCTTCCATCGAAGCGGTGAACCCTATCTCCATCAGTTCGGTAAAGCGCTCGACCAGGAGGTCGTTGACCACCGAGCCCAGTTCGGTCGGCGAAAACCTCCCTTCGGCCTTCTGAACGTACTTTCTGTCCTGTATGGTCGAAAGAATAGCGGCATAGGTACTCGGCCGGCCGATACCTTTTTCCTCAAGCACCTTTACGAGCGAGGCCTCGGTATAGCGCGGAGGAGGCTGGGTAAAGTGCTGTTTCGGCAGAAGGTTCACGAGCTTCAGCTCCTCGCCCTCTTTAAGATTGGGAAGAAGCGCCTCGTTTTCTTCGAGCATTTCGTCGGTACTCTCGGTATAGAGCGCCATAAACCCCTGGAATTTGATGACGCTGCCGGATGCGCGGAACACCGTCTCTCCTTTGCATCTGTCGCAGGTGATCTCGAAGGTGGTCTGCTCGAGCTGCGCGGGGGCCATCTGGCTTGCGACAAAACGGTTCCAGACGAGCTTATAGAGCGCGGCCTGCTCTTTGCTCAGATATTTCTTTATCGTCTCGGGAGAATTGGTCATGTAAGTGGGCCTTATGGCCTCGTGGGCCTCCTGAGCGGTTTCTTTACTCTTATAGAAGGGGGGTCTTTCGGGCAGGAAGTCCTTCCCGTAAGTATTCTGTATGAAGTCTCTCGCCGCCTGCTGCGCTTCGGCGGCAACCCTGAGCGAATCGGTCCTCATATACGTGATGAGACCGACCGCCCCTTCCTCCCCGAGTTCGATCCCTTCGTAAAGCTGCTGGGCGACCGCCATCGTCTTCTTTGCGGTGAAACGGAGTTTTCTCGCCGCTTCCTGCTGGAGGGTACTCGTGATAAAAGGAGGAGAGGGCATCCTCTTCCTCATCTTCCGCTCGATCCTGGCGAGGATGAACCTGCCTCCCCTGACGTCGCCAAGGACCGCATCCGCAGAGGCCGCATTCTTTATGTCGGCCTTTTCACCGCCGTATCTGAAGAGCTTCGCCCAGAACCGGGGCTTCGACGAGCCCTCGAATTCGGCGTTGATCGACCAGTATTCATCGGGTTTGAAGGCCTCGATCTCGCGCTCCCTTTCGACCACCAGCCTCACTGCAACCGACTGGACCCTTCCGGCGCTGAGTCCCCTTCTCACCTTTCTCCAGAGCAGCGGGCTCAGTTCATAGCCGACGAGTCTGTCGAGTATCCTGCGTGCCTGCTGCGCGTCGACCTTCTGCATATCGACCTCGCCGGGGTGTTTGATTGAATCGAGGACCGCGCTTTTCGTGATCTCGTTGAATTTTATGCGATAGACCTGTTTGGATTTTCCCTTCACCTCTTCGGCAATATGCCAGGCGATCGCCTCGCCCTCTCTGTCCGGGTCGGGCGCGATGTAGATGACGTCCGCCTCTTTCGACGCCTTCTTCAGTTCCCTGATCACCTTTTCCTTGCCCGGGATGACGATATAGTTGGGGGTAAAATTATTTTCGATATCGATGCCCATCTCCTTGACGGGCAGGTCTTTTATATGACCGACCGACGCCTTGACCTCGTATGACTTCCCGAGAATCTTGCTGATCGTCTTTGCCTTCGCAGGAGATTCAACTATAACGAGAGACTTCATTACCGACCTCCTGACTGTAGCGTGTTATCAATTCCATACGACCCTCTTTCCTCCGCCGAATACCAGTGAATAGATCTCTTCCTTTTCGAACGAACTCTTCTTCAACAATATATAGACCAGAAGCGACTTCAGGATGTCGAGCTCGTCCTCGTCGAGACTTTCGGAAGACTCCAGCGCCGCGAGTTCCTCACTGATATCGACAAGGTCCGGCTCGTCATAATTGATATTATCAAGGATCTCCTCGGAATAGAACTCCGCATCTTTCAGATCCCTTGTGATCATCTTCAGCATTTTTATCAGTTTTTTGGACAACGTTCACCTCATGAAAGAAAAAATCTCTTGCCGCCGGACTGCCGGACAACGTCCTTGAGTTCCAATGCGAGCAGGAGGTCAAGAATTTTATGGACCGGCAGCCCGCTCTCCCTCGAGAGCAGGTCTATATGCTTAGGCTCCCTTGTCAGGAAGCGGCAGACCGCACGCTCCTCCTCCGAAAGTTCCACCGTTACCTGTCCGCCCCGTCTCTTTATAAAGCCCCTCAGCACAGGGGCGAGTTCCTCTACAATATCCGATGCGCCGAGCACCATCCTGGCACCCTGCTTTATCAGTGCATTTGTCCCTTCCGAATTTTGCGACGTGATATTGCCCGGGACCGCAAAGACTTCCTTGTTCTGCTCGAGCGCGTAATTCGCGGTTATGAGCGACCCGCTGTCTGCCGTCGCCTCGACGACCAGCACGCCGAGGGAGAGCCCGCTGATCAGCCTGTTCCTCCGCGGGAAGTGTTCCTTCAGGGGCATCGTGCCAGGCGGGAATTCGCTCAGCGCACACCCGGAAGCCGCAATCTTCTCCATTAGTCCCCTGTTTTCCGGGGGATAGAAGACGTCGAGCCCCGAGCCGAGGACCGCAATCGTTCTGCCGCCGGCATGCAGCGCACTTTTATGCGAGAGCGTATCGATCCCCCTCGCCATGCCGCTGATGATCGTAAAACCCGAAGAGGCAAGCTCCCAGGAGATCCGCTGTGTGACTGCTTCGCCGTAGCCCGTATGTTTCCGGGAGCCGACGACGCCTATCCCGTATCTGTCCTCCGGAATATAATCGCCCTTCATATAAAGCACGATCGGCGCGCCATCCACCTCCTTCAGGACTTCAGGATAAGACGGATCCTGATAGCGGACAACCTTGGTGCCGCTTTTTTCGGTCATCTTCACTATCTTTTCGACGCTGTCCCAGAGCGAGAAATTCCTTATGTTCCCGGCCTTCTCCCTGCTGAGGCCCTTCACCGCCTGAAGGTCTTTCAGCCCGGCCCTGAAGATATTTTCGGGGCTTCCCATCTCCGACAGCAGTTTCCTCGAGATAACCGGGCCTACTTCGGGGACAAGGGAAAGGCCGACCCAGTAACGTATGTCAGACATGCCTCTTCCTGAGTGACTTGTTCGCCTTAAGCCTGAGGGCATGCAGCTTGATGAACCCCTCTGCGTCTTTCTGATTATACACGTCCTCTTCCTCGAAAGTGGCAAGCCTTGCATCGTAAAGAGAGTCCGGCGACCTCCTGCCGACGGTCAGGCAGTTGCCCTTGAAGAGCTTCAGGCGCGCGGTGCCGCTGACCGCCTTCTGCACCTCGTCGATCATCTTCTGGAGGGCGATGCGTTCCGGAGAAAACCAGAACCCGTTGTAGATCAGTTCCGCGTACTTCGGCATCAGGGCCTCCAAAAGGTGCTTCACCTCCCTGTCGAGAGTGATCGACTCGACCGCCCTTCTGGCGATATGCAGAATCGTACCGCCGGGCGTTTCATACACCCCCCTCGACTTTATGCCTACAAACCTGTTTTCGACGATGTCCACCCGCCCTATGCCGTGTCTGCCGCCGGTCTCGTTCAGTTTCCCGAGAAGTCTTGCGGGCGACATCCTCTTTCCGTTGACCGCGACAGGGTCCCCTTTTTCAAATGTCACCTCGATGTACACCGGCCTTGCAGGGGTCTTCTCCAGCGGGACGGTCATGGTGTACATGTCCGGTGGAGGCTCTTTCCAGGGGTCCTCCAGTATCCCGCCTTCGTAACTTATATGGAATATGTTCCTGTCCGTGCTGAAGGGTTTTGCCTTTGTAGCGGTCACCGGTATGCCGTGCGCGGCGGCATAATCGATAAGAGACTTCCTCGAGTCGAACGACCATTCGCGCCAAGGAGCAATCACCTTTATCTCCGGTTTAAGCGCATAGCTCGTCAGTTCGAATCTGATCTGGTCGTTCCCCTTTCCGGTCGCTCCGTGGGCGACAGCCCCGGCACCTTCCTTTGCCGCTATCTCGACCTGCCTTTTTGCGATGAGGGGCCTGGCGATCGATGTGCCGAGGAGGTAAAATCCTTCATATACCGCGTTGCCCCGAAGCATCGGGAAGATATAGTCTTTGACGAACTCCTCCCTCAGGTCCTCTACGTATACCTTCGAGGCACCGGTCTTCAATGCCTTCTGCTTTACCTTCTTCAGGTCCTCACCCTGGCCGAGATCGGCACAAAAGGCGATCACCTCAGCGCGATATTTCTCCTTAAGCCATTTTATCGCGACCGAGGTGTCGAGACCCCCGGAATATGCAAGCACTATTTTATTGACCATTCGTCGTAAGCCTCCGAAGGAAAAGTATTCGATACGGAATCCGCCACAGAGCGGTGGCCTGGCCGGGCCGCAATTCCTAACCATAGCATAAAACCAAAAAAATGTAAAATCATGGATCGGCCGGCTAATTCACGGTCAACTGAGCGCAAGGGCGGCCTCTGAGAGGCATATTCGGCGCCTTTTTCCGCCCCCGGGGACGACACGGCGACGGCCTCGGCGTCAAAAATGTTATCCACTTTTTAAACAGTTTCTAAACAGTTAAATTGCAATTTAATCTCAGTTTCAGTTAGATTAGTTTGATGGAAAATAAGATCTTCCGGAATTTTCTCGGAGAAAAGGGACTCAAACCCACCAAAGAGCGGATAGCTGTCCTGAGCGAGGTCTTCTCATTTCACGGTCATTTCGAGCCCGAATATCTCTATTTACGGATCAAAGACGCAGGATCGAAAGCATCTCGCGCCTCCGTCTACAGGACGTTGAGCCTTCTCGTGGAGTGCGGACTGGTCAAAAAAGTCACCAGGACGGAGAAGGGCAATATCTACGAACATACCTACGGCCACTCCCACCACGACCACATGATATGCGACGCCTGCGGCGAGATAATAGAATTCTACTCCGAAAAACTTGAAAACCTTCAGGACGAGATCTGTTCGGAGAACAGCTTTGCCGGATCCACTCATACACTCGAGATAAGGGGCCACTGCAAAAAATGCAGGACAAAACAGTCTTAAAAGAAGAAAAAAGAAAACAGAAATATGGGCGAATAGTACTTGTCGGCAATCCCAATGTAGGCAAGAGCGTGATCTTCGGCCTGCTGACCGGCAAGTACGTAACGGTATCAAATTACCCCGGCACGACTGTCGAAGTTTCCCACGGCAACCTCATTCTCGACGGCAAGAAGTTCCTTCTCGTCGACTCCCCCGGCGTAAACAGTTTCATTCCCATGAGCGAAGATGAGCGCGTCACCCGGGACATTCTGCTGGCCGAAAGACCCGAGAACGTGGTACTCGTCGCCGACTCGAAGAACCTGAAGCGTGGCCTTATGCTGCTGCTGCAGCTGGCGGAGATGGGCCTTCCCTGCCTACTCACGCTCAACATGGAGGACGAAGCGGCCGCCCGCGGCATTGACATAGACTACGGCAGGCTCGAAGAAATCCTCGGCATCGGGGTGGTCGGCACGGTCGCGCCCCAGAGAAAAGGGATTTCCGATCTCAAAGAGGCCCTCCTATCGCCGAGAAAACCGAAGGTCGAAACGGATTACGGCGAGCTTTTAGAGTCATACGCGTCCCGCATCTCCGGCCTGCTGCCCGATGCGAACATCTCGAAACGCTCCCTGGCGTTGATGCTCCTTTCCGGCGATGACAGCATGACCGGCTGGGTCGTCGCCAACCTCGATGCCGGGAAGATCAAGGAGATCGAAGATCTCAGGGACGAGGCACAGGCAAAGCAAAAAGAACCGCTCGCGAATATCATTGCGAGGAAGCGGATAGAGATGTCGGAGGCGATTGTCGGAACCGTTGTGAAACAGACGGATAAAGAGGCCGGGCAGATCGCACAGTGGCTGGGGAAGTGGACGATGCACCCTTTCTGGGGCATTTTCGGGCTCGTCTTTGTACTCTTTTGTTTTTATGAGTTCGTCGGGAAGTTCGGCGCCGGAACTCTGGTAAACTTTTTCGAACAGGTGATATTCGGAAGATACCTCAGCCCGGGGATAGAGAAAGTCGTCAGATACCTCATCCCCTTTCCTTTTTTGCAGGACTTCTTTGTCGGACAGTACGGAATGTTCACGATGGCGGTCACTTACGCCGTAGCGATCATCCTCCCGATCACCGCCACATTCTTCATCGCCTTCGGCTTCCTGGAAGACAGCGGGTACCTTCCGAGGATCGCGGTCCTTACCAACAGCGCTTTTTCGAAGGTTGGACTAAACGGCAAGGCGGTCCTCCCGATGGTGCTCGGACTCGGGTGCGGCACGATGGCCGCAATGACGACAAGGATACTGGAGACAAGGCGGGAACGGATAATTGCGACGTTTCTGATAGCCCTTGCCATCCCCTGCTCGGCGCAGCTCGGCGTCATCCTGGGGATGCTCGGACCCTATCCGATCAAGGTCACGCTCTGGTGGATCGGTACCCTCTTTTCTGTCCTGGTCCTTACCGGGTATATCGCCGCCAAAGTCGTGCCAGGTGAAAAGGCCGACTTTTTCCTCGAACTGCCGCCGATCAGGCTGCCCAGGCTCGGGAACATACTCATGAAGACCCTCGGCAGGATCGAATGGTACCTGAAGGAAGCGGTACCGCTCTTCATTCTCGGCACCTTCGTCCTTTTTCTGCTCGATAAACTGAAGGTCCTGGGATGGGTCGAGCGGGCCGCGTCGCCGGTCGTCGTCGGATTTCTCGGACTCCCCCAGGAGACCGCGAGCGTCTTCATACTCGGCTTTCTCAGGAGGGACTACGGCGCCGCAGGCCTCTTCCAACTCTCGAAACAGGGGCTCCTCACGCCCGACCAGATCATAGTGAGCATCATCACGCTGACGCTCTTTGTCCCCTGTCTGGCGAGCTTCTTCATGATCGTCAAGGAGCGGGGGACAAAAACCGCCCTGTTCATGTTCTTCCTTATCACGATCTTCGCGCTCCTGGTCGGCGGGGGGGTCAATCTCCTCCTGCATATGCTGGGCTGACTCCATGTCTTTGACAGTCGTTCAAGGGCAGGTTTATAATTAAAGTTGGCATGAAAGTGAAGTTTGTCCTCATATTCTTACTCGCCTCCCTTGTCATCGGAAGCATCGCCGGGAGCTATGTGGCTATCGCAAAGGGGATACCGTCGATTAATGAGCTGAAGCAGTATAAACCGACAGCCGGTACCAGGATCTATTCCGACGACGACGTGCTGATCGGTGAGCTTAGGGTGGAGAAGGGGATATTTGTCCCTATCGACAGCATGCCTAAGAACATGATTAACGCGATCGTCGCGGTCGAGGACTCGAGGTTCTGGAAGCACAAGGGGATAGACTATATCGCGATCGCAAGGGCGGTCGTCACGGACGTTCTCCACGCCAGCCTCAAAGAAGGCGGCAGCACGCTCACCCAGCAGCTTGCAAAGGTGGTTTTTCTCAGCCCTGAAAAGACCCTCCGGAGAAAGTTGATGGAGGCTTCGCTCGCGGTGAAGATCGAAAAAAACCTGACAAAGAAGGAGATTCTCGAACTCTACCTTAATAAGGTCTATTTCGGCCACGGCGCCTACGGCGTCGAGATGGCCTCCCGTGTGTACTTCGGCAAGTCGGTCAGAAACCTGAGCCTCGGCGAGGCGGCCATGATCGCGGGACTCGTAAAGGCGCCCACTCTCTATTCCCCCTTTAACAACCTTTCGAAGGCCAAAGAACGGCAGGCGACCGTCCTGGCCCGCATGGAAGAGGAAGGGTACATAAGTAAATCCGCAAGGGAGGCGGCCAATAAACAGCCGCTCTACCTGACGAGTCCGAAAAAAGGGATGGAGGCGGACAGTTACTTCGTCGAATACATAAGGAAATACCTCGAGGCAAAATACGGCGAGGACACCGTGTATAAAAGCGGGCTGAAGGTCTACACGACCCTCGACAGGGGGATGCAGGTCGCAGCCGTGAACGCGGTTCAGTCCGGACTGAAAGAGGTGGACAAACGCAGGGGATGGCGCGGCGTAATAGAGCACAAAGACGGCGTTGATTTTGACAAAGAACTGAAGGCGAAAGAACTCTCTACCACCGTCTCGGTAAATCCGGGCGATATCTATTCAGGACTTGTGCTTCGTGTCTCAGACAAGGAGGCGCTTATAAAAACGAGAGGAGTTATCGGGAAACTTGCGCTCAAGGACGCTGCCTGGGCATCGAAGATCCTGAACAAGGACGGCAGAGTGAAGAATATCCCGAGTTTCGGCCTAACTAAGATATTAAGACCCGGTGACGTGGTGAAGGTCAGCATCAAGAGCATACGCAACAGGGACGTCCGCCTGACGCTCGAACAAGACCCGCAGGTGGAAGGCGCCCTGGTCGCCGTAGAACCGTATTCCGGCTTCATCCGGGCAATGGTCGGGGGGTATGATTTTGCCAAGAGCGACTACAACAGGGCGTTGTATGCAAAAAGGCAACCGGGGTCTGCATTCAAACCCGTCATCTATGCATCGGCGATGGACAACGGCTTCACCCCCGCAAGCGTCATTAACGACGAGCCGGTCACCTATGCCGGCGGCGCAAAAGGCGAGTGGAGCCCCGAGAACTACGACCATAAGTTTTACGGTCCTACCCGCCTCAGGGAGGCGCTGACGTATTCGAGAAATGTCGTCACTGTCAAACTCGTCGAGGCGATGGGTATCGACAACCTCATCAACTTTGCAAGGACGGTCGGCGTCGACGAGGACGTGCCGAGGAACCTCAGCATAGCCCTGGGTTCGTTCAATATAACACCGCTGGAACTCGCGCTGGTGTATGACCTCTTCGCGAGCAACGGCATGAAGGTCAAGCCGATCTCGATAAAATATATCACCGACAGGAAGGGCAGGATACTCGAAAGCAATGAACCCCAGCCGGAACAGGCGGTGAGTCCCCAGACCGCTTTCCTTATCACGTCGATGATGGAGGATGTCGTAAAGTACGGAACAGGCTGGCGTGCTAAATCGCTCGGCCTGCCGGTAGCGGGGAAGACGGGAACGACCAATGACTATAAGGACGCCTGGTTTGTCGGGTACGCTTCCAACCTCGTGGCCTGTGCGTGGGTAGGGTTCGACAACTTCACGACGCTCGGGCCACTGGAGACCGGGGCAAGGGCTGCATCTCCGATCTGGGTGTCGTTCATGCGGAATTCGATTAAGGGAGGAGCGGAGGATTTCACGCCGCCGGAGGGTATCACCACCGCTTTCATTGATCCGAAGACAGGGCTTCTTTCGGGCGACACTTCAGGAATAAAAGAGTTTTTCAAGGACGGGACCCAGCCGAAGCAACTCACTCCATACCGCTCCATATGGGAGCTGAAGGACCCTTCAGGGGCCGACTTCGATTAGCCCGCGAGGGACCCCCGACTACTTCTTGGTCTTCTTGGAGATATAGACGATGCAGTCTTCGCAGATCCGGCCGGACTGCGTATTGCAGATCATCCTGTTCAGTTCCCAGCAGGGCTTCGTCCTGTCGATATAGGCTGAACATTTGTCTTTTCTTTCTTCGGAACAGGCCGTGATCTCCCAGCAGGGAGCGTAGTCGAGAAGTTTCTTGATCCCCTCGATGCTGATCTTTTTGTTGTGGATCAACTCACGCAGGCACCTGAGCCATTTTATGTCGTTCTCCGAGTAGAATCTGTTTTTGTTTCTCCTCGCAGGCTTTATCAGTCCGTGCTTTTCATAGAGTCTCAGGGTCTGGTCCGTGGTCCCGATGAGTTCCGCGACGATCCCGATCGGATACAGCGGCATCTCCTTTTTTTCTTCTTCACTCAGGTCTTTTCTCATTTTTCCCCTTGCCATGCTTTCTATGATTTCTGATCAGTTCGCATATTAATTTTAATTATTAATACATTTTCAAATTAAAAAATGCAAGTTTTTTATCTTTCTTGTTGACATCGTGCATTTGGCTTATGTTATATTACTCCGATTTTTCGTTAAGGAGGCCACTTATGCACGAATCAAAACTTCTTATGGATATATTTTTCAACCCTGAGGTGATCCCTTCTTATGTCTCTTACGCCTTCCTCGCCTCGCTCCTGCTGATCGTCCTCGCACTCATTGTAAGAAGTTCGCTCAAACTCGTCCCCACGGGTACGCAGAACGTGGTGGAGACGATTATCGAGGCGCTCCTGAATCTGGCCGAGGAGAACATCGGACATCACTGGGCAAGACCGTTATTCCCGCTCCTGGCGACGCTTGCGCTTTTCATTGCCGTTTGCAATTTCATGGGCCTCATACCCGGCTTCGTCTCACCGACAGCCAATATCAACACCAACGCTGCTATGGCTATCCCGGTATTTCTGGCGACCCATGTATACGGCATCAGGGTGCACGGGTTCGGCTACATCAAGCATTTCCTGGGGCCGATCCGTTCGATCTTCGCGCTGCCCCTTATGCTCCTCATGTTCGTCATAGAATTCATAGGCCATATCGCCAGACCCCTTACGCTTTCGGTCAGGCTTTTCGGGAATATGGTCGCCAAGCATTACATCATCGGGGTCCTCGGTATCCTATCGCCGGCAATCGTGCCGGTGGCGATACTGGTGCTCGGCGTGCTCGTAAGTGTGATACAGGCGTTTGTCTTCACCCTGCTGACAGCGCTTTATCTTGCTGGTGCCGTTGAAGAGGCACATTAATCCAAGTTCCTTGAGAAAGGAGGAAAAAGTATGAAGAAAACCGTTGCAATGATCCTTTTGGTCCTCTCGCTTGTAGTTCTGCTCGCACCCGTTGTATTCGCCGAAGAAGCGGCAACTGCTGCAGCAACTGCTCCGGCAGACGCTAAGCTCAAGTATTATGGGGTAGCGGCGCTTGCCTGCGGTCTGGCGATAGGGATTGCGGCCTTCGGAGCGAGTATCGGCCAGGGCATGGGCTTAAAGGGTGCCACTGAGGGTATCGCAAGAAACCCCGGCGCATCCGGCAAGATCACGACGACCCTGATCATCGGTCTCGCCATGATCGAGTCTCTCGCGATTTACGCGCTCGTCGTAGCGCTGATACTGCTATTCGTGAATCCGTTCAAGATTTAGCAGTCTTTTTTTAATAAAAAAAAGGCCGTGGGAACACGGTCTTTTTTTATTAACTATTCGCTTCCCGTGGCGTTGCAGTAACGCACTATTCAGCAGAAGCTTTACCTCAAGCCTTCAGCCTGTCTCCGGTAGGCATCATGTCGGGATCGGGCGACTGACCATTCTTGGCGCGATACTCTTTCCGCTTGCATTCGGCCATCTTCGGACCCATACAGTACTTGCTGATCAGATTTTTGCATGCCACGCTCCACGACTCCTGATACTTCTTGAAAAAACCGCATGTTTCCAGTAACTCACACTTTTCCGCCATATCGAATCTCCTCCTTATCTAAAACTGTAACTTTAGATTTTTGCCAATTTTATACCGTAGGGTTCGTGGGTGTCAATGCTCCGCGGGGCCAGCAGGCAGAGAATTCTTGTTATGACGGCTCATCCTTGTGCATGCCCCTGTTCCCCTGTATACTTTTATCTATGAAAGACAGCCGGGATGTCCCTTCTTATCAAGGGCGAATTCTGAGAAGAAGACTGAGGGAATAGATGGAGCGCTCGATCTGCATCCACGGCCATTTTTATCAGCCGCCGAGGGAAAACCCCTGGCTCGAGGCGATAGAGATACAGGACTCCGCCTCGCCATACCACGACTGGAACGAGCGGGTCACGGCAGAATGCTACGCACCGAATTCCGCTTCACGCCTCCTGGACGGCAATGGTCTCATAATCGACATTGTTACCAACTACGCAAACATAAGCTTCAACTTCGGCCCCACCCTGCTTGCCTGGATGGAGAAACATTCTGCCGAGGTTTACGCCGCTATTCTCGCCGCCGACAAACAAAGCATGGGGAGCCGGGGGGGACATGGAAATGCGATTGCTCAGGTTTATAACCATGCCATCATGCCGCTTGCCAATTCCCGCGACAAGCGCACGCAAGTGCGATGGGGGATATCGGATTTTTTATCCCGCTTTAAGAGGTTTCCCGAGGGCATGTGGCTCGCGGAGACAGCCGTTGATATGGAGACCCTCGACATACTCGCAGAAGAAGGGCTGAAGTTCACCGTACTGGCGCCCCATCAGGCTTCAAAGGTGAGGAAGACAGGCTCCGGCCGATGGAAAGATGTAGGCGGAGGGCGCATTGACCCGACGAGGGCCTATCTCTGCGCGCTCCCTTCCGGCCGCAGGATAGCGATTTTCTTCTATGACGCGCCCATATCCAGGGCTGTTGCCTTCGAAGGACTGCTCAACAAGGGAGAAGATTTTGCCAATCGGCTCATTTCGGGTTTCTCGGACACGAGGGAGTGGGAGCAGATCCTTAGCGTGGCTACGGACGGCGAATCCTACGGCCATCACCATAAGTTCGGCGACATGGCCCTGGCACATGCCCTGCACCATATAGAAAAAAATGCCCTTGCCAGACTCACCAATTACGGGGAATTTCTCGAAAAAAATCCACCCCTTCACGAAGTGCAGATACTCGAAAACACCTCGTGGAGTTGTAGCCATGGAGTCGAACGGTGGAGGAACGACTGCGGGTGCAATACGGAAGGACACCCGGGATGGAACCAAGCGTGGCGGGCCCCCCTCAAAGAGACCCTCGATTGGCTTAGGGACGAGCTATCCCCCCTGTTTGAAAAGAAGGTGGGAGAATATCTCAAAGACCCATGGGCCGCAAGGGATGACTACATCGATGTAATCCTGGACAGATCCCAGGAGTCTATCACCGTATTCCTAAAGAAACACTCCCTCCGTGATCTCACCGACGTCGAAAGGACTGTTTTACTTGAGGCGATGGAGATCCAGAGGCATGCCCTGCTCATGTATACGAGTTGCGGATGGTTCTTCGACGACCTTTCAGGGATCGAGACACTTCAGATAATCCAGTATGCAGGCAGGGCGATCCAGCTTGCGGAAAAGCTCTTCGGCACAGACCTCGAAAGTCCCTTCAAGGAGAGACTTTCAGGGGCAAAGTCGAATATACCTGAATATGGAAACGGGGCGCTCATTTATGAAAGGTCCGTCAAGCCCGCGGTCGTGGACCTGAAGAAGGTGGCGGCCCACTATGCCGTAAGCTCCCTCATCAGCGATTACGGCGAGACGGCGAAGATTTTCTCCTTCACTGTGAGGACGGAAGACTATCAGCGACGACAGGCAGGGCAGGCAAGACTTGCCGCCGGCCGGATTGTGGTCTCCTCGGACATCGTCCTGGACTCCGAGGCCGTTATTTTCTCCGTTCTCCATTTGGGCGGCCATATCTTCAACGGCGGCTTAATGGCTTATAAAGACGAAGCTTCATATCAGTCGATGAAAGAGGAAATACTCGCCGCCTTCGATAAAGGGGAGGTTTCCGACATCCTCAGGCTGATAGACACGCACTTCGGCATGAATACCTATTCTCTAATCAATCTGTTCAGGGATGAACAGCGTAAGGTCCTCGACCTCGTCATCACAAAGACCATGGAGGATTTCGAGCGTGCCTACCGTCTCATCTATGAAAATAATCGTACCCTCATGGGTTTCCTTCAGGAGGCCGGGATACCCGTGCCGAGAAGGTTTATCACAGCGGCTGAATTTTCGCTCACATCCGATTTTAAGAAGGCGGTTTCCGAGGACAAGATCGATGAGCAGCGGATAAAGGCGATAATCGCCGACAGCAAAAAGTGGAACCTGCCGCTCGATTCCACCGGCCTCGAATATATGGTAAGGCGAAAGGGCGAAGATATGATCGGGAAACTTCTGAGGGCGCCGTCCGACATTTCAATCCTCGCGAATTTCCTGGCCATGGTGGAGATTCTGCGGGAGCTGCCCCTGGAAATAAACTATTGGCAGATCCAAAACACTTACCTGTCCATCGCAAAGGCAGTCTACAAAGAATTCCTGAAAGAGGCAGATGGCGGCGGTGAAACAGCTGCAAAATGGGTGGAAACTTTCAGGCGTATAGGGGAGCTGCTCTCCTTCAATGTCTCTTCTGTGCTATCAGGAGGCCGTCAGGACGGACCATGATGACTCGCGGCCTTATTCTAAACTTATCCCGCACTTTAGTTTGACATCTCCACAGACATTGATAAAATTGAA
>Ga0316620_10000489_pt1 | contig 16109 bp, 15 predicted proteins | sample OWC_Aug_M1_C1_D5_FD_207651 | JGI IMG/M metagenome (GOLD analysis project Ga0316620, IMG submission 207651) | Wetland soil microbial communities from Old Woman Creek delta, Ohio, United States - OWC_Aug_M1_C1_D5_B | ecosystem: Environmental > Terrestrial > Soil > Wetlands | place: USA: Ohio... | reverse complement strand
CGCTCGAGACGGCCTCGATGAGGGCGGTCGCTCTGTCAAATTCGCGGACCGCATCGATGGCCGCCCCCTTTGCGATCAGGATATGAACAATCGGCTGACAGCCTTCTCGCGCGGCGGTCATCAAGGGCGTATCTCCTTCCCCTCCCGGCCGCCCAACCTCCGCGCCTTTGCTAATAAGAAACTCCGCCATTTCGACATGGCAATTCTTGGCCGCCCAAAGGAGAGGCGTGGAGCCCCATTCGCCGGCCAGCTCTGCAATATCAGTAGCCACGTTGACGTCCGCCCCCCTATCGCACAGCGCTCGGGCAATCTCCATTTGGGCATACCTCGCGGCGGCGATAAGGGGTGTATAGTTATAGGCGCCACGGCAGTTGACGTCGATTCCTCTGTCGAGGAGCGCCAAGGCCTGCTGTAGATTCCCCTTTTGTACCGCCTCAAAGAGTGCCTGAATCTTCTTTGGGGGATTTTGACCGAGGCAAAAGACATAAAAGCCAAGCATCAAAAACGGCAAGGCGCAACTCTTCTTTCTCATTAGACCTACTCTTAGTCAAGATACCACCTCTAAGGAGCGCTTTTCAACCAACCGTCGCCGCACAAAAAGTAGCTCAATAAAGGACTTGACAAATGAAATAGAATGCCTATATTCTATTATTAATGAAAATAGATAATAGATTATATGAGGCCAAGGATCTTAAGAGAATCCTAGGTTTGACGCCTGAAACTATCTATCTCTGGCTCGGGACCTATCGCATTTTTGAACCTGCTCTTCGTGCCCCCGGTGTCCGTGGAAAGAATAAGTATTCCCTGCTCGACGTAGTCAAGCTTGCGCTCATCCTTAACCTGCAAAACATTGGAATCCATCTATCGCACATTCGAGGAATTTTCGCCGGACTTGATAAAGACGAGAATGGCATAAACCTATGGGAAAGAATCTTAAATGAAAGAGAACGCTTCGACAGGGTTGGCGCCACCCTTATAATCCGCAGACTCTCGGTGTACAGAATCGACCTGGGGCCTATGGGTATCAACAAGACTCGATTACATGGGCGAGAGCCTAACTATCAAGTTCGCCTTTTATCCTATAAGGAGGCTGCTGGGGAACTCAGTTTCAATGTAAAAGCGCCACTCCCCAGGCTGATCATCCCCATCAAATGGATCATCGAGGCTGTAGAATTGCGAACGCGAGAACGGCTTGGTCAACGAAAGGATGAAATAATAAAGGAATCATAAATAGATTCGGCCCCCCTTCCCCTCACTTACCCCACCTGTTTTCTTTGATTTCCCGTTGCAGATCTGGAGGTTACAGAGTTTTTCGTTTAATGCTCAGTCAGGCCAAGTTTGGCGAGCATAAGCCTCATCGGATCCGCCATGCTGTCCTCTGCCCCTATCCAGGCGATCGGCTCGAAAGCATGCAAGGGGCGCGGCGCCGAATCCCGGCGACACATCGCCTTCATCGCCGATAGGGCCGGGCGTCAGCGCTCTCTCTTCAAGATATAGACGGCGCCGCGGTAGGATCCGGGTCCGTTCTTGAACCTGGCGCCTACGATGGCGTAGTCGCCGTCGATGCCGACGGCGTATCCGTAGCCATCGCCGTCCTGGGCGTCGCTGGCCGCGCAACGGCATCTCTCGCCCCATCCGTTGGGCAATTCGGGCGAATAGAACAGGACGAGGCCGCGGTTGTTGCGGGATGGGCCCTTGTAGGGTGCCCCGACGAGGAAGTCCGTTCCGCTGACGGCCACGGCGACCCCGAAACCATCCTGATCCTCGGCATCGATCGCCGTCAGCTTCCGGCTCTGCCCCCAATAATCGGGACCTCCTAGCGAGCGCTGAAAGACATAGGCCGCTCCGCGGGTGTCGCCGGCGCCGTCCTCGTATTCGGATCCGACGACAACATGATCCCCATCGAGGCCAATCGAGCTCCCGAGCATATCGGCGTTCTCGGCGTCATTCGCGACCAGTCTTTTAATCTCCCCCCAATTGTCGGTGCCTCCGCCGTCGCGATAGAAAACATAAGCCGCCCCATAGAGCTGGCCCATACCGGAAAACGGCGCGCCCACGGCGAGTATCCCGTCTTTCAAGGCGATCGACGCGCCAAACCAATCGTAATGGTCAGGGCTCGTCGGAACGATCCGTTTGACCTGGCCCCATTGGTCGGACCCTCCGGCATTGCGATAGAAGACATAGACCGCGCCCGTGGACATCCCGAAACCCCTTTCGGGGGCGCCGACGACGGCGATGTCCCCGTCGATCGCGACGGAGGAGCCGAAAGACGATCCCATTTGCGGGTCCGCGGCGACGAGCTTCCGGGCCTCGCCCCAATGGCCGGCCCCGCCCAGGTCCCGGGAGAAGATGTAGGCCGCTCCCGATCCATCGTTTCCCGCATTTTGGGCACCGACTATCGCGTGCGCGCCAGCGATGGCCACGGCGTAGCCGAACGAATCGCTGTTGACGGTATCGCTGCCGCGGAGGATCTTCGTCTCGCCCCAGCCGTCCGCTCCGCCCTGAAGCCGGTAGAAGACGTAGGCCTTGCCGCGGACATCCCCCGAGAAGCCACCCCCGACGATGGCGTAGTCCCCATCGATGGCCACGCACGTCCCGAAATAGCCGAAATCCTCGGCATCGCTGGCCGTGATCGCCCGCGCTTCCCTGAACACGGGAACGGTCTGGTCCGGAGGGGGTTCATCCACCGAAGTGCTGCACGAGGTCAAGGCCGCGAGGCAAGCAGCCATAAGGAGAGGAATCTGGAGGACGTCTCTAGCGCCCATCTTGGCTCGCTCCTGTCGCAAGAGCCCTATATATGCCTCTGCGGGCGGGAAAGTCAACCAAGGGCGCTATCGGCCTGGCAGTCGATCCGAAGGTTGGGGGTTCGATTCCCCTCACTCACCCCACCTGTTTTCCCCCGCAGATGATATAGGGAAAGCGTCTGTGCGGGTCCTTCAAAGCTCACCTGTTCCTTCTCTCGCCATCCTGTCTCTGATGTCCCGGAACCCCGCCCCCTCATTGACATCCAGAGCGTTCATTCATTATAATCCGGCCTAATCAAGGAGAGGACTGCCGTGAAGGCGTCTCGTACATCTCCGTTTCTCATCGGTTTCCTTCTCTTCTCATGGGGCTGTTCGTCCTCTTCTTCCCCGTATACCCCTCCGATCAGCGTGTCGATCGATCAGCATTCCGCAAGAGTTCATGTTAACCGATCGGTCCAGTTCACTGCCACGGTGCACAACTCGACGAATAAGGCGGTGACCTGGAGCATCAGCGGCACCGGGTGCAGCGGCGCTACGTGCGGCATGGTCAGTGGCGCTGGCCTCTATACGGCCCCCGGGAGCGTGCCCAGCCCCGCCGAGGTGGTGGTCAAGGCTGCCTCAGTGGCCGACCCGACCAAGTCGTCCACGGTAACGGTGACCATTCTGCCTGCCGTCATGATCACGGTCTCTTCGCCCTATCCGACGCTCGCTGTCGGGTGGACGCTGCGGTTCAGCGCCGAGGTCCAAAACGCCGACGACGTCAGTGTGACCTGGACTCTATCGGGTCCCGGCTGCACGGGAGCCGAGTGCGGAACTCTCTCATCATCAGGCTTTTATCAAGCCCCGTCCCAAGTCCCCTCCGAGCCCGCCGTGACGATCACGGCCACGTCGGTCGAGGATCCTAATGCTTCCGGCTCCGCGACCATCGTCATCGAGCCTTCCGGCCTGTCCGTCGAATGGACCTGGATGTCAGGCAGTCAATTCACAAGGTCCTGGGGCGAGTACGGACAGCTTGGGATTCCGGCCCCCGCTAACGTCCCCGGGGCAAGAGAGGGGCCGGTCTCCTGGTCCGGTCCGGGCGGCGACCTCTGGCTCTTCGGGGGACGCGGGTTGGCCTTGAATGCGATCGACGGTTTCCTGAACGACCTATGGAGGTTCGATCCAGCGACCCGTGAATGGACTTGGATGTCCGGTTCGAACTCCCAAGACCAATATGGATCTTACGGAACACCGGGTTTAGCGGACCCCTCGAACGTTCCGGGGGCAAGGTACGACAGCGTTTCTTGGCTCGATCCTGCGGGTAATTTCTGGCTATTTGGGGGATACGGCATATTTTCAGCCGGGGGCGGCTGGACCAACGGCAACGACCTGTGGAAGTACGATGCCGTTACCAGAGAATGGACCTGGATGTCCGGCAGCAGCACCGGCGATCAGGCGGGCATCTACGGGACAAAGGGCGTGGCCGATGCTTCGAATGTCCCCGGCGCCAGGCGACAGGCCGTAACTTGGGCGGATTCCAGCGGCGCCCTCTGGCTCTTCGGAGGGATTGGCTATGGCTCGGGCAGCGAGAATCCCGGCATGCTCAATGACCTCTGGAAGTATGATCCCTCTGGCGGAACATGGACCTGGATCTCAGGCAGCGATATGATCGATCAGCCCGGCGTCTACGGGACCAAAGGCGTCGCCGATCCTGACAATATGCCCGGAGCGAAGTTCAGGGCCGCCTCCTGGGTCGATCCCAGCGGGAAGCTCTGGCTCTTCGGCGGCGGCGGCCCCGGTTACGATCATTTCAACGATCTCTGGAAGTTCGATCCGGCGACCTATGAGTGGACCTGGGTGTCCGGAAGCGATCTCGCCGGTCAGGCCGGCGTATACGGAACGAAGGGCCTGGCCGATCCGTTGAACGTTCCGGGGGGAAGGGGTCTAGCGCTCTCTTTCCGCGATCCCGGCGGCAAGCTCTGGCTTTTCGGCGGGGCCGGCTATGACGCGACCGGTGACAATACCCTTCTCAATGACTTATGGATGTTCGACCCGGCGACCTGCCAATGGACCTGGGTGGCCGGCAGCGAGCTCGGCTTTCAGGCCGGTATTTATGGGATCAAGGGAGAGGGCGACCCGGCGAATATGCCGGGTGCGAGATTTTATGGCGTGTCGTGGGTCGACGCGGCCAGCAGTTTCTGGCTCTTCGGGGGCTGGTACAATGGGTTCCTCAGTGATCTATGGCGAGGTGTCCGCTAAAGGGAAGACGCCGACCCAAGAGAGCTGTTTTTCGAACCCGGGGAGAAAGCCGGGAACTCGCAGTCAGCGCAGGCTCTCGAGCCTCGCTACGAAGACGTCAGTCCTGTTGGAGGGAAATTCTGTCCCTTTGTCCGAGAAAGGTCTGATGGGCTGGCCCCACGTATCGTAGCTTGTCCCGGCGAGAAAGATCCTACCCGCCGCGTCCACCGCGATGCCTTCTCCATAGTCCTCGTCCGTCGAACCGCGAAAGGCATTAGCGAGCAGGTTTCCGTTGACATCCAGCTCCGCGATGTACGTGTCCGAACCCCCTTCATTATAGCTCGCAGCGCCTGGGCCCCAGGCGCCCCAGCTCGATCCCGCCACGAAGATATGCCCCTGGCTGTCCAACGTCACGTCCCTGGCGTCCTCCCAATCCGAAGAGCCAAGGAATGTATTCCAGACGAGAGCTCCTGTGCCGCCTAATTTGGCCACAAAGGCGTCGTAATGGTCGTACGGACGAATCGGGGAACCCCAACTTCCTCCTTTGCTGGTCCCCACCACATAGACGGCGCCGTTGCCATCCGAGACGACGTCTTCGGCATAATCCTCCGCGCCGCCATCCGTCCCCAAGAAGGTGTTCCATAGGAGATGACCGTTCCCATCGAGCTTGGCCACAAAGCCGTCATAGGATCCGGGGCTCGATATGGGCATGATCGGCGAGCCCCAACTGAAACTGCTGTTTCCGACAGCGTATACATTGCCGCTGCTGTCCGCGGTAACGCCGTGGCCGTCGTCGCCGAAAGAATCCGAGCCGAGAAAAGTATTCCAGACAAGGTAGCCGTTATTGTTCAGCTTGGCGACGAAGACATCGGGCGAACCGGCGAACGGCCTGACCGGCGTGCCCCAGCTCAGGAAGCTGGCCCCGATCACGAAGATATCGCCGTTGCTGTTCACAGCGATGCCGCCGTCGTAACCGGAATCATTCGAATTGAGGAACGTGTTCCAGATGAGCTCGCCGCTGCTGCTCAACTTGGCCACGAAGGTATCATATCCGAAGACATGGGGATTGATCGGAGAGCCCCAGTTCTCCGTGCTGAGCCCCGTGACGTAGATGTTCCCCTGATTATCAAGCGAGATGCTGCATCCGTGACCGCCCGACGTGCCCGTAGGACCCAGAAACGTGCTCCAGACCAGGTTCCCGTCCTTGCCGAGCTTAGCGATAAACGTATCGTTGAACTCCGTATAAGCCGCAATCGGAGAACCCCAGGTGGCATAGCTGTAGCCCGCAACGTAAACGTTGCCGCTATCGTCCGCTACCGCGGCGCATCCAACGTCGGTATCTCTTGAACCGAGAAACGTGTTCCATGAACTGGTCTCAGGCGGCTGAATGTCATCTTGATCCTGGGTCCCACACGAGTAGGCCGCGAGAAAGCAGACAAGCAGAAAGCCGGAGACAAAGATTTTATTCATTAAGTCCTAGGCCCCTCAACCTTACGCCATCTCTCCAATTATATATTGCGATAAATAGAAAAGCCAATACCTTATATTTTTCGCTAGCGGACCTTCGTGCGGGACAACTGTGCCATATTTGTGATACGGCGGACCAGACGCGACAAAAACTCGACACGATAAAGGCCCTCCCCTATCCAATGTAATTTCATATCATTAGACGCCTAATCCGCCTGATTGTGGATCCGAAGGTTGGGGGTTGGATTCCCCTCACTCACCCCACCCTGCCTTCTTAAAACGGCTGAGCTCCCCTATTGACAGGTGTCCGCAGATGGCCATATTGTTATCGTGAGGAAGGGGTATTTGGAAGGCCTTTGGGGAAAGAGTAGCCTGCGTATCCTTTGAGCGGCAGAGAATCCGGCAATTCGATAACCCCCGCTGAGAGGATTGCTCATGAAAAGGCAGTCTAATCTTTTGTCTTCTCATGGTATCCGGTCGGCATTGGTCGTCATGCTTTTAGCAGCCGCCGCCTCTTTTCTAGGAATACGGAGCCAGAGACCCCCCAAGGCACTCTCGGAGTCGGCGTCCGCTTCAGAATTCTCGGCAGCTCGAGCCGCGAAATACCTTGATGGCATCGCTCAGGAGCCCCACCCCCTGGGAACGTTGGCTCATAACAGAGTGCGTGATTTTCTCACTCAAACGTTGCGAGGTCTCGGATATGACACACAAATCCAGAGCTCGTTCTATGGCGACCCAGATCTGCAGGTTGCGGCAAGAGTTGAAAATATCGTAACTAGGTTGCCAGGCATCCGTCCATCCGGCAAGGCCCTAATGCTGTGTGCCCATTATGATAGCGCGGGATCATCATTCGGTGCGGGTGATGATGGCGCGGGTCTGGTCGCGATCCTTGAGGCTGCACGCGCTCTAAAGTCGGGTTCCTGGCCGCTAAAGCAAGACCTGATATTTCTTCTCACGGACGGAGAAGAGGACGGCACCCTGGGGGCGCGGGCTTTCGTCCGGGAAAACCCTTGGGCCAAGGACATCGGATTGGTCCTGAATTTCGATCCCCGCGGCACTCGAGGAGCCGCCCTCATGTTCAAAACTTCCCCAGGGGATTCGGGCTTGGTCCGGGAGTTGGTCCACGCCGCCTCTTTTCCCTGGGCGAATTCGCTCTCGACGACGATCTATCGTCGATTTGTGGATATGTCTCTCCTCAGCGACATAAGCGTTTTCATGGCGGCTGGAATGCAAGGAATGAGTTTTGCGTTTGCCGAGGGATGGCTGGACCGTCATTCCCCTCAGGACCGTATTCCTAATCTGGACCTCCATAGTCTTCAGCATCTTGGGACCTATGCGCTGGCTCTCGCCAGGCACTTCGGGGAAAACGGCGTTCCGGAGAGGTCCCGGACGGATGACGTCTATTTCAACCTGGCCGGATTTTCGGTTGTCCGCTACTCCTCGGAAACGGCCATGGGGCTGGCCGTCTTGATAGTTGCTCTCGGGGTGGTGGCTGGACTCGTCGGCTTCAAGAAGAAGATCCTTACAGCAAAAGGGCTTTTCGCGAGCATCCCGATCCTGCTTCTTCAACTATCCCTGACTGTCGCCTTTGCTTTTCTTTTCAGAAAAGCGCTCGCGGCTTCCCATGGATCGTGGCTGCATTCCGGGCCTTTTCAGGCGAATCCTCTGTATCTTCTTTCTCTCGTTTTTTTGGCCCTAATGATCTCCCTGCATATCTTTGGCTATTCCAAAATTAGCTGGGAGCATATGGCCTACACGGCCGGACTGCTTCTTACCATTCTGGCGTTAGTCCTTACGATTGCTCTGCCGGGAGCAAGTTATATTGCCGCCTGGCCTGGGGGACTTCTCCTGTTTTCGGTCCTGATTGCCTTTATCGTGCAAAGAAAAGGCTCAACGCAAGGACCGGGAAGGGCGATCTCGGGCCTTTCGTCGATTCCATCTGCTCTCTTCATGGCCCCCATAATCTATTTATTCTTTGTCGCATTCTTCTTTACGGTCCCGTCAACAATTTCCCTTGCTGGGCTTGTCGCCCTGTTTCTATGGACACTAATTCCTGTCCTTAATCTCATCGGACGCCGCTATAAAGGTGTGGGAATACTTGCGGTCGCTACCCTTTTTCTGGCGTCGAGCGTGGCAGGGGCTTTAACCACGAGATTCACGGCCAGGCATCCCTCGGCGGATAGCATTGATTTCTGGCTTGATATGGACTCTCAAACTGCTTCTTGGGTCGTCATGGCACGGATGCCGAACGCGTGGATAGCAGCCGCTCTGCCCCAGGCTGAACAGGGACATCCTATGGATACGTCTCCCTATCGGTCCCCCCAGTTCCTTCATCAACCAGCGCCCTTCATTTCCCTTGCTCCCCCGGTCGTCGAAAAGAAAGACGACGTTGTAGGGGGCGGGATCCGCACGCTGACGCTTCACGTCGCCTCGCCTCGCTTAGCACGAGAGATCTTAGTGCATGGCGGAACAAGCCAAGTAATCTCAGCCGAGATCGAGGGCAAGAAAGTCATGGAGGCGAAGGAAAACCAGAATCGACTTATGCTCTGGCTCCCGGGCCCCCCGTTAGACGGCTATACGCTTGTGCTGAAGGTTAAGGTTGGCACTCCCGTTTCGCTGATGGTCCGAGAGCTGCTCCCGTGGATTCCCGATGAGGCTCAGAAGCACCTGCCCGAATCACCTCCGTGGATGTCACTCGATAAGTCCATGACGATCCGAAAGACCTACGAGTTCTAAAGACAATCCCTAGGTGCAAGAGACGTCTGGAAACCCAACCTTAGTGCTCTCCCCTACGGGGAGCTTCTAGGGCGACGGGTCAGGATCGGAACGGTTCTTGTGAGGGGCGGCACTCCCCTCCCCCAAACTCATAGCGGCCTTTCGTGACGGCTAGGAGGTCAGCCCAGCGCTGCCCCCAGGGACTGAATCAAGCTGGAGTAGTCGCACGCCTTCATGGCGGCTTTAAATGTGAGCCGCGACTCACCCCACCTGTTTTCCCCCTGTTGCCAGGCTAAGATCAACGACTTAGCCTAGTCCTTAACGAAGATCGCCCTTCCATCGTTTTCCCTCGTTTTCCATCGTTTTGAGCACAATCCCGCAAGAAAGTCGAGAGATTTTCCCGACCAAGTACCGAGCCTAAGGGTCCCCGACAGGGCATGGTATGGATCTTTAAAGGGCAGGAATGGCCTGAAGTAGGCTTGAGTTGTTTTTAATGTATGGGCTTATAGGATGAAGAAATAGATTATATGAGCAGGAGCGGAAGGTGGTATGTATTCAGTTAATAGAAATCTAACCAGCGTATGTCAGATGACTCGCCCGGGGCTGCACGCTAAGTCGTCAAAACCGGCGAAGCTACGGCCCCCTATGGGAACTTTCACAAGCCCCCCTCCCCTTCAGGCCACCTTCACTCCAACCTCCCCACTTTCCCCTCCCAAGTTTTGACGGAAGATTTTGCATCTAAGTCACGTCTAAACAGACGTGAGGAGGGAACGATGAAAAAAGCGCTCGCCTTTATCCTTCTCCTCTCTCTTGTTACCTGGGCGTATCCGGCGGATTTCAAGATCATAGCCGGACTTTCACTCTCAAAGTCCACAGAAGGCATAGGCCTCGCTGATGAGGGCTGGCTTTATCCTCCGCATCCGGAGTCTGGAGCAGGATTCGTCGCGGGAGGCGGGATAGAATTCTCTCTGGCTAGGAACGTTGTTCTCGAAGCTGATGCGCTCTTCCTCCAAAAAGGCAGCAAAATCAGATACGAAATGTCGTCTTTGGGGCCTTTTATGGCGAGAATTAACGAACTGAGCATCCCCGTATTGGTCAAGGTCCTTCTGAAGCCTGGGACTTCGCCCTATATCGTAGGGGGTGGCGAGTTCGCGTTCGTGCTTACCGATGGGCCAAAGAGCATTGATTATGGACTGGTCGTCGGGATCGGATTCCGAAAACAGCTGAAGAAAGCCAGCATGAGTATCGAGGCGCGTTATCATCATGGGCTTCAGGATATGCGGCCCGATAACCTCATTTTTTCGTATTTTCCCGCCGGTTTGAGGAAGATGAGGGTCTTCGTATTTATGCTTGGATTCTCGATCTGAGCCGCGGAATTCGTGGGAGGGAGCGGGACGCTTCGGTAAGGCTCCCTTCTACTGAATCTACCTTACTAAATATCATCCCCTTTTTCAGTTCCAAGTTTACTTGACCTTCCAGGTCACGGCATAACGTTTAACATACTGGTAGCCGTTCTCGTCCTTCTCCAGGGCATAGTATTTCCCTTGGGAGACCTTCAATCCTCTCGGCCTGAGCGGCATCCGAGCGAGAAGACGTCCGTCTTTATCGAAAATATCGTGGATGAAATAGCCGTCTCCCGCTTTTTCATAGGTTTCGACGAACAGATGTCCGGTGTCGCTAATAAAGAAAGGCCGGAAGGCGGCGTGCTCTTTTGCGAATACCATCGATATAGAGCTAAACTCAGGCTTGCGGAACTCCTTGATATCATCCTCGCTGACGGGGATGGGATCATAGACCTTACGAATCTTCTTGAATAGCTTATGAGTCCCGGCTTTGAAAAACTGGATCTCGTATTCCCGCGAGTGGCCATAAATGAAGTTGTCAGAAAAATCAAGGGTCCAAAACGGCTTGGGCATGAAGATCTCGATCTTATTCGGCTCCGAGACGCGCTCTTCCTTGGTCAACATAAAAGGATCCGTTGCCTCACGATTCAAATAGATCGTTTTTTCTTCAGACCGGAACGTTTCCATATCAAAGATTGTTGCGCTAGCATACACATTGCCTTTTGAATCAAGCCGGGCGTAGCCGAGTCGCGGTTCTTCATAACGGAGATCACGAACATAGGTCCCGTCGGTTTTAAAGAAGGAAAACCGCATTTGAAGGACATCGTATACAACGAGTTCTCCGGTCAGACTCACGATGGACAGGCCTGCTATTCCCTCGAATTCTCCCGGGCCCTGGCCGTGACGCCCGATGGTCCTTAGATAGCGACCGGCCCCATCGAAAACCTTGATATGGTCTTCCTTGCGGTCGCTGATATAGAAATTGCCGGCATCATCGACGACAAATTCGCCGATGTCATCGAAGACCTCCTGGCCCTTGGCCTCCGGGCCGCCGATCAAGAGTTCCTCTTTGAGCTCAAGGATGGGCGTTTTGTAGATCGGCTCCTTAGGGTTCTTGACGATAGTGACATCGCCTTCTTTGACAACTGTGCCTTTCCATTTGGCCTGGGCGGAAGCCGGCTGCGGCATCGAATAAACAGCGAGCAGAAAGCATGCTATGCCTACTCGAGCTCCATTCATTGTCATGATTGGCCTCCGGTCACATGCCTTATCTGCACTATTCTTTCCCAGGAACTTTCCCAAAAATCACTATCCAAGTTTCACTTTGGAAACTCATCTCTAAACTTTCTCTGAAGATCTGGACAATATCTCCTCCAACAATCCAAATAATGCTTCACGGCCTTCTTGCGTGTGCATCGGTCGTCACGAAGGATGCAGGTTCCGTCGCCGTCTGGATGATCCGGGTCAAGCATGAAAAATTCACAGAGAGGCGGGCTTATCAGCTCTTCCGTCGGGACGCTCCGGCTCGTCCGGATAATTCGGGCTGAACCTGATGTCGTCTCGAGCGAGCTCGACGACGAGCTCCCTTTCTTTTTCCCGCCAGCCGCATTTGCACCATTCTTCGGCATAGGAATTTCGTTAATCGGGCTCCCTTGCTTCCCTTATTGAGGCCTATGTCCGCGTCGCTGTTCTACTTATTTTTCTTTCTTCTCCGGGCAAGCCGGGGTCGAATCCTTTTTTTCCATCTCCTGCACCACAGCTCGTGCCGGTGGCTTTACTGCGGGGTTCGGCCGCCGGGTATCCTCACCAGGCGAGAACCCTTCTTGTACTAGGACAGGCGCGGGAGGAACGACATTCGGATCTGGATGCCTTGCCGGCTCGGCCGGCTTCTCTGGAGAGGGTTCGCTTGGCTGCGCGACCGGCTTCGGATCTTCGTCTGCCATTTGGGTACTCCTTAGCATCTATGAATGTTCCATAGGATGAACGAAACAACCAAAATCGAAATGAGCCCTACCGACCATAATAGGGCTTTATAGGTTTTGAGCAAGCATTTGAGTTTTTCCTTACTCAAGGCATCGTTAGACTCCACAATATCGCTGTTGCGTTTGGTAAGCGCATATATTATATCCAGGTATTCTTCTTCATTATCGAAGAAACCTATTACCTCCTTATTCATGCCCGGGATTCCCAATGTAGCCACGCGCATTGACCTCAGAATATTCACAAAGGCAAATAATATTGCCGCGAAGAAGAGCAGATAGGAAACGAGGCTTATCCAAGCAAGGGGGTTTTTGGGAGGAACGACAGACTCGATAACCGACTTCCCTCCCACGGCCGACACAACCATAAGAAGGCCCGAAAGGGTCGCAAATTTATGAGCTTTTTCGTCTGTTTTTCTTATCCGCTCAATTCCATCGGCCACGGCCTCTTTGGATAAAGCGTATAGCTCTTCGTACTTCTTTAAGGTTTGGTCCATATTCGTCATTTGAAAAACACTCCATAGCCGGCCACGACGAGGGCCAGGGTGCCGATGATGGCGATGAGTAGGTTGAGCCAGAAGATCCTCTTGGAGAGCCGGTCGGCGCTCCTCGAGGCCCGGTCGATGCTGTAGATCAGGAGGGCTTCCATCATGGCGACGTGCCCCCCTTCCCGGTCGAGGATGGCGCTCAGGGTTTGTTCTTTTTTGATGTCCCTCAGGGCCTCGCGGTCTGCTATCTCGACCGCCTTGATCTTGGTTCTGTTCATTTCAATCCAAACTCAGCGGATTCCGCTCACGCTCCCCTCTTCGATAACGCCACCCCGAGCTCCTTTCCGAGCGCGTCCCATTTCCTGTCGCACCAATCTTGGAACGGGGCCTTATCCTTGTCCTCGAGTTGTCGGATGATGTCCCTGAAGGCGGCGATGAGTCCCCCCGATGCCGATCCCGGAGACACCGTACCGAGGACAACGGCGTCCTTGGCCATCTTGAAGGCCTTGTTCGCTTCCGCCCTGGCTTTACGTAAGGTCATGGGGTTTGTCCTTTCCCGCCCGCGTTGTCCTTGTCGTTCTCGTAGGGGCCGGGCGGCGCCGCAGGCGGAGGGCCTTTCTTGCGGCCGCCAGCCTGTTTGAGGACAAAGAAGACGATCAGGGCGAACGCGACCAGGATGATCCCAGTGGCGATGATCTCGATGCTCACGGGAGCCACAATTCAAAAAACAAACGGATGGATCCGGGGACGAGGCCGGCCGCCGTCAGGGCGGCCGTCAGTTTACCCCCGGAGTCGTGATGCGCTCGACCGCCGCCTTCATTTCGGCCGTCTCCCGCTCCAGGTTGCGGACCCGATCGGCGAGCTTGACGATTCTCAGCCCGTCGTGCCAGATCCAATCCCGGTGAACGCGGACGGCCCGCATAAGGTGGTCCAATTCTGAAGTTTCTTCAGCCTGGTCGAGGCGCTTGTAAGGGGCCCAATCTTCACTCATCTCTTCATACATCGGGTCAAGCAGGCCTGTTGTCAAGCCGGATAATTTAAAAAATATATTCTTGACAGGAAGCTGAACTTCGCCTCGGATGGATATGCCTCGAGAGCCATAGATTACGGCATTGAACTACCACTACAGGATGTGTCGTGAGGCGATAAGGTGAAGATCCGGCGGGCGAAGGACGGGACCCCGGTCGTCGTCGGGGCCAGGGATTACCGCAAGTCACGCCGCTTCTGCGGCGCACGGGCTTCTTCGTTGGGAGCTTCCGGTTTCTTCTCGTCTTCTGGCATAGTCACTTTTTATCTCCCACAACACTTCTTGTATTTCATTCCGCTTCCACAAGGACAGGGTTCATTTCGGCCGATCTTGCGGCCAAGATGAGCCGGATCTAAACTCTTTTGGGGCGGGGGACCGACCGGAGTAATTGAGACGTCTCCAATGATCGCTGAGGCATTCAGCTTTGGCCTTTTCGCATATCCTGGGATCAAAGTCTTTAGGACTTCGTGGGTAATTTGACGTATCGCCATACACTCTGGCTGTTCGAGCATACGTTTCCCTGGTTCTCTATCGGCCCTCCAACCAAGAGCTCCCTCTTTGGTAAACGCAGCGTAAGTTCCATCCAGTTTAGTATCGACATGCGCCCCCCCGTCCTGGTTAACGGCGGTCAAAATAAGGTCTTTTCTTGAAAGGATCTTTTTATAAGCATCAGCAAAGATGACATTATTCCACCAGTCCGAAAAAGGGACTTCTCTTATCTTGCCTGGGGCATCATCTAACATAGCCACATAGCGAGTGCCAGGGGGCCCGACCGCAACACTAATAAGTCCTAAATGGCTAGAAAGGTTATGGGGGTTATAGGGAATTGAGGAGTCATAAAAATCCCTATTCTTCATATTTAGCTGGCCAAGCAAAGATTTGGAGCTCCCCGTATCATGTAGCAATAACCTAAGAGTCACGGCGAGTCTAACCGCTTCATTTGTAGCCCCATTATCAAAAAGCTCAGCTGACCGCTTCAGGTACTCTATCTGGTCATCGAGCATCTTTCTGAGCTCGCTTTCTGTCCGGGGCCGCTCCTTATTGTCTTTCATCTAGGTCACTTATCTTGTTCTCCACCGCTGAAGCTCGGTGAGAATAAATGAGCATCCCTTTCGTCTTTCTCTATGAGGCGCGATCCTTCGCCCTAACCGGCGTCCTTTATTATCATCGGGGCCATGCCGGTCATCCGGTTTCTTATTTTCCGGAGAAAGCACTGGCCTCTCGATTCCATTATTTAACGAGCCAGGTCAGGGCATAGCGCTTGAGGTACTGATAGCCGTCCTCATCGTCCTCGCGGGCGTAGTATTTGTCTTTGAAGACGCCAAAGCTCAGGCCCTTAAGGGGTACGCGGCCGATGAACCGGCCTTCGGGATCGAAGATATCGTGGATGATCTTTCCGTCTTTCGCCTTTTCAAACGTTTCTACGAAGAGATGGCCGAGATCGCTCAGGAAGAACCGGCGATAGGCGGGGTGGAACTTCGAGAAATCGAAAACGATGCCCCGTCCCTGTGCGGACTTTTCCTGTTCAGCTCTCTCCTCCGCCTTGACAGCTACGGGCTCGTATTCGCGGACAATCTTCTTGAATAGTTTCGCGTCCGAAGCGCCGAAGAACTGGATCTCGTAGGATTCAGGATAGCCATAAATGAGATTATCACCCGCATCGATCTGGAACGACCCGAACGGCATGAAGGGATTGAACTTATCGCCGCTCGGGGCCGGCGAGTCCGCGAACGTGGCCATGATCGTCCCGTCGGCCGACAGTTTCTTGATGACGTACCGCGACTCCTTGTCTTCGCGTCGAACTTCCGTGATGAAGATATTGCCCCTGGAATCGCAGATGCCACGTCCGGCCCGGACGTCCTTGTACAGCAGATGGCGTAGAAATGTCCCGTCCGTCTTGAAGAACGACATCCGGCGCGTCATTTGGTGGACGGCGAGTTCTCCTGTTGTCCGGACGAATGAAAGATCCAAAGGCATCTCGAGCTCACCCGGGCCCTGGCCCCGCCGGCCGATCGTCTGCAGGAGCGCTCCGGACGAATCGAAAACCTTGATATTAGAGCTCCGATAATCCAAGACGTAAATGACCCCTGCGTCATCGATGACGACCGCGGTGATCATGCTGAAGAAGC
>Ga0316620_10000488_pt1 | contig 16129 bp, 11 predicted proteins | sample OWC_Aug_M1_C1_D5_FD_207651 | JGI IMG/M metagenome (GOLD analysis project Ga0316620, IMG submission 207651) | Wetland soil microbial communities from Old Woman Creek delta, Ohio, United States - OWC_Aug_M1_C1_D5_B | ecosystem: Environmental > Terrestrial > Soil > Wetlands | place: USA: Ohio... | reverse complement strand
GGCCTCGGTCGTGCGCCACGTCGTCCACGTTTCGGTGATCGCCGTGGTCGCGACGTCACTCGTGGGCCTGTACCTACTGATCCAGCGGACCCTGGCCCCGCCGCAATCCTTCTGGCTGGGCCTGTCGCTCGGCGTCCTCGTGACGGTCCTGGCCGCCCGCGCCGTCCACCGCCGGACGGTCCGCACGTGGCGGGGCTACCAGGACGCCGCCGTCCTCGCGGCCCGCATGACCGCCTACGCCGATGGCCAGCGGGACCTGCTGCGAAGCCAACCGAGGCCCGCCCGGCCCGCGACGCCGCCCGGCCACCCGCGCCTGCGAGACTGGGGCATGACCGGCCCGAGGACGCCGCTCGACGATCCTTGAGATAAAGGAGAAAAGACAATGGCAGAACGGCTCAAATGGACTGTTTCCGGAATGATCATCGGTGTCGTACTGGCGGTCGGCATCCTGGAGGGGCGCAGGCCCACAGGAAGATATCAGTTTGCCGTAGTAACGGGCGGGGGTATGATCACGATGGATACGAGGACCGGCGAAACATGGGTAAATGGTCCAGGCCTTCGCACTTGCATCGGCAAACCCTGGGACAACCCATCCGGCCCTGTTCAGACCACGAATCGTCTTCAAGCTCTTCTCGATGCCAGCGAGAACCAAGCCAATGCAAAAGACTGATCGTCACGGCCCGCCGCCCAGGACGTGATCGACGAGCTTGTCGAGCTTGTCGTGGACGTCCTGAAAACTGTCCCCCATGTCCTTGCGCAGCTCCTGCAGGTCCTTTTTGAGGTCCGCGTGAGCCTGGACCATCATGACCTGCCGTTCGTCGCAGAGCTTCTCGAAGGCTGCATGCGCCGCGCAGATCTCACCCCGGGCGTCCGAGATCCGGTGGTCGCAGCTATTGCCCACGGAGAACTTGACCCCTCGCTTGGCGATGACCCGCAGCAGGGCGAAGAACGCCAGGGTCACCGTCGCCCCGCCCCCGGCCCCGACCACTTCGCCGACCGTCACCGCCGCCAGTAGCTCTATCATGTTGTTGAGTCCAGTTGCTGCTTCTCAAATCTCAAATCGCGTCAGCTCCCCAGCGGGATCCAGTACACCGTGATCGCCCCGGTGACCTTCCAGTAGTTGCCCTTCTTGACGGGCATGGTGATCGACACTGGCGGCGAGCCGCCGTTGCCGTAGTTGCGGGCCATGATCGTCGTGGGCGGGTTGGAGGAATCCGTGTATCCATAGAGCTGGGTCGCCCCGTTGGACGTGATGGCGATCGCGAACCCCGCCGTCGCCGCCAGGTAGGCGGTGTTATTGCTCTTGCTCGCCGCGGTCCCGATCAGATCATCCGCGTGCCAGACCCCGGAGACCACGTTCACGTCGCCGAAATCCTTGTCCTGGACCGAGTTGGCCTCCTGGGCGTAATCGACGATGTCGTTGCTGTCCGTGTCATACGTCGCGGCCAGCATGTCCCCGCCCCCGGCGGGCGTATCGATCGTCAGATTCCCGTTGGCGTCGCTGAGCCAATATCCCACCCCGGCGGCCGCCGGGAGTTTCCATTTGACGTTCGCGGCCAGGGCCGGCACGTTGATGTCGGCGTAGTTCGTCCCGTCGTCGCTGTCCTCGTAGAGCCGCAGGAACCCGGCCCCGGTCGCCCCGTTCTTGACCGTGATCCCGTGATTGAACAGCCCGTCCGCCGCATCGTCGAGATTCGGCTCCGCCTCCTGGGCGTCGAGCGCCGTGCGGACCTCGGCGGCGCTGGTGTCCGTGCCCAGCCGCGTCTCCCAGTAGGTCGTCACGGTCGTGACCGGCTCGACGACCGTCGCCGTGGTGACGCCGCCGGCCGCGGTGAACTTGAGGAACCCGCTGGCCCGCGTCGGCGAGGCCGGAAGGTTCATGTCGGCGACCTGGGCCTCTGTCTCCGGGATGATCGGCACCCGGTACAGCAGCCGCCGCAGGTACTGGACCTCGTAGGTCAATTTATCCACCGTATCCTCCAGCGCGTCGAGTCGCAAATACCCGACGTCGTCGATCGACGTGGTCTGGGTCAGCGCCGGCTTTCGGGTGATCCAGATCTCATAGGCGGAGGAATAGGCATCCGCCGCCAGCGTCGTAATGGACCCGCCCGGCTGATCCGTATAGTCCCCGTCCCCATCGTCGTCGGTCATGGAGTAGCCGCTATTGAGCACCAGCAGCGTCTCGGCCCCCGTGGCGACCGTCCGCACGACGACCCGCAGCTCGCTCGTCGCCAGGATCCCGAAGGGGAACGTGAAGGTCTTGCTCGTCCCGTTCCCGTCGTAGGCGATCCCCGAGACCTCCGAGTTGACCTCCGCGTCCGCCACGCCCATGATCAGGGTCCCGAGCAGCAGGGCCGCCAGGATCATCGCCGCCGGCACCAGCCAGTCCGCCCGCGATGGTTGATGGTTGATGGTTGATGGTTGATTTCTCATGAGGGGCCTCGTCTTTCAAATCACAAATCAAAAATCATAAATCAAAAATCCTATTCTTCTCCCCAGATGTGCCGCCAGATCGCCGCCTCGTCCCTCGTCGGCCAGTTGACAGGCTTCTCGCGGCTCTTGAGGGCCCGCAGCAGATCGCCCGGCGAGATGACCAGGTCCGGCCGGTTGCGCCTCTGCCACTTGGCGTTGTACGCTGCGATCTCCTCGAACAGGTCCTGCTTCGCGTCCTGATCGTTCTGCTGCAGGGCCAGGTACAGCCGGTCCGCCCACTGGCCCTTGAGTTCCTGCTTGCCCGCCGAGACGAGCTCCCAGATCTGCTTGCGATCGTACTCATTGGCGAGCTTGTCGCTCTGGAATCCCAGGGCCTTGAGAACCATCTCCTTCTCGCTGAGCCGAAGCTGCTGCCCGGCGTCGAAATCCCAGATCTTCCGTCCGCTCCGCGTCGTCGCGCCTTCGTGGTGCAGCCGCCAGGCGGCCAGGGGATTGCGCAGGGCCTCCGGCGAGGCGTCTTCCAGCGCCCGGCGATAATCGCCCACGGCCAGGTCCCGGCTGACCCGCCCAGCGCGGTCCGGGATATCGCCCGTCACGCCCAGGACCCAGGCCCCGACCGTCTCGTACCAGTTGTCCCCCGGCTCCGGCGCGATGTCCTGCATACTGACGGAGCCCTGGAGATTGACCCCGGCCGCACTGGGCAGTCCCCGGAAGGCGATCCGGGCCGGGATGTCGCCCAGGAGGTCCGCCGCATCCTCCTCGATGTCGCTGGCGAAGGCCTCGGCGTATCTGCGCTTGAGCCAACCCGCCAGGGGCAGCGCCCCGAGCCCGCCGATCAGCGTCCAGGCCAGCAGGTGCCGCGACAGCGCCCCGAGCTGGCCGCTCTTGACCTGGTTCTTGATCCAGGCGATCTGATTGAGGGTGTAGGACCGGAACGTTGCGATGATCCCGACCGGGCCGCGGGCCATCGTCGGCCGGTTGCCCTTGCCGTAATGGAAATGGGCCTCGTCGATGATCCGCGCCGCCTCGCTCGTGTCCGTGATCCCGGCGTCGTACAGGGCGACGGCCATGGCCCGGCGATTGAAGCCCTCGACCATCCGGTTCCAGTCCAGCCACGAGGCGACCTTGCCCATCGGCGTCGTCAACAGACGATTGATCGCATTGCCCCCCGAGGCGCTGATCTCGTTGGCCAGTTTTGGATCGAGATAGCCTTCGGCCTCCAGGTCCGCCAGGAACGCCGTCTCGGCGTCCGTCAGCCGCCCCGCCGCCGTCCGGGCCATCGCCTCCATGAGCTTGACCCCGGACCAGCGGGTGTACTTCGACAGGACCGGCCACCCCATCATCAGACTGCCCGACAGGTTGACCGTCGCCGTCTTGAGATTGGCATTCATGTAGTACCAGTACAGCAGGGGCCGCAGCCGCGTCCAGTGCGCCTCGTCGCCCATGACGTACCGGATATACTCCGTCGCGTACTTGTAGAGCTGGGGCGTCCGGCGCGGATCGACCGCCGAGAGGGCCTCCGTGAATTTCATGCCGGCTTCCATCTTCGTCATGAAGCCGCTGAAGCCCGTCAGATAGCCGGCCAGCGGCTCTCGCAGGTCCTGGCTCCAGCCGGGCGTCTCCGCCCTCTGGATGAAGTGAAGGCCGAACCCCTTGGCCTTATAGAGATCGGTGAACGCCTGGCTGATCGCGTCGATCGCCGCCTTGTCCACCGGGACACCCTTCTTCCGGGCCGCCGACTCGGCCTCCTCGGTGATCTGCTGAATCATCGCGTTCAGGGCCCAGGCCGGGGCATCCTGGAACATCTCGTACGGCATCTTCGTCCGCTCGATGATGTCCACCCGGCTGCCGGGGTACTGCTCCCCGAGCCGCCGCCGCGTGTCGAACATCTGCCCTTTGGTCCCGGCCGCCATGTAGAGCGTTCGGCCGTTGGCGTCCTTGACGACCGCCGCCCACTTGCCCTCCCACGTGTGCGGAATGTAATTCTCGATCCGGCCCAGGAACTCGCCGATCCGCGCCTCATCGACGCCGAGGGCCCGCATTCGCTCGACGAGCAGGTCCTTGCAGTAGTCCAGCGTGGTCCGCGCTGCCTTGTAGGCGGCCCACTGCCGCGGGTTCTTCGCGAGCTCGGCCTGCATCGGCCCCAGGATGGCATTGTCCCCCGGATGGAGATCGTTGGCGACGAGGAACGCGTCCACGGCCTTGCGCTCCGCGTCCGACAGGTCGAAGTAAGGCTTGGCCCGGTCGGCGAGCACCCGGTCCAGGACCTGCTTGGCCCGCTCGCGGGCCCGCTGGACCTGGTAGACCGGATCGAACTGGGGGAAGGTCCGGCGGATATCGTCGGGCAACTGGAGGAACTTGTAGATCTCGCGAAAGTCCTTGTTCGTGAACGGCTCGTAGCCCTCGCGCTCGCGGATCCCCAGCCGGTCCAGCAGCCGGGCGATCAGGGAGTACTGTCTCGGCGTCGGCTCCGGACCCGGCATCCCGTCCGCCGCCGTGGCCGCCGGCAGGTCGGGCGGCGGAACAATCCCGAAGAACTCATTCACGGCGTGCATCGTGTCCGCCGCCGCCAGCTCCGCGTTGGCCTCGTGGGACTCCTCCTGCGTCCGCGGATAGGTCTCGTCGACGGTCGGCCCCGCCTCCTCCATTTTTGATGTTTGATGTTTGATGTTTGATTCGGCGGCCTCCGCCCGGGGCTGGTCCGTCAGCTCGCGAAAGAGCTCCCACGCCCGGCCCCGGTGGTAATCCTCCTGGAGCGCCTCGTAGATCCCGCGCGGGCCCGCCGTTGCGACCTCTTTCGGCACGTACCGGTCCAGCCACGCCCGGTTCTGCGGATCGCGGTCATCGGCCAGGGCCTTGCCATAGCGATCGAAGAACCGCGAATAGCTCATCGACCCCGGATGCCGCTCACCCGGCAGCGGCAGGGGCGGCTCCGGCCCGGCTTTGGTCAGCGTGGAGATCGCGTCCGCGACCCATTTTTTCAAAGCGCCGCCCTTGGCCCCGGGAATCTGGACCCCGAGCCGGCGGGCCATGCGGCCCAGGCGATCCTCGGGCAGGGTCTCCAGGAAGACCTGGTAATCCCACTCCGTGAGTTGCTCGGGTCCCCGATACCGCTCGGTCGCCTGGGCCGAGGCCTCCTGCTCCGCCTCCGCCAAGGCCTGCTCCCAGATCGACGCCTCTACTTGCCCTTGCGTCCGCCCTTTTTCCTGTCCTTGCACATAGGGGGCTCCTTTCTTTGAAGTTTGAGGTTTGAGGGTTGAGGGTTGATTTTCGACTTCGGCCGCGGGGGCGGCCACAGGCGATACCACGGCAGGTCCTTCACCGACCACAGCGGCTCCATGCTGGGCCTCCCTGGCCGTGTAGAACTCGGCGACGGCCGCGGCATCGTTGACGTTCGCCTTGAGGAACTCGCGCTCCGTGACCTGCTCGGCCGTCGGCGTCTGGACGGCCGACAGCTCGTCCAGTTGGCCCTGGGCGAAGGCCTGAATCCGCTTGCGGGCCCGGGAGCTCTCCAGGACCCGGGCGATCCGCGTCCCGCCCGCCCTCGCCACCGTCGGCACGGCCATAATCGTCGCCTCGACGGCCAGGTTGCCGATCTCCATATCGCGGCTGATCCCGGCGGCCAGGTTCTCCAGATATCCGGGGTCCGGTTGATCCGTGAAGTTGCGGGTCGCGGCGATCCCCTCGAGGATCGTCTGGAGGTGGTTCTCCCCGATCTCGGCGACCAGGCCGTCGAACTTCGCCGCGTCGAAAAACTTATCGACGAACGTCGCCGCCGCCCCCGGCTCGGGGTGCAGCCGCAGATAGGCCTGCCGCATCCCGTCGTACAGCCGCTGTCCGAACGGCAATTTGGGCAGGACCTTCCGCGCGGCTGCGCCCGTGACGGCCTTGGCGCCCGCGACCATCGCCTCGCCGGCGCTCTCGCTGCCCACCTGGATCAGCATCTCCAGGTACCCTTTCGAGATCGAGGTCGCCCACGATTCCTGTGGCGTCCCGATGGCCAGTTCCCCCTCCGGCCCGACCTCGATGGCGGGGATCCGCCGCTCGGCGATCTCTTCGCCGATCCGCTGCGGCATCCCGAGCGTGGTCCGCGTGATGACCCCGCCCGACCACCCCGCCGCCTTGAGAACAGCCTGTCCGGCCGTCGTTTGGGCATAGCCCCGCAGCGTCCGGACCCCGATCTGTTTGGCCGTCTCGCTGCCGAGCTTGGCCAGTCCGCCCGTCAGGGCAAACTCGATCATCCAGGCGGGCATGTACGACAGTCCGTCGAAGACCTTCGCCCCGAACGTCTGGCCCCGCTCCTGGACTTCGCCCTGCTTGAGGAGATACTCCGTGAGCATCATCACATCCCGGTCGCGGACCAGACTCCTGACGGCGGTCGGCTCGGGCCCGAGCAGGGGCGGCTCATAGCCCTCGATCCCGGCGGCGAGCTGCCCCAGCGATTTGCTCTCGCGGGCGACGGCCCCGGCGTAGTTGTCCTTCTTGAGCCGCTCCGCCGCCGCGGCCAGCTCGGTCGCGTGGATGGTTCCGGCGACCCCGCCGAGCACGGGAATCCGCCGCGCCCAGTCGACGGACTCCATCCGGCCGATCTGCTCGCCGAGATCGATGGGGTTTAGCCCGGGCGCCATGACGTTCAGATAAGCCCTGCCGGGCGGCTGGCCGCGCCACTGCTTCTCCTGCCAGATCTCCGCGTAGTGGTCCTCGACCGCCACCAGGGGCGTCTGCGTATCGACGGCGATCTGGAGGGACTCGTCGAATTGCTTGCCCGGATCGGCAGCCGCCTCGAGGGCGTTGGCTTGTTCGAGCAGGCCGGAGAAGCGGTTACCCGCCAACACGGAATCGTCCGTGCCCGTCCGTGCGGGTCCGTGTTCGTCCGCGGGGGCTTCCTCGAGCAGGTTGGCGAATCGGTTCTCCATCACCGGCCCGCTTCCTGGAGGATCCGCTCGGCGGTGAATCCGCGCCCGAGGAGCATCCGCACGGTCGATTTCTCCGCGTCATTGAGCGTCGGCCACAGAGTCTCCAGGCCCGCGGGGGCCGCGGAGGGTTGATTGTTGAGGGTTGATTTTCAGGAAGAGGCACTTCGCCCCAGGGCGACGCCGCCGCCGGCGGCATTGTCCCGCCCACTTCGGCGGTGATGATCCGCCCCATGCGGAGGATCTCCTCGCGCGAGGCGTCGGGTTTTCGCTTGATGAACTGATCGAGCTCATCCTCCACACTGCTGACCTGGGCCAGTTGGCGCTTGCGCTTGGCCCCGGCCGCCTCCGCGAGCTCCGGAGCCGTGATCGAGGCCATCAGCGTCGCCCAGTCCTGCTCGTTGGCCACATCGACGAGTTGGCCCCGCGCCCGCATGACGACGTCCTGCCGGGCCTGGACCTGGGCGCTGTACGTATTGGTAATCGTCGCCCGGGCGCCTTCGAAGGTCGACGGCTTGAGTTCGCCGGCGATCCGGTCCAGTTCGGCCTTCGCCTGGCCCTGGGAGATCGAGCCGCGGGCGAACCCGTCGAGCGTGTCCTCCAATCGGGCATAGGCAGCCGGGTCGTTCTCGGTTCGGGGCTCCAGGACGATGCGGCGGGCCTGCTCGGCCACCGTGGCGTCGACCTCATTGGCGCGGACCTTGTCCCAGAGGGTCGTCAGATCGAGTTTGCCCTGCCGGGCGTCGGCAATGATCGCATCGTTGTTCGCCTCGAGTTGGGCCCGCTGTTTCGTCTCCGCCATGGACCGGTTGTCGCTGACCCACTTATCGAGCTGGCTCTTGAGCGTCCCCGCCTCGACCAGGTCGAGTCCGTAGGTCTTGAGGAACTCCGGATCCTGCAGGACCTTGTCCGCCGCCTCCCACCCGCCGCTGGCGGCCAGTCCGATCAGATAGTCCTGAGCCCCCTTCATCTGCGATTCCTGCCCGGCCTTGGCGATCGTCCCTTCGATCCGCGCCCGGTCCGCCGGCGAGTAGCGGTCCGCGTACTGGTCGAGCAGCTCCATGGCGTCGCTCGTGCGATCGTCCGACGCCAGGCCGAGGATCTCCCCGGTGACGTCTTCGGTCTCCAGGGTGCGCAGGGTCTCGACGGCCTGGGCCGACCAGGACGGGGCGTGCAGATTGAACCGCTCCTCCAGCATGGCCCGGGCGTTGCGGGACAGGCCCTCCGACAGCCGCGCGTGCTCGGCGTTGAGACTGTCCGGGAAGTTCCGCAGCTCCTGCTCGTAGCCCGTCACGTTGTCCCCCGTCTCGGGATCCAGGAGCGTCCCGGCGAGGGTCTTGCGCCGGCCGGGCAGGTCCTGGAGGTACTGAATCCGCCAGGTATCGAGTTGCCGCCAGGCCCGGGACGCCGCCAGGACGTCCGACCGCCGCCGCTGCTGCTCGGCGTACTGGCTGATCTGCCCGCCCAGGCCCGCGATCTCCCGCGCGACCCCGGCCTCCGCCGCCGCCGCGATCCCCGCCTGCACCGGCCGGTACGCCGGCCCGATCGATCTATAGAGCTGAGGAACCATTCGGCCTCCGGCCGTCTGATGGTTGATGGTTGATGGTTGATGGTTGATTTTTCATCTCTCGTGCCTTCATGAGAAAAAGCTGCTGAATGCGCCGATCATGCCTCGCCGCCGGGCGGCCCGCGCTGCCTTCTTCAGCTCGGCGGCTTCCGTCCGAAGACCCGAGACTTCGCCGGCCACGTTGCGCCCGTGCATCATCCGGTCCAGGACGCTCTGTTCCTCCGTCCGCCGCATCAGGTCCATCGGCGCGCCTTCGAGGGTGACCCCGGCCTGGCCGTAGAGCTGCCGCTGGGTCGACAGGAGCCGCCGGGAGTCCTCGTTCATCCGGATCTGCTCCCAGAGTCCTCGCTTGCGGACCTCCTCCGCCTCGACCAGCTTGGCCTGCGCCTGCGCCTTGAGCGCCCGGGACTGCTCGCGACCCTCCTGGATCGACCCGTAGGCCTTCAGCGCTCCGCCGACCACCCCGACCAGCGGCATCATCGAAGACAGTCGGAACCCCGCCGCGCCGGCCGCCGCGCCGCCCGCCGATCCGTAAGCCGATCCGCTTGAGCTGGCCACGAACATCAGCCGGCCCCCACCGATGTTTGATGGTTGATGTTTGATGGTTGATTTATCAAGTCTGTCCTTCCACTCTCAATCAAAAATCACACATCAAAAATCACAAATCGCCCTATCTCACTTCCACCTGCGCCACGATCGCCCTCAGGGTTAGGGGCAGCGGGTCCGACTGCTGAATGACCAGTTGCGCCCCGGCCGTCGAGAAGGCCGTCGGCAGAGACTCTTCGAGGTCCCCCGTGAATAGCGGCGGCGCACCCGCCGAGATCACGGACCCCGGCTGCCGCCACAGGGGCGTCCGCAGATGGCTCGTATCCGGGCCCACCGAGGCCCCGAGACTCTCGTAGACGCTCAGGGTCACCCGGGGAATCGCCTTGCGGCTGGACCACGTCGCTCCCTGCTGGCCCATGACGTCGTACCGGACCGTCGCCAGCGTCGAAACGAACGGGAGCCCCACGTGGACGACCGACGCCGCCCGGTCCAGTGTGATGGCGCCCGAGACGACCGTTTCACTGGCCACGGGGGCCCCGTCCGCACAGATCGCGACGCTGCACCCTTCCAGGTGATCGAGCCCGGAGAACGTCGTCGCCACCGCCGCATCGTAGGACAGGCCGCAGTCCACGAAATAGACGTCATTGTCGTCCGTGCCCCAGTCCCACGGGGCCATGTACTCGACGTAGCGGACCGTATTGGCATCGACCGTCCGCCGCACGGACAGCCACAACTCGTCCTGGGACGTGCCCGGAATGACGCAGAGGCTCTCCACGGCTCCGGACCCGCCCAGGGCGTGCTCGTGCCAGGCGACGACCTGGTAGTTGCGATCGTAGGTCATGCCGAGCAGCCGGCCGTCCGCCCGCGCGGACCAGAGGACCGTATAGGGCTGGCTGGCCCAGGCCAGGGCCGTCAGGCCGCCCGCCGTGACGTGCTCGGCGAAGAGCGTCAGGTCCGGCGCCACCAGGGCGTCGGCGTCGTAGGAGTAGAGGATCTCGCGGATCTTGCGGGCATGGCGCTGGAGGACCAGGACGATATTGTCCGCCAGGACCGGCGCCAACTCGCTGCAGGGCACCGCGAGCGTATTGGTCACGGTCGGCGGATTGTCCGGCTTGACGGCCGCGGAGCCATCCATCGGCTCGATCTCCAGGACGCTGCCCGTCGTGCCGACCAGGAGGCCGCGCCGCCGCTGGGTCATGATCCACAGGATCGGGTCCTGCTCGGAGCGGCCGAGCGTATAGCCGAACGAGTCCGCATCGTCGCCCAGTCCCGCGTCGAACGATTCATAGTCCCCCGTTGCCGAGAACCAGATGGCCAGGGGCTGGTAGGTCGTCGAGGCGAAGACCAGGCGGTCCGAGTAGCTGCCGATCGCCCGCGGATAGCCCCGGTAGGGGCTCCACGCCCCCTCGCTCCAGCGGACCGTGGCGTCCGTCGAGGCCAGGGTCCGGACGACGTCGCAAAAGACCAGGCACGGATCGTTGTAGTCGACGATCTTGACGACCCCCGTGTGCATGTAGGCATGGACCCAGAGGGTGTAATAGACCGTCCCGGCCGTCCGGGCCGTGCACCGCACGCGGAGGAGCACATCCTGCCCCGTGTCGTTGGGATAGACGGTCTCGACGGTCGAGATGGCCCCATTGCCCGAGGCGACGGCGTAGGCCGTCCACGTGACCCCGCTGTCGTAGGACAGTTGCAGCTCGACCGTCCCGGCCAGCGTCCCCGTCAGGGACCACTGGAAATTGTTGTCCGCCTGGCAGGTCAGCTCGGCCGAGTTCGTATCGGCGAGCGCCAGACTGCCCGCCGCGCTCTGGATCCCGACCAGGTCGCGCAGCCGCCAGTACCCGCCGACCATGCTGCCGTTGAAGATCGGCGAGGAGGCGACCAGGTTGACGTCCGTGCCCGTCGTCGCCGAGGCGGCCACGGTCACCGCCGTCAGGTTCTCGGTCAGGAACGGCCCATCGTCGATCGCCGCATCGTTGATGTCCCAGTCGTTGTGGTCGGTCCGGACCAGTTTCTGCGGCCAGTCCGTCCCATCGACCAGGTAGCAGACGTCCGCCGACTGCCAGACCTGGAGATGCTCGATCTCGTCGACCCCGAACGGCGTGGCCAGCTCGTAGATCGAGTCATCGTCATTGGCGACCAGGCCGTGGTTGCGATAGACCCGCATGGTCAGGTCCGTGAACTCCAGGACGTAGACGTCGTCGGCCGAGTACCGGAAGGGGATCAGCCGCGCCACGTTGTGCCCGTCGGTGGCGGCGACGAACCGCGTCCCCGGCCGCCGGACCACGGGCCCCTGGGGCGTGACGGCCAGGTTGGTCAGCGTCGCCGCGCTCTTATAGTAGCGCTCCGCGTCGATCCGCGTCGCCGCCAGCGGCGACAGCTCCCCGCCGGTGAAGGACGACTGCATCATCGGGTACGACTGGGCGAAGACCCGGGTCGAGGTCCACAACAGGAGACCGACCAGGGCCAGATGTTTGATGGTTGATGGTTGATGGTTGATGTGTCCGTCCCTTCCTATCTGAAATCAAAAATCAAAAATCAAAAATCATCAATCACAAACGCGAGTCCTACTCGCGACTGTCCAGCCATTCGCTGCTCTCGTACCCCGTGTCCCCGTTGCCCTCCGCCGAATCGGCGAACCGCGCCGCCGGCAGGCTGACCCGCTCGTGCCAGAGCCGCAGACTCTCGACCTTGCGGTCGGCGTTCTCCCCCTGGAGCCCCGCCGCGAGGAAGGCCGCCAGCCGCATGATCAGGACCTCGACGAACAGGGGATCGAGCAGATCCGTATCCTCCGTCCGCGCCACGTACTCGACGGTGACGCTCGTCTCATCCGTATGGACCGTCCGCCCGACCCGTTTCCACTCGGCGTCGCTGTCCTCGAACCGCAGCCACGCGAGATAGTCCGCCGGCAGCGAATAGGCGTAACTATACCCCCACGCCGGCGCCGTGATCACATTGGCCGAGATGTCCGCCCGCTTACTCAGGCAGCCCCAGTTGTGCGACCGCGCCGCGCCCTCGAAGGCCAGGCTCCAGAACAACAGGCACAGCCGGGCCTCTTCCGGCACGGCGGCCGATGGCGCGTAGTCGAGCGAGTTGATCAACTGCGAGTGCCCCGCCTGCGCCAGCGCCATATTGCAGATATCGACTTTCGACCAGGACATCGTCGCTTCGCTCCATGGTTGATGGCTGATGGTTGATGGTTGATTTGAAAATCAAAAATCAGACATCAACCATCTCAAATCCCTACTAAAACAGTCTTCCGTACGCGTACAGCGTCGAGGAGGCCTCCAGGGTCGTCGCGATCCCGACGATCGTTTTCAGACCCTGGGTCGCGAAGGATACGACACACCGCCGGTCCGTGGCGCTGTCGAGGACCGTGAAGGCGAAGATCCCGTCCGTGGCGACGATCGTATCGACGTAGACGTTCGAATGGCTGCCCGTCTGGGTCCCGCCCGTCAGGACGAGCTGGCCGCCGTAGACCGCGTCGTCGCCAAGGGTCAGCCGGCCATACTGATCCTGCATCCACGGATCTGCGAACGCCAGGAGCACCACGGTCGTACTGTCCGCGTCGGCCGTCGTCTGGAAGCTCATCATCGCCTTGCGGCCCCAGTTCTCGATATTCCAAACGAAGGTCTTCGCGTCGGCCAGGGCAAGGACATCACTGTACTCCATCGCCGTGACGGCCGGAACCGCCTGGCTGGCCGTGATCGTCCCCAGCTCCCGCCATCGATAGGACGGACTGCCGAGCATGACGGGCGACACCGACTCCGTCGGCACCTGGCCGACCGCCAGCGGCAGGAGCAGGACGAGAATACAGAGGAGACAGAGGAGTCGGCAGGGTTGAGGGTTGAGGCTTGAGGGTTGATTTCTCATAAGGGTCCTCATCGTTCCAAATCATCAATCACACATCACACATCAAAAATCACAGATCGCCTACGGCAAATTGTCGAAGATCTTTTTGAGCCAGGTATGCAGCGCGTCGAGACCGTAGGTCACATTGCCCAGGAGACTGAGATTCGACGCGGCGGCGGCCGTGAGACCCTGATCGTCGAGCACGTCCTTCATGGCCGTATTGACGTCCGTGACCGACGCGAAATCGTCATAGGTGACCCGGTTCACGTCGACCGGCGGGCTGAGCTGGACCTCGTAATAGGCCGTCCGGTTGTGACTGACGGCATCGACGACGAGATAGGTCAGGAGGGATCCCGCCGCGTTGGCCAGGTTGGCGTCGGGAATATCCACGCGGTAGAGCCCCTGGCCCTGATGATAGGCCCGTCCGGAGGTCCAGGCCGTATGGTCGGCCGCCAGGGCCACCAGGTCCGTCTTGGCGCTCATCGCGTGACCGTCCAGGAGGACATAGAGATCGAGGTTCGCGATCGTCGCCCCGGCCGTGTTCGGATCGCCGTCCGAGTTGTAGATGACCACCGCGATCGACTGACTCGTGGCGCCCTGGGCGATCAGTTTCGCCGCATAGGCGCCGGCCGACAGGGTCAGGAGCAGGACCAGGGCGAACAGTGCGTGTCTCATTGCTTGCCTCCATTCTTGGCCTCGATGACGATTGCGCCGGCGCCGCTGGCGGCGCCATCGACGCCGATATTCTGTTTGTAGTCCCCGACGAGGGCCTCGTTGACTCCGACCTGGCTGCCGGCGTCAATCGCCACACTGGCGGCCCCGAGCGTGAAGTCGGCCCCCGCCGCGTTGGTCAGGGCCGGATCGGCACTGAGATTGCCCGGGCCCAGCGCCAGCGAGGTGTTCGTCAGGGTCGGACTCGCTTCGCCCCAGCAGTTGTGGTGATACCAGCCCAGATAATTCGTGGTCCAGTTGAGCTCGGCCGTGTCGCTGTCATCGATGATCGTGTTCTCGATCAGGCAGGAGGCCGTATTGCCCGTGATCCCGCTCTCGCAGTTGACGATCGAGCAGTCGATGATGGACGGTGCCGCCACAGTGGAGACGGTCAGCCCCGTGGTGCAGTTGTAGACGGCGCAGCCCTTGGCGATCCCGTAGGCAGCCAGACTGTAGCCCGTGGCGCTGTCGTGGATGGTCGTTTGCGTCACACGCACGCCGTTGCCACTGGGTACGATGGCCGTGCCGAGCGTGCTGTTGCACTCGCATTCGGTGATGATCGTGTAGCCGCCGGGCCCCAGGGCGGTCCGCGAGGCGGTGCCGCTCGTGTTGGAGACCTTGCAGTTGTGGACGACGCAGTTGGCCCCCACCGTAAATCCCGTACTGGAGGTGCCCGTGATGATAATGTTCTTGAACACCCAGAAATCGCCCGAGGTCCAGCTGGAGGCGGCGCAGGTCCATGCAGGCCTGTTGGCCAGGGTCGGCGTCGTGGCCCGAGAGGTGACGTAGCCGATCACGGTGATCGGCGCGATGTTCGTCCCGTCGTTGCCGGAGGCGGCGATCGACTCGGAGACCGTCCAGGCCCCGGCCACATAGACCGTATTGCCGGCGACGATCCCATTGCCGGCGGCGGCGGCGAACAACTCATTGTCGATGGCCGAATTGCCCAGGGCGATCCCGCCGCCGACCTTGCCGTGGGCGTCTTTGTGAGCCGTGGTATCCTCGCTGGCCGGGGCGCGGTCCAGCGTGACCTCGTTCGTACTGACCCGGGTCATGATCTCGTACCAGCCGACCGTGAAATGGGTCCCGGCGTGGATGTAGATGACGTTGCCCACCATGTCGGCGTCGAAGCCGCCGAGGGTGCTGATGAGCGTCGTGCCAGAGGTAAAGTATAAATCGTCACGTGCCAAGACTGCGGCGTCGGCCTGCGAGTGGTCCGCGCCCCCCGCGACCGCCGAGTCGAACCCGCCGCCGTTGTCAACGGCGCCCGTCGCGCGACACTCCCAGACCGTCGTTGCCGCGATCGCCGCCATGACGCTATCCCCCAGCAGGAGGCACAAGAGAATCCCCAATCGTTTCATGAGCGCACGTTCCTATTTCAGGAGCCAGAGATATTTCGTCGCCGGCGCGTTGGGCTCCGGCGGATTCGGCTCATCGTCCCCGGGGATCTCGTCGACCGGGGCCTCGTCGAAACCACTGTCCGGCAGCGCCCCGCGGGCACTGCCCCAGAAATCCACCGTCGCCGTGTAGAGCGGATCCCCGAAGTTGACGGCATCGCCCGTGGCGACCAGGTCGTAGCTGTGATCCGGCACGCCGATATCGCCGGCCGTCCAGAGACTGTCCACGACCGCCGCCGGCGTGAACGCGTGATCGTCGAACCACGTACCCCCGGCGAAGAACGTGCCGCCGACCGTGAAGGTGACCGAGTTGGTGTCCACGGCGGAATCGCAGTAGATCTTGTTGCCGGGGAACAGCGCGTTCATCGCCGTCTGACTGAAGGAGTCCGTGAAGCTCCAGATCAGATTGCCCGTGAAGAGGCCGCCGGCCGCCTTGACGTTCGCGGAGCACTCGCAGAGAAGGACGTTGTTACAGACCTGGACGCCCGTCACGTCAGGATCCGGATCGTTCTCCGACGTGAACTGCGCGGTATTCTCTCGGCTCATCGTGATCGTGGTATTCGTGGCCGAGTTCTCGAAATAGGTCAGGCCGCTCCCCGTGCCATGGGTTCCGACGACCGTATTATGATTGACCGCGGAGCCCGTCGCGAGGTTATAGAGCTCCAGGGCGACGTTGATCGGACGCCAGATCAGGTTGTTGGTGATCGTCA
>Ga0316620_10000487_pt1 | contig 16193 bp, 16 predicted proteins | sample OWC_Aug_M1_C1_D5_FD_207651 | JGI IMG/M metagenome (GOLD analysis project Ga0316620, IMG submission 207651) | Wetland soil microbial communities from Old Woman Creek delta, Ohio, United States - OWC_Aug_M1_C1_D5_B | ecosystem: Environmental > Terrestrial > Soil > Wetlands | place: USA: Ohio... | reverse complement strand
CCGAAATCGACCACGATCATCGGCGTTCCCGGGAACATGATGCTGGCGCCGACCGAGTTGCAGATGCGGTCGGCCCCGGCGCCCTGCCCCTTCACCTTGATGCCGTATTTCACCTGGGGATCGCCCAGCACCAGCGGCTCGCACTCGAAATAGCGGGTGCAGAGCCGGCGCAGGTTGAAGCTCGCCTGTGGCACCACGCTGCCGATGATCGCCGCAGTGATCGCTTTCGGGTCGAGCCCCTCCATTGCCATCAGCTGGAACAGCCAGACCGCGTGCTCGTCGGCGGTCCGCATTGCCGAAGTATGCTGGCGCCATTCGCCGACGATGCGCTCGCCATCGACCACGCCGAACTTGACGTTGGTGTTGTTGGCATTGATCGCCAGCAGCATGTCCTACCTCGTTCCCGGAATCAGGCGGCGCGATAGACGTCGCCGGCGGCGATGGCACGCCGGCTGCCGTCACTGTCGAGCAGCACCAGGGCTCCGCTTTCATCCAGGGCTTCGAAGACACCGTTGAGGGTGCGGTCCGGCAGACGCACCCGCACGGCCTGGCCCAGCCCGTCGGCACGATCGAGCCAGGCCTGGCGCACGGCGGCGAAGCCATCGCGATGCCAGCGGCCGAGCCAGGTCTCCAACCGGGCAACATAAGTCGCCAACGTCTGCTCGACCGTGGCGCTGCCGCCGGCGGCGTGCAGCGAGGTTACCGGATAATCGCTTTCCGCCGGATGATGCGCCACATTGATGCCGGCGCCGACGATCAGCCAGTCGACCCTCCCGGGCCGGGTCATCCGGGATTCGAGCAGGATGCCGGAAATCTTGGCGCCGTCGACCAGAACGTCATTCGGCCACTTGCAGCTGACCTTTCGGCCCGCCGGCAGCAGCAGCGTGACCGCCTCGGCGAGCGCCAGCGCGGTGACGAAGGAGATCTGCGCCGCTGCAGCCGGCGGAACGGCGGGCCGCAGCAGCAGCGAACTGTAGCAGTTGCCGGGAGGCGATTGCCATTGCCTGCCGTGGCGGCCGCGTCCGCCGCTTTGCGAAGCCGCCCAGACGAGGGTGCGGTCCGGCGCCCCCGTTTCGGCCAGCCGGCGCGCCTCGTCATTGGTGCTGTCGACCGCATCGAGCGCAAGCAGATGAAAGCCCGGTGGCAGGTTCGATGCCGCCTGCATGGCTAGCACACTATGGCAGCAGCGCCGCCGCGGCGGCCTGCGCCCCGGCCAGCAAGGGTGCCGGATAGACGAAGAACAGCAGCGTGAACAAGGCGGTCCCGGTCAGCACAATGCCGATTTCACGGCGCAACGGCTTGACGAAGGGCTCGCCCGGCGCATCGAAATACATCAGCTTGACGATTCGCAGGTAGTAGTAGGACCCGACCACGCTGGCCAGGACGCCGATGATGGCGACGGCATAGAGCCCGGCATCGATGGCGGCCATGAAGATATAGAACTTGCCGAAGAACCCGGCCAATGGCGGCACCCCGGCCAGCGAGAACATGAAGATCGCCATGGCCAGCGCCAGGCCCGGCTGGCTGCGCGACAGGCCGGCGAGGTCCTCGACCCGCTCCACCATGCCGCTCTTCTGGCGCATCGACAGGATCACCGCGAAGGTCCCGATCGTCATCGCCAGATAGATCGCCATATAGATCAGCACGCCACGCACGCCCTGCTGGGTGCCGGCGGCGATGCCGATCAGGGCATAGCCGACATGGCCGATGGAGGAATAGGCCATCAGGCGCTTGATATTGCTCTGGCCGATGGCGGCGAAGGCACCGAGGCCCATCGACAGCACCGACAGCACCACCAGGATCTGCCGCCATTCGTCGGTGAGCTCGGTGAAGGGTGCCACCATCACCCGCAGGAACAGGGCCATGGCGGCGATCTTCGGCGCCACCGCGAAGAAGGCGGTGATCGGCGTCGGCGCGCCTTCGTATACATCCGGCGTCCACATGTGGAACGGCACCGCGGAAACCTTGAAGGCGAGCCCCGCGGTCAGGAAGACGATGCCGATGATCAGACCGAGGGAGGCATCGGTACCGCCGTGGAACAGCGACGCCAGCTTGACGAAATTGGTGCTGCCGGCAAAGCCGTAGATCAGCGAGCAGCCATAGAGCAGCATGCCGGATGAGAGCGCGCCGAGGACGAAATACTTCAGGCCGGCCTCGGTGGCACGGCTCGAATCGCGTTTGAAGGCGGCCAGCACGTACAGCGCCAGCGACTGCAGTTCGATGCTGACATAGAGCGAGATCAGGTCGTTGGCGGAAATCATCATCATCATGCCGGTGGCCGCCAGCAGCATCAGCACCGGGTACTCGAATCGCTCCATCCGCTCGTGGCGGATATAGCCGAGCGACACGATGATCGAGAGCGCGGTGCCGAGGAGCACCAGGGTTTTCATGAAGACCGCGAAGGAATCGCTGACGAACATGCCGGAGAATCCGACCGTGCGGCCGGGCGGCACGACTTGGAGCAGCAGGAAGGTTACCGCCAGGGCGAGCACCGCCAGCCAGCAGACCAGCCGCGTCGCGCGGTCGCTCTGGAACGCACCCAGCATCAGCAGCGCCATGGCGGCGGAAGCCAGAAACAGCTCCGGCAGCACCGGCAGCAAAGTGGAGAATGTCACGCCCGGCATGCCCGCCCCCTCAATGCAACGCCGCCACGGCCTTCGCCGTAGCCAGAGCTGCCTGATGCTGCTCGATCAGATTGCCGACCGATGCCGACATGACATCGAGGAACGGCTGCGGATAGACCCCGATCCAGATTGCCGCGGCGACCAAGGGGGCGAAGATCAGCACTTCGCGCGGGCCGAGATCGAGCAGCTGCATCAGATCGTGCTTGGTCATCTCGCCGAATACGACCCGGCGGTACAGCCAAAGGCTGTAGCTGGCCCCCAGGATGATGCCGGTCGTCGCCAGGAAGGCAACCCAGGTATTGACCTGGAAGGTGCCGACCAGAATCAGGAATTCGCCGACGAAGCCCGAGGTGCCGGGCAGGCCCACGGTCGCCAGGGTGAAGATCATGAACACCAGGGCATATTTCGGCATGCGATGCACCAGCCCGCCGTAGCGGGCGATTTCGCGGGTATGCAGCCGGTCATAGACCACGCCGACGCAGAGGAACAGCGCGCCGGAGACGATGCCATGGCTGAGCATCTGCAAGAGGCCGCCCTGCAGGCCTTGCGCGGTGAAGGTGAAGATGCCGATGGTGATGAAGCCCATATGCGCCACCGAGGAATAGGCGATCAGCTTCTTCATATCCTCCTGCATCAACGCGACCAGGGAGGTATAGATGATCGCCACCACGCTCAAGGTCCAGATCAGCGGCGTGAAATAGTGGGTGGCGTCGGGGAACATCGGGATCGAGAACCGCAGGAAGCCGTAGGCGCCCATCTTCAGCAGCACGCCGGCCAGAATCACCGAGCCGGCGGTCGGCGCCTCCACATGGGCATCGGGCAGCCAGGTATGCACCGGCCACATCGGCACCTTGACCGCGAACGAGGCCATGAAGGCCAGCCACAGCCATTTCTGCAGGTCCGGGGCGAAGCTGGTATGAATCAGGGTCGGAATGTCGGTGGTGCCGGCCTCGAAATACATCGCCAGGATTGCCAGCAGCATCAGCACCGACCCGGCCAGGGTATAGAGGAAGAACTTGAAGGTGGCATAGATGCGCCGGGCGCCACCCCAGACCCCGATGATCAGGAACATCGGGATCAGGCCGCCCTCGAAGAACAGATAGAACAGCACCAGATCCAGCGCGCAGAACACGCCGATCATCAGCGATTCCAGCACCAGGAACGCGATCATATATTCCCGCACCCGCGACTGGATCGCCTCCCAGCTGGCCAGGATGCAGAGCGGCATCAGGAAGGTGGTCAGGATCACGAAGAGCATCGAGATGCCGTCGACGCCCATGTGATAGCTGATGCCGTTGCCGATCCATTGCCGCTTCTCGACGAACTGGAACTCGGCGGTCGAATTGTCGAAATGCAGCCAGACCAGCAGGCTGACCGCGAAGGTGATCAGCGTGGTCCACAGCGCGACGTTGCGCGCATTCTTGTCCACCATCTCCTGATCGCCGCGCATCAGCATGATGAACAGGGCGCCGACCAGCGGCAGGAAGGTGACGGTCGAAAGCAGGGGCCAGGTAATCATCGCTCAGTGCCCCTGGACGTAGAAGTAGAAGGTCACCAGGACGGCGACGCCGACCAGCATGGCAAAGGCATAGTGATAGACATAACCGGTCTGCAGCTGTCCGGCGCGGCGCGCCAGCACCAGCACCGAACTGGCGATGCCGTCGGGGCCAAGTCCATCGATGATGCGCCCGTCACCGCCCTTCCAGAGCAGCCGCCCGAGCCATTTCGCCGGCCGCACCAGCGCCAGGTCGAACAGCTCGTCGAAGTACCATTTGTTCAGCAGGAAGCGATAGAGCGGCTCATGCATCCTGGCCAGTGCCGGCGCGATATCGGGCCGGCGGATGTACATATTGAAGGCGATCAGGATGCCGAGCAGGCCGACGGCCAACGGCGCGAGCTTGACCCAGAGCGGCACGTGATGGGCGGCTTCGATCGCGTGATGATGCTCGAGGATCACGATCGAATCGCCCCAGAAATGCTTCCATTCCTCGCCGACCATCGGCCCGGCGAACAGGATGCCGGCGAAGACGGCGCCGAAGGCCAGGCCATAAAGCGGCCAGATCATCACCGGCGGGCTCTCGTGCACATGCTCCATCACATGATGGTCGGCCCGCTCCGGGCCATGGAAGGTCATGAACAGGAGGCGCCAGGAGTAGAATGCCGTCAGTCCGGCGGCCGCGACGCCGAGCGCAAACGCATAATTGCCGACGGTCGTGCCGGCGCCGAATGCCGCCTCGAGGATCGCGTCCTTCGAGTAGTAGCCGGCGAAGAAGGGAATGCCGCCCAGCGCCAGAGAGCCGATCCACATCAGCCCATAGGTGATCTTGATATGCTTGGCGAGGCCGCCCATGCGCCGCATGTCCTGCTCGCCGCCGACCGCATGGATCACCGAACCGGAGCCCAGGAACAGGAGCGCCTTGAAGAAGGCATGGGTAAACAGATGGAAGATCGCCACCGGATAGGCGGAGACGCCGGCGGCGAAGAACATGTAACCGAGCTGCGAACAGGTCGAATAGGCGACCACGCGCTTGATGTCGGTCTGCACCAGGGCGACGGTGGCGGCGAAGATCGCGGTCGAGGCGCCGACCACGGCAACCACGTTTAGCGTGAAGGGCGCCAGCTCGAACAAAGGCGAGCAGCGCGCCACCATGAACACGCCAGCCGTCACCATGGTCGCGGCATGGATCAGAGCGGAGACCGGCGTCGGGCCTTCCATGGCATCCGGCAGCCAGGTATGCAGCGGCACCTGCGCCGATTTGCCCATGGCGCCGACGAACAGCAAGAGCGTCACCGTGGTCAGTGTATCGACCTGATGGCCGAGGAAGACGAAGCTCTTTCCCGCCATCGCCGGCGCGGCGCCGAACACGGTGGCGAAATCGACCGCGCCGAAAGCGAAGAAGATTCCCATGATGCCGAGCGCGAAGCCGAAATCGCCGACCCGGTTGACCACGAAGGCCTTGATCGCCGCCGCATTGGCCGAGGGCCGGTCGTACCAGAAGCCGATCAGCAGGTAGGAACAGACGCCGACGCCTTCCCAGCCGAAATACATCTGCACGAAATTATCGGCCGTCACCAGCATCAGCATGGCGAAGGTGAACAGGCTAAGATAAGCCATGAAACGCGGCTTGTGCGGGTCGTGGCTCATGTAGCCGACCGAATAGATATGCACCAGGGCCGAAACCACGGTGACCACGACCAGCATCACCGCGGTCAGTTGATCGATCTTCAGCGCCCAGGACACGTCGAATTCGCCGGAATGCATCCAGGTGAACAAGGTCACCGAGGTGACATGACCGTGCCAGGCCACTTGCCAGAAGGCGAGCATGGAGAGGAGTGCCGAGACCGACACGGCGCCGCAGGTGACGATCTGCGACCCGCGATCGTTGAGCCAGCGGCCGAAGAACCCCGCCAGTATGGCGGCCAGCAGCGGCAGGAAGACTATAATGACGTACATGCTGCCGCCCCTCAGCCCTTCATCAGATTGATTTCATCCACCTCGATGGTGCCGCGGTTGCGGAAATAGACCACCAGGATGGCAAGACCGATCGCCGCCTCGCCGGCGGCAACGGTCAGCACGAACAGGGCGAAGACCTGGCCGACCAGATCGCCGAGCCGGGCGGAGAAAGCGACCAGGTTGATGTTGACCGCGAGCAGCATCAACTCGATCGACATCAGAATGATGATCACGTTCTTCCGATTGAGGAAGATGCCGAAGATGCCAAGCGTGAACAGGATCGCCGCCACGGTCAGATAATGGGCCAGTCCGATTTCCATCGTAACGCGCGCTCCCGTCGGTTCAGACGCCCTGCCGCGGCTCGACCTTGGTCAAGACCACGGAATCCTCGCGCCGGCGCGATATCTGCGCCGAGATGCTCTGCCGGCGAACGCCCTCGCGGGTGCGATGGGTCAGCACGATGGCGCCGATCATGGCCACCAGCAGCACCAGGCCGGCGGCCTGGAACAGATAGATGTACTGCGTATAGAGGATCCGGCCGAGCGCATGGGTATTGGTCACGCCGCCGGCCGGCATCGGCGCCATGACCAGGGTATGGGCATCCGGCGCCACCACCCAGGAACCCAACACCAGCAGAAGCTCGATCAGCAGAATGACGCCGATCACCGCGCCGATCGGCAGATATTGCAGGAAGCCCTCGCGCAGTTCGGTGAAATTGATGTCCAGCATCATCACCACGAACAGGAACAGCACGGCGACCGCCCCGACATAGACGATGACCAGGATCATTGCCAGGAACTCGGCGCCGAGCAGGATAAACAACCCGGCTGAATTGAAAAAGGCGAGGATCAGGAACAGCACCGAATGCACGGGATTTCGCGCCGAAATCACCATGAAGGCGGAGCCCACGGTAATCGCCGCGAAAAGATAGAATGTCAGCGCCTGGATGATCATCGTCCGATCCGCTCAGCCCCCATGTCGACCGACGTCGTGCCGCCCGCCCGACCGCTCAGCGGTAGGGCGCGTCGGCGGCGAGATTGGCCGCAATCTCGCGTTCCCAGCGATCGCCGTTCGCCAGCAGCTTCGCCTTGTCGTAGAACAGTTCTTCCCGGGTCTCGGTGGCGTATTCGAAATTCGGGCCCTCGACGATCGCATCCACCGGGCAGGCTTCCTGACAGAAGCCGCAATAGATGCATTTGGTCATGTCGATATCGTAGCGCGTGGTGCGGCGCGAGCCGTCGTCGCCCCGCGGCTCGGCCTCGATGGTGATGGCAAGCGCCGGGCAGATCGCCTCGCAGAGCTTGCAGGCGATGCAGCGCTCCTCGCCGTTCGGATAGCGGCGCAACGCATGCTCACCGCGGAAGCGCGGGCTCAAGGGCCCCTTCTCGAACGGATAGTTGACGGTGGCCGGGCGCCTGAACATGTAGCGGAAGGTCAAGGCCAGGCCCGACACCAGTTCGCCGAGGAACAGGGCTCGCGCGCTCCGATCAAGCAGTGCCATGTTCAACCTCTTTCAGACTCGCCTACGGCCCGCCCCCGCGGCGCGCCGTACCATAAACCTACGCCCGGCAAAGGCAAGCTTCGCCCGGCTACTTCGGCAGCAGGCCGAACGCCAGCAGACCGCCGGCGGTCAGCACGACCCAGAGCAGCGAAATCGGCAGGAACACCTTCCAGCCGAGCCGCATCAGCTGGTCGTAACGGTAGCGCGGCACCGTCGCCCGCACCCAGATGAAGACGAACAGCAGCAGGACGATCTTGAGGATCAGCCAGATCGGCCCGGGGATCCAGGTGAAGGGCGCGAAATGGAACAGCGGCATCCAGCCGCCGAGAAACAGCACCGACGTCGAGGCGCTCATCAGGATCATGTTGGCATATTCGCCGAGATAGAACAGCGCGAAGGTCATCGACGAATATTCGACCTGGTAGCCGGCCACCAGTTCGGCCTCCGCCTCCGGCAGATCGAACGGGGTCCGGTTGGTTTCCGCCAGGGCGGAAATGAAGAAGATCACGAACATCGGAAACAGCGGCGTGAACACGAACCACACATGTTCCTGGGCCCGCACGATGTCCGACAGGTTGAGCGAGCCGACGCAGAGCAGCACGGTGATGATGACGAAGCCCATGGAGACTTCGTAGGACACCATCTGCGCCGCCGAGCGCATGGCGCCGAGGAAGGCGTAGCGCGAATTCGAGGCCCAGCCGGCCATGACGATGCCATAGACGCCGAGCGATGAAATCGCGAACAGATACAGGATGCCGACGTTGATGTTGGCCAGCACCGCGCCCTCGTCGAACGGAATCACCGCCCAGGCCACCAGCGCCAGCACGAAGGTCAGCATCGGCGCGACGACGAACACCACCTTGTTGGCGCCGGTCGGCAGGATGGTTTCCTTGAACAGGAGCTTGGCGCCATCGGCGATCGGCTGCAGCAGCCCGAACGGTCCGACCACGTTCGGGCCCATGCGCAGCTGCATCGCCGCCATCACCTTGCGTTCCATCAGGGTGACGTAGGCGACCGCCAGGAGCAACGGCACGATGATGGCGAGGATCTTGCCGACCATGATGATGGCCGGCAGCAGAAAGACGCTCCAGAATTCAGCCATGGGTGCCGGTCGCCTTCTCCGCCTTGCTGCCAACGATGGCGCTGCATTCCGCCATGGTGGCGGAGGCGCGGCAGATCGGATTGGTCAGGTAGAAATCGCGGACCGGCAACGCGAACGGCGTCGGTTGCAGCGCGCCGGCTGCTCCGAACGCGCCCCAGGGCGCCGCCACGATGCGATCCGCTTCGGCCAGGGCCGGTGCCGCCGCCGCCATCTGCTGGCGCAAGGCCTGCAGGTTGTCGTAGCCGAGCCGACGGCCGAGCGTCTCCGACAGGGCGCGGATGATCGCCCAGTCTTCGCGTGCCTCGCCCGGCGGAAATACCGCGCGATGACCGTGCTGCACCCGGCCTTCGGTATTGACCCAGGTGGCCTCCTTCTCGGTATAGGCCGCACCCGGCAGGATCACATCGGCGCGGTGCGCCCCGGCATCGCCGTGGCTGCCCTGATAGACCACGAAGGCCGAACCGAGCCGGCCGGTATCGATTTCGTCGGCGCCGAGCAGATAGACCATCTCGATCGCGCCGCGCGTGGCATCGTCGATGATGCCGGCGGTGTCACGTCCGCCCTCGGCCGGCACAAAGCCAAGCTCGAGCCCGGCGACGCGGGCGGCCGCGGTATGCAGCACGTTGAAGCCGTTCCAGCCGTCCTGGAGCATGTTGCAGCTTTCGGCGATCCGCCGCGCCGCCGCCAGCACCGCGGCACCGTCGGCCCGCGCAAGCGCGCCCTGCCCCAGAATCAGCATCGGATGCCTCGCCTGGCGCAACCGTTCGGCGAGCGGATGCTGGCCGCCGGCGATCCGGTCGAGCAGCAGGGGATCGTTGCCGAGCCGTTCCACCGGGTAGGTGAGATCGGCTGCCGGCCCGACGCTGGCGATGTGGAACCCGCCCATGGTCCAGCGTTTGCGGATGCGGGCATTGATCAGCGCCGCTTCGTGACGCGGATTGGTGCCGATCAGCAGCAGCGCATCGGCCTGTTCGATGCCGGCGATGGTGGTGTTGAAGATATAGCCGGCCCGGCTCGCGGTATCGAGCCTGGCGCCGTCCTGGCGGCAATCCAGGTTGGCCGAGCCCATGGCCTGCATCAGCTGTTTGAGCGCAAACATCGCTTCGGCATCGGCAAGGTCGCCGGCGATTGCCGCGATCCTGCTGCCGGCCAGACCCTTAGCCCGGTCGGCAACGGCGCGGAAGGCCTCGCCCCAGGTGGCCGGCTTGAGCTTGCCATCACGGCGGACATAAGGCACATCGAGGCGCTGCCGCTTCAACCCGTCGCAGGCGAAGCGGGTCTTGTCGGAAATCCATTCCTCGTTGATATCCTCGTGCAGGCGAGGCAGCACCCGCATCACTTCCTTGCCGCGCGCATCGACCCGGATGTTGCTGCCGACCGCATCATGCACATCGACCGATTCGGTCTTGCGCAACTCCCACGAGCGGGCCGTGAAGGCATAGGGCTTCGAGGTCAGCGCGCCGACCGGACAGATGTCGATGACATTGCCGGAGAGTTCCGAATGCATCGTCTGTTCGAGATAGGTGGTGATCTGCATGTTTTCGCCGCGGCCGGTGGCGCCAATTTCCTGCACTCCGGCGATCTCGGTGGCGAAGCGGATGCAGCGGGTGCAATGGATGCAGCGGGTCATGATCGTCTTGACCAGCGGACCCATATATTTGTCCTTCACCGCCCGCTTGTTCTCGTGATAGCGGCTGCGGTCGAAGCCGTAGGCCATGGCCTGGTCCTGCAGATCGCATTCGCCGCCCTGATCGCAGATCGGACAATCCAGCGGATGATTGATCAGCAGGAACTCCATCACGCCCTGACGCGCCTTCTTCACCATCGGCGTGTCGGTATGGATCACCATGCCGTCGGCCGCCGGCATGGCGCAGGAAGCGATCGGCTTCGGCGACTTCTCCTGCTCCACCAGGCACATCCGGCAATTGCCGGCGATGGTCAACCGCTCGTGGTAGCAGAAGCGCGGGATCTCCTTGCCGGCGGCTTCGCAGGCCTGCAGCACCGTGGTTCCGGGCTCGACGGTGACCGAAATTCCATCAACGGTAAGTGTCGGCATGACCTGGTCCCTTACGCCGCACGGGCGGCCCGATAGGCCGCGATACGCTGTTCAAGCTCGGGCCGGAAATGCCGGATCAATCCCTGGATCGGCCAGGCCGCCGCGTCGCCGAGCGCGCAGATGGTATGGCCTTCCACCTGATAGGTGACTTCCAGCAGCATATCGATCTCGGCCGGCTCCGCCTTGCCCTTGACCAGCCGTTCCATCACCCGCCACATCCAGCCGGTACCCTCCCGGCAGGGCGTGCACTGGCCGCAGCTCTCATGCTTGTAGAATTCCGACAGCCGCGCGATGGCCTTGACGATATCGGTCGATTTATCCATCACGATCACTGCGGCGGTGCCGAGCCCGCTCTTGACCGCCTTCAGCGAATCGAAATCCATCAGCACCGTATCGCAGATCGACTTCGGCAGGACCGGCACCGAGGCGCCGCCCGGAATCACCGCCAGCAGATTGTCCCAGCCGCCGCGGACGCCGCCGGCATGCTTGTCGATCAGCTCGCGCATGGAGATGCCCATTTCGTCTTCGACGTTGCAGGGCTTGTTCACATGGCCCGAGATGCAGAACACCTTGGTGCCGGTATTGTTCGGCCGCCCGAGGGCGGCGAACCAGGCGGCACCGCGGCGCAGGATCTCCGGCGCCACCGCGATGCTTTCCACGTTGTTCACCGTGGTCGGGCAGCCCCACACCCCGACATTGGCCGGAAACGGCGGCTTCAGCCGCGGCTGGCCCTTCTTGCCCTCGAGGCTTTCGATCAGCGCGGTTTCCTCGCCGCAGATATAGGCACCGGCGCCGCGATGCAGATAGACATCGAAATCATAGCCCGAGCCGCAGGCATTGCGGCCGATCAGGCCGGCCTCATAGGCCTCGTCGATGGCGCCCTGCAGGTTCTCGGCCTCGCGGAAGAATTCGCCGCGGATATAGATGTAGGCGGCCTTGGCGCGCATGGCGAAGCCGGCGAGCAGACAGCCTTCGACCAGTTTGTGCGGGTCGTGGCGCATCATGTCGCGGTCCTTGCAGGTGCCGGGCTCGCCCTCGTCGGCGTTCACCACCAGATAGGACGGCCGGCCGTCAGACTGCTTCGGCATGAACGACCATTTGAGCCCGGTCGGGAATCCGGCGCCGCCGCGGCCGCGCAGGCCCGAGGCCTTCATCTCGTTGACGATCCAGTCCTGGCCCTTCTCCATGATCGCCTTGGTGCCGTCCCAATCGCCGCGCCGGCGCGCCGCCGCCAGGCGCCAATCCTGCTGGCCATAGAGATTGGTGAAGATGCGATCCTTGTCCTGCAGCATGACCTATCCTCTAGCCCGCTCGATATTGCGAAGCGTGGTCGGTCCGCCCGCCGGCGCCGAGGTCTGCCGGTCGATCTGCGGCCCCGGCTTCGGCTTTTCGCCGCGCCTGAAGGCCTCGAGCACGCGAACCGTGGAGGCCGCATCGAGATCTTCATAGAAGTCATCGCCGACCTGCATCATCGGCGCATTGACGCAGGCACCGAGGCACTCGACCTCGCGCAACGTGAACATGCCGTCGGCGGTGGTCTCGCCGACCCTGATGCCGAGATGCCGCTCGCAGGCCGCCACCACCGCTTCGGAATTGCGCAGCCAGCAGGGCGTGGTGGTGCAGACCTGGACCAGATGCCGGCCGACCGGCGCCAGATTGAACATGGTGTAGAAGCTGGCGACCTCCATCACCCGGATATAGGGCATCTGCAGCAGATCGCCGACGTAACGGATCGCCGCCTCGGGCAGCCAATTGTCGTGCTGGCGCTGCGCCAGGTCGAGCAGCGGCATCACCGCGCTCTGCTGGCGGCCCTCCGGATATTTGGCGATGATCTTCCTGGCCGCAGCCAGATTGTCCGGGGTGAAGACGAAACTATCGGCTTGCTGCGCGGCGCTCATCGGTCGATCTCGCCGAAGACGATATCCTGGCTGCCGATGATCGCCACCGTATCGGCCAGCAGGTGGCCCTTGCACATGAAATCGGTCGCCTGCAGATGGGCGAAGCCCGGCGAACGGATCTTGCAGCGGTAGGGCCGGTTGCTGCCGTCGGAAATCAGATACACACCGAACTCCCCTTTGGGCGCCTCGACCGCGCTGTAGGTCTCGCCGGCCGGCACATGATAACCCTCGGTATAAAGCTTGAAATGGTGGATCAGCGCTTCCATCGAGCGCTTCATTTCACTGCGCGCCGGCGGCGCGATCTTGTGATCGTCGGCGGTCACCGGACCGCCCGGCATCTGCTCCAGGCATTGCTCGATGATGCGGATCGACTGCCCCATCTCCTCGATGCGGCAGAGATAGCGGTCGTAGCAGTCGCCGTGCTTGCCGACCGGAATGTCGAAATCCATCTTGCCATAGACGTCGTAGGGTTGCGCCTTGCGCAGATCCCAGGCGACTCCGGAGCCCCGCAACATCACCCCGGTGAAACCCCAGTTCATCGCCTCGTCCGGCGTGATCACGCCGATATCGACATTGCGCTGCTTGAAGATGCGATTCTCGGTCAGCAGGCCCTCGAGATCGTCGAGGAAGTGCTGGAAGGTCTGGCAATAGGCATGGATATCGTCGGCGAGTTTCGGCGGCATGTCCTGGTGCACCCCGCCGGGCCGGAAATAGGCCGCATGCAGCCGGGCGCCGGAGACACGCTCGTAGAATTCCATCAGCTTCTCGCGCTCTTCGAAACCCCAGAGCGACGGGGTGATGGCGCCGACATCGATCGCCTGGGTCGTGATATTGAGCAGATGATTGAGGATGCGGGTGATCTCGCTGAACAGCACCCGGATATACTGGCCGCGCAGCGGCACCTTGAGCCCGAGCAGCTTCTCGGTTGCCAGAGCAAAGGCATGCTCCTGGCACATCGGCGAGACATAATCGAGCCGGTCGAAATACGGCACCGCCTGCAGATAGGTCTTGTACTCGATCAGCTTCTCGGTGCCGCGATGCAGCAGGCCGATATGCGGATCGCAGCGCTCGACCGATTCGCCGTCCAGCTCCATCACCAGCCGCAGCACGCCGTGGGCTGCCGGATGCTGCGGGCCGAAATTCATCAGGTAATTGGCGATCTGCACTTCCGCCATGGTCAGGTCCCTTTGGCTTTCTCGTCGCCCGGCAGCACGTAATGGGCGCCCTCCCAGGGGCTCATGAAGTCGAAGCGGCGGAACTCCTGAGTCAAAGTCACCGGCTCATAGACCACGCGCTTCTGCTCTTCGTCGTAACGCACCTCGACGTAACCGGTGAGCGGAAAATCCTTGCGCAGCGGATGCCCTTCGAAGCCATAGTCGGTGAGGATGCGCCGCAGATCCGGGTGACCCGAAAACATCACCCCGAAGAGATCCCAGGTTTCCCGTTCGAACCAGCCGGCCGTTGCAAAGACGCCGGTCACCGAGGGTACCGGGGTCTCTTCGTCGGTCTGCACCTTGACCCGGACACGCTGGTTATGCTTCAGGCTGAGCAGATTGTAGACGACGTCGAAACGCAGCGGCCGCTCCGGGAAGTCGACGCCGCAGACATCGACCAGCAGGCGGAACTGGCAATTGCTGTCGTCGCGCAGAAAGGTCAGGAGCCGCACGATGGTCCTGGCCTGCGCCTGCACCATCAATTCGTCATGTGCCACCGTGGTGCCGATCACCTCATTCGGCAGCGCCGCAGCTATGTAGTCGCCGAGGTCTCTGAGCGTTTCGTCCATGGTTCCCGACTGTCCGTTGCCGCAACCGGTTCAGCGCGTCATCGTGCCGATACGGCGAATCTTCTTCTGTAGCTGCAGGATCCCATAGACCAGGGCTTCCGCCGTCGGCGGGCAGCCTGGCACGTAGATGTCCACCGGCACGATCCGGTCGCAGCCGCGCACGACCGAATAGCTGTAATGATAGTAGCCGCCGCCATTGGCGCAGGAGCCCATGGAAATCACGTAGCGCGGCTCCGCCATCTGGTCGTAGACCTTGCGCAAGGCCGGCGCCATCTTATTGGTCAAGGTGCCGGCGACGATCATCACGTCCGACTGGCGCGGGCTGGCGCGCGGCACCACGCCGAAGCGGTCGAGATCGTACCGCGGCATATAGGCGTGGATCATCTCCACGGCGCAGCAGGCGAGGCCGAAGGTCATCGGCCAGAGCGACCCGGTCCGGGCCCAATTCACCAGCTTGTCGACTTGCGAAACGATGAAGCCCTTGTCGGCCAGTTCGTCGGAGAAATCGCGGAATCTGGCGTCCTGATCCGGGCTCGGCACCATGGCAGGCGCCAATGCAGTGCTGTCGCCTACTCCCATTCCAGGGCTCCCTTCTTCCACTCGTAGATGAAGCCGATGGTCAAGATGGCGAGGAAGACGAACATCGACCAGAAGCCGAAGGCGCCCAACTCACCCAGTGAGATAGCCCAGGGGAACAGGAAGGCAACCTCGAGATCGAAGATGATGAACAGAATCGCCACGAGGTAGAACCGCACGTCGAACTGTTTGCGCGCATCGCCGAAGGGCTCAAAGCCGCATTCGTATGGGCTGATCTTCTCCGGATCCGGATTCTGGCGGGCGATGACGTAGGATGCGAGGACAATAATGGCTGCCAGACCGACGGCGATGCCGAGAAAAACCAGGATCGGCAAGTACTCACTTAGCATGGTCGCGATATTACCTCATTTATCCGTCGCGAGGTGACTTCTGTTGCGACGCAATAAGGGCGCAGACTGGCGCCAGACGCCGAAAGCGGGCGCATTATAGGCGCCGAAATCCCTGATTGAAAGGACAGATTGCCCAATGTTTTGAAGCTATATTGCGCCGATTCGGCATGGCTCGATTCCGCACCGCAACAAGGTCAATTCGGTCCGGATGCTTCGCCGCGGGGCATACGCTTCGCGCCAGGGTGGCGGGAGCGACGGGACTCGAACCCGCGACCTCCGGCGTGACAGGCCGGCGCTCTAACCAACTGAGCTACGCCCCCGCAGGCGAAGGCGTTTCGTTTACGGGTTTCCCCCAGTGGTGTCAAGCAGCATACGGCTGGCCCGGATCCTGGCCGATCCGGGCGCCGCCGGACCGCCCTGCAACCGGGCAAAGACAGCGCCGGCCGCCGCCGTGTTAGACTGCCGGCGGACCTGCCGCAGAGACGACCATGGCATTGCGAACGATTGTATTTCTGACTTTGCTGTCCGTACCGTTGTCCTTGCGGCCGGCCGCGGCCGCGGACGACCTCCCAGGCGGCGCCGGACTGGCGCGCAATTGCCTGATCTGTCATGCCAAGGATTATCACGACGTCAGCCCGGTACCGCGTCTGACCGGCCTCGATGCCGCGGGGATCGTCGAGGCGCTGCGCGAGTATCGGACCGGCAGGCGGCCCGCCACGATCATGGATCGCATCGCCAGCGGCTACAGCGATGCGGAAATCGACCGGCTCGCCGCCTATCTGGCCGGCCTGCACTGGGGCGAGCAGTGACCCGACCGAACCGGCGCCGGATCATCCTGGGTGGCCTTGC
>Ga0316620_10000485_pt1 | contig 16213 bp, 15 predicted proteins | sample OWC_Aug_M1_C1_D5_FD_207651 | JGI IMG/M metagenome (GOLD analysis project Ga0316620, IMG submission 207651) | Wetland soil microbial communities from Old Woman Creek delta, Ohio, United States - OWC_Aug_M1_C1_D5_B | ecosystem: Environmental > Terrestrial > Soil > Wetlands | place: USA: Ohio... | reverse complement strand
AGCAGCGCAACCACAAGCTGTTGTCCGAGATCACGACGTACAACGAGCAGATCCGCGAGCTCGGCCGCGGCTTCGGCTTCTTTGCCGGCTTCTTCAAGATGCGGCGGCTGGCCCGGCAGCGCCAGGCTCTGGACCGCGAGCAGGCCGACGTGGCGGCGCGCATCGAGGGCCTGCGGGCGAGGTGGCAGGCCGCTGACCAGGAGCACGCCACAGCCGAGGCCGGGCGCCGCTCGAGCTGGGTCGAGCTGGAGACCAGGGCTGGGGCGGCGTCGGCCAAGCTCGACGCCCTGCGCGAGGCGTGGCCCTCGATCGTGGCCCGGAGCACGGTCGAGCGGGTGCTCGAGAAGCGGGCGCTCAAGCTCCCGGAGGGCGAGGCGGAGGAGCGGTTCTGCCCCCGCTGCAGCACCCTCAACCCGGCCGCCAACCATTTTTGCCACATCTGCGCCGTGCGCCTGGGCCAGGACCGGCCCGACTTCGCCGGCAGCGTGGAGGAGATGGCCGAGCTCAACCGCCACCACCGGCAGTTCTCCGAGGGCATGCGCGCCTGCCAGGAGATCATCGGCCTGGTCCGCGGACTGGGTTCCGGCATCGACGCCTTCACCAAGAGCGTCGAGGACGTGCAGGCGTCGGAGAAGAAGTACCCGCTGCCCAAGCTCAACATCGACGTCCCGGCCGCCAGCGTCGAGTACGGGAGCAACTTCGACCGCTTCAAGGCCGCGGTCGACCAGGACCTCAAGCTCCACCCCAAGGTCTTCGCCGACCAGGTGGGCGCGCTCGTCCACGAAGCCTTCACCGAGGAGGCCATCAAGACCTACTTCGAGACCATGGGCCAAGAGCTCTCGCGCCAGGCCGAGGCCCAATGGTGAGGGGGCGACCATGAGACGTCTCGCCGGAGCACTGCTGACCGCGGCCGGGGTGGCCCTGATCCTGTTCGGTCTCCTGTTCCTGGTTGGGGCAGCTGGCCAGGCACGGCGCATCGTCGTTGCCATGGTCGGCCTCGGCCTGGGCGGGGCTGCTGCCGGACTGGGCATCCGGCTCTTCAGGCAGGCCGCGGCCGCATCACCCAACCAGGTCCGGGCCGACATCCTCGACCTCGCCCGTCGGCGGTCGGGCGAGGTCGCGCTGGGCGACATCTCGGCCGCCCTCGGTCGCCGGGCCGATGTCGCGCGCGAGGTGGTCGAGGCCCTGGTGGCCGAGGGTGCGTGCACGCGCCACGCCCGCTCCGGCTCCGAGTACCTCCTGTTCCGCGACCTCCAGCCGCGGCTGGTGGAGCGCCGCTGCGAGTACTGCGAGGCCGAGCTGCCCCTCAACCAGGAGCTGGAGAAGTGCCCCAACTGCGGCGGCACGATCGCGACCCGGGTCGCCTCCCGTTCCCTCGGCGAGGGCGAGCACTACAGCATGGACGGCCCAGGTCTCGAGAAGTAGCGGCGCACTCCATCCGCTGCCGCGCCCGCGCCCGTCGCCGGTGTCGTTACCGTAACCGGCTCATGGGCGCGCGACTTCCACCGGGCAACGGCAACGGTAACGGGAGCGGGCTCGGGGCATCTCGCAAAGCTCCCGCCAGGGTGCTATCATGGCTGTACCCGTCTACGCGGAAGGGACAATCCATGGTCAACAAGGTGATCCTCGTCGGGCACGTGGGTGCTGATCCCGAGATCCGCGCCCTGTCTTCAGGGAAACGCGTCGCCAACCTCCGCCTCGCCACCAACGAGCGCTGGCGGTCCGAGGGAGAGTGGACCGAGAGAACCGAGTGGCACAACGTGGTGGTGTGGGGCCGCCAGGTGGACATCGTCGAGCAGTACGTGGTCAAGGGCCGCCAGCTCTACGTCGAGGGCGCCCTCCGCACCCGCAGCTGGCAGGACCGCGACGGCCGGACCCGGTACGCAACCGAGGTCCACGCCCGCACTCTCCAGTTGCTCGGCCGGCGCGGCAACGGCGGCGACCAGGCCGTGGCGGCGGGCAGCGGCGCCCTCGGAGAGAGCGAGGGGCCTGGCCTTGCCGAGGCGCCAGCCGGGGCGCCCTTCTAGCTCGCGGTCCGGGAACCTGGCCGAACATGACCCCCGCCCTTGCGGGCGGGGGTCGCTCTTCAGCGCGAACCCCGTCTGAACCGTTGCTTGTCATCGGATTCATAAATACAATACTGTGATATAGTGCGCTCGGCGCGTCCCACGACGTTTGCCTGGTCGAGAGCCTGTCAGGGCTGAAACGGAGGTTTGCGGTATGTCGAGGTCCAGCTCGCGAGCGAGTCGTGCTCTGAGAGTGTACAGGGGTGGCCGTGTGGTTCGAGCTCTGGTGGTCTTGCTGGCAGTCGCGCTGACGCCCTGCCTCGGCGGGGCCACCCAGTTCTCAGTGATCTTCGAGACCGACGCGGATGCGGGGAGCGGCAGCGAGGTGGTGTGGGAGGGCTTTGCCTCGCTGAGCCACTACATGGCGATGAACTACTACGACGTCCTCTGGACGACGCTCGACCTCGGCGCCACGTGGAACATCGGAGGCTTCTCGACTGACGGGCGCCAGTACCTCCTGGTCCTCGAGAGCATCCCGGACGGTTCGGCCGGCAACGAGGTGTACCTGGTCACGTACGCGTCGCTGGCCGACTTCGGCGTCCACAACTATTCCTGGGAGGGCTACACAGCCCACAACATCAACTCGTTGTATACCACGCGCGGTCTCGCTTCGGACGGCATCCGGTACTACATGGTTCTGGAGACCGATGCTGACGACGTCGCCGGCAGTGAGGTGTACGCTATGACGTACACGTCGCTGGCCAACCTGGTCGCGGGCAACGAGGAGACGGAGGCCTTCTCGGGAATCAACATCGCCTCTGGCTGGAGCATCGCTGACCTCGCGGCCGACGGCGACAAGTTCTACCTGGTCTTGGAGTCCGATACCGACGTGGCGACCAATGAGTTCTACGTGATCACGTATGCGTCCTTCGCCAACTTCCTGTCCAACACCCAGGAATCGGCCGCGTATTCAGGTTTCTGGGTCAGCTCCGGCTGGAGCTGTCCCGGCTTTGCCGCCGAGATCCCGATCTTCGAGGACGGCTTCGAGAGCGGAAACACCTCGGCCTGGGACTGAGCGCCCGGCGGCTGACGCGACTCTGCAGCGCTTTCGGAAACGATCCGACGCGACCCCCGCCCTACTGGGCGGGGGTCGCATTCGACCACTGCTCCCGCGGGTGCCAGATCGCGATGCAGCAGTACGGGAGGTGTCCGCCCCGTGGTATTATGCTGCGGGTGCTCACCAACTCTGTAGACAAGATGGGCAGCGCGTCCCGGAGAAGCAAGGAGGTATCAGGCATGAGAGGGATTCAGTCGTGGGCAACGTGGGGCCAGTATGTGCGTGGGCGCAGACAGTCAGTCCGAGCACTGGCAGTCCTCTTGGCGATCACCGTGATGCCCTGTCTCGGCTCGGCGACCCAGTTCGCGACGGTGTTCGAGACCGACGTGGATCAGGCGGCGCCCAACGAGGTGGCGTGGGAGGGATTCAGCTCACTGACGAGCCTGATGAACAACGACTGGTTTGACGTTTTTTACTCGGATCTCAACATCAACGGTACCTGGAGCATGGGCGGGTTCGCCTGCGACGGGCACCAGTACTACGTGATGCTGGAGAGCGACACTGACGTGCCCAGCAACGAGGTCTACTACATCACCTACGCGTCGCTGGCCGACTTGCGGGACAATGTCCAGGGCCCGACAGGCTACACGTCCCTGAACATCTCCCCCGGGTGGTCCATGCACGGTTTCGCCTCGGACGGGACTCGTTTCTACATCTTTCTGGAGTCCGACACCGACGCGGCGGCCGGCAGCGAGATCTACGTCATGAGGTACACCTCGTTCGCCAACGTGATCACGAGCACCGAGGAGTCGACCGAGTTCTGGCAGGGCGGCCTTCAGGCCGGCTGGAGCATCGCCGACTTCGCCACCGACGGCCACAAGTTCTACATGATGCTGGAGACCGACGCCGATGTCTCCGGAGTCGGCAACGAGAGTTGGGTTGCCAGGTACGCCTCGTTCACTGAGTTCATGAACAACAACTCGGAGTGGTACGACTACGTCCAGTGGGACATCAGCTCTGCCTGGAGCATGAACGGCTTCGCCGGCGAGATCCCGATCTTCGAGGACGGTTTCGAGACCGGCAACTACTACCTCTGGGACGACTGGCAGAACTAGCCCTCGGCCCGCGTTGGCGCGGCGGCGGGGCCCGCCCCTCCTGGTCCAGACAGGGCTGCGGCGGGTCTCGCTGTCAGATCTCGAGGACGAGCTCGATCGGGCTGTGGTCCGAGCCCATGACCTCGGGGTGGTGGCGGGCGTCGACCACGCGAGAGACCAGGTCGGGTGAGACGAAGAAGTAGTCGATGCGCCAGCCCACGTTGCGCTCGCGCACCCCGAAGCGGGCCGACCACCAGGTGTAGTGGCCGGCCACGCCCCGGTGGCGCACGCGGCAGACGTCGACGTAGCGGTGGTCGAGGAGGCGGTCGAACCAGGCCCGTTCCACGGGCAGGAAGCCGGTGTTCTTCTGGTTGCTCCTGGGGTTGGCGAGGTCGATCTCCCGGTGGGCGGTGTTGAAGTCGCCGCACAGCACCCCGCTGCGGCCGGCCCGGCGCTCGGCCCCGGCGTGCTGCAGCACGGCCTCGGAGAAGGCGAGCTTGAAGGGCACCCGGGAGAGGTCGTCGCCGCCGTTGGGGTAGTAGGCGGTGTAGAGCACGAACGTCCGGTAGTCGGCGATGATCAGCCGGCCCTCGCCGTCGAAGCTCGGGTCGTCGAGGCCGCCCGTGACCAGCGACATTAGTTACGGCGCGCTGAAGAGCGCGACGCCCGAGTAGCCCTTGCGCTCGGCCGGGAAGAAGTGGGCCTGATAGCCGGCAGGCCCGCGCAGCTCGGATGAGAGCTGAGCGGGAAGGGCTCGCACCTCCTGCAGGCCGAGGACGTCGGGCCGCGCCTCGGCCAACCACCCGGCAAAGCCCTTGCGGCCGCAGGCCCGCAGCCCGTTGACGTTCCAGCTCATCAGACGGACCCGCTTCCTGCGACCCATGGGGACCCTTCCCGCGGCGATTCTAGCCGGGCAGCGACCATCCCTGGGATCCGAGGAGCTCACGAGGTCCGCGCACGAGCCCGAGCCCGTTCCCGTTGCCGTTACCGTTCACGACGGATCCATCGACGACTAGCGCTCACGACTCCTGCATGGGCACGCCCATGATCGCGCCCCCTATTGAAGATCGGTGAAGGTCGGGCTGGGCCGTCCGCGTTGACAGTGGAGGCGCATCGGCTGTGCGGTGGCGGGCGGCATCGACAACGGCAACGGGAACGGGAACGGGCTCGGGTTTGGGCTCAATCAGAGCTGGCGAGCGGTGCTCTCCCGAACAGCACGTCCTCGGCCGTGTCCAGGGTTGCTGTGGCATAGCCGAGACGGCGGGCGAGGTCGTGCTCGCGCGGCGTGTTGAGACCCCAGCAGGCGAGCACCGGCCTGACCCCGAGACCGGAGACACGCTGGAGGTGGTTGACCTTGTCGTCGACGAAGGTGATGTGGCTGAAGTCCGTGCCGAGGCGCGTACGGAGCGCTTCGAGGTGGGCGGTCTTGTGGACTCCGGTTTCCTTGTCGAGCACCAGCTCGGGGGGGAACAGGTTATCTAGCCCGTGGGCGGCGAGGAGCAGCCGCACGGACTCCCGGTCCTTGGCGGTGACGATGGCCAGGGTGGCGTCGCCGCGGCGCCGACGGAGCAGGTCGGTGAAGGGAGGGTACGGTCGCTGGAGCGCGAGCCAGTCCCGGAGCGAGCGTTCGCGGAGGGTCGCCCGCTCCTGGTAGAAACGGTGGTGGAAGGCCTCCAGCCACGGCCGGTCGCAGGTCGCGCGCACCGCGTCGTACTCGGCCTGGCCCGTGACCTCCAGCCCGAGGTCGATGATCCTCAAGGCGACGCCGAAGTCCTCGGCCCGGTTGCCGAGGGGCGTCAGCCCGGCGAAGGCCCGGAACAGCGAGTCCTCCTCGAAGCGGTGCTGCTGCGGCGCCTGCGCCGGGTCGCTCAGGGGATGGTCGGCGCTCAGGGTCGAGCCGGGCTCGAGCGCGGCCCAGGTGCGGAGCCCGACCGTGAACACCTCGCGCGAGCTGTCGCAGATCACCCCGTCGAAGTCGAGCGCCAGGACCTTCACCGGGTCAGTCTAGCGGAAGCTGTCCCGCCACCAGCGGATCACGGCGAAGACCTCGACCGGGCTGGCGAGCCGACGGTCGGCCACGCGCTCTGCGGCGGCCCGCACCGCGGGCAGGTGGCAGCGCAGGAAGGGGTTGGTGTCGAGCTCGGCGGCGAGGGTCGAGGGCAGGGTAGGCTCGCCCTGCCCGAGCAGCCGCCGGGCGTTGTCGAGGCGCTCCGCGATGGCCCCGTTGTCTGGCTCGACCTCGGCTGCGAACTCGAGGTTGGCCTCGGTGTACTCGTGACCGCAGAGCACGGCCGTGTCAGGGGGGAGATCGGCGAGACGGCACAGCGAGCGGTAGAGCTGCTCGGGCGTGCCCTCGAACGCGCGTCCGCAGCCGCCGGCAAAGAGCGTGTCCCCGGACAGGAGCAGCCCGGGCGCGGTGTAGACCACGTGGCCGGCGGTGTGGCCCGGCACCTCGAGCACGCGCAGCTTGAGCTCGGTGCCGGGAGGGCTGACGGCGTCGCCCTCCGCCACCGGCACGGAGACGCCCTCGATGCGCTCGCGGGCCGGACCGGCGACCGGCACGCGGCGGCTGGCCACCAGCTCCGAGACCCCGCCCACGTGGTCTTGGTGGCGGTGGGTGAGGAGCACCGCGCCCAGCTGCCGTCCGTGCGCCTCGAGCCAGCTGAGGACCGGCGCTGCATCGCCGGGGTCGACCACAATCACGGGTCCGGAGCGGGAAGTCCACAGGGCCCAGATGTAGTTGTCAGTGAATGCCGGGATGGGCTGTGCGTGCCACATGGGTTCATGGTGCCAGCCAACCGGCCCGGGGTCAACGAGACAGAGGCGCGGGCTAGAATCGCCGACCGAAGGGGGAGCATGCCGATGACCACACGCTACCTCTTGGTGGCCGACCCGGTGTCGGCGTTGAACCCGCGCTTCGACCTCGGGGTCCTCCTCTCCCAGGAGCTGCTGCGGCGCGCCATCCAGCTCGACTACCTGGACGTGTCCGAGGCCGATGTCGGGCTTCCGAGCGAGCGCTTCCTGGCCGGGTTGCCGGTGCGGCCGATCGAGCGCGTCGAGAGCTCGCGGATGCCGTTCTGGGAGCTCGGTCCGCTGCGCCGCGCCGGCGTCGAGGAGTACCGGGTGATCCTGCAACGCAAGGACCCGCCAGTGGACGAGCGCTACGTGGCTTTCCACCGGCACTTCGCCGCAGCGCCGGCGCAGATCGTCCAGATCAACCGGCCGCCGGCCATCTACGAGCTGTCGGAGCACACGGTCATCCTGCGCTACCCGGAGTTCGCCGCCCCGACCCGGGTCTGCGCGAGCTATGCCGAGCTCGAGGAGGCGGTGCGAGCCCAGGCCCGTGAAGCGGTGTGCAAGCCCAAGAGCATGTTCTGCGGGATCGGCATCGCCTTCTTTTCCCCGGACGCGCCGGCCGACCAGCTCCGGGAATACTGGCAGCGATGGCGGCCCGAGGTCGTGGTCCAGCCTTACCTCGAGGCGATCGAGACGAGCGGCGACCTGCGCATCCTGACGATCGGCGAGAAGGTGCTCGGCTCGGTGCTCCGGGTGCCGGCCGAGGGGTCGCGCCTGGCCAACCTCCACCGGGGGGCGCGGGCGGCGGCGATGCCGCCCACGCCGCGCCAGCTCGAGGCCTGTCGGGTGGTGGCCGAGGATCTCAACCCGCTCGGCCTGCACCTGCTCGGCCTCGACTTCATCGGCGAGCACCTGACCGAGGTCAACATCACCAGCCCGACCACTCTCACGCAGATCAACCAGGTCAACGGGATCCGCGCCGACGTCGACCTGGTCGACGAGCTGGAGCGCATGTGGCGGGAGCGAGCCTGATCCCGGCCCGGAGTCGGTCGTCGGCCGACTCCGCCAGCCACGTCGTCAGTGCCCCTGCGGCGCCTTCTCACCCGCTGTGACGGCCAGTCCGAGGATGTTCTCTCGCGGCGGCAGGGGGCAGGTGGCGTAGGGCGTGAACGCGCAGGGTGGGTTGTACGCCTTGTTGAAGTCGAGGACGACGCGGCCGTCCCGGGGCGGGTCGGTGACCAGGAAGCGGCCGGCGCCGTAGGTCGAGCGGCCGCTGGTGGCATCGCGAAAGACGAAGAACAGCTCTTTCTCGTCGAGCGACGAGGCGATGGGAAGGAGGCTGCGCTCCGCGCCGCCGAGCTCGAAGCGCACCGTGCCCGGGATCAGCATCTCCTCCTCGGTCCCGGCCACCGAGACGATGGTGATCGGCCGCGGCTCGGGCAACGGTTCGAAACGGCCCTCGACGCGGAAACGGGAGTCGACCGGGAAGTAGTCGATGCCTTCGAAATCCCGCCGTGCCGCGCTGTGGGGGTCCTTGACACGCACCGCGACCCGGTCCCCACGCTCGATCAGGTGGAGGGTGAGGGAGCCCAGCCCGATCACGTCGGGAGCGCCGTGGGCATCGGTCGCGAGCTCGCGACCGGTGGTCACCTCGGCGCCGTTGACGACCAGGGAGACCCCGGGCGCGGGGAGCAGGGTGACGACGCCCTGGTCCGAGACCAGCAGCTCTCCGGCGCGATCCGGGAGGCCGTCGCCGGCGAGGACGATCTGGTTGTCCGCCGCCGCACCGAAGCGGTTGGGGCCGGGCTGCAGCCAGTGCAGGCCGACCAGGGTCAGCCAGCCGCTGTCAGCGGCGAGTCCCTCGAGCCGCTCCCGGCGCCAGGTCTCGACCTCGGCCACGTGAGCGGGGTCGGCCGGGGGAGGCGGGGCGGCGCAGCCGATGAGCCCAACCAGGACTACGGTCGCGGCCACGCGGCGCAGCTCCGTCACGCGTGGATGGCCCGGTTGTCCACGGCCAGGGCGGCCTCGTGGACCACCTCGGACAGGGTGGGGTGGGCGTGGACGGTGCGTGCCAGGTCCTCGGCGCTGGCCGAAAACTCCATGGCGACCACGGCCTCGGCGATCAGCTCGGAGGCGCGCGGGCCGACGATGTGCACGCCGAGGATGCGGTCGTCATCCTTGCGGGCGAGGATCTTCACCAAACCGGCCTCCTGGGCCAGGCTCTTGGCGCGGCCGTTGGCCCGGAAGTAGAAGCGGCCGACCGAGTACGGGGTTCCCTCCTCCTTGAGCTGCTCCTCGGTGCGGCCCACCGAGGCCAGCTCGGGGTTGGTATAGACCACGTTGGGGATGGTGTCGTAGTTGACGTGTCCGACCTTTCCGGCCAGCTGCTCGGCTACGGCCATGCCCTCCTCCTCGGCCTTGTGGGCGAGCATCGGGCCGCGGATGAGGTCTCCGATGGCGTAGACGTTGGCGACAGAGGTGCGGAAGCCGTCGTCCACCTTGACCCGGCCTCCCTGCTCGAGGGCGACGCCGATCGCCTCCAGGCCGGCCCCCTCGGTGTACGGCTTGCGGCCCACCGAGACCAGCACCCGGTCGCAGTCGAGCTGCAGTCGCTCGCCCTTGCTGGTCTCGACCGCGACCGCCACCCCCGAGTCCGAGACGCTGGCGCCGGCGACCTTGGCCGAGAGGTGGATCTCGAGCCCCTGCTCGACCAGGGAGCGCTGCAGTGTCTTGGACATCTGCTTGTCGGCAAATGGGGTGATCGCGGGCAAGAGCTCGACCACCGTGACCTTGGCGCCGAGCCGGTTCCACACGCTGCCCAGCTCGAGACCGATGGCGCCGGCGCCGACGACGACCAGATGCTCGGGGACCTTGCTGAAGCAGAGCGCCTCGGTGGAGGAGACGATGCGCTGGCCGTCGAAGCGCATGAAAGGCAGCTCCACCGGCACGCTGCCCATGGCGAGGAGGACGCTCGAGGCGCCGAGCTCGGTGAACCCGTTGTCGCCGTGGACGACCACCTTGTCCGGCGCCGACAGCACGCCGCGGCCGGTGAAGGTGGTGACGCGGTTCTTCTTCATCAGGGCGGCGACGCCGCCGGTGAGGTCCGCGACCACGGTCTCCTTGCGGGCCATCATCCTCTCGAGGTTGAGAGCGATCCCGGCGAAGGCGATGCCATGATCGGGGAAGTGGTGGCGAGCCGCCTCGTACAGCTCGCTCGACTCGAGGAGAGCCTTGGACGGGATGCAGCCGACGTTGAGGCAAGTGCCGCCAAGGGTGGTCCGCTTCTCCACCAGCGCTACGCGCAGGCCGAGCTGGGCCGCCCGAATCGCCGCCACGTAGCCGCCCGGACCGGCCCCGATGACCACCAGGTCGTAGGTCTCCATCTCTCACACCTCCAGCAGCATGCGTTCGGGGTTCTCGATGCACTCCTTGATGCGGACCAGGAAGGTCACGGCCTCGCGGCCGTCGATCAGGCGATGGTCGTAGGACAGGGCCAGGTACATCATGGGCCGGATCACGATCTCGTCGTCGACCACCACGGCCCGTTTCTGGATCGTGTGCATGCCCAGGATGGCGCTCTGTGGGGGGTTGAGGATGGGAGTCGAGAGCAGGGACCCGAAGACGCCGCCGTTGGAGATGGTGAACACGCCACCGGTGAGCTCGGCGAGCTCGAGCTTGCGCTCCCGGGCCTTGCCGGCGAGGAGGGCGATCTGGCGCTCGATCTCGGCCATGGACAGGCGGTCGGCGTCGCGAATGACCGGCACCACCAGGCCCTTCTCGGTGCTCACCGCCACGCCGATGTCGTAGTAGTGGTTGTGCACCAGGTCCGAGCCGTCGACGAAGGCGTTGACCTCGGGGTGGGTCTGGAGCGCGTCGACCGAGGCCTTGACGAAGAACGACATCAGGCCGAGGTCGACGCCGTGCTGCTCCTGGAATTGTGGCCGAAATGTCCTGCGCAGCTCGAGCACCCGGCTCATGTCGACCTCGTTGAAAGTGGTCAGGATGGCCGCGGTCCGCTGGGCCTCCACCAGACGCTCAGCGAGCCGTTGGCGCAGGGGGCTCAAGGGCTCCCGGGTTTGACGCTCGGCGGGTCTGCCGGCTTCCGGCCGGGCCGGCGCCGGGGAGGCCGCCGCGATGCGCGCCGGGAACGTGGGCGTCGGCTGCGGCACCGCCGGCAGACTCTGGTCGAGCTGGGGCTGGTCCGGCTCGGTCGGACCGCGATCGAGGTGGCGGAGGACGTCGGCCTTGGTGATGCGACCGTCCCGTCCCGTGCCGTTGATGCGTGCGGGATCGAGGTGGTTCTCGATCACCAGCCGCTGCACGGCTGGCGCCAGGTGCTCGATGCCCGCCAGCTTGGCCCGCGCCTGCTCCATGCCTGCCGCCGGCGCCAGGGGTGGGGCGACCGCAGGCCTCGTCCCGACCGCCTCGGGAGCAGTCTCTCCCCGGTCGACCTCGGCAGTCGCGGCGGTGGTGTCGATGCTCGCCACCAGCTGCCCCACGGTCACGGTCTGACCTGCCGGGGTCAGGATCCGCAGGCGTCCGCCGAGCTCGGCCTGGACGTTGATCGTGACCTTGTCGGTCTCCAGGACGAGCAGCTCATCGCCCTCGCGGACCAGGTCGCCGTCGGCCTTGAGCCACTCCGAGAGTAGCCCTTCGCTGATCGATTCGCCGATCACCGGTATCCTGACCTCTGCGTCCATTCCAGACTCCTCGGTGGCCGTTGACCCGGCGCTCGCAGGCATTCTATCCCGGTCCGCCCGCCGACCTGGCCAGGCGGCCGCTCACCCGCTGAGGGACTCGCGGACGATCGCCTCCTGCTGCTCGCGGTGGGCGCGGGACGAGGCGGTTGCCGGGCTCGCGCTCTCCGTTCGCCCCACGTAGCGGATCGGGCGACCGGGGAAGTGCTCCAGCAGGCGCGGGAGCATGTAGGACCAGGCGCCGCGGTTGCGGGTCTCCTCCTGGGCCCAGATCAACTGCTCGGCATCCTGGTAGGGACCCGTGACCTCCTGGAAGAGGAGGTCGTTGAACGGGTACAGCTGCTCGATGCGCACCAACGCCACGTCGTCCCGCTGGTCGCGCTCGCGCGCCGCGAGGAGGTCGTAGTAGAGCTTGCCGCTCGACAGCACCAGGCGTCGCGCCACGGCCGGGGGCCGGGGGTCGTCGAGCACCTCGTGGAAGCGAGCCGTGACCAGCTCGTCGATCGGCGACACGGCCAGGCGATTGCGGAGCAGGCTCTTGGGCGACATGATGATGAGCGGCCGCCGGAAGTCACGCTGCAGCTGCCGGCGCAGGAGGTGGAAGTACTGCGCCGGCGTGGTCAGGTTGCAGACCTGGATGTTGTCCTCGGCGCACAGGGTGAGGTAGCGCTCGAGGTAGGCGCTGGAGTGCTCGGGGCCCTGGCCCTCGTAGCCGTGCGGCAGCAGCAAGGTGATGCCGCTCGACCGCTGCCACTTGTCCAGTGCTGCCGCGATGAACTGGTCGATGATGACCTGGGCGCCGTTGGCGAAGTCGCCGAACTGGGCCTCCCACATGACCAGCATGTCGGGCTCGACCAGGGAGTAGCCGTAGTCGAAGCCGAGCACGGCGGCCTCGGAGAGCGTGCTGTTGTAGACGCAGAACTCGGCCTGGTTGCCGCCAATATGGTTGAGCGGGACGTAGATGTCCTGGGTTTTCATGTCGTACCAGGCGGCATGGCGCTGGGAGAACGTCCCCCGGGTGCTGTCCTGGCCACTGAGCCGCACCGGGAATCCCTCCGCGAGGAGGCTGCCGATGGCGAGGAGCTCGGCCGTCGCCCAGAACACCTGACCGTGCCCAGCAACCGCTGCGAGCTGCTCGGGAAGTCGCTGTGCGACCTTAGGGTTGAGGTGAAAGCCGGGGGGGATGGTGGTCAGGGCCTTCGCGACCTCGACCAGCTTCGAGTGCTCAACGCCGGTTGCCACCGGGTCGTGCGAGTAGGGGTTGTCGAGCCCCTGCCAGGCTCCGCCAAAGGCGTGCTCCTCCTGGAGCTGGATGGGACAGCTGTCTTTGGCGCTCTTGAAGGCCGCGTACAGGCGCTCCTGGAAATCGGACTCGATGCGGCTGCTCTCGCCCAGGGAGAGCGCGCCCGATGCCTCCAGCTGGAGCTGGTAGGTCTTCCGCACCGGGGGGCGGTTGGCGATCTTCTGGTACATCAGGGGCTGGGTGAAGGCCGGCTCATCGCTCTCGTTGTGGCCGTGGCGGCGATAGCAGAGCATGTCGACGACCGCGTCGCGGCCAAACCGCTGCCGGTAACGGAGGGCGAGGCTGGTCACCCAGACCACGGCCTCGGGATCGTCGCCGTTGACGTGGAAGATCGGCGCCTCGACCGCCTTGGCCACATCGGTCGGGTAGCGCGACGAGCGTGCCTCCCCGGGAGTGGTGGTGAACCCGATCTGGTTGTTGACCACGATGTGAACCGTGCCGCCGGTGCAGTAGCCTTTGAGCTGGGAAAGGTTGAAGGTCTCGGCGACCAGGCCCTGGCCTGCAAAGGCCGCGTCCCCGTGGACAAGCAGCGGCAGCACCCGTTTGCGTTCCGTGGTGTCGGCGTGACGCCGTTGCTTGGCTCGGGTTCGTCCCTCCACCACCGGGTCCACGGCCTCTAGGTGGCTGGGGTTGGCGGTCAGGCTGAGATGGAGGGTGGCCCCGCTCGAGGTTGTGTAGTCCGAGCTGTAACCGCGATGGTACTTGACGTCGCCGTCGCCGCCCACGCTGTCGGGCCGGAGGTTGTCCTCGAACTCGTGAAAGATCATGGAGTATGGCTTGTGGAGGATGTTGGCCAGGACGTTGAGGCGGCCGCGGTGGGCCATGCCTATGACCACCTCGCTCGCGCCGCTTTCGGCCGCCGTCTCCATGAACTGGTGGAGGGCCGGGATGATGGACTCCGAGCCCTCGAGCGAGAAGCGCTTCTGCCCCTGGTAGCGGCTGTGGACAAAGGTCTCGAACAGCTCCGCGTCGATGAGCTGGGTGAGGATCCGCAGCTTGTGTTCGCGGTCGGTGCGGGGGCGGTTGCGGATCGGCTCCATCTCGGCCTGCAACCAGCGCCGGGCCGCACGATCCTGGATGTGCACGTACTCGACGCCCACGCTGCCGCAGTAGGTCTGCTTGAGGAGGTTGATGATCTCGGACAGGGTCGCCCGCTGCGGTCCACCCAGGTGACCGGTGTCGAAGACCTGGTCGAGGTCGGCTGCGGAGAGCTCGAAACCCTCGAGCTCGAGCTCGGGGCGGGAGTGGGAGCTACCGTCGAGCGGATCGACCTGAGCGATGAGATGGCCGATACTGCGGTAGGCGAAGATCAGGCTGGCGACCCTGGACTGGGCGCCGGCCCGCTCGGCGGATACGCAGTCGCGGGGGCAGGAGGCGAGGTCGAAGCCGGTGAAGAACAGGCGCCACTGCTCCGAGACCGCGCCCGGTTCCGAGCGCCATCGCTGGTAGAGATCCTCGATGAGGTCCACGTTGGCGATGGCCGGCAGGGATTCGGTCGCCAGACGGTTCGATGGGTCTGAGGCCACGCGTGGACCCTCCTTGGCACCGCGGACTTTGGTGCCTTGTCGGCACAACGTAGACAGAGATTATGGCATTTCCGTACGCCGCTCCGGCAACGTCGATTCTTCTTCTGCCGTTTGGTGTATTCTCATGACAGGGGTGTCGCCTGGGGCACCCAAACCGGTGGACCTGTATCACCGGGCAACGACGGACTGGGAGCATGGCCCACAAGACTCTGGTCATCGCCGATGACGACGAGAATGTCCGCGAAGCCCTCAAGGGCGTCGTCGAGCTCCTCTACGAGGACTTGGTGACCAATGGCGAGTTCCAGGTGCTGACTGCGGACGACGGCGTGAGCGTCACCGAGGTCTGCGAACGGTCCGCGCCCGAGCTGGTCTTCATGGACGTCAACATGCCGCGGATGGACGGCATCGACGCCTTCTACACGATCAAGGAAGCCAACGGCGGGACTCCCACGACGACGGTTTTCCTGACTGGGTTTGCAGGGTCGGGCACGGTCAGGCAGAGGATGGAGCGGGCCATCGCCGACGGCGCCAGCGGGTATCTCTTCAAGCCGGCCACCGCTGCCGAGCTCAAGCACCTGATCGACCAGTTCGTTTTCGCCCCGCCCCAGGGCAACGCGTAGCCAGCGTCCCTTCGATTCCGATCCCGCGGCAGATCGCGCTTCCGTTCCCGCTCGGCGGGAGGAGCCGTAGTGGTGACTCTCGTGACACCTCTACTACTTGCGAATCGCTCCTGAGAGTGTTAGATTCCTCGCGACGGCAGGCTCCACTGCCGGACAGTTCAGTAGCCAAGGAGGCAAGTCGCATGAGAAAGAGCACCCTGTTGATAGCGGTCGCCGCGGTGGTCGTGATAGCGGCCGGGATGACGGCATGGGCGCAGGAGCACACCTATGTCGGCGCCGAGAAGTGCAAGATGTGCCACAAGGCCGAGTTCACGTCATGGGCAGAGACGACCCATGCCAAGGCGACCGAGCATGCCAAGGCTTCCACTACCCGGACGTTCGGTCCTGACTGCTTGAAGTGCCACGCCACCAACTCCAACGAGGCGCTCGCCGGCGTGCAGTGCGAGGCCTGCCATGGCGCTGGCTCGGACTACAAGCAGATGAGCATCATGAAGGACGAGGCGCAGGCGGTTGCCAACGGCCTGGTGATTCCGAGCCAGGCGACGTGCGACAAGTGCCACACGGGCGAAGACCATGCCGCGAAGAAGTCCCTCGAGGAGAACAAAGGCAACGTGGCGGCGATCCACGCCAAGAAGGCCCACTAGTCGACTCCTCGGTCGCGAATCTTCAACCCGCATGAGGAGCGCGGCCCTTGGCCGTGCTCCTCTGTCGTTTTGCCGAGGCACTCGCCGCGGAGGCCGGCATGGGATCCGGCGACTCGCGGTCGATCGGTCTTGATATGTCCGCGGCATGGGGATTAGAGTCGTTCGTCGGCGGCGTCTGGCCGGATGGCGGCGGAATCCCGCAAGAGGAGGGCGCGAAAGTGGTTCGTCTCGAGGACGCCCCGCGGCCCGCAGCCGCTGCGGCGATGGCCCGCGCGTCATGCTTGCTCGTGGTCATCCTGGCCTGTGCGATCCCGGCTCTGCCCCAGGGCAACGAAGACTGCCTCATGTGCCATGAGGATCCCCAGGCGATCGGCACCCGGGACCGCGAGGAGATCTCGGTCTTCGTCGACGCCGCCCGGTTCGCGGCGTCGGTGCACGGGGCTCTGTCCTGCGTTGACTGCCACGCCGAT
>Ga0316620_10000484_pt1 | contig 16230 bp, 12 predicted proteins | sample OWC_Aug_M1_C1_D5_FD_207651 | JGI IMG/M metagenome (GOLD analysis project Ga0316620, IMG submission 207651) | Wetland soil microbial communities from Old Woman Creek delta, Ohio, United States - OWC_Aug_M1_C1_D5_B | ecosystem: Environmental > Terrestrial > Soil > Wetlands | place: USA: Ohio... | reverse complement strand
CGGCGTGTTTTTGTGGCTGAAGCTGATCCTTTCACCTCTGCGCCTTCTATGCCACACATTCTTCCTCTTGTTGCTGCACTATTGGCCGCTGTTTACGCTTATCTCGTCTTGTACGCTGCGACATTGATGACCGAGACTTTTTACATCACTGCGCTGTTGTGGGTATTGGAGAGGACGCTTGCCTTGGCGGAGTGTCCAACAAAGCGCGGTGGACTGTGGTTAGGGTTGGGATTAGGCATTGCCACGCTACTACGCCAATCCATTCTGCCTTGGGTGGCTGTGATGCTTGTTTGGTTGATGTGGGTGGGTTTGCGCCGAGGAAGCTTGCGACGAACAATCGGCAGTTTGTCTATCTCGACGTTACTGCTGATCGTCATGATCATGCCTTTTACCATCCGCAACTATTTTGCCTATGGAAGATTCCTATTGCTTAACTCGAATGCTGGCTATGCCATGTATTCCGCGCAGCATCCGATGCATGGCACGAATTTCCAGGAATTTGCTGCCGCGCCGGTCCCTGAGGAATTAATGGGGTTGAATGAGGCGCAGTTGGATCAGGAATTGATGCGTCGAGGGATTGGTTTTGTGCTGGCCGAGCCGGGCCGCTACCTGTTGCTCTCGTTGAGCCGGGTGCGCGCCTACTTGGAGTTCTGGCCTTCGCCCGATACCAGCTTGCTGCACAACCTGGGACGGAGTGGTTCTTTTGGTTTGGCATGGCCGTTGATGGCTTATGGCCTGTGGTTGACACTGCGCCGAGCCAAGTCATCATCATGGCGAGCTTGGTCTGTTTCGCCGGTAGCTCTGATCGTCTTGTTCATGTCGTTCTATTCCGTGTTGCACATCTTGACGTGGGCCATGCCGCGTTATCGGCTGCCAGTGGACGCAGTGGCGCTGCCGTTTGCTGCGCTGGCTGCCGTTGATCTTATCAGGAGGGTAATCTCGCTCAAGTCGTTCGTCGCGACGTAACAAGTTCGTGCTGTTCTGTCGCTTATGACCGGAATACTCTGCGCCATGTCATCTGGCTATGACCATAGTACGGGTGACAAAGGTTGCTGGGTCACGTATAATTCTTACCGAACGATCCCCCAGCAACCGGAAAGGAGTAAGCGATGGACACGCAGACCAAAAGAGTGAAGTGGGCGATACGCCTTGGGTGGGTAGGTATCTTGCTATTCTCGCAAGTGGGACTGGGACCGATGGCCAGTGCGACCCAAGTTACTTCAGAGCGCATCTCGCTCCCAGGTGCGCCATTGACTTCGAGTGTGGCTGAGTACGATATACACAAGGTCGGTGGCCCCATTGAGGCTAGTGGGTCGGAAGCGGCTGCCGCAGAAGTGAGTTGGCCGATGGCGGCAGCCAACCCTGAAAGGACATCTTGGACTTCGGAAGAGGTGCGGGGACAACTGTATCCTGTGTGGTACAAACCTTTCGAGGCGTTTATACCAATCGGTGAACAAATCATTGCGGCCAATGACCTATTATACATCTCTACAGCCAGGGGGCTATATGCAATCAAAGCCAGTACCGGAGAAGAGGCTTGGGTTTACCCCACCGAGATGCCGCTGGGAAACTCGCCTACCGTCATTAATGGCGTGGCATATGTAGGTGGGTTTGATAAAAGGCTCTATGCAATCAATGCGTACACTGGCAGTTTGATTTGGACTTTTGTCGCGGAAGCGGGGTTTCAAACGAATCCGCTGGTCGTGAACAATCTAGTTTTCGCCGGCAATCGCGACGGATATATGTATGCCGTGAATGCGGGCTCGGGGACATTGGCGTGGAAATATAAAACCGACGGGCCGATTCAGTTTTCCGCCGCTTACAAAGACAATACGATCTACTTTGCTTCCAATGATTCTTACGCTTATGCCTTGAATGCCACCACAGGCCAGCTTGTTTGGAAATCATCCAAACTTCCGGGGGATGGGTTCCATTCCTGGTGGCCGGTGCTATATCGGGATTCCGTTTCCGGAGCCGACGTGGTGATCCTGGCAGGCAGTTCGCGCTATCGCCGGACTTTGGCCCCTGGTCCTGGATCGAGCATGGATTTGCTAGACCGGGACAGCGTTTTTCCTAATCATATGTCTGCGGCAGAGGGAACCCTGGTTGGTCCCAGGCAGAGCGATGGCTGGATTGATGCGCATCGCATCACGGAATACTATGAAAATAATCCAAACCCAAGCGGTTCGGATAGCAATCTGCTTTACAAGCCATGGCGGCGCACCTATATTGTGCTCAATCGGCTAACTGGACAAGAGGTCACTTTTGATACGGATGGCGATGGGTACCCAGAGTATGCTCCCATACTGGCGCACAATACTCAAAGTGGTAACCGTTATCCGCCGGTTGTAGGCGTGGACAATATCCTTTATCAGACCAATGACTATATGTCTAGCCCATATATTGTCCGCGGGCATGTTTCGGGTTGGAGGTTTGGGACACGTTATATTAGCACTCCCAGCAGCAGGGTGCAGCCCGCGGATGAAACGGCAGCCTATTCTGCGGGGGGTAATCTTGTTTACTATTCTTATTGGGTCGGCAGCGGGGCTGGAGCGTTTGATGTGACCACGCAGAGTACCAAGAGTTGGGACAAGGGCAATCCAGGCGGGCCAGACGCCACCCGTGAATGGGCCTACTTTGAATACAACTTGGAGAGCAAAGTTCCTGTCTGGAGTACGATCGAGCAGATTTGGAAAATGCAGAATATGGTGGAGTTGTATAGCGGGGACGTGAATCCACCCATACCCTACAAGGGTAAGGTGTATCTGCATGTATACAACAGCGTGATCGCGTTTGGCCCGCAGGCTGGGACGGTCCAACAACTGCCGGTCGGAAAAATCGTGTCGGCGAGTTCTCCGAGCGTCCCGGTGGCCAATAGCGCCCAGCTCAAAGCCAAGCTCGCTGCGGAAGTCCAGAAGATGTTGGATGCCGGACATTTGCGCCCGGGCTACTTTAGTTCAGGGTTGTTCGATGGGCAGGCGCGCCAAGAGTGCGGCGACAATTTGTCCGACTATTTTCACAACCCCGCCGACACGCTGTATGCATTGTTGCGCGCCCTGCCGTATCTGTCCCCGGACTTGCAACAGAGAACCCAAGCTTACCTTCAAAGTGAGTTTGCCAGCTATCCGCCTTACAATGTGGTTCATGTGGGATGGAAGACGGGAGCCATTCGAGAGAGCTATGATGATCCTCCCGAGGTCCAATCCGACTTGGTCAATTATCCTGCTACTGAATGGAGCAGTTATGATTTTGACCCGTGGGGAGGCGATGATCTCAATGCAAAATATCCACCTTACATATTCTATGCCCTCTGGAAATATGCGCAGACTTTTGGCGGAGCCAAGACTATTTTCGACAGGAGCAAAGGCAGGCTAGAACCTGTTCCATCGGACGATGTTTTGGCCGAGTACCCTTTTGTTCACAATGCCTACATTGCAGGTTACCTGGGTTACTTGAAATTGGAGCAACTGGCCGGATACCCGCAATCCAATAATATCAAAACGGTCTTGGATAGATTGCTGGAGCGCAGGGCAACCACATTTTCCAAGGATACCCCTTATTCGGATATCTATCACTGCCAGACCTTGAGTATTGCCCGGAACTTTATATTTCTTGTTCCAGAGCTGGGCGATTATCTCCACGACCATGCGCTTGATAAAGTGCAAGTTGCTCTGGATGAATACACCACCTACAACCCTTATTGGTTCGTGGCCAAGTTTGAGGCTACCGCTCAAGAAGGGACAAAGCAGATTCTTTACGATTACAGTGCCCTGTTTCAGGCCAAGACGATGATTCTCCATGAACCGGCGGAAAAGCTGTCCAAGTACCTGGATGTGCCGGCTTTCGAAAGAGGAGATTTGTTCTACATTCAAAATCTCGTGTCGGCCATCGAGGTTTCGGGTATTGGAGTCGCACAAACTCTGGACGTGACGAAGGTCGCATCGAAGGGGACGGCGCGCCAGGGTGAGATGATTACATACACTCTGACCGTGGGTAGCACCGGCGCTGCGCTGACGCAGACGCTCCCCATCACAATAACAGATCGATTGCCAACGGGATTAACGCACAGCAGCGGGCTCTGTGCTGCGTCCCAGGGAGCGCCCACGTGTTCCAGCACAGGTGTTATGTGGACAGGTGGACTATCAAATACAGCTCCAGTGGTGATTTCATACACGGCGCAAGTGACCACGTCGGCATCTGTTGCGCTCACCAATCGGATGCAAGTAGACGCCGGGCCTTACGGTCCATACACGAGCACGGTCACGATCATTGCCTCTCCACTTCAAGTTTATCTCCCGTTGATCTTGAAAGGAGCAGGGGAATGAATCGGGAGACGCTATGGCGAGCAGCCGGTGTGTTTGCTTTTGCCCTGGGAAATGTTGTCCCAGTGTGGGCAGCCCCGCTGCCGCCGCTCTTTCGCGTCAATGCACCTTACTTTGCAGGTGACATTGTTTACGGCGAGACGGCTGTTTTTTGGTTTGGGCGCGTGACGCAGGACGAGAATTTTGCCGATGTGCGCGTGGGCTATAACAACCAATACCTGTATGTGAATATGGTGATCTTTGACCGCCGTTTGTGGTACGACACATCGCCCGCTGCCAGCGATCTGACAAATTGGGATGCAGTCTCGCTCTACTTTAACAAGACGGGCGACACGGGCGGCGCGCCAACTGCCAATGCCTATCGTTTCGACGCACAGTTCAATGGCTGGGAATTCGAGCGGGCAGAGGCGCGGGCCGTGGCACAGGGCAACGGTATAGGCTGGTCGTGGGTTACACTCCCGTTCATGGCCACAACGAGCTTGGCGATGGAAAATGAGACGGTGGGCGGTCCGAACAATAACCAGGATAATCGTGGCTGGGGCATCACGTTGTGCATCCCGTTTTCCAGCCTGGGGTTATCTGGTCCACCGCCACAAGGTACTGTGTGGGGACTGGGAGTGGTCGTGCATGATCGGGACACTGACACGGGCGCTGTCACCCAAAAAATGTGGCCAGAGGGGCAGGTTTCTACTCAGCCTGCCACTTGGGGACAATTGCGCTTTGGATTGCCAACCTATTCGCCACAGTTTGCCGACGCCCATGGGACGACGGTCATTCGCAACAAGTTGAACGGCGCAGTGGTGACGGACGGTGTTGTAGGGGGCAACACGCTGTGCGGGGGCGGCGCCAACTATTGGACAGAGTGGGGCAACAAGAATTATACCGGCGCGATGCAGTTCAATATTCAAAATACGAGCAAAGTGTCCGACTGGCCGTGTTCGTCCAAATACTATGTGACCTTTCCCTTGACTTCTGTTCCGGCGGGCAAAGCCATCATTTCTGCCACGCTGACGCTACATCAGTTCGGCCACGCAGGAGCTGGCGATCAGAACCCGCCACAACCGGCGACCATCCAGGTCTTGACGGTAGCTCAGGACTGGGCAGAGTCTGCCCTGACGTGGAATACCGCGCCGATGGCGCGTGAAAACGTCAGCCAGACGCTCGTGCCCTTGATGCCAAGTGACGTTCCCTTGGATCCGGGTGTGCCACGGTCGTGGGATGTAAGCCGGGCAGTGGCGGAAGCGTACGCTAGCGGGGACGAGTTGCGGTTGGCGCTCTATTCTAGCGAGTATCCTTTGAATACGGGCAAATATTTCTGGTCGTCTGACCACGACGAGTATCCCGCCCTGGCACGGCCTACTTTGACTGTAGTGTGGGGAGATCAGACGGAGCAGCCACCGGAAGCGACGGTTCAAAAAATAGTGTGGCCGGTTGCGCTGGCGTCTGGCGCGCCGATGACGTATACGATTTCATTGGTGGGCAGTGGGCAGGCATTGACACTCACAGACGAGGTGCCCATGTCGTTGAGCTTTCCGGGTTCTGTTTCTGTAAATGGAGGGGGTGTGGTCACGCGGACCCCATCGGCGCGCCGCATCACCTGGGTGGGAACGCCTCCAGTGGGTGCACCGGTCACGTTGGCGTATGTAGTTAGCGCCATGATATTGGGGCCAACCGCCATCACTAACACCGCAGTGCTGACCGACGCTGAGGGACGGCGCGCGACAGCGACAGCCTCGTGTATCGTTGATGCGCGACAGATTTGGCTGCCCTTGATTCTACGCCAGTGAGGTACAGCGTGTAGTGGACTTGGCAATTTGGCAAGTGGTGGTAACGATGATAATCGGGTTGGTGGAGGTCTTCAATGTCTATTCGCATTCTTATTGCCGATGATCACGGCTTGCTTCGGGCTGGCCTGCGTGCATTGTTGAACGCCGAACCTGATATGGAGGTCGCGGGTGAGGTGTCCAACGGTCACGAGGCGCTTCGCCTGGCCGGCGAGCTACGCCCCGACATCGTGCTGTTGGACCTGGTGATGCCGGGACTGGGTGGCATTGAAATCGCGCGGCAACTGAGAAAGTCACTGCCGGATACTCGCACGCTCATTCTCACCGTCCACGAGGATGTGGGCCTACTTCGGGAGGCTATTCAGGCTGGGGCGGCGGGCTATCTGATCAAACGCGCCGTTGAATCCGAGCTGATCAACGCCATTCATGCGGTCTGGCGCGGTGATCTGTATGTTCATCCGGCGATGACACGTGCCCTGGTCAAGGATTTGCCACCTGCGCCTGCCGCGTCTGCGTCATCCAAGTCACTGACCCCGCGTGAGATACAAGTCCTGCGTCTCATCGCTCAGGGATATACCAACAATCAGATCGCTGAAGGGTTGAGTCTCAGTGTGCGCACCGTTGAAATCCATCGAACGAACTTGATGCGCAAGCTGGGCACGTGCAACTGGGCTATTCTTTCGCGCACTCAGCCTGATCTTTCCTCCATTCCCGATCAGAGCGTTGTGGAAGCGTAAAGGTCTGTCGCTCGAGTGCGTCATTTGCCAGTTGAATATTGGAACGAGATGCGATATACTGGGGAAAGAGGTTGTCAAGGTGGAACTGCGGCAATATGCGAGTGTAATACTCAAGTGGTGGTGGTTGATCGCGACCAGCGTCATTGTGGCCGGCGTCGCCAGTTACCTGGGCGCACGCGCCACGCCGCGTACGTACCAATCGCGCACGACGCTGATGGTGGGTCAGGTGCTGCAAAACCCTAACCCCAGCACGAGCGAGTTTTACACCGGTCAGGTGCTGGCTGCGAGTTACGTTGACCTTGCCCGGCGTGAGCCCGTGCTCAAGGCCACACTGGGGGCATTAAAGCTGCAGTGGGATTGGATGGCGTTGCAGGCGATGGTTTCCAGCCGTGTGGTGCCGGGCACACAGTTGCTAGAGATCTCTGTTTCCGATACCGACCCGCAGAGAGCCAGGGCGCTGGCCAGTGAGGTGGCTCACCAGTTGATCCTGCAAAGCCCAGCCGCTACCGATCCCCAAAAAGAAGCGGATCGCCAGTTCATTTTGAGTCAGATCGAGGACCTCAAGGCGAATATCAAGAAAAGCCAGGATGAAATACGGCAGTTGGACGACGTGATGGCCAAGAGCAATAGCGCACGACAGATTCAGGATGCGCGCAATCGTCAAACGGCGCTCCAAACGCAGGTGTCCACCTGGCAGGCAACATATAACGGATTGTTGACCAATCTGCAACAGGGTACTCCAAACTTTTTGAGTGTGGTTGAACCTGCTCAGACGCCTCTCTATCCAGTCGGCCCGGGCATGGGCTACAATGTGCTGTTGGCTGTTGCCATCGGATTGGTGCTTTCAGGTGGCGCGGCGTTTTTGCTCGAATATCTTGATGACACGCTCAAAACGCCCGACGATGTCCGACAGGTGTTAGGATTGACGGTCCTGGCGAGGATCGCTCGCATAGAGGGCCAGGATTATCCCGACAAGTTGGTTACGGCCAAGCAACCGCGTTCGCCGGTCGCGGCGGCCTACCGTGTGCTGCGTACCAATCTCCAGTTCAGTGCGGTAGATCGTCCATTGTGCACGCTGATGGTGACCAGTTCTAGCCCTAAGGAGGGCAAGAGCTTGGTGTCGGCCAATTTGGCGGTTGCTATGGCGCAATCCGGCAAACGTGTGATCCTGGTAGACGCCGATTTGTGGCGTCCGTGCCAGCACCACATCTTTGAAATGGATAACACAGAAGGGTTGACGAGTGCTCTCCTGTCCGACGATGCCAGCCTAACTCCCGTGCTGCAACAGGGCCCTGTGGAAAACCTGGGTATCCTGCTTTCTGGGCCTGTTCCTCCAAACCCATCCGACTTGCTAGGCTCCAGGCGCATGGGGGATTTGATCGAGGCACTGCGGCGGCAGACCGATGTAGTGATCTTTGACAGCCCGCCGGTTATGGCCGATGCCGACGCGACGATTCTGGCTGCGCGCGTGGACGGCATTCTGTTGGTCGTTGATTCTGGCAGCACGCGCCGCGGGCCGGCCCAGCGCAGCAAGGAAGCCTTGGAGGCAGTCGGCGCTCGTCTGACTGGCGTAGTCCTCAATCGGCTGTCGGGGGACGAGAGAAGCTATTACTACTATTATTCTTCGGAGGATGGGCAACGCCGCAAGAGACGCTCGGCCAATCGGTTGGCGCATCTGTTCGGTCGCAATGGACACTCGGCACAAGAGACGGATGTGGAGGTCCAAGCGGAGCCGGCCGAGACGGTACAGCCGACAGGTGAGGATGGGTAGCTCGAATTCGCTTCCGATGCACTGAACAACTCGACAAGCCACCTGCATCCCTATGCAGGTGGCTTTTATTTCAGGATGGGTGCAGCCTGTGTTCCCAATTGAGCCAGAATTGCTCCTATCGTCCGTTGCACTTGTGGAGTAGGCGGACGCTCGTTCGATCCCGAAGACGGTTGTCGCGCCTCGACCTGAGGACATGCCGAGACCAATGGAATGTAGGCTACGGCCAAGATATCCGGCGCGCAACCACCTGTGCCCAGTCAAGGCTTGATCTTGACGGTGTTGGTGTATAATCCACAACATGCAATGTGAGGATGTCGGTGGGCTGAGGTGTATCGTCTGTCGCGACTGCCAAGGGGAAAGTAGGCCATGAATCCAAAGATTGTGGTTGTGGGTAGCGCGAACACCGATATGGTGGTGCAGGTCGTCCACCTCCCTGTTCAGGGTGAGACTGTACTAGGGGGCAAGTTTGTTATGGCACGGGGCGGCAAAGGAGCCAATCAAGCAGTGGCTGCTGCTCGTTTGGGAGCGCAAGTCACGTTTGTGGCTCGCCTGGGACGCGATGCGTTTGGTCAAGAAGCTGCCGCAGCCTACCAAGCAGATGGAATCAACACGGATTACATTGCTTGGGACGATCAAGTGCCTTCTGGAGTAGCCTTGATCATGGTGAACGAGGCCGGCCAGAATATCATTGCAGTCGCTCCTGGCGCTAATGGCCGGCTCGCGCCTGACGATGTGATGGCCGCAGAGCGTGTCATCAAAGAAGCGGATGGGGTGCTGTTGCAGTTGGAGATTCCGTTGGAAACAGTCTGGACCGCCGTCAAACTCGCTCGGCGCTATGGTGTTCGGGTGATCGTCAACCCTGCCCCGGCGGCCCAACTGCCAGATGAGCTGCTGAAATCGGTAGACATCCTGACGCCCAATGAGGGTGAAGTGACTGTCCTGACCGGAGGATATTCTGCTCCGCATGCTTTGGACGCGGCGCCGCTCCTGTATCATCATAGTGGCGTCCAGACGCTTGTCGTCACTCTGGGTGCGGAAGGGGCTCTTGTCATTGATCACGGCAAGAAAATCACTGTGCCAGGCTTTGCCGTCAAGCCTGTAGACACGACTGGGGCGGGCGATGCCTTCAATGGGGCGCTTGCTGTAGCCCTGGCGCGGGGTGAGCAACTTGTCGAGGCCGTTCGCTACGCCAATGCCGTCGGCGCACTGACGGTCACTCGTTTGGGCGCGCAGTCCTCGTTGCCCACCGAGGAACAAGTCCGGCAATTTCTGAGCACGTCAGTCACAAGCCGCTGACCGCCAACCATCGGACCTTGTCGCCTGTGGTCCGACGTCGGCAGTCAGCGGTCGGATATTTCAGCTCATTCCTCTTACTGCCTACATCTGTTCTCCACGGCGGATCGTCCAAAAGTCGCTCGAAAGGTTCCCGTCGGTGAAATAATCGTAGGGCAAGGTAAAGTAACCTTGCTGCCCCCACTTGGTCCCCCACGAGTTGCGCACAATAAACCGTTTCTTGGTATCGTTGTAGCCAACGGCCATCACGGCATGTCCGCCCAGTACTTTCTCGTTGGGCTTGGGCATGGGCGCCACGCCGGTCTTGGCGACGCGCGCCGTCTCAAAGCTTTCGTACACCGTAAAGCCAAACACAAACGGATACCCGTCGGCCAGGCACGCCCGCATTTCATTCAGTGTCAAGAGACGGTCGTAAGACGTGATCTGGTGGTCGGCTGCTTCTTTGTAGCACGTGGGCGTTGGCTTGACGTCGAATTTCGATATGAGGTAAGGCCACATGGCCTCCGTGCAGACGCCCTGCTTGTCCAGCGTTTTGATCCCGTCGCGCAACATGGCGCCCGAGTCCGATTTTACGCTGTGCTCAATCACCCGCTCGTTGTAGTAAACAAAGAGCCGGCTCAGGTCCACAAAGGGAACCTTGTCCTTCTTTTCCAGGAACTCGAGCGCACCGACCAGTGCGTTGCCGGTGCAACTGCCCAGGTTACCCTGGTCTTCGACCGGGGAACACAGGGGCCGCAGGTCCACGGATTTGGGGAGTGCGCGGGGCACCTTGAACACTGCCGAATACATATAGTCACGCTGATCCGGCAGGTCGGGCATCCAGCCGTACCCGTGTTTCAGGGTCTTGGCTTTTGACGTAGCTTTCGTTGCCATGACAAGTCTCCTTTCACTATCGAATGTTCGCTTTTTCTGGTATCCTGGCTGCATACAGGAAGTAGGAAGAGATCAGCAATCGGTGTTGCTGCTTAGGGTCAGCATTATACCCCCAATTCAAGTCCGGCGAAAGGTGGCTTGCCCTCGGAGATCGTGATAGAATAGTGAGGACCAAGGAACTCGGACATTTGGCGAACCGTGTGTTGTAAGCGCTCAAGGCGAGCGCGTTGATAAGGAGGAACCATGAAACCGTTTCGCAGGAACGTGGCCGTTGCCATTGACGGCGGTGGCATTCGTGGGGTGATGATTACCCAGGCGCTCATCGCGCTTGAAACCGAACTCGGCAAGCCGGTGAGCGAAATCTTTAGCCTGTCGGCGGGCACGTCCACCGGCAGCATCATCTCGGCTGGCCTGGGCGCTGGACTATCGGCCCAACGCATGTACGACCTGTACATGCAGCTCGGCACGACCATCTTTCCCAACACATTGCGCTCCAAACTTTGGCCCATCTTTCCCTATCGGTACTCGGGGCAACCCCTCGTGGATGCGCTCAAGAGCGTGATGGGCGAGATGAAGATGGGCGATTTCTGGACGGCCACTCCGCCCAAGGACATTGTCATCGTCATGCGCGACCTGGCAGAGAATCGCACGCGCTTTGTCAAGCCGTGGAAGGACGAGTACCGCGATTTTCCTGTGTGGAAGGCGGTGCTTGCCAGCTCTTCGGTGCCCACGTACTTCCCGGTTGTGGATGGCCGTTATGTGGATGGCGGCGTCGGGTCGTATTCGAACCCGTGCTACGCTGCAGCTTTTGAGGCGGCCTATTGCCAAAAGTGGGATCCTAAAGAGACTACCCTCATCAGCGTCGGCTCCGGTCGCACGCCGGATGCGCTCAAGCCGCACCAAGCTGACAAGTTTATTTCGATTCAATGGTTAACGCCGCTGATGGACACGTTCCTCGACGCGGCCAACGATCAGCAGGTTCACACGGTCAAGCAATTCTTTCCCGACCTGGACTTTCGCCGCTTCCAGATCAATATCCCGCTGATCGAGATGGACGACGTGTCCAAGATGAATGATCTCACCGAGTACGGCAAGCAGTTGGGGCAGATGATCGTCAATGACCAAGTGGACGTAGAGCCGGAGCGTCCGATGGCCGTGCCGTCATAGTTGTGACTGCGCACCCCTTGCGAAGGTTGCGGTTGCACTCGCCACCCGTCTCCTGAAAACCTTCGCAAGGGTGACTGCGGCGCGCCCAATCTTCAATCGGCAATCTGCAATCTAAAATTCGAGGAAACCCATGTCTAGTGAACTCATCTTTGGCACCGTCGGTGCGCCGAGTAGCACGCCGAAAAAGCCCGGCGGCAGCCCCGGTGCGATTGCACGCATCAGGGAGCTCAAACTCGGCGCACTCGAGCTGGCTTGGGTGCAGTCCGTCTCAGCCACCGATGCGACGTGCGCTGCGATCAAGGCCGCAGCGGAGGAGCACGGCGTGGCGCTCTCGGTTCACGCGCCGTACTTTATCAACCTTAACGCTGACAACAATCTGTGGCCGGCGGGCCGCGAGCGGCTGATGAAGGCAGCGCGCGCCGGGTTCAAGGCTGGTGCGACGGACATTGTTTTTCATCCCGGCACGTACTTCCATCAGCCGCCGGAAAAAGTATACGCGGTTGCATGCAAGCGTTTGGCCGACATCGTGACCGAGCTGCGCGCCGAAAGTAACACCGTCACGCTGCGCCCGGAGACAATGGGCAAGTCGGCCATGTTCGGCACGCTCGAAGAGATCATCCAGCTTTCGCGCGACGTGGACGGCGTCTTGCCGTGCATTGACTTTGCGCACCTACACGCGCGTCGAGGCGACGGATCATTTAATTCGTATGCCGAATTCCTCGACGCGCTCAAGCTCGTCGCAGCAGGGCTGGGCGAGCGAGGCATCCGGCATGTCCACATTCACTTGTCCGGCATCGAGTACGGGCCGAAGGGCGAGCGCAATCACCTAATGCTCAAAGAGGCCGATATCAAGTACCGTGATCTTCTTCGTGCGTTAGTGGACATTGGTGCGGCAGGTCGCGTGGTGTGCGAAAGCCCCGACCAGGAGGTGGATGCTCTCGTGATGCAGAAAACCTACCGGCGGGTGGCGAGCAAGAAGCACGATGCAGGAAGCAAGCAAGAAACTGGCAGCGTTGCACCGTGAGATTGGGGCGTGTCGCAAGTGTGCCGAGGCAGGATACTATGTGGAATCGGTGCCGCACTTGGTCGTCTCCGGCCCGATAGATGCGCGGCTGATGGTGATCGGCCAAGCGCCGCCGAGTGAGCGCAGCAGTCATGGCCGTCCGTTCAGCGGCCCGGCGGGACAGCGACTGTTCAGGTGGCTGGTCGAGGCCGGTTGGGAGGAGGAAGAGTTCCGCGCGCGGTGTTATATCACCGCCATCACCAAGTGCTATCCGGGTAAGGCTCCAAAGGGTGACCGCCGCCCGACCGCTGCCGAGCAGAAATTGTGTCGCCCGTTCCTTGACCGCGAATTGGCGTTGGTTCGCCCCGCGGTCATTGTGCTGGTGGGCGGACTTGCCATAGATACGTTTTTGGGGGACAATAAGCTTGAGCATATTGTGGGCCGGGTGGTCGTTCGGGATGATGTGCGATACGTTCCTCTGCCGCATCCCTCCGGTGCGAGCCTATGGCTCAATGCGCCGCAAAATCAAACCCGCGTGCGCCAAGCATTAAAGGCGCTTGAGCAATTGAAACACGATTTGCAGCTTTGACGCGTGACGCCACCCGTCACTCGACATTCGTCATTCGGAGGACAGTGTGGACATCCAGGTTACCAGCGGAAAAATTCAGGACATCAAGACCGATGCCGTCATCGTGAGCTTGCTGGAGTGGGAGCAGACGGACAAGCCGATCACGGGCGCAGTCGGCGCACTCGATGAAGCGCTTTCTGGCGCGATCAAAGCGCTTGTGGCAGGCGGCGACTTGAAAGGCAAGTTGAACCAGACTGCCGTACTCTATCCTCGCGGCGCGACGCCCGGGTGCGCGGCGCAGCGTGTCATTGTCGTAGGGCTGGGCAAGCCGCAAGAGTTGACGCTGGACAACGTGCGGCAGGCGGCCGGCACGGCAGCCCAAAAGGCGCGCGATTTGGGAGCCCAGTCTATTGCCGCGATTGCCCTGGGGGCGGGCGGGGGCGGACTCGATCCACAAGCTGCGGCGCAAGCCACGGTCGAAGGTATCGTCCTGAGCCTGTACGAATTTCGCGTCCACAAGAGCACGCCAGCCGAACATGGCACAATTGAATCGGCGACGCTGGTCGAGTCTGACCCGGTCAGATTGGCCGTCGTTCAGGAAGGCGCGCGCGTGGGCCGCATCCTAGCGGAAGCCACCAATTTCACGCGCGACCTGGTCAACCAGCCTTCTAATCACATGACTCCCCATGTCCTGGCCGACGCCGCACGCGACATGGCCGTGCGGAATCACCAGAAGTGCGAGGTCTTGAGTTTGGAGCAGATGGCCGAGTTGGGGATGGGCGCGTTCATGGGCGTGACCCGTGGCAGCGACGAGCCGCCCCAGTTCATCATCCTGGAGCACGAGCCCGACGCGGGCCAGCCGGTGATTTTCGTCGGCAAGGGCATCACGTTCGATAGCGGCGGCATCAGCATCAAACCTTCCGAGCACATGGAAGAAATGAAGGGCGACATGGCCGGCGCTGCGGCCGTCATCGGCGCGATGCAGGCGGTGGCGCAGTTGGACTTGCCGCAGCACGTGGTGGCCCTTGCGCCTGCGTGCGAGAACCTGCCTTCGGGCCACGCTTACAAGCCCGGCGACGTGCTCAAGGCGATGAACGGCAAGACAATTGAAATCATCAGCACGGACGCCGAGGGCCGCTTGATCCTGGCCGACGCACTGTGTTACGCCGAGCGATACCATCCTTCCGTCGTGATTGATCTGGCGACGCTGACCGGCGCGTGTGTTGTTGCATTGGGCGACATGGTGGCGGCGGGCCTCTTTAGCACCGACGAGAATCTCTCGGCCAAGCTGCGCGAGGCAGGAACACAGGCCGGCGAAAAACTCTGGCCGCTTCCGCTTTACGAGGAATACAAGGACAAGATCAAGAGCGAAGTCGCTGACATGAAGAACAGCGGCGGACGCCAGAGCGGCGTCGGTTCGTCGGCGATTTTCTTGAAAGAATTCACATCTTACCCGTGGGCGCACCTGGACATTGCGCCGATGTCGTTGGGCGATAAGGGCCTAGCGACCGGTTTTGGCGTGCGGACGCTAGTTGAATTCTTGCGCGGACGCGCTGCTGGCTAGCATGAATGGGCAAGCGTCTGTCGAGGCCCTCTCCCGTCCGGTGCGATGGGAGAGGGCCTTTTAGTTGGGCGTGCCGACATCCTGCCCTGGGCCGCGCGTGGCGACTTGGATTTCCCTCCGGTGGCGCACTTGTGCTATAATCTTGCCATGCTGACTCATGCCAGCCGGTGCAGAAAGCCGGACACGAGTTGAGATGGCTGCCGAAACAATCACGATCAAAGGTATCCGCGAGGGCCTGATTGTCTCACTGCCCGCGACCTACGGCGCGTGGCGGGGAGCGTTGGAGCAATTGGAGGCACGCCTCGACGCCAGCCCCGCGTTTTTCAAAGGCGCGCACGTCGGGCTGATCATTGGCGCCTGGGAATTGGGTGAGGATGAAATTCGCGGGGCGCGTGACTTGCTCTTGCGTCACGACGTGATATTGTGGGCGCTCATCTCGGACAATCTCAAGACGCAAGAGGCTGCCGCGCGTCTGGGACTGGACATCAAGTTGCCGCAGCGTGAGGCGCGTCCCCAACCCGCCCCCATGCCTGCGGAACCTGCCCCGGCTTCGGATGTCGCTGCCCAGACCGCCACGGATGTCTCGGAGACGGCCATGGTCGTGCATCGGACGCTGCGTTCCGGCGTTAGCCTGCGTCACCCTGGCTCGATTGTCATCATCGGCGACGTACATTCCGGCGCGGAGGTGATGGCGGGCGGCGATGTGGTGGTGTGGGGCAAGCTGCACGGAACGGTTCACGCGGGCGCGTTCGGTGACAATGAGGCGGTGGTGTGCGCGCTCGATTTGACTCCCACACAACTCCGCATCGGCCGTATCATCACTCGCTCGCCCGATGACCACCGCCGCAAAATCCAGCCGGAGATGGCGCGTGTGATGCGTGGGCGAATCGAGGCCGTGGCATGGAACCCGAAAGCCAGCGACCGGTGAAAGGATGAAACTATGGCGGGGCAGATCATAACAGTCACTTCAGGCAAGGGCGGCGTCGGCAAGACGACCGTGACGGCCAACATCGGCGTGGCGCTCGCGGCGTTGGGCAAACGCGTCGTGTGCCTGGATGCCGACATCGGCTTGCGGAACCTGGATGTGGTGATGGGTCTGGAAAACCGCATCGTCTACGATGTCGTGGATGTGATCGAAGGGCGCTGCA
>Ga0316620_10000483_pt1 | contig 16239 bp, 10 predicted proteins | sample OWC_Aug_M1_C1_D5_FD_207651 | JGI IMG/M metagenome (GOLD analysis project Ga0316620, IMG submission 207651) | Wetland soil microbial communities from Old Woman Creek delta, Ohio, United States - OWC_Aug_M1_C1_D5_B | ecosystem: Environmental > Terrestrial > Soil > Wetlands | place: USA: Ohio... | reverse complement strand
CATGGCGGGCCAGGTACCTGTCATTCATGCATGCTCCTTGGATTAAAGTTGGTGAACAGACCATTGGTCTGTGTTGAAGTCATAATCGAGCTCGAAAATCCCAAGCTCTGCCGTACGCACCCGGAAGGAATATCCGGCCGGGCTCCGCGATTGGGTCTGTATCTCAGCCACCAGCAGGCGTTCAGCTTGCCAGTAAAACGCCACCGGGCGCTGAGGGTACTCATAGTCTGAACGGCATTCAACTTGGTCACCCATGCTCACAGGCTTAGCTCGGTCTGGTCACCGACGTTGAGCACGCCGGCTTTACGCTGGATATTGACCGCCTGGCCGATGAGTGAGTGCTCCATGATTACATCAGTTACCACCGAGCCGTCATCGATGATGCTATCGCGGACGATGCAGCTCTGGATGTTGCACTCCGCGCCGATGGTTGAGTAGGGACCAACGACAGAATTCTCAACCGTCGCACTCGGATGGATGAAAACCGGCGGGCGGATGACCGTTTTCTTGTGTGCATAGGCTTCGGTGGTGTTATCGTGCCCATGGTCCAGGAGGTACCGGTTGGTGTTCAAGACGTCGTCCGGCGTGCCGGCATCCAGCCAGGTATCCACGCGCTGGATGCGCATGTTCAAGCCGTGTTCCAGCATTACGTTGACGGCATCTGCCAGGTAGAATTCATTTTTAAGCTGGATATTCCGCTGTATCTGCTCGTCAATAGCGTGTAATAATGCTTGTGCGTCCTTGAAATAATAGCATCCCACCAGGGCCAGGTTGTTATCCATATCCTGGGGTTTTTCCACCAGGTGGGTCACCCGGCCATCCTCACCCAGGTCGGCAACCCCGAAGCGACGAGGATCAGGGACAGCCTTCACCCAGGTGACCCCGCTGGCCGTTTCAGACGAGATGAAGGAGAAATCGGTCTCGATGAGGGTATCTGGAAATAGGATCAAAACAGGGCCACCCAGGTAGTCCTTCGCCAAAGCAATGGCGTGAGACTGGCCACGCATCTCAGCCTGCACAACAAAATGCACCTTGAGGTCGGGGTGTTGGGTACGCATAAAATCTTCGATCTTGTCGCCCAGGTAACCGACGATGAAGATAAATTCTGACCTGGCTGGATCGGGAATGGACGAGAAGGTGTCCAGGACATGGTCGATCACCATCTTATCGGCGATGCGGATAAGCTGCTTTGGCCGGCTCCAGGTGTGTGGACGAAGCCTGACACCGTACCCGGCCATGGGGATCACGATTTTAAGCGACGAACTTGACAAGAATTTCCCTCCGTTTGTGATGATTGTGACAATGCCAGGTCACAGGGGTATTATACCCTAGGAGATTTGGAGACACTCTACACCGAAAACAGCCTCAAAAGCTGAGACGATCGCCTGTCGCACTTGTTCCATGGTAGGTGCGGCAGGTAGTAGATTGGCCATGCTGGTAACAGCGTAGCCGGCCAGGCCGCATCCGATGATACTATCCCAATACTGCATATCGGGGGCTACGTTGAGAGCGAAGCCGTGGCGGGTGATGCCACGGGCATCCACTTTGATACCAATGGCTGCGATCTTCGAGTGGTTTACCCAGACCCCGGTCAGGCCCTTGATCCTTCCAGCCGGAAGACCGAACTGTCGCAGCGCCTGGATGATCACCTGCTCGAGCTGGCGTAGGTAAGCAATGTAATCTACCTTGGGGATGATGCCTGATGCAGACGCATTGGCTTGTACAAGATTACCCATATCGAGCGGAATGAGCGGATAACCAACCAGCTGCCCAGGGCCATGATAGGTGACATCACCGCCCCGGTCCACCCAGAATACCTGCACGCCACGCTGTTTAAGCTCAGCCTCGCTCCATAACAGGTTGGCAGCTTTCCCACTGCGACCGAAAGTGATGGTGTGGGGGTGCTCGAGCAATAACAGAGTGGGTGGGGCCTCATGAGCGGCGATTTGGGCAGCGAGCTGGTTCTGTAAATCCCAGGCTTGCTGGTACTCGATAAGGCCTAACCAGCGGACGTGACAGGATTGCATGAGGCAAGTATAACATCGGGTGTGATGGCCCCGGCGCTACCCCTGGTCACCCCGCGAACAGGCATTTATATTGCATCATTGAATCGAACCGGAAGTAGATCAGTCTGTTTGCAGCCACACAGCCATCTCATTTGGTTAATTGGTTCGCAGCTCATTAGGAAATCATACCTACTAGAAATGCTGGAACGAAAGAAAATGGTCGGCTCAGAGGCGAAGTTTATAAAGGTGATTGTTGCGATGGATTGCAGATTTGTAAGGTAGTGTTAATGGGCATTGCCTTTTATTCATATTAAGCTATGATTAATGGAAGTCCAATGGTTAATCAAAAATTGGGAGAAGGGAAAAATGATGAGTAACCGTACCTCACACTACGGACCATGGAGGATCTTATCCATGGTTATGGTTGCAGCGATGGCAGTGGGTGTGGTCGCACCGATCACCACTAAAACCGCCTACGCCTTAGACATCCCCCAACCACTCTATCCGGATAACTATGCTACCACCACATCGGTAAGCGATCCGCCACTAGGGATCCCATCGTTCGCATGGAGCGAGGTGGAGGGGACGATTAAATACCGCCTCCAGGTGGATAGCGATATCGGGTTCAGCGTGCCCATTGTTTTAGATATCACCACTTCCAATACCTCATACACACCGGCCGCCGTGGGCCACTTGTTTGCTGACGGCGAATGGTTTTGGAGGGTGCGGGTTGACCAGCCTACCCCGGTGGGCGAGTGGAGTGACATGATGACTTTCACCAAAGAATGGGGGAGTATTGAAAATAAACCGATCCAGATCGCTCCTGCAGACGGCGATACCCTGGACTTTTTCGATTCGCCGGTCTTTACCTGGTCTGCTGTAATGGGTGCCGCCAAGTATCGCTTCCAGATTGCCACCTCTCCCGATGGATTTGGCACACCAGAGCTGACCAACGATACCCCGGCAACCTCCACACAACCTTATACCAGGCTGGCGAATGGAGAGTATTGGTGGCGGGTATTGCCCTTGGACCGGGCTGATCGCCTGGGAACGTCCAGTGAAGTCCGGTCTTTCACCATGGCCTATGGGCGAGTTGTCCCCGAAGCAGGGATTGATCTTATACCCGATCTGCTTTCTCCGGCTGATGAGACATTTCCCACTTTCACCCCCACCTTTCATTGGGCAGCAGTGGAAGGTGCTGAGCATTATCGCCTGGAATATACCTCAGAAGAAAATTGTGATTTCAGCCTCGGAATAAGCTTGGAAACACGCCAGACCTCATATACTCCGACGGATACTTTTCCGAATGATCGCAGGGTTTGCTGGCATGTACGGGTTGAATCAGGCTATGGAGTAGGAGATTGGAGCGATACCTGGCATTTTGAGAAACGCTGGATTCTCCAACCCCAATTACTCACTCCAACCAACGGATATCAAAAAACGCAAAACCCGCTGTTCAGCTGGACACCTGTCCCTGGAGCGGCATATTATATTATTGAAATTTCTCAGCGGTCTGACTTCCTACCTGTATATGAATCAGGGACAACGGCAAATACTACATTTGCTCCCATCAAAACTAAACTTACTGGTCATTATTACTGGCGGGTGACCCCGGTCGACGGGGGTTTGGAGGCAGGGCTGACCAGCGCAGTTTGGGGTTTTCAGCTAGTATCTACCTCCCTCACCCCCAGCCTGGTCTATCCATTCTACTATTATCTTCCTAACGATCCCGTCTACGAAGAACATAGGCTCAACCAGTACGAAGACCGCACGGTGGCGTATCCGATCTTCATATGGCACCGCGTGATGGCATCTGCGCCGGATGGTACTCTATTTGCAGATACTTACCGCATCCAGGTGGATACAGACCCTTACTTTTTCACGGAAGATATCGTCTGGCAATATGATACCGAGAATACCAGTGCATCACCGACCCCTACTGATGAATTTCAACCAGTGGTCGGCCAGGATTATTACTGGAGAGTCTGTCTGCTTAATTCTTCAGGGAATGCATGTAGCTCTGATTTCAACGCAGGATGGAGCGAAGTGTGGAAGGCACGCTTTGATCCCAGGTATAATCCTGAAGATCCGACCGATACAACGTGTGAGGAAGCTGATCCCCTAATTGACCCCAATCCATGGGTGCTTTGCCCAACGCAAGGAGAAACACCAGAGCTGCTCAGACCAGCGCATGGACAGGAATCGGTTGAAGCTACTCCATTGTTGGAGTGGTGGCCATACAAAGAATCCACAGGGGTTCTATATCAAGTTCAGATCAGCCGGGATGAGGCATTCCAAACCTATAATATCTCTGAGACGTTAACTATCCCAGCCTATTCACCCAGCTCTAGCCTTGCACAAAGGAGCCTCGACAGAACGGATTATGGAACATTCTACTGGAGAGTACGGGCTAATGTAGACGGTGATTGGAGTGGTTGGAGCGAGGTCAGGCGTTTCCAGGTCGCCTCTCAAAGTGGGTGGCGTTATGATCGCGACCTGGGACAGCTCGATAACAGGCTGCTGATCGGTGATGATCCTCCCGGTGACGTCATTACCTCTACATTTGACCTTACAAGTTTATATGCAACACAATCAGGTGGATATTTACAGAGTGGAAATCAAGTTCCTGGTTACTGGTACTTCGGATTTACCACTACGATGACAACAACGAATATCTCTTATGTGTTGTATTTGGATGAGGATCACCTGGATGGATCCGGAGGTGATTCACTTCCGGTGGATCCATACCCACCTTACACAGGCCTGCCGACCGATACAGTAAGTACTATCCCGGCTCATATGCCTGAATACGTAATCTATGTGGATGATATCGGTAATGGGATCAACGCCGATGACACCTGGATCTTCGGCTGGAATGATGGTAGCTGGGGATTTGGAAGCAGGCTGAGTGAAATTGGAGGAGCGATAATTACATCAGTACTGACACCAACTCAATACATTGAGCTGCAGATTCCCGACGAAGCCATAGGTATGAGTGAGGTAACTGGAAGTGCCTCCGTGATGTTGTTCAGCCTTGATAGAGCCACGAATGAGGCGCGAGATTCAGTCCCATCCGACCCAACGGTGCCTGGGGAAGCAAACCTTAGCAAATTCAGTGCAGTCTCCGCGCGCCTGAACCTGGTTTATCCACCCAACATGGTAGATCCAGTGACGGGTGACCCGCGGACCTTCCCTTCAGTCCTACCATTATTCTGGGATTGGCCAACCGCGATATACCCTTCAACACCTTACTCGGGTGCTTCACTGGAAGTATACCGGGATAAAGATTACACGACTTTCGTAGCATCAAATAGTGGCTTCAATCAAGTCACGTTCTTGAAGGATCTGATTGGTGACAATATATATTACTGGCGGGTTAGACCAACCTTTTCAAAGTCAGGCTATCCCATAGTGTATGGGGCCTGGGCAAGTGGTTGGAGCCTCCGCCGGTTAGGCCTCACCCCCCAGAACCTGGAAACTTCAGTAACCTGGGCGACCCCAACATTCCGATGGAATAAAGTGGAGGGATCAGACCTGGAAGGGGCTGGTGTTGAAGGAGCGATCACTTACCGCTTGCAAGTATCAACTTCTCCGACTTTCGGTTCAATGGTAATAAACCAGCTCACGCCAATGACTTCCTACACTCCGGTAACCACGCTTGCCCAAGGAGATTATTACTGGCGGGTGCAAGTTAATCGTAACGGGAACATTGTTAATGACTGGTCGGAGGTGGTGTCTTTCACCCTCAACTTACCCACACCCACAAACTTGACCCCGAATAATGAAGAGGTGTCTTATGCGCCGACCCTTTGTTGGGACCCGATCATCAAGCTCAACGAAGAGGCACCCTACGAGCCGATCCTGACGGCCTGGAAATACCGGGTGCAGATCAGCCAGGAAGCGAATTTCAGCCTTCTGTACGATGAAGCGATCACAAACAACAATTGTTGGACCCCGGTCGAGGGATATGAGGATGGGACATTCTACTGGCACGTGGCCATGATCGATGGCAATGGCAGGATGGGATCATACAGCCCGGCAGCGGCATTCACCAAGCAATACCCGGTCACGAACCTGATCAGCCCGATCAGTGGATCGGTGCCAGCCACGCCAACTTTCATTTGGACACCGGTGGATGGCGCAGCAACGTACCGATTCGAGGTTTCATTGTATCCAACCTACTCACCGCTGTACGATTCGATTGAAACCATTAACACCCAATTTACACCCACCAAGGTATTTAGCGAAGGTACGCGATTCTACTGGCGCGTGGCGATCAGAGACCGGTTCGGCAACCAGGGCCCATTCACAGATGCAATCGTCATCGTGGACGCGCCAATCACGGGCCTAACCGCGACAAACGACAGCCCGACCTATTATGGCAACCCTACGACGCTGACCGCACATATAACATCTGGCACAAACGCCGCCTACCAATGGGATTACGGCGATGGTGATTCTGGAACTGGAAGAGTATCCACGCACGTTTATCCCGACCTGGGCACTTATACCGCCACAGTGACTGCGACAAACACGATCAGCTTGGTGGTGGCGACCACAGTTGTAACCATCGTGGATGCACCCGTCACTGGTTTGGTTGCCACGAATGATAGCCCAACAGAATTTGGCAGCTTGACTACCCTCACAGCGACGGTCAGCGCGGGCACGAACATCGTTTATACATGGGATTTCGGCGATGGGGCAGATGGAAGTGGTGCGGTGATGACCCACACGTACCCCTCGCCGGGCACTTACACTGCCACCGTGACAGCCAGTAATGCCACCAATTCGACCAGTGCTGAGACGGTGGTGGATATCCTGGAGGTGCCCATCTCCGGGCTCAGCGCCCAAAATGATGGCCCAACTTACCTGGGTAGCGCAACCGTAATAAGTGCTACCGTCATAACAGGCACCAATATCTCTTATCTATGGGATTTTGGAGATGGCAGTAATGGTAGTGGAGCAATCTCCAGCCACATTTATCCCACCTTGGGAAGCTACACGGCTACGGTCACTGCTACCAACGAGAGAAATTCTGAAACGGCAACCACCCAGGTGACGATCATCGAACAACCGATCAGCGGGTTGACCGCGTCAAGTGATAGCCCTACTCACCTGGGAAATCCCACGCACTTCACGGCAGACGTGTTGACCGGAAGCAGCGTCTCATACGCCTGGGATTTTGGGGATGGCACCCCTGGAAGCGGAGCCACGCCATCCCATGTGTATGCTGGTTTGGGCACTTACACTGCCATCGTGACTGCCACCAATAGCCTGGGATTTGCATCCGCGGATACCGTGGTAACCGTTGTAGATATGCCGATCGGCGGATTAACAGCCGCCAATGATGGTCCCACTGAGATCGGTAGTATGACCACCCTGACGGCGGCAATTACTGCTGGCACGCACGTCAGCTATTCCTGGAATTTTGGGGATGGCGCGACCGGGAGTGGGGCGATGGCGACGCATACCTATGCTGCAGTAGGCGTATATACAGCAGTGGTCACAGCGATTAACGGCAGCAATACTGCCACAGCATCCACCATCGTCAGGATCACGGATGTGCCCATCAGTGGATTGGTAGCGCAAAATGACGGCCCGACAAACTTCGGTGGTATCACTACCCTGACAGCAAGTATTGTAAATGGCACAGGAGTGACGTATAGCTGGGATTTTGGAGATGGGAAAACCGGCACCGGCCTGACCACGACACACAAATACACGACAGCCGGGGATTTTACTGCCACAGTGACTGCGACTAACTCTGCAGGAAATGCAGCAGCCACCACACAGGTGACGATAGTTCCACCTGATAATTATCTCGTATTTCTGCCCATAACTGCAAAGTAAAGCATGGTTAAAAATAAGAACGGGTGCCGTAAGAAGCACCCGTTCTTAATTTATCGAGATTATTTAGTCTTGACTTTACCTTCGATCATCTTTTGATCGCCGACTTTGATGGCAATGCTCTTCGGCTTGACTTCCTCGGCCTTGGGCAGGAGCATTGTCAGGACTCCATTTTGATAGGAAGCTTCGATGGCATCCCCTTTGATTTTGGTGGGGAGGGTGACACTGCGGGCGAAGGAGCCGTAGTGGCGCTCGCGTAGGTGATACTGATTCTCCTTCACCTCATTATCCGATTTAATCTCACCCTTAATCGTCAAGGTATCATCGGCATAGGAAATGTCAAGGTCATCGGGGTTAATCCCAGGCACAGAAGCCTTGACGACGAAATCGTCCTTGTTCTCGACCACGTCTACAGCCAACCCCCACATGCCAGGTTGTGCCCATTCATGGTCTGTCCCGACGTTATCAAAAAGACGATCAACGGTGCGGCGAAGGTTCAACATTTCTTGGAAAGGATCCCAACGAGTTAACATAGTTTTTACCTCCATCGATAGATATATAAGTTTTGGTTTTTCAAAAGTAACCTCACTATAGAGTAAAATTGTTAATATATGATATATGGAAGATTTGAGTTTTGTAAGAAGGCCTTCCTACTATCGACAGTACGCAAGAGATTGGAACCAGCATCTATAAAGCGAGATGGTCATTACCAGCCGGGTAGTGTGACGGGTTAGAATGCAACCAGAGATCACGGCTAAACGAGGCTTGTTTCTCATCCTAGTCATTACCACGATGGTGGTATTTGTTGGGCTGGTGTGGGTAATCGCCAGAAATGTGCCCTGGGGACTTTTAAACAGCACGGCCTCAACCCCCACAACGAGTGCCTCTCGCACGCTGGTGAATTGCACTTACCCGGTTCCCTATTGGCAACAACATACCGAGTTATACCCGCCGCAGCTGGTGCTGGGGAACAAGACATACCTGCCAATCGAAATCGAGGAGATCCTTTCAGAAGGGTCACAAGACCCCAACAGGCGCTTACAGACACAATTAGTGGGGGTTTTCCTGAACATCTCAGCGGGAGCTGACCAGGCGATAATTGAAGCGACCGTTTTTCAGGCCTATGGTTGGCTGGAACAGCACCCAGACGGAAGCCAGGTTTCAGACAATGATCTTGAGGCAAATACCCGGTTATATAGTTCCCTAGAAGCCTATAACCTCGGCCTGGCAGGGGTTACAGCTTGCCCGGGTGCTTCATCCTATACCAAGACGGAAGTCGTGACACCGTTTGGCACAACAAGCTTTCTCTCGACCATTACACCCACCGAGACGAGTACACCTACACCGAGCGAGACACCGACCCCCATATCTCCTGCCGGAACACTCGTAATTGCATCGCAGACCTCAAAACCCACCACTGAGTTACCAGGCAATACAACGTATACTCCTGAGGCACCGACGGAATTACCGACATTCACAGCCACTCACCAACCCTCTCCGACTGACACTGCGGTAAAGACCACTGAGGCGCCCACCCCGACCAACACACCCATCACACCTTCACCCACTTTGCCACCTGAGCCCACCATCACTCCTACTTTTCCCACCATACCCGGTTAACCTCATTATTGATCAGGGTTGAATCCGGAAATAGTACATTAGAGACGATTAGCGTATAATTTGGGTTGAGCGAGGAGATTGCGCCCATGATGAAATTCACCAAGTTATCGATTTCCGTTGGGTTAATTATTATTGCCGGCATCATCAGCTTGTTATCAAACCATGCCCAAAATGCCTCAGCAAGGTACACGGCGGCCGTGGGTGCCCAGAGTGAGCCTCAACGCACAGGCCCTCCGTGGTTTGATGCGGACTGGCATTACCGGCGTCCAATTATCATCAACAGTCCTGCCTCTCTTCCCTGGTACCAAGTACTGATCGAACTCGATAATGAGAATTTCCCTTCTTTTGACCTGGCAAAAATAGATGGCTCTGATGTAAGGATGACATTGAGTGATGGCATCACTGAGTTATATTACTGGATAGAATCCTGGAACAGAGCTACCGAACGGGCTTATGTGTGGGTTAGGGTGCCGGCTGTAGCATTGGGAGAAACGTCCATCTACCTTTATTACAATAATCTATCCGCGTCTTCAGCCAGTGATGGGTCAAGTACTTTCAATTCGTTTGATGACGCATGGAACGAATTCATTCCAACGCAGGGTGAGCAGGTTGAGGAAGCTCTGAAACCAAGAAATGAAATTTTCAGCCCATTTAATTGGACGGTTGTCGAGGGGGAACCCGAAACCCTTCCACCAGGGGATTTATCCCTGGCAGAAGGAACTGGAATTAAGTCAGTCGCGCAATATTTGCGCCTGGCGGTGGGTTTCAGAGCGAAGTATGGCTTGAACGGCGACTATCAGCGGGCAGGGTTCCTGGATACAGCAAGCGGCCAGGGCACAACGATCGGGGATGATTGCCAATCCTTACCCGGAGATTTATTTTTGATCAATGGTACCCAATGTATCGAATTCTTACCCGATGCAAACTGGCACAACGCCTTCCATGTATACGAGATCCGTTGGAAGTCTACTCAGACCTATGGGATGATCGACCATGGGGTCTCGACTGCGTCGTCGAATTCTCAAGTGCCAATCACTTCTCTCCCTGTGGTACTTCATAGTTACCCGGGATCCGGTGCAACTCTGGTCGTAGATTGGGTGTATGTTCGCCAATATAATTCTACCGAACCGACCGTGAGTGTGGGCACGGAGCAAGGTCTGGTGGATTTGGGGATCAGCTTGCAGGATTCTCCCGATCCCTTGCCCAAGAACAACGAGTTAACCTACCAGCTAAGCGTGCATAATGACAGCCTCATCGATGCAATCGGGGTGATTGTAACCGACACATTACCCGCGAGTGTGCAGTTTATCAGCAGCAACCCGACGGGTTGCAGCCATAATGCAAATGTCGTGGTGTGCAATTTGAACACGGTCGCAGCAAATGCAACCGCTACCGCTACCATCGTGGTTAAGCCAACTACAGACGGGGTCATTACGAATAATGTAAAAGTCGATTCATTGGATTATGAGCTGGACGAGGATTGGGGCGATAATGCCAGCCAGGAGCAAACCCTGGTGGATACAGTGCCTCCGAATGTGAACTGGGAAAAGCCGGTTGAAAATGGTGAAAAGTATACCACCAGCGGTGGTCAGGTTACGTTGGTAGCCTCAGCGGCTGATAACGACCAGGTCGCCTGGGTAGAGTTCTGGCTGTGGGACCATGTCCATGAAACGAAGATCACGATTGAAAAAGACTACACGTATCCTTATCAGGCGCAGCTAGATAGCGATGATTTCTTGATGGCCAATCAGGTGTACCAGCTCTTCGTACAGGCGGCTGACCGAGCCGGCAACATATCCGACTACCGCACACCACCCTACCCGGTTATATATATGGAACGGATTTTAATTCATTACATGTTCCTGCCGATTGCAGCCAGATAACCCAGGGATAAATACTGTAAATTCAGGCTTTTTGGCGGTCAGGTTTTAATGCACCGCACGCAGGGCAGGCTGGAGTGATTCCGGGTTATCGGCGAAGAACCCAGCAGGCAGGGCCAGGGAAGCCACCGGGCCGGCGGTTCCTTCCAGCTGAGACGTGGGTGTGTAGTACAGGCTAATCTCTCCACCGCTTTCAGGTTGGAATGAGTACAGCAGGTAGGTGCCATCCGGGCTCCAGTGAGCATCACGGTAGCAGCAGGTGCCGTTCGGTGAGAGCGCCTGACCCTGATCCTGATCCAGATTATAGATCTGCAAGTCTCCAAAACCTTCGTTGTTCATTATCCCGTTTAAGAGCAGCTGATCCTGAGTGTTCCAGGATAAACCGGAGAGCTCAGGGTGGTCGTAATACCCGGGCATGGTGAACAGGAAGTAAGTGGGCGAGATTTCCTTTACGACGCGCGGTGAGGGGGTACATTGTTTGAAGTCAAGGATGCTGACTACATCCCGGTTCACCCCATCTACCAGCCTGGAAAACAACATCGCCAGGCGGTTATCATCCAGCGACCAGGTGGCGGATTTGAACGCCTGAGCAGGGTGGTAGGGTGCGTAGTAAGGACATTGTGCCAGTGTAGCTAAATCCAGTGGCAAACTGGATGCACGCAGTGTAGATAGCTGGGCATACGGCAGCAGGTATAACTCGGTGTTTTCCAGTCCAAGCGCCAAGCTCTGACCATCGGAGGAGATATCGAGAGCATTGATCAAAGTGATCCCAGAGATACACGTCAACGACCGGACCTGCTTCGATTGCAGGTTAACCATCTTCAGACAATTGCCTGCGGTGAAGATAATGGATTGGCCATCAGGCGACCAATTCAGATTGGTCTTCTTTTCCGAATCAGTCGTAAGCTGGGTGAGGCTGCTACCATCCAGGTTGCTTACCCAGATCTCGGAGGCATTTACAAAGGCCAGTTTATCGGCTTTACCAAGGCTGAGAGATGGAAGTGAGCCACCAGCCTGGGGATTGCCCTGTGAGAGAGTGCTGTCAGGGGTGAGGTTGGAGGCCTTGAGCAGCGAAAATGGAAAGCCACCGCGCAACCCTTGCACAAATAGAATTGAGAGAACGATGATCATCGAGACGCTTAGAACCCAGCCCCATAACGGGATGGATCGATTACCAGGCACGAATGAAGCAAGTTTTCTAAAGAAAGGTACGGGGGCGTGTGCAACCTGAAGGGGAACTTCAACATCAGGTGTTTTAGAAGTAGTGTCATTCTCAGAGATGGCATCAAGGTTTGTAGGCGTCACTGATCCTGCTTGTGACCCATTTACCGGGGTAACTGGAGCCTCAGGTGGATAAACCAAGGTGGGGCGTTTATGTGACCGGGGGAGTTGTGCACTCTCCGCACCAGATAATGAGAGCTTTTTATAAACCCCGGTCGTCACTGCCTGGATAGCCTTGGCAAATTCACCCGCGGTCTGGTAGCGGTCGTCAGGATTTTTAGCCATGGCGATATCCAGGACGGCTTGAATACCGACAGGCAAGGACTGGTTCTGCTCACAGATCTGAGGGACGGGATTGATCAGGTGCATCATCATCACGGAAGCGGCAGTGGTGCCATTAAATGGAACTGAGCCGCTTAACATGTGGTAGAGCACTACCCCCATCGAATAGATATCCGAACGCCCATCAATCTCACGGTCGCCCTGGATCTGTTCGGGGCTCATATAAGCCGGTGTGCCCATGATGGAACCATCACTGATGTTGGCAAATCCAATCGTCTCCCTCAGGCGAGCGAGACCAAAATCAGATAGAAAGACGTTGCCATATTTGTCGAAGAGCAAGTTGTCTGGCTTGACATCACGGTGCGTTACTCCCCTGGCGTGGGCGGTATCCAAGGCCGGTGCCAGGCGGGTATACATGTCGGATGCTTCCCGCAAAAAGATGGGGCCTCGTTTCAGCTTCTCAGCCAACGAACCGCCTGACATATAGCGCATGACAATGTACGGTTGTCCATCTTCTTCGCCCATGTCATACACTGGCACAATCGCGGGGTGTTCGAGCAGTGCAATCGTGAGGGCTTCGCGCTCGAAACGTTCACGAAATTTATCGGCATGGGAAAAATATGGCGGGAGTATTTTGATGGCGACTTCACGGAGGGCGCGTGGATCATACCCCAGATATACAGCCGACATCCCACCCTGGCCGATCAATGATTTTATGTCATAACGCCCGATATGTTTGAGTTCCATATCCGAATTATCGTATTGTAGTCAGGGTGTATGGAATATGCAAGGTCGGGCTCGTGTAGCTAACAGCTTTGATAGGAGAATGACCGTGCAACCCGGCCAAATGACCTACCATGACATCCTGGTTACTCCCTGGCTGGATGGGTGATGTGCTTGCAGGAGGAAATGTTTATACTTTCAATAATTATGGCAAGTATAGGCTTTATTGGCTCTGCCGGCCATAATCATTCTTTTAGGAGGTAGTTTATGTCAAGTGAATCAAATTTATTCACTGCTATTTCGAGCCAGATGGTACAGGCGGTGGAAAAAGCAGGTGAATCAACTGTACTGGTGAATGGCAGGCGCCGTATACCTGCCAGTGGGATTGCCTATGCATCCGATTTAATCCTGACTGCGGACCATGTGGTCGAACGGGATGAAGATGTATCGATTATGCTTGCCGATGGCACTACCCTGGCTGCAACCATCGCAGGACGCGACCCGGGTAACGACCTGGCATTATTGCGTGCAGAAAAATCGAGCTTTAAACCTGCTGAAAAGTCCGACCGGGATGCACGCGTGGGTGAGCTGGTGTTGGCTCTTGGCCGACCCAGTCAGGAAGGCATTGAAGCCAGTTTTGGGATCGTCAGTGCGGTTGGCGGACCCGTCCGCACCGGGAGCGGCGGCTTATTGGAACACTACCTGCGGACAGACGTGATTCCATTCCCTGGATTCTCAGGGGGGCCACTGATTGATGCTGAAGGCAGGGTGGTTGGATTGAATACCTCAGGTTTGGCCCACGGCATGTCCATTACCATCCCTGCTGCGCTTGCCTGGCTGGATGCTGAAAACCTGGCGAAATATGGATACGTGAAACGCGGCTACCTGGGCATTCGCTCCCAGCTGGTTGCTTTATCGCCTGACCTGCGCAAAGCCCTCGGCCGCGAACAGGAACAGGGCCTGTTGCTGGTCTCTGTTGAGACTGGCAGCCCTGCTGAAGCGGGTGGACTCATCGTGGGCGATATCCTGGTGGCGGTAGAAGGACAACCGGTAACTCATCACGATGAGCTAATGGTCTACCTGACAGGCCAGGCCATTGGAAAAACCACATCCATCCAGGTCTTGCGTGGCGGGCAACCGCTCACCGTCAGTGTGACTGTTGGTGAGCGAAAATAAAGCGATAATCATTCTATTATTTCAAGGGAATGAAGATCGGATGATGATTCGTTCGTTATAATAACTGGCATGAGGCTGGATTGATCCGCGTATTGATCGTTTCGCCAGGAGTGGCGACACGCATAGGGTTAAGGACCTTGTTATTGGATGAGCCGGGCATCCAGGTGATTGATGAAGCTGCCACACTGGCATCTTCTGATGTGGAGCAGGGCCAGGTAGATGTAGTGATCTGGTCTCCCGGGATAGCCCTGGACCAGGATACACTTTTCACCGAGCTTACCAATTCACCAGCAGGTATGTCAAGCGGCTTGCTCGTCATCCAGGCCGATCCGAAGGTCATCCTGCCTCTTGCCAGGCAAAGATTACATGCCTGGGGATTGCTCTCCCCGGAAGCATCAAAAGAAGTGCTGATTGCTGCTATCGAGGCAGTTGATGAGGGATTAGTGGTCACAAGCCCCTCGTGGATGGAATACCTCTCACGCGGGCAGATCACCATTGCCGATGAAAACATGGAGATGGTCGATACCCTCACAGGGCGAGAGATGGAGGTCCTGCAGCTCATGGCGCTGGGATTGACCAATAAACAAATCGCCCTAAAATTAGGTATTAGCGCTCATACGGTCAAGTTCCATGTATCGTCAATCTATGGAAAGATGGGGACCAACAACCGCACAGAGACAGTCAAGCTGGGATTAAAAAAAGGCCTGATACTTTTGTAATTTTTGTTCGCAACTGCCAACAAGAGCATGGGGAGGATAAACCGATTTCAAGCGGTATAATGGAAACGGAATGCTAGAATCCTGAAACACCCGCTGAGTGTGCTCTTTTGGCAGGAATAAAAGACCTATCTTCCGTCTGGAAAAATATCAAAGAAATCGATCTGAAGCCAATCAGAGATGCCGCCACCTATCCAGTCAGGATTGTACTGATGGGAGAGGAGGGCTCTGGCAGGCATGCATTGGCTGAGCAAATGCGCTCTGATCCAGCGCGACCCGAGGTGCATACCCAATCACCACTGGCAATTTTATCCCCCAGCCCCTCAGCTGAAGCACCTGTAGCACATTTGATCATCGTCCTGGTGGATGCTAGCCGTAATGAATTCCAGGTCGAGCAGAGCCTGGTGAAAACCTGGTGTGATGCCGGGAAGAACGTGCTCGTTTTTATCAATAAGATCGATTTTGACGAAAGCAATGTAACCAACGAACCCCAATCGGGGTGGCAAACCAGCAGGATATTGTTTGGCTCGGTTAACGACATAACGTATCTGGAACGTGAATTTGTGCCAGCTGTGATGGACCTTTTACCGCAATTGCAGCTGGCCCTGGGAAGACAGTTCCCGTTGTTCCGCGTACCAATTGCACGCCAGCTGATCAGTGACACCTGCTTCTCGAACGCAGCTTACTCCCTCAGCACCGGTCTGGCTGAGATTGTCCCAATCCTCGACCTGCCATTAAACGTGACCGACATGATCGTGCTCACCAAGT